>Ga0208375_1000168_pt1 | contig 104530 bp, 105 predicted proteins | sample RifOxyD1_FD_184038 | JGI IMG/M metagenome (GOLD analysis project Ga0208375, IMG submission 184038) | Soil microbial communities from Rifle, Colorado - Rifle Oxygen_injection D1 (SPAdes) | ecosystem: Environmental > Terrestrial > Deep subsurface > Rock core/Sediment | place: Rifle, Colorado... | reverse complement strand
TATGCATCACTTCAATTGCAAACCTTTCTTCAAAAGACAAATGACGATATTTCTTTTTCATGACAATTAAAATTAAATTTTTGCTAAAAACTAATTATAACTGTCCTACTTCAAAGGTATCTGGGGGAATTTAAAAAAGGAGAAGCTTGTGACCATCATCAATGTGACCCCACACTCAATCCGTATGCAAAATGCGGCAGGAGAGGTTTATGAAGTGCCCCCATGTGGCACACCCATCAATGCCAAAGCGATGGAGGTCGCCGAAGGCAAGCACAGATCCGGTGCAGAACTTGTGAAGGTTGTTTTCACAGCCGACACAGCAAACACGGAAGCCTTGAACAAGCTTGAGATGGAAAATCCTGATGCGGTGATTGTTGGATCAATGTTTGCCGCTCAGGCATTCCCGGGCCGTGTGGTAGCGATGATTGCTGCTGCCGGATTCGAGCGCGTCCCCCCGGATCAGAAGAGAATGAGGGACGATAAGTTCACCACATTCTAGGGTTGAAATCATTATAGGAGGATGTATGAAATTCTCAATCGAGAATAGGAAAAGGGTTCTGGTGGATCTGGACGAACTCGGATCCCCGATTCCTGAGACGCAGCAAGTTCTGAAACTTCGGCCGTGGGAAAAAGAGGAGGACCTCTTGGGAAATCCTGACGATCCCGATTACCCGAGTCGAAAAGTGGAAGAGAAAACCGTTGTGAAGATTTGGAATGGTTCGCGAATCGCGGACACCAAATTCTTCGATGATGAGTTTGATGCGAAAGCATGGCTCACTACCAACGGATACAATCTTCTCAGAGACGAAAAGGGTTGAGGCCCAAAAACAACCTCAGTCCGGGAGACATGGGGACTTTAAATCCGTGTTGATACTGGGTGATGCTCACCAGTTGCTAAAAACGAATCGCTCGCCGCTCACTCTGTGAGCGGTATTTTTTTATTTATTTTAAAATTATTGTTATTATCTAGAATATGAGTGACTCAAAAATTATTTTTATTACCGGATCAAGCGGTGTTGGGAAATCAACCTTATTGAAGAAATTAAAATCATCATTATCTGCTGAAAAGTATGCGATGTATGATTTTGACGAGCTTGGTGTGCCATTAGACGCTGATAATGGCTGGAGAATTGATACAACAAAAATATGGCTAGCAAAAGCTGAGGAAAATATAAAAAATGGAATTACAACAATTATTGCAGGGTTAACTTACCCAAAAGAAGTGATGAATTTAACAAATAATAAAAATATCAAATTTTTTATTTTAAAAGTTTCTGAGAATGAATTAAGAAAGAGATTGTTTTCATATAGATTTTCAACTGATGAGAGAATAGAAAAATTAAAAAAATATGAGGGTGTAACTCCAGAAGAGTTTATTGTGAATAATAGAAAAATGATTACCATAATGGATAATGAGGGCAAAATATATAATGCCTCTTTTGTTGACACAGATAATCTGGCCCCCGATCAAGTTGCAGAAAAAATTATTTATTCAATTACAAAAAATATTTAATATTTACAAACATCTAAAATAGGTATCTAATTAGAAATAGAGGCTAAAAGATGAAATTTTGGATGAGATTTTGGGACATTTTCACCCGATACTCTGGCCTGCGAGCTATCGTAGCCGCAACGGTGTCAGGCGGACGAATGTAAGCAAGATTGAAACGGGCGGAACAAGCGGGGATGCAAATCCCCGCTTTTGTATTTATTGTGCGACGTTAAAAAGTGATACAATGGAATAGAAATTCGAAGCACGAAACACAAAATCCGAAACAAATTCAAAATATTTAAATTCTAAGGTTTAAAACATTTGGATTTTGGATTTAGATATTGTTTAGGATTTCGATATTAGGATTTCGGATTTAATTTTTATGGCACAAAATTTAGAACAACTTAAAAGGCAATTTTTGGAATATGTGGAGATTGAGAAGGGTCGCGCTCTGAAAACTGTTGAAAATTATAATCATTATTTGACTGTTTTTTTGACCCAAACCAAAGCAACTGACCCAAACGATATTACCGATAGCACTGTACGAGAATTTAGATTGTGGCTAAATCGCCAACCCCTCAAAAATTTGGGTAAACCCAATGAGACTTTGAGTCGCAAGACTCAAAACTACTACTTGATTGCCATCCGCGCTTTTTTGAAGTATTTGGCAAGGCAAGAGGTAAAATCAATGCCCTCAGAGAGAATCGAACTCGCCAAAGTACCCGAGAGATCACTTGATTTAATAACCGAAGCCGAACTTAAAAGGCTCCTTGATGCCGCCAAGGGTGGCGAACTTAAGAATTTGCGCAATCAAGCCATCTTGGAACTCCTTTTTTCCACCGGCCTACGTGTCTCTGAGCTCTGTTCCCTCACCCGCGACATCGACCTCTCTACTGACGAGCTTTCAATCAAAGGTAAGGGTGGTAAAGTGCGAGTAGTTTTCATTTCTGACTATGCCAAGAAGATTTTGAAAGAATATTTAGCCAAAAGAAAAGATTTGGACGATGCCCTATTTATTCAAATCTCAAAAAATGGCAAATCGATGGAAAAAAGAGGTAAAGGCCTGTCTCTGACTCGCAGGTCAGTTGAAAGGATTGTCAAAGAATGCACCATCAAAGCCGGAATTTCCAAAAGAGTCACTCCCCACACCATGCGCCACCTTTTTGCTACCGACCTCCTCTCAAATGGCGCTGACCTCCGCTCCGTCCAAGCCCTTCTCGGCCATGCCAACATAGGCACTACCCAAATCTACACCCACGTCACCGACAAACACTTGCGTGATATTCATAAAAAGTTCCATAATAGGAAGACATGAAAATTATATCTTGGAATGTAAACGGATTGCGGGCGGTGCATAAGAAGGGGCTATTTTTACCGATGATAGAGAAATACCAGCCAGATATTATTTGTTTACAAGAAATTAAATTAGGAAAAGATCCCGCCCGCCTCGCAAGCGAGAGCGTTGCGGGCGGGCAAAACGAACTTGATTTGAAGGATTATGAAGAATATTGGAATCCAGCTGAAAAAGCCGGTTATAGTGGCACCGCGATTTTTGTAAAGAGAGATAAGAATTTGAAGGTATTGAGCACCCCTCTTGGCTTCCCTACTGAAATTATTAAAAAATACAAAATAGAGGGAGATACTTATGGTGATCCAAACAAAGAAGGCCGAGTTTTAACAGTAGAATTTGATTCGCCAGCTGGCGAATTTTACCTAGTTACCGTCTACACTCCAAATTCCAAACAAGATTTGAGCCGTTTAAAACTTCGTCATGAAAAATGGGATAAAGCTTTTTTGGAATATATGAAATTACTTGAAAAATCGAAGCCGGTGATCTTTTGTGGAGATTTGAATGTTGCTCATACCGAAGATGATTTGGCCAATCCCAAACAAAATAAGGGTGAACACGGATTTACAGATGAAGAACGTGAAGGTATAGACAATATAATCAAAGCTGGATTTATCGACACATTCCGTCATTTTACCAAAGGCAACGGCCATTATACTTGGTGGACTCATTGGGCAAACGCAAGAGAGAGAAATGTGGGCTGGAGGATTGATTACTTTTTTGTAAATAAAGAATTTTTGCCTAAAATCAAAACATCAAGCATTTTGCCGGATGTTTTGGGATCGGACCACTGCCCTATTTCTTTAGAAATCAAAAATTAGAGCTTACATTGGCTGATTAGGAGTTTTGGGAGCACACATACCCTCGCAGCATTTGCAGTTTTTACCATGAGTGAACAATTCCGCTAAAGCGGAAATACCGATCAAAGCATAAACTGCCGTAGCCAAACCAGCTGGCATATAATTGCCCATGCCCCAACCTAACACTTCTAAACCCCAATTCAAAGCACCAACAACGACAAGAATCCAAACCACCACATGAAGTCCCTTCATTTTTATTTTAAATTACTTTTAATGTATTTATTATAGCAAATTTTTATTTATTTTTTTCTCTCCCCTCTCCTGCATCTAGGAGAGGGGCTGGGGGTGAGGTTTTTGGCCATAACAAAACCACCAAGATGCGGTGGAGGATTTTCGCACGACATGGTGGTTTGTAAACTAACGGGACAAAGAGCAATCCCAGCCCTAGTCTTGTATCCAAAAGATTAGCTACAAAATTAGGGCCAGGAATGAAAGGTAGATTTCGTCAAGAAGCGCATTCATAAGAAATCGTATGATATTCCATTTTTAAAATTAAAAATAGTGAGAATATATATAACCTATTCTTATGTCTGACCAAATCATCTTTCAATCCGATGCATCGGATTACAAAGAACAAATGCTAATGAATATGTTCGATTAAAAAATATTAGCTGTCTGATATAGATTTTATGTCTTTTAAAAACAATGTAAAGGACAAAAAGTGGATAACTCCCCTAGTTTTATTGGACAAAATGTTTTCCTCTAATTTTTTTAATCATTTTTTCCTCTTCTTTATCCTTTTTTTTCTTACCACTCTCCCCTAGTTCCTTCAATTCTTTATCAGACATTTTTGATAATTCAATTGTCCTTTTATTTAAATATTCCTCGGTGTTCAGATTTGGATCCTCCAAAACCTCTTCCATCAAGGCATTTAATATTTGACCGATCATAGGCCCAGGCGAAATATCAAGAAGGCTCATAATCCCCTTCCCATCAATTTTAAGCATCCCAACAGATATCGGGTCTCGCATCACCTCTTCAATCATTGATTGATACTTTCTTAACCTATACGGACTTTCTTTGGGGCGCCCTGTACCAATACGGTCGCACATGCGCATATCTATTAAATCCCAGACATTTTCCTTGCCAACATTGGCTATGAGTCGTCTGACGGCTGAATGTGTAATTTGCTCAGTGTCTGAGAAAAACATATGCCAACGCACCAAATTAGTGACCTTATCTATTGTTTCACGTGAAAACTTCAGTCTTTCAAGTATTTTTTTGGTTACATGTGAACCCACCACTTCATGGCCATAAAAAGTCCACATTTTGGTCTCATCTGACCATCTTCTGGTTCTTGGCTTAGCTATATCGTGTAATAGAGCTGAAAGTCTCACATGTAACGGATAATTCTTGTCTGCTGAGTGCTGGACCGTTTTGAGTAGGTGGTTCCAGACATCATATGAATGAGCCTGATTTTGTTCCACGTCAAACGATTCTTCAAGTTCTGGAACAATATAATGCAAAAGACCCAATTTTCTTAATAAAAACAGGCCTCCACTTGGGTTTGGCGACATTATTATCTTTATAAATTCATCTTTTATCCTTTCGCTTGATACTTCTCCCAAAATTTCCCTATTTTCTAGTATTGATTTTTCGGTATCTGAGTCAAGAGGGAACCCGAGTTGCACATGAAACCGGACTGCCCTGAGTATCCTAAGCCCATCTTCAAAAAATCTATCCTTTGGCTCTCCAACTGTTTTTATTACACCTCTTGCCAAATCTGCCACGCCCCCATACGGATCAACCATTTCTCCGGTTTCGGCATCATAAGCAATAGCGTTTATCGTGAAATCGCGCCTTTTTAAATCATCCAGTATACTTTTACTGAATTCCACCATGTCGGGCCTTCTATGGTCAGAATATGAGCTTTCAATGCGGTATGGAGTCACTTCTATTATGTCTAGAGAATGGTCTCCATCAGCCTCATCGGCTGATCCGCCGGGGAGGCGGACAACTCCCACAGTACCAAAATCATTCTCGTAGAAAGTCTTGGGGAATAGAGGGATTATCTGTTCAGGAAGGGCATTGGTGGTTATATCCCAATCTTTGGGTTTTCGCCCCATAAATAAATCTCTGACACAGCCACCAACCAGGTACGCTTCAAAACCGGCATCCTTGAGCGCTTTGGTTACATGGGAAACTTCTTCCGGTATTTTGAATTTTTCTATTTTAGCTTTGTGAGACATGACAATATAGTGCGCCCGGCAAGAGTCGAACTCGCAACCTTTTGGTTCGAAGCCAAACGCTCTATCCATTGAGCTACGGGCGCATAGGGAAATAATAACACAAAAGGAGAAAATTTGGTGCTTGCACCGCGAAGCTCCCGAAAATGCAAAAGCGGAGTGGTGCGGCCAGGGAGAATCGAACTCCCATCTCATCCTTGGCAAGGACGTGTCATACCATTAAACTATGGCCGCAATGTTAATAATTTAGCACAAAAATAATTTTTTACAAAACAGAAAAACAGATATTTCATTTTTGTGTTTTGAATATAAAATTTGTCCTAAAAATGTTAAAATGTCTTTGTGGTGTAGTTGGCCTTAGTTTTCAACAAAACTGGGGATAACTAAGGGGACAGTGTGTATAAGTCAAGGTCATTAAAAATATAATATGGCTCAAAATAAGGATTTTTGAAAAGTCAAAGACTTTTTAAGTTTTTATGGCAAAACATAATGAAACTGGTGAAATAGGGGAGGGTATCGCAACAAATTACCTTACAAAAAAAGGCTACGATTTGATTTGTCGAAATTACAGGAGGAAGTGGGGTGAAATAGATATAATAATGGAAAAAGACAAAGTCCTTCATTTCGTAGAGGTAAAGACCGTTAGTCGTAGAAGCTACGGGGGGAGATTTGAGCAAGAGATAAACAATTACCGGCCAGAGGACAATATGCACCCCTGGAAGCTTAAAAGGCTCCAGAGGGCAGTCCAAACCTACTTGCTGGAGAAATATAAGTCAGACCCAATTTGGCAATTTGATTTGGCTTGTGTTTTCCTCGATCAGGAGAGGCGAGTAGCCAAAGTTAGATTTATGGAAAATATAATTTTGTGATAAGCTATAGTTCATAACTCCCCCTGCCCTTTCTTATAATTAAGAGGGGGTGGAAAGGGAGAGAAACCGGAGTGTAGTATAGTGGTAGTATAAATGCTTTGGGAGCATTAGGTCCGAGTTCGATTCTCGGCACTCCGAAGAAATGTCTTCAAAATTTAAACGCAAAATAGAGGATTTTGTCTGCGAGAAATGTGGGCTACAAGTAAAAGGCGATGGTTTTACCAATCATTGCCCTAAATGCCTGTATTCAAAACATGTTGATATTTTCCCTGGTGACCGCTCTGAAGATTGTGATGGCTTAATGGCGCCCATATCTGCTGAAGAAAATGGGGGAGAATGGTCTGTCATTCACAAATGCCAGAAGTGCCAAAAACTCCAAAAAAACAAAATCTCCAAAGAAGATGATTTTGATAAGGTGGTAGAAATCTCTCAAGGAAAATAAAATAAGTCCGCCAAAGGTCTTACGACACAATGGCGGACTGGGGTTATAGGAATGTTCTGTGCTCAGAAAAGCCAGTTATAGAAGGACTTTAGAAGTTCCCCAGCCTTCCAAGGACCCAAAATAAGAACGGCGATCGCGATGTAAGTGCCGAGAATCCAGGCAAGAACATCCGAAAACTTCTTGGGCCACCACTGAGTTTTCTTGATATCGTCACTGTTCCAACCAATCAGATTGAACGGCTCCAAGAGGACCCCAGGAGAATACTTGTAAACAGAGATAATCTCTTCCTCCACGGTGGTCGTCTCGGCGATTTTGAGTTTAATCTGTTCCTCCATCGTAATTGTGCCGTCGACGATTTGGAGATGTGGCTTGAGCCAGTTTGGCACTGCTCCGAGAAACCCTTTGATACGAGCCGGCTTTTTTCCTTTGTATTTACCGACTAAATGCAACCTAGCATTGATGATGTGGTGTACATGTCGAACAAGGAAACGAGATCGTCTGACTTCCCCTTGTCTCGCAGTCGTATGCGTATTGCGTTCGCCGAAAGGTTTGGATCCGTCGAAAGTGTGCGTTTCAGTGGTCTCTCCACTCAATATCTCCATTGAGGCTTTCTGATGAAAGTAATGATACCGGCAAACATCATCTGCCGTCCACTCAACAAGACCGATAAATTCGGCCTCGACGAGTTCTTGAAGCCAGAAAGCGAAAACTCGAAGAAGTCGTTCAATGCCAAGACCGACTTCGGCTTTGAGTTCAGCCAGAAGCACTGAAACTTCTTTGGAGGCCCGAATGTATGAGAGTTCCAGAATGGGGGCGTTGCCGATAGTGGGCATCTCTTTTTCAAGATTTTCCCAAATCTTATCGGTTTCCTCCTCTTGGTTTGTCTTAGCGCTCACAATCACCGAATATCGAACTGCCTGTTTTAGGCAATCACGAAATTCACCGTGACGATTTTTGAAAAGGTTCAGATCTTTGCCGTAGGCATTGAAGATCTGTTCCTTAGCTGGAACAGGACTGTCGACCAAAGCAAGAAGGGCTGACTCAGCCCTCAAACTTTCACCAATTTTCACCAATGAGGCAGGCAGTTCTTGAAAGAACCTCTCCTGTGGTCGTGATACTGTCCCATATTCTCTGCCTTTCAATTCCACGAACGTTTGATCCGATGGAATCACAGTCGCTGTGGTCATATTTAGTCTCCTATAATGAACTTGGACCTAAGTCCGTACTGGCCATAAACTAACACCATGAATTTTATTTGTCAATATCTCCGTAATGGTTCAATACCTTGGACGCAAGTAAGGTAGAATCGTCATATATGGCATACACAAAAATCAATAGAGACAGAGTTTAAAAAACTTGACACAATACACCAAAAGTATATACTTATTATATACTAGCTAATTTAATATTATGACCACTCAAGTTATTTTCAAAATAGATAAAAAAATGAAAGATGCGGCTCAAGCCAAAGCCAAAAAAGAAGGGATCTCTCTGGCTGATTTGTTTAAATCCGTTACTCAATCTTATCTTAATGGCACCATTGGAATTGGTCTCGTTTTTAAAGAACCAAGCACAAAAATACTAAATATTCATAGGCGCTCATAGTGAGTTATTTGGGTAAAATTGCTCCGATAGTTATTTTTTGTTAATATTCTTAAGTGGTTTCAAACTACCACTCTTGACGCGGGATTAGTTTAGTGGTAAAATGCGAGTTTTCCAAACTTGAGTCGGGGTTTCGATTACCCCATCCCGCACCAGTGTAATTTGCTGTCGTAGTTCAATGGATAGAACAAGACACTCCTAACGTCTAGATGCAGGTTCGATTCCTGCCGATGGCACAATTTGAAGGTTTTAAACACTTTTTGTCTATAATTAATTATGTGTCGTGCTACTATAAAAAGTAATATTATTAGTTAATCAAAATTATGAAGCAACTTGATCAAAAAGCGGTTTGGTTATTTTTTATAGGTTCTATTTTTCGATGGGTATTCTTTTTAGTAATGATTAGTTTCTGGTTGTTGTCCTTCAGTGAAGGAGCCGAGCAATCAAGGATCGGAGGAGAGTTTTCATTTACTATTTTTAATTGGTTATGGGTTATAATTCCCGTTTTCCTTTTACTTTGTTTCTTGTGGGCAAAGCTATCATACCATTTCTATCGTTACGAACTCACTGATTTAGGTTTTAGGAAGGAATATGGAGTTATTTACAAGAAATATGTAACTATTCCTTATGATCGAATACAAAATGTTGATATTTACAGAGGGATATTGGCTAGGATACTTGGTTTATCTGATCTTAACATCCAAACTGCGGGTAGTAGTGCTGGGGTGATGACAGGGGAAGGAAGATTGCCAGGTATTTCAAAAGAAACAGCTGAATATCTCAGAGACGAGCTCATCCTAAAAACCAGACAGTCTAAAGTTGGCCAAGGATTGTAATTAAATAACAATATAAATCAAAAATCCCCGGAAGGGGATTTTTGATAAGTGAGAACAAATTCTTTCTACTAGATGCTAACTACTTGCTACTAACTACTACTTGACAGCATCTTTCAAAGCCTTAGCGGCTCGGAATTTAGGGACTCTCATAGCGGCTACTTGGACTGATTCGCCAGTACGAGGGTTGCGGGCAGTTCGAGCGGCGCGAGATTTGGTTGAAAATATACCAAGTCCAGCAACGGATACTTCGCCACCACTTTTTAGTGTGCGGACGATTCCGTCAATCATAAGTTCAACTACTTCTTCAGCTTGAACCTTGGTGCCACCAATTTTTTCATGAACGGCATTTGCTAAATCTGCTTTATTCATTTTTTTAAAATTAATAGTTTTTATAATTTCTCGACCCTGCCCAACGACAGGCAGACCTCCATTATTTCCTCCATTTACAAGTATATATTTAAAAGCCTTTTTGGCAATACCTTGACTATATACCTGTGGATATGTAAAAAGAAGCACCTCTTCAAATAAAATTTAATTACTTACACAATAATTTGTTCGAGCCGAAGGTGTGTACGAACTATGATAACTATCGTAGCCACTTGAAAGGCAGTTATTCAAAGTGTTAGTATCAGCAGTTGAAGGATTTTCTAAATTGGCCCATAAAGTATAATAATTTGTGCCCGCTCCAACCATATAACCAGTTCTAACTCCATTAGAAGAAATTTGCCCAGATGGATCAATAAATACACTCGAGGAAACACCATTATCAACTAACCCTTGAGCGACCGCTCCTGCCGAACCAGAATAGCCAGAATAATTGAACCACCCCCAACCACCTGATCCATATGCTGTCCCTATACAATTTTGTCTCACAATATATGTGTCACATTTAGCGAAATATAGCTCCATGGCTATTTGCACTTGTTTAAGATCCATTTTTCTTTTAACATCTCTAGCCCTCGCTCTTGATTGACCAATACCTGCCAAAACTATTGAGGAAAGAATACCAATAATAGCAATAACAACAAGAAGCTCTATTAGGGTAAAGCCTTTTTTCATATTCGTATTTTACCACCACACTTCACAAAAAAGACAATAAGTGTGGATAGATATTTTTATACTTATGAAATTTTAGAGACTAGACGAGAAAATGTTTCCGGTTTGGAAGCGGCAATTTCAGAAAGCATCTTACGATTTAAATCTATATTTAATTTTTTGAGAGAACCAATAAATTTGCTGTATGAAAGACCCTTTTCGTGCAAGATCGAGTTTAAGCGGACATTCCACAATCGGCGGAAATCTCCTTTTTTATCTCGGCGATGAGCAAAGGCATAAGTACCAGCGTGAGCGATAGCTTCATAAGCCTGTTTCTCTTTGGTGGAACGACCAAAACGGTAGCCTTTGACTTGCTTCAATACATTCCTTCTTGTTTTTAGAGCGTTAACACCTTTTTTAACTCGTGACATAAATTATTGATTATTTAAATATCTACCTCTATTTTTGTTAGTCATTTGAATTGCGACTGGACGACGTTTTTTAAGCGTTGTGTTGGTTCGATTTTTAGCATTAAAATGATTCTGGCCAGTTTTTCTGGTCATCAGTTTTCCATTCTTAGTTACTTTAATGCGTTTTGAATATGATTTGTTTGTTTTCATATGATTTAGCGAAATCATGTCGTGCGATACGTCGATTAGAGCACGACCATACTATTTTGCACGTTCTATCATTGCTGTCAAGCCCTTAGGGCTTTTTTTGGGTTCCTCGGCTATTTTAAAATCCTCAGGAATAAGTTTAAACACTCTATCAAGTCTCTCCTTCAAAAAAGCTTCGTTCATGTATTTGGTTCTACCGGGCAAAAATAAATCAATCTTGACTCGATGCCCCTCTCTGATCCATTCGGCCGCTTTTTTGGCCTTAAGATTGAGATCGTGATCGCCAGTACCCACCTTTATTTGCAGGCTTTTTATCTCTACTGTATGAGTCTTAGCCTTAATAATCTTTTGCTTTTTGTTTTCGGTATACAAAAACTTCCCGTAATCTGTAATCTTGGCAATAGGAGGGACGGCGTTTGGTGAAATTTCAACCAAATCCAGCCCAAGTTCTAGGGCTTTCCTTAGTGCGTCTCGAGTTAGAGTTACGCCAAAATTTTCTCCCTCTGGACCTATCAGGCGAACATTTTCTGCCCTAATGAAGTTATTGATCCTGTGTTTAATAGCCAAAATTATAAATTATTTTCTAACAAGAGTAGTATAGCATGTATCTCCAGATATATCTAACGGGGGTTAGAAAGGATTTTTGGCACCTCGGATTTCAAAATGGAGGTGGGCTCCGGTCACTTTGCCAGATTTACCAACTGTACCTATGACCTCTCCTTGTTCCACCGAATCTCCGACAGAAACATAATTTTGACTATTGTGAGAATAGAGAGTTTGAGTTCCGTTCTTATGTTTTATAACAATATAATTTCCATAACCACCGTTCCAACCACCAATCCTGCTGATAATAACTTCTCCGCCAGCTGAAGCAAGTATTGATGTACCGACTGGCGCAGCGATATCAATAGCATTATGTCCATGGAGCCCTTGACTCCTTTTACCACCAGCAACTGGTCTAATATAATAACCGCTATAATCTTTGGTTGAAGAGCTACCAGCAGAAACATATGAACCTGTTGAAGGGGTCGCCAAGACTTCTCCGTCGGGCACTATAACTGTCACACCCAGAGTCAAACTATCTCCCTTACTGATGTTATTATAAGCCAATATTTCACTCTCATCAGCTTTATACTTTTTGGCCAAAGAAGCGATGGTGTCACCTTTTACTACCACATGTTTAACACCAGAAATCGGCAAAATCACCAAGGTGTCTCCAACTTTTAGTGTATTTGAAGAAAGGTCGTTGCCCCATTTTATGGTATTCACAGTCACATTAAACATTTCGGCTATTTGAGAAAGAGTGTCTCCTTCACGAACAACATAAATACTAATCTGGTCGCTAGTTGGTTTTGATGAAAGTTCTGAAGTTCCCAAAGGGCCCGCATTTGAAACTAAAGCACTACCTTCTACTGTTGGCGTGGTAGAAGTTTGGCTTAACGGAGTATTCACCGCGACAAGCAAAGCCATGTTTTGGATATTTTTGCCTGAAAGTAGGTTTTCTTTTTCAGAACCGCCAAAAAACATATTATTCAAAATTCCTACCAGACCAGCTGATACCGAAATTGGCAATAGCAAAATAACCAAAACCAAAAATAGTTTTTTTGGATTAAGAAAAGATTTTAGATTACTATTTCGCCCGATTCTACTTAGAAAATAACGCTTTTTTGAATCAGGGTCATGAGGTGTGGTTAAAATAAGCCTAGGGTTAATGATAATTCAAGATTTTCTTTAAAAAATGGCTAAAAATAAGCCTTTTTCAGAAACTCAGTATCCTTTGAACACGCTTAAAATTGTAGCAAAAACAGCCCTTTTAGCAACTTGTTTTTTATAAAGATGTGGATTGTAAATTTTCTGATAAGATAGATAGGTGGAAGAAAAAAATAAATTTTTTGAATTAAATGAGGCGCAGAGGAAGGCGGTAGAAGCTACCGAGGGGCCACTTCTGGTGCTTGCCGGAGCAGGAGCGGGTAAAACCAAAACAATTACCTACCGAATTTTAAATTTAATTCAAAAGGGAGTGGCTCCTGAAAATATTTTGGCCGTAACTTTTACCAACAAAGCCGCCAAAGAGATGGGTGAGAGGATTACCAAACTTTTAGGAGATACCGCGGAGATTAATAGACCAATTTCAATCAAAGGTAAGCCATTTGTTGCCACTTTCCACGGATTGGGAGCCTATATTATAAAAGAAAATTTTAGAGAAGCGGGAGTTAAAAAATATTTTAGTATCTATGATAGGGATGATTCAAAAAGGATTGTTAAAGCTTCGCTTGTCAAAAACGGTTATGACCCAAAACAGTTTGAACCGGGGAAAATTCTAGGCATTATCTCTCGAGAAAAAGGCAATTTCGTATCTGTAGAGGAGTATTCGCAAAAAGCCGGCGGTGAATATTTTGGTGGCATTGTCTTCAAAGTCTGGCAGGATTATGAAATTGATTTGAGGAAAGAAAATGCATTGGACTTCGATGACTTACTCTTAGTTTCAGCCAAACTTTTACAAAAAGAAGAAATAAGGAAATTTTATTCTGAAAAATGGAAATACATTCATATAGATGAGTACCAAGATACCAATAAGGTGCAGTACCAGATCGCTGAAGCCATCGCGAGGGAGCATCAAAATATTTGCGCCGTGGGCGATGTAGACCAAAATATTTACACTTGGCGCAATGCCAGTATCAAAAATATTTTGCATTTTGAAAAAGATTACAAAAATTCTCAATTGGTAGTCTTGGAAGAAAATTATCGCTCTACCAAAACCATTTTGGAGGTAGCCAACAGAATAATTGAAAAAAATAAATTAAGAATGGAGAGGAAGCTTGTCACCCAAAATGCCGAGGGTGACAAGGTGGGGATTTTTGAAGCGCTTACCGAAAACCATGAAGCGGTATTTGTGGTGGAAAAAATCAAAGAATTGCAAAAAAATGGTGTGCCACTTTCGGAAATTGCGGTCTTATACAGGGCCAACTTCCAATCTCGAGTTTTGGAAGAAGAGTTTCTGTCTAAAAATGTACCCTATCAAGTGCTCGGCACCAGATTTTTTGAAAGAAAAGAAGTCAAAGATATTTTGGCATTTGTGAGGTTTTGTTTAAACCCTGATAGTATTTCTGATTTGAAAAGGATTATAAATGTCCCTCCACGAGGGATAGGCAAAACCACTTTGCTAAAAATCGTAGAAGGTAAAGAAGATTCACTGCCCGCGGCAATGAAAATAAAAATGGGTAATTTCAGAGTACTTCTGCGTCGAATCAAAAATTTTGCTTTGGGGAACCCGCCTTCAAAAACAATTTTGTATATTGCCGAAGAAGTGGGTTTAAATAAAAATCTAGAAAAGTCTGAAGAGGGAACTGAGAGAATAGAAAATATTAAAGAGCTCGCCGCCCTCGCTAGCCGTTATGACAAATTGTTTGCTCCAAATGATATCGAAATTGGCGGCAATAGTTGGGAGGAGGGGATACAAAAATTGCTTGAAGACACTTCTTTAGCATCAGACCAAGATGGTGATAAGGAGGAGAAGGATGGTGCAAGACTTATGACTGTACACGCAAGCAAAGGGCTTGAATTCTCTTATGTTTTTATTACTGGTTTAGAAGAAGGGCTTTTCCCTCACGACCGAAATAACGACGAAAATGTAAGCGACGAAGAAGCCGAGGAAGAGCGCCGACTTTTTTATGTCGCCATCACCCGCGCCAAGAAAAAACTTTTCCTCTCTTACGCCCAGAGTCGCACTATTTTTGGCAATCGGGGCTCCAATATTCCTTCTGAATTTGTTTTGGAAATCCCTGACGAATTTTTGGAGCACGAGTTTCTTGACTACACCCCAAAACACAAACCTCTTTTACACATTGAGTTTTAATGTAATATTAAAAAATGACAAACATTTTGAAAAAAAGTTTAGGGCAAAATTTTTTGAAAGATAAAGGCATTTTGAAAAAAATTGCTGATTTTGCACAGATTGAAAAAGAAGACACTGTGGTAGAGGTGGGCCCAGGGGAGGGAACACTGACCGAGCTGCTTCTTGAGAGAGCAAAAAAGGTAATAGCGGTAGAAAAAGATGATAGAATGGTGGAGTTTTTGACCCGCCCGCCTCGCATACGCGAGAGCGTTGCGGGCGGGAAGAAAAATTTTATAGATAATAAGCTAGAGGTAATTGCTGGAGACATTTTAAATATTGACCTAAAAATATTTCCCAAAAACTATATCCTTGTTGGCAACATCCCATATTACATAACTGGCGCTTTGTTTAAAAAAACTTTGGAGTCTAAAAATCCTCCAAAATCCTTAACTTTTGTTGTTCAAAAAGAAGTAGCGGAGAGGATTATGGGCTCCCACTTCGCTAAAGCTTCGCGGGACAAGAAAGAAAGTATTTTGAGTATTTCAATAAAAGTTTATGGCACACCTGAATTTGGTGGGGTGATAAAAGCTGGCAGTTTTAATCCCAAACCAAAAGTTGATTCAGCTATTCTATCGGTGAGAAATATAAGTAAAGTGAGGTTTGAGAACGTTCAAGAACAAGATTTTTTTGAAATTTTAAAAGCGGGTTTTGCACACAAAAGAAAGCTGCTTATAAAAAACCTTATTTCTAGCCCTAGAAACACACCTAGGGCTACCCTGTGTAATTTAGAGACGATACTTAGGATTTTTAAGAAATGTGGAATTTCAGAGAAAGCTCGGGCTGAAGATTTGAAAGTTGAAGATTGGTTCGCTATGACCAGAGAATTGTTAATCAGTAGTGAATTTTTGCATTAAAATAAATTTTATGCACAAAGTGCAATGCAAAAATCTACTACTGGGTGTTATAATTATAATGTGATTTTGCCGAGCAAAAAGGTTTTAAGCGTTTTTATAATAACAGCCGCTTTGGTAGTGGCAATAATTATTGCTTTCGGCAAAGACAAGAGTAGCACCGCTATCAACTTTGCTAGCGATTTGATTGCCGGAGAAAAATTAACTATTCCTGAAAACCAAAATTGGCAGGACGAATTGACTAATGTGGTGCCGAGCACTAATCAAGTGGCAACTAAGGAGGATCTTTCAGAAAATGGAGTCACAGACACAGTAGCCACAACTTTAATTTCAAACTATATCGCCCTGAAACAAAATGGCTCATTAACTGGGGAATCGGCTCAAAAACTTATAGATCAAACCATAGAATATGTAGAAAAAAACAGTAGCCAAACTGCTCTGATTTCGGAGTCAGGACTTAATATTGTCTCTGACAATGGCAAAACCTCTATTTCACAATATGGAGAAAATTTGGGAATGATTTTTAAAACCAATAAACCCAAAGTAGTGAGGAATGAAATGGAAATTATAACCCAGATTGTAGAATCAAAGGACTCTAATAAAATGAGTGATTTGAACACCATCATTGCTGTCTATGAAAAAATATTAGCTGAATTAATAAAAATGCCAGTACCAAAAACTTTTGTTAAAGCACATTTGGATATGACTAATGGAGTTAAGGGTATGATTATGGCCCTCACAGAAATTAAAACTGTGTTAAGTGACCCCGTTAAAAGCCTCTCGGCAATGGAGTTATATCAAGAAGGATCAACAATATTCATTCAAGCCAAACAGGCCACCAATATCTTCATTATTCAAAATAATATTGTTTATAAACAAGGAACTGGTGGCTACTACCTGTTATATGGCATATAATTAATATGAAAATTATGAATAACTTATTCAAAAAAACTCTCACTTTTGTTTTAATAACAAGTTTTGTTTTCTCACCTGCTTTCGCAATACCCGCCATGGCCCAATGGGTTGTTTGGGATCCAGGGAATTTTGTTCCAAACACTGTTACCTCTGTAAATACTACAATTTCTGCAGGATCGGACGTTGGTCAAACAATGAAAGAGTATGGTCTTGATGCTATAGCGGGAATAATCGCAAATTTAATTATTGAAAGAATGTCGGCTAGCACCGTTAAATGGATAAATAGCGGTTTCAAAGGTAAACCAGCCTATGTAACTGATCCAACAGCATACTTTTCAAATATTGGGGACGGTATAGCTGGCCAGTTTATATTTTCAAATCCAAATTTAAATTTTCTTTGTGGTCCTATGTCGGCTAAAATAAAACTTGCCCTCGCAAACAACTACACGAGAAACGGGGAAGGAGCGTGGCGATGTACTTTAACCGGTGTGATAGACAATGTTGATGATTTTATGAATGATTTTGAACAAGGTGGCTGGGACGGATTCTTTTTGCTTACTCAAGAACAACAAAACAACCCGGTCGGCGCTTACATTCAAGCCGAAGGAGAATTAGCGAGACAAATTGCCTCAAAAGTTGGTGAAAAAGATAAAGAACTTTCTTGGGGTGGTGGTTTTATGAGTCAAAAGGAGTGTATTGAAACTGGACCGGCAATTAGCGTTCCAATATACGATGCATCAGGCAAGGAAATTGGTTCAAAGCCGGCCGAAGGACCTTGTTTGAAAGAAGTAACTGTCACTCCAGGTGATACTATTTCGAATCAATTAAACAAACAACTTGGAATGGGGAACGAGAGGTTGGCGGTAGCAGATGAAATAAATGAGATAGTAAGTGCTCTTCTAAACAAACTGGCTTCAACCATCGTTGGTGGGATAGGTAAGGGCTTAAGGAGTTTAAGCAGTCCTGACCCTGTAAGCGGTAACGAAAAGTTTAACGAGCAACTATCAAGTCAAACAACAGTGGTTGATTATTTCTGTGTTACTGATGTTAATAACCCAAATTATAATCCAAACATTAAGTGTGGTACACCAGATACTTCAGTTTTGGACACACCCCCACCAGATTTGGATTACAATCTTGACTCCGGTAAACCAGTTTATGATCCCGGTTATCCCGGTCAGTCAACATCAAATCCTTAAAAGAGTTCCTGGTTGAAAAATAAAATGACTAAAAAATTTCTTACATTTGGAATATTGCTTATCGTCCTAACTGGAATTTTACTTCCAAATATTGCGTTTGGGGAAGAGGAACTAGATGAATTGGCGCAAATATTGTCTACCGTAAATCCTGTAGCGGCTGTAACCGCTAAAGCATCTGCTGACGGACTTTTTTCACCTGTAGAATATTTTTTTGATGGTTTTTTTAAGATTATAGGTCATTTTCTAATGACGATTTCCTCTTTTATATTAATAATATCTGGAAAAATATTTGATTCGGTTGTGGAATTTACCGTTATTGATATGGGTAAAAATATAGGTGATCCTAAGGGGGTGGGTGGGGGAATCACTGCGGCTTGGGCCACACTGCGAGATATTGCAAATATGTGTTTTATATTCGTCCTGCTTTTTGCCGCATTCAAAAACATGTTTCAGTATAATATCAACAATTTCGGCGCCACAATAAAAAATATAATTATTGTCGCTTTGCTTATAAACTTCAGTCTCTTCTTTTCAAAAGTAGTGATCGACGCCTCAAATATAGTCTCGGTGGGTTTTTATAAATCGATAGCAACTGCAAATACAAATACTTACGAACTATCGGGAACACTCACTGGAACGAAAGAAAATTTTGGTTTTACTGGAATTTCTGGTGGTTACCTGAGGATGCTAGGGCTTCAAACTTTTTTTGGTGCTGAAATTTTAGACAAAGTAAATGACCCGGTCAAAATACTGACGCTTGGAGTTGTCAGTTCAATCTTTATGCTTGTCACTGCAACCATACTTTTAATAGCTGGCATAATGTTTGCTGCTCGTTTTATTATTCTTATTTTCTTAATGATTCTCTCACCCCTTGCCCTAATAGCCTATATAATACCGGGGCAAGAAAAACAATTTAATAGCTGGAAAGATTCTTTAATCAGCCAGTCATTTTTTGCCCCATTATTTTTTGCTTTGACTTGGGTGGTATTTAAGGTTGGTAGTTCTTTGCTTACCGCTGTCGATAAAAATTCCACATGGACAGATTTAATCACTAAGGCTGATAGCGGTGCCATAAACTTATTACTCTTTTACATTCTGATAACCGGTTTCTCCATCGCCGCCCTTGTACTTTCCAAACAAATGGCAACAAGTGGCGCCACCGGCGGAGCTTTCAAAGCTATCAGTGGAGGCGTGGGCACTGCCGCAATTGGTGGCGCCGCTTTGGCAGGAAGAAATACGATTGGTAGAGCCTCTAGTTTAGTTTCGGAAAAATATAGGGACACATTGTCTAAGAATGCATTGGGTAGGAGCACACTGTGGTTAGCAAACAAGGGCAAACAGAGCAGTTTTGACGCAAGAGCCGTTGGCGATACCAAACTAATGAAATCTATCGGGGCTGACAAATACACTAACGATATGTTGGGTGCTGCCGGAAAAGCAGGTGGTAAGGGTGGATTTGCAAAAGTTATTGAAGAAAAAGCAAAGGCCAAAGCTGCATATGCTAAAGATGTTTATGGACAAACAGATTTTGAAAAAGATGAAGCTAAAAAACGCCAAACGGATTACGATATTGAAAAAGCCGGGGAAGAAAAGAAAATTAAACAGAGAAGATTAGATAAAGTCGCTGAAAAAATTGCTGACGCAAGAACTCCAGAAGAAACAGAGAAGGCGGAGGCCTATCGAGAATATGTTAATAAAATTAACAAGAAAAATATCTTTGATGATAAGGAATACTCTGATGAATTTAAAAATAAAGATATTGTTAAAGAATACGAAAAATATTCTAAAGCTGGAGAAAAAAGACAAGAAGAATTTGCCAAGAGGTTGGATAAGACAGCAAACATACTTACTACCGCAGGCGCAATTGTTGGCGGCGTAGTTGGTGGATTGGCTGGAGGATTGCCTGGTATAGCAATCGGGAGTGGTGTAGGAGCTGGTTTGGGAAGCACAAACAAAGCTGCATCAAAAAAAATAAGATTGGAATCGAAGGGGCCATCAAAGGAAAAGAAATTAGCTGACATTATTTCTAAGGAATTTACCGAAACTACAACCTCAGAAACACCAGCTACTCCACCACCTGCGCCAACTCCCCCAACAACTCCTAGCCCATAATTATGGATTACAAAGACACAATAAAAGAAAGATTGAATCTTTTATCTTCTGAATTGAAGAGTTTTGTGTTGAACGAAAATTGGAGAAAAGATGCAGAAAATACAGGCAAGAAATATAATTTAAATGAAGAAAAATACGCCTCATTAGAAAATGAAATATTTTTTGTTTTGCTATGTTTTGAACCAAAGAGTGATTTTGTTGAAAATATTAAAAGAGAATTAGAAATTGATTCAAATATGGCTGGATGGATTGCCGAAGATGTAAATAAAAATATTTTTAGTCAAGTAGAAAAAGAGATTGACCAAATGTGGGCAAGCGGAAGCACTGATGTGGAAAGGGAAACAGAGACAAGCGAAGAAAAAAACACCAACAACATTGGGCAATCGTTTGAGGAGATTATATTGAATCAAGCGAGGGCGATGCAACCCGCCCGCGAAGCCATTCCACCTGAGAATTTGCCTATAGAAAATAGTGAGCCTAGAGCCATTCATAATTATATAAAAAACAATGACCCCTACAGAGAGCCGGTGGAATGATGTATTAGGGGAAATGTATTATGTATTATGGAAGAAACAAAAAAGATAGAATCGTTTTATGATTTGAATGCGTGGAAGGAAAGCCATAAATTAGCAATTATGATATATAAAATTACCAAACAATTTCCAAGGGATGAAATTTTCGGATTAACTTCTCAGATAAGACGAGCCACAGTCTCTATATCATCAAATATCGCAGAGGGTTTTAGTAGAAACTCACACAAAGAAAAATTAAATTTCTACTCGATAGCACTTGGTTCTCTCACTGAAACACAGAATCAGCTTTTAATTTCGAGAGATGTTAGTTATATTGGTAGTAATATTTTCAAAAATATCTGGGATCAGACGATTATTGTAAGCAAACTCTGTAACGGATTGATCAAGAAAATGAGATCTTTTAACCATAATACATAATACTTACCCCATAATTCATTTTTTATGCGTTTTCAAATACCACAATTTATAGATGTCGAAGATAAAATATTTGGGCCGCTTACCCTCAAGCAGTTTATTTATGTTGCGGGAGGTATAAGTATTGCTGTAGTCGGAGTAGTATTCTTCGGCCTTTTCTTTGGACTCCTCCTCGCTTCACCTATTGTGATTTTAGCTTTTGCTTTAGCATTTTATAGAATAAACAACCGCCCTTTCGTTCACACTCTTGAATCCGCTTTCAAATACGCCACCAAAGATAAGCTTTATATTTGGCGAAAAGATGAGACTGAGAAGCCTGCAGAAGAATCTGCTGGAGGGAAGTATAGCTCGCTTGTAGTACCAAACTTGTCAGAAAGTAAGCTCAAAGATATGAACTGGGAGCTAGATGTGAAGAAAAAAGAAAATGAAATCTTAGAAAAAAGTAGCAAGTAGGAAGCATCTGGGTTAAAATGTATTTATGAAAAATGCGACGCAAGAATTTGTGCCAATAGATGATGTGCGAGATGGCATCGTTATATTAAAAGATGGGAGTATGCGAGGCATCCTCATGGCTTCTTCTATAAACTTTGCCTTAAAATCAGATGATGAGAGGCAGGCGATACTTTTACAGTTTCAAGATTTTTTAAATTCTTTAGATTTTTCTATTCAAATATTGGCTCAATCTAGACGACTCGATATCAGGCCTTATATTGCCTTGCTCGAAGGGCGATACAAAGAGCAAACAAACGACTTGATGAAAATCCAAATTGAACAATATATATCCTTTATTAAGGGTTTTACCGAATCTACCAATATTATGACCAAAAATTTCTTTGTCGTTATCCCTTATGATTCAGCTATCATATCATCCAAAAGCAGTTTGCCATTTGGTTTGGGCGGTAAAGAAAAAACAAAAGAATCAAAAGAGGAGGATTTTGAAGAAAAGAAAAACCAATTGGAACAAAGAATGGGGGTGGTAGAGCAGGGGCTCGTGCGGTGCGGCGTCCGAGTAGCAAAATTGGGGACTGACGAGGTGGTCGAGTTGTTTTATAAAATATTTAATCCAGGAGAATCGGAAAAACCCATTAAGATACAGTAGTTAGTAGTTAGCATTGAGTAGTTAGGAACAAAATGAAAATAAAAAAAATAAAAAACCTTACTACTTACTACTTATTCCTTACTACTATTTAAAATATGTTTGATTTTTTTACAAAAAAGAAAAAAGAGGAAGCATCAATTTCCATTTTACCAAAAGGACTTACCGAAAGTTCCGAATTAGAATTGCGTGATATTTTGGCGCCGAGCGCCCTCAAAGTAAATACCAAAGAGTTAAATTTGGGTGAAAAGGTGGTGCGAAGTTTTTTCGTCATTTCTTATCCAAGATTTTTAACTGAAGATTGGTTTTCGCCGATTATCAATATGGATAAAATGTTTGATGTTTCTATTTTTATCCACCCACTTGAAACCGCCAAAATACTTCGCAGTTTCCAAAAAAAAGTGGCCGAAGTCCAAAGCCAAATCAGAAGCAGGGAAGAGAAGGGTTTGGTGCGTGACCCAATGCTTGATACCGCTTATCAAGATTTGGAAAATTTGCGTGACCAACTCCAGCAAGCGCAAGAAAAAATGTTTGAAGTCGGGCTTTATATTTCGGTTTATGCCGACAACAGCGACGAACTAGACAAAGTGGAGTCTGAGATAAAATCAGTGATGGAATCCAAACTTGTTTATGTCAAACCCGCCCTCTTCCAACAAGAACAGGGCTTCCGCAGTATTTTACCCATCGCCAAAGACGAGCTCGCTGTTCATTCAAAAATAAATTCTTCACCACTTTCAAGCCTATTTCCATTTATTTCTTTTGATCTTACATCTGACAAAGGTATTTTGTACGGCATAAACCGCCACAACTCATCACTCGTTTTGTTTGACCGATTTTCGTTAGAAAACTATAACTCTGTAACCTTTGCCAAGGCCGGTGCCGGCAAATCTTACAATATCAAACTCGAAATCCTTAGGACTCTTATGTTTGATACTGAAGTCATCGTGATCGACCCAGAAAATGAATATGAATACATGGCCGAAGCGGTAGGTGGGCGATATTTTAATATTTCTCTAAATTCCGATCACCACATCAATCCTTTTGAACTGCCCGTCCCAGCTGAAGATGAATCAGCCGCGAGTGTCTTACGATCGCAAATAATTAATTTGGTTGGTTTATTTAGAATTATGATGGGTGGCCTATCGGCTGAAGAAGATGCGATTATTGACCGAGCCATCACCGAAACTTATGCGCTCAAAGACATCACCGTTGATTCAGATTTTAAAAATGTTGAGCCACCATTACTTTCAGATTTTGAATTGGTGCTATCAGGTATGGAGGGTGGGGAGTCCCTAGCCCAAAGATTGTCAAAATATACCAAAGGTACTTGGTCAAACTTTATAAACCGCCCTTCAAATATTGATATCAACAAAAAGTTTGTAGTTTTCTCTATCAGAGATATGGAGGACGAATTGAAGCCAGTGGCGATGTATATTGTCACCCATTATATTTGGAACGCTATCCGTCGGGAACTCAAGAAAAGGTTACTAGTAATTGACGAGGCCTGGTGGATGATGAAATCTGAAGACACCGCTTCGTTCCTCCTCTCTTTAGCAAAAAGAGGCAGGAAATACTATTTGGGAATGGCGACCATCACTCAAGATGTCGACGACTTTTTGAAGTCTCCTTATGGCACACCGATTATAAGCAACTCCTCTATTCAAATACTCCTCAAACAATCCCCGACTGTGGTTGATCGCTTGCAGGAGGTATTTAATCTAACAAATGAAGAAAAGTATTTACTTCTTGAATCAGGGGTGGGGGAGGGCATATTCTTCGCCGGACTAAAGCATGTGGCTATCAAAATAATTTCTTCTTACACCGAGGAGCAAATCATCACCACCGACCCTTCTCAGATTTTAGCGATGAAGAAGGCAAAAAAGGAAAATAACACCCCCTAACCCCCTCTTATATTAAGAGGGGGTGTTCGGATTTCCCCTTTAAGGTAAGGGGGATAAAGGGGGTTATGTAATAGAGATGTTATAATATAATTCATGGACGAAACCACTCCACAAAATCAAAATACTCGGGAGCCACTCCGAAGACCTGTGAGGCAGATTCCAGAACAACAGACAGAAAAAAGAGAGAGGATAAAAAAATGGATGGCGGTCTGCCTTATAACAGTTGCTGTATGTGTTGATTTGGCGCAGGCCCTACTGACTGCAGTAGCGATTGGTGCGGTCCTCGGCCCAGTCATATCAGCCGTGGCTTGGTTTGGATTTTGGGTTTGGTTTATGATTTTGGGCGTTTCTTTTGTTTCTAACCCCAAAAAACTATTGTCGATGGGTGGTGCTGGTATAATAGAGATAATTCCAGTCTTTGGCGCCTTGCCTGCCTTCACCGCTGGAGTTGCAGCCACAGTTTTTATAACAATGGCTGAAGATAAAGGTGGTATAATAAGTAAAGCGGCAGGAGCATTGCAAGGAAAAATATAAAAATGTTTAGTAAATATAAATTTTTTTTAATAATAGGTGCGATTTTAGTGGTTTTGCCTACAATTTCTTTTTTGCCTTGGCAGACAGGTGCCCAAACTATAAATATTCCTTTTGCCCTCTCAAATGAACTAAATGTGGCAATATCTCCGACCTATCCTAGCCCAAATGAAAATGTTTTTGTGACCTTAACCCTTTATACCGATGACTTGAACTCGGCCGATATCACTTGGTACCAAAATGGTAAAAATGTTTTGAGTGGTAAAGGGGAGACAAAATTTAATTTTAAGACGGGCAATATCGGAGAAGAAACAAAAATTGAAATCAAAATTACGCTCCTTAGTGGCGTCTCTTTTTCAAAGGATTTTACTTTGAATCCAGCCGGCGTAGATCTAGTTTGGGAAGCAAACTCGTATGTACCGCCATTTTATAAAGGTAAAGCCTTGCACTCGAGGCAAGGAGTCATCAAAATTGTCGCCACTCCGGATTTTGTTAAAAATGGCAAAAGAGTTTTGCCTCAAAATTTAGTATATGAGTGGTCAAATGATGTCGAAGTTTATCAAAGTCAAAGTGGCTATGGTAAAAATGTCATTGTTTTAAGCGGCTCAATACTTGGTAAAAATGAAAGTATAGAAGTTTTGGTGACTGACCCAGTAAATAATCTCGTCGCCCGGAAGTTTATTGATATCGTTCCTGTTAATCCGGAAATAGTATTTTATGAAAATAGTCCATATTATGGCCACATTTTTGATTCGGCGATTACCAACTCCTTCAATTTAAAAACTGGCGAGGTGCAAGTTTTGGCCGCACCTTTTTACTTTACTAAAAACGATAGTGGTTTGCTAAAATATGAATGGCAATTAAATGGCCAGTCGGTGCCAAACCTTTTTGGCTCTAGAACTGCGGTGTTCAAAAAACCTGAAGATAAAACTGGTAGGTCTACAATTTCTTTGCGAGTTGAAAATGCCAATAGGATTTTACAGCAAGCTGACGGCAAATTAACAATAAATTTTGAAGATTAATATGACAAAAAAAATAGGAATATTTATAATACTTGCAACACTTTTATTACCAACGATGGTTGTTTTGGCTCAAGAAACCGATCTTTCCTATACAGTTTTGGCGCCTTTGCCTGGAGTTGGGGACAGTGACGGCAAAACAACTTTAGAAACATACGTTCCAGCTATTTTTAAACTTGCTATAGGCCTATCAGCAGTCGCGGCGGTTTTGATGATTGTTTTAGGCGGTTTCCAATATATTTCATCTGACGCTCTTATGAAAAAGAATGAAGGGAGGGAGAGAATTAAAAATGCGGTGTTTGGTTTAGTTTTGGTTATCTCGGCTTGGCTCATCCTCAACACCATCAACCCAAACCTTTTAAATATAAATTTAAACATTGATTCAATTAGTACAACTGCTGTTGATGGGGGAAAATTATTAGCCGATGACGGTAGTGAGGTTTATCCTGGTAAATATTCAGTCAATGTAAATGGAACTCCTGTTTACTACAATGACTGCAATACTTGCACCTCATTAACATCTTTAGGAATAACAACAAAAAATGCGGGCTCTAATCCGCTGGTAGATGGCGGTTTAGCAGCTAAATTAGCTATTTTTGATGCGGAAATAAAATCCAGCGGAGTTTCTTGGATTGTAACTGAAGCATATCCACCAACCGTCAACCATAAAGCAGAATGTCACAGATTCGGTACTTGTATTGATGCTAGACCCACAAATCAAACAGCAGGAAACATAAATGGGTTTATGTCAGCAGCACAAAAAGCTGGATTAAGAGCAGTATATGAAGTTAAAACCCAAGCAGAAAAAGATACCTTAATTAAAAACGGGGTGACAGGTAATATAATTGTCGTATCATGGGTTACTGGCCCTCATTTCTCCGTTTACAAAAATTAAAAATGACAAAGAAAATATTATTAATAATAGGAATACTGATTGTTATCGGAATAGCGGTTTTTATGATTTTCTTTTCTGCACCCGCAACAGAAACAGGGGAGAGTAGAGTGGGATTTTCAATTAGGGATTATTTACCATTTGGTAACAGTGATAATACTTCAAATAATGCAAGCACTACTGATCAAAACAATAATGGGAATCAGGACGATAATATAGTAACTACTTTATCAAATCAGCCAATACAAGAGCTCAGGAAGATTTCAAACGAACCTGTAGCAGGTGCAATTGTATTTAATATCGGCACCACCAGCGTAGTGAGGTTTGTAGAGAAGGGCACTGGTAATGTTTATGAAGCGCGCTCTGATTCAAATCAAATTCTGAGACTCACCAACACCACTATTCCTAAAATTGTCCGAGCTTTTTGGTTGCCAAGCGGTTCCGGATTTTTGGCCCAAACTTTGATGGCAGAAAATGAAATTATCGAAACCAATTTTGTAAAATTAAACAAAAACCAAGCCAGCTCCACTGTAGAAAGCCTCACTCCATACAGCACCACTATTGGTAAATTACCAACTGATATAAAAGAAATAACAATCAAGCCAGACGGTTCCAAAATTTTTTACTACACTGTGAGTAATTCCGTTTCTAATTGGTATGTCTCTAACCCTGATGGTACGAATAGTAGCTTGGTCGCCTCTAACCCATTAACTGAGTGGTTACCAAAATGGATTGCAGGAAATGTAGTGATGATGCAAAACAAAGGCAGTTCCAAAAGTCTCGGCTACACCTATTCATTTGATGTCTCTACCAAAAATTTTAAAAAAGTTGGTACAGGAGCGGCTGGCATTTCTTCCAATCCCAACTCCGACGGCTCTTTGAGTCTTATATCAAATGGCGGTTCTTTGCCTAAATTATTTTTAGTTGATAATAAAGAAACCACCATAACAGCAGTGAGCGAATACACTTTGGCAGAAAAGTGTGTGTGGTTTAAAGAAAAGAGTCCTAGCGTCCTCTGTGCCGTGCCATATGACGTACCAAGAGGTGATTACCCTGATGTATGGTACAAAGGGCTCGTTTCAACTTATGACGACATTAAAAGGATTGATTTGACCCTTAACACTTCCTCAGATGTCGCTAATCTTTATGGTTTATCTGACGAACAAATTGATGTAGTTGATATAAGCCTCTCTCCAGACGAAACTCACCTCATCTTCCGCAACAAAATTGATGGGTATTTGTGGCTTTTGAGGATAGAGGAATAACCTCATCCCGACTGGATAAATCCAGTCTGCCCTTCCCCTAGAAGCAGGGGAAGGGCTGCATTTCTACCCTCTCCTGCATCTAGGAGAGGGTCGTTCGCCGTAAGGCGAACGGGGTGAGGTTTTGAAGGAGCGAAGTATTTAGTGAGGTTAAGAAACTTTTGCCATCTGTCTCCTTACATAAACATCTTGAGCAATGCCGGCTAGGTTGCTAACCAACCAATAGAGCGCCACAATGGAAGCAATCTTCCAAGATATAAAAAATACAACTAATGGCATCGTATACTTCATCTGTTTGGTCATCATTTTAGCAAAATCTTCCTTGCCCACTGGGGTTACAGCAGTGGCGGGCTTGTTTTTATTATCTATATCTTTAGACGCCAAATGCATCTGCCAGAAGCTTGTGGCTGCGGCCAATAATGCCAAAACAACACTTTTTTGAGATACATCAAACATCCCCAAGAAAATCATTGATACAGATTCAGGCACTTTTACAAATGAATAGAGTAAATCAGTGTGTATACTTGGCAAACCTGATTGAAAAAATATGTAATAAAGAGAAAAAATGATTGGAATCTGAATAAGAACAGTCAAAATGCTTGAAAATGGGTTGATTTTGTTAACTCTATAAAACTCCATGGTTTTAACTGCTTGTTCTTGTTTGTCTTTATATTTATCCTTGATCGCATTCAGTTCTCCTTCTTTCTCTTTCATCCTTGCTTGTGTGACCGTCGCCTTTTTTGAAAGGGGATAGAGGACTAACTTTACCAAAAGAGTCAAAATAACTGTTGCAATGCCGGCATCTACCCAACTAATATTCAAAAGAAGGATTAAAATATTATAAAGTGGTGTATATATGATCGTTTTGAAAAAAGCTATCATTATTATTTGTTATTATTTTATTAATCCCGCCTCTTTTAACACTTGTTCAAGATTTTTACTTGTTTCCTCGCTATCTTTTGGTACTTCTCTGAACGAAAAGACTGCTAATATCTCTGGTTTAATTTCAGAAAGATAGTTTTGGAGTAATCTGTAACCTGTTCGTCTGAGCTTATTTCTCATTACTGCCTTTTTTGCCACCTTTTTTGATATTGAGAAGCAAAAACGGCTGTTTCTGTTCGTCGGCTCTGTTTTGGACACAAATCTTAACAAAAAAAGCTTATTTCTAAAGACTTTAGCCTTGTTTTGCAACAAAGAAAACATTTTTCTAGGAATCCTTCTGTTTTGAGGAAGCATGGGTAATTTATACCGCTATTTTTTGGCGACCCTTTCTTCGGCGACTTTTAAGCACTTTTAGCCCGCCCACACTCTTGCTGCGTTTTAAAAAACCGTGAGCCTTTGCTCTTTTTCTTTTTTTGGGTTGGTATGTGATTGACATTTTATTAAATTCTGTGGACCTTATAAATCCTGCCTTGCCAGTAGGTGGATTCTGTTCTATTAATTCTTATTCACAGATTATAAACATATTTGATGATAATTACAAGTTCCATTAAAAAAATTTGAATATATAATGGGACGCATGGACACCAAAGAACTCTGGAACAACATTCTACCAGAAATAGAATCGTCAGTTTCAAAAGCAAACTTTGCCACTTGGTTTAAAGATACCAAGATCTCCGGTTTTGAAGATGGGGTGGTTTACCTTAGTGTCCCAAACACTTTTGTACAAGAGTGGCTTCTAAAAAAATTTCATCAACTTATCCTGAAACTGCTCAGACAATCTTCGGAATCAATCCATCGACTAGAATATGTAATTAAAGAAGAGAGTAAACAAAAAAACCAATACATTCCCACCAAAACCTGTTCTCCCACTAGGGAATTGCCTCTTTCTGAACACTATATAAACAAAGACGATAATTTAAATCCTCGCTACACATTTGAATCGTTTGTGGTGGGCCCTTTCAACGAGCTTGCCCATGCGGCAGCCCAAGCAGTAATCAAAAACTTAGGCGTCGCCTATAATCCATTTTTCATATATGGCAACACAGGGCATGGCAAAACTCATTTGATTCAAGCCATCGGTAACGCTGTCAAAGCGGTTGATCCATCAAAGAAAATTTTTTACCTTACTTCCGAAAAATTTCAGAATGATTTTGTCTCTTCGATGCTTGCCAACAACATCAATCAGTTTAAAGACAAGTATAGAAAATACGACATGCTTATAATGGATGATATCCAGTTTCTCTCCGGTAAAGAAAAAACTCAAGAAGAACTCTTCCATTTGTTTAATACAATGAAAGACAGTAATAAACACATAGTTTTCTCTAGCGATAAACACCCAAATTTCATTACCGGTTTGGAAGATAGGTTAAAATCAAGATTTGCTGCTGGTATGGTGATTGATATCCCTGCTCCAGACCACGAATCAAGAGTGGCTATTATAAAATCAAAATGCTCAAGTATAAATTTGTTTTTAGATGATGAAATCATTGATTATTTGGCTGATTCAATAAAAGGGAATATTAGAGATTTGGAGGGAGTTATAAACCTAATTGTCTGCCAAACTGAAACCAAAAATAAAACTTTGATTTTAAACGAAGTTAAGGATTTGGTAAAAAACAGTATAAAACAAAAGAAATTACTTTCTTACAAAGAAGTAGTTAAAATAATCTCTGATTTTTATAAAATTAGTGAAGAAATTATTTATGAAAAAACCCGAAAGAAAGAAGTTATCAAACCAAGGCAAGTAATAATGTATATTTTGAGAGAAGATTTTTGTATTTCTTACCCATCAATAGGGGAGAAGTTGGGTGGTAGAGATCATACTACCGTTATCCACTCTTGTGAAAAAATTAAAAAAGATATTCAGGTTGATGAGCTTCTTTCAAAAGAAATACGAGAAATCAGGTCGATGATTGGTTAATTAGTTGTTGATAAGATGTTAGTTAGTTGTGATAAAAATGTTTTTAAAAAGTTTATAAGTGTTTAAGATTCAAATTATCATTTTAATATCCACATATAATAAATTATTTAATTAAATTAATATGTTTAAAACAAAGGTTAAAAAAAGTAATCCCCAAATTCACCTCTATATATTCTAGGTCCTATTAATTTAAATAAAACTAAAATGAAATTAGAATGTAACAAAAACAAAATAGAGTCCGCTATCCAAAAAACAGCTAGATTAGCTAATAAACACCTTACACTCCCAGTTTTGGCTTGTGTATATTTAGATGCCACAACATCAAACAAACTTATTATAAAAGCTACTAACTTAGATATTGGCCTAGAAGTTGAAGTAAAAATTAAGACTATAGAAAGTGGAGTAGTAGCAGTCCCAGCAAATGTATTATTGGGAGTATTATCATCAATTAAAGACGATAATCTGGTTATAGAAACAAAAGATAATAATTTAAAAATAACCGCAAACAAAAATTCAGTTGTTATTAAATGCTTGCCACACGAGGACTTCCCAACTATTCCAAGATTAGAAAATTTAAAATCAATAAAAATTAAATCAAATGATTTAATTTTGGGATTTAAATCAGTGTGGTATAGCGCCTCAAACTCAAATATCAAACCCGAACTATCAAGCGTGTATATTTATAAAAATGATAGTTCATTAGTTTTTGTTTCTACTGATTCATTCCGTTTGGCTGAGAAGAAAATAAACACTAAAGTGCCTGATGATTTTCCTCAAACTCTTATTCCTTATAAAAATGTCATAGAAATAATTAAGTTGTTTGAAGATTATAAAGATGAGATTGAAGTGATTTTTGATAAAAACCAGATGGCGTTTAAGGTAGACGATATGTATTTAGTATCGCGGCTTATTGATGGTTCATTCCCAGATTATAAGCAAATTATTCCCAAGACATACAATACTGCCGCTACTGTCTTAAAAAATGATTTAATAAATTCAATCAAAACCTCAAATATTTTTTCAGATGCTCTTAATAAAATAAAATTAAAAGTTGATGTTAAAAATAAGACATTAAACATAGAGTCAAAAAATAACGATGTTGGAGAATCCCAGGAATATATAAGCGCCAACACATCAGGTGAAAATGTTGAACTAAACTTCAATAGTAAGTATATAAATGATTGTATGCAATCTATTTCATCCGATTCATTAGTTTTGGACTTTGGTGGCGTCGGTAAACCACTTGCTATCAGTGGGGCAACTGATAAAAGTTTTCTTTATATTGTGATGCCTATGAATAGGTAATAAAAATGAACAGTATCGCAGGGTTTTTACAGAAATTTTTAAATCTTGAAAAAGATAATAACACCAAATTACTATTAATTTTGGATGCTATAAAACAAAAAACTGGTTTAGAATTAACGAAAGAGATTTTAGAAATAAAAGGCGAAACTCTAAAAGTAAATTGTAATCCAGTTTTTAGAAACGAAATTTTTATGCACAAGTCTGAAATAGAAGACTTGTTAAAAAACTCAAAAATATATTTAAAAATTATATAACTCACCCCCAACCCCTCTCTTACAACAAGAGAGGGGATTCGAAAACCTCCTCTTAACTATAAGAGGAGGTAGGAGGAGTTATGGATTGAAAGGCAGATCTTGCCACAAGTTGTGGTCTTGGGCCCAAATGCGTACGCCATACTCCCAGCGCTCAAATTGAGCGTCTCCTGCGGGATTAGAGGGGTACTCTCCTCGCGGATCGTCTTTATTCACCCAGTTTAATATTGAATGAACACCACCAATCACTGTTGTGTTGTTATTTTCAAAACTCCCTCCTTGCCAGATACCTTGTAAAACTGGTTTTATTTGAGTTTTGTCTTCAATTAAAGGTTCCTCAAATTGTTCATCAGGTAATTTAGCCAAAGCCTGATCCATAAAAGCTCGCCACAGTGGTGCCACGATAAAACCCGCAACCTTCTTTTCCATCGGAGTGTTATCGTTGTTGCCCGCCCAAGCACCTACAGCAATACTTGGGGTATACCCAACTATCCAAGCATCTTTATAATTGTTGGTCGTACCGGTTTTGACCGCCACATCTCTACTTGGAAAATGAAGAGCAGATGTTTGTCCATATGATGGAGCTCTTGCATCGTTATCAGAAAGAATGCTTGTAATTTTTAAAGCAATTTCTTTGTCCAGCACTTGAGTATTTTTAACCTCTTTTTTTTCTAAGACATCACCATTTTTATTTTTTATTTCTATAACCGAACCAATATTGGTTTTGACTCCATTGTTGGCAAAAACTCCATAAGCCCCAGTTATTTCGAGGGGAGTGACCTCGCCACCTCCCAAAACAAGAGTTAACCCATAATCACCTTTATTGCTTAATGATTCAAGACCCATATCTCTTGCTAATCTTATAGATTCACTAAGACCTGCCAAATACAAAACTTTGACCGACGGCACGTTTATAGATTGAGCCAATGCGCTTCGCAAAGTGATTGGTCCTCTAAAAATACCGTCGTAATTTTCGGGTGAGTAACAACCATTTTCCATTGTTAAATTGTTTGGCGCACAATTGGTAGAAAATTGAGTTTTTAAATCAAAAAGCACTGTTTCTGGAGTGTAGCCCTTGGTAAATGCTTTTGCATAAACAAATGGTTTGATGGTGGAACCCGGCTGTCTTTTGGCCAAAGTTACATTAAAAGCACCATCAATCTCTTCATCAAAATAGTCTCTTGAGCCAACCATAGTGAGTATCTCCCCATTTCTTGGATCTATTGCCACCAATGCAGTATTTTCGGCATTGAAGTTTTTCTTATTTGTTAGAGCGTAATCAAGAGCGATTTTTTCACCAATTGATTGCAAATCATAGTCTAGTGTAGTCGTCACTCGTAAGCCCCCACTATTGATAGCTTCTTCTCCATATTTATTTTTAATATAATCGATTACATAGAAAACAAAATGAGGGGCTTTGATACTAGAGTCGCCCTTTGCGACAAAATTAACTTTCTCTAAAATAGCCGAATCGTATTCTTCTTGAGTTATAAATTCACTTCTAAGCATTTCTCTAAGAACAAGATTTTTTCTTTCTTCCAATCGTTCTTTATTCTTACCATACGGAGAATAGAAAGTGGGTGCTTTAGGCAAAGCGGCCAAATAAGCCGCCTCACTGAGTGATACTTCAGAAGAGGACTTACCAAAAAATGCCTGACTTGCTTCCTCAACCCCATAAATTACTCCTCCGTAGGGTATCTCATTTAGATACATTGAAAGTATTTCATCCTTGGGCATCACCTGTTCTAATTTGACCGCTATGACCCACTCCTTAAGCTTCCTGGAAATAAGTTTCTCTGAAGTTAGTAATGAATTTTTTACAACTTGTTGGGTAATGGTTGAGCCCCCCTGAGAAAAGTCTAATGATAAAATATTTACCAAAGTTGCTCTGATAAAAGCTGTTGGTTTGACCCCTATGTGACTATAAAATTCCTTATCTTCAATGGCGATAGTAGCATTTTTTATATGCCTAGATATTTGTTCAATAGGCACAATGCTCCTCCTTACATCGCCTCCTGTGTCATAGAGCAAAATTTCCCCAGTTCGGTCGTAGATTTTGGTTGATTCGCTTACCCGTCTTTCCCTAATTGATTCTGAAGTAGGTACTTTAAAAGAACTAACCCAAAAGAGCATTATGGCGCCTATAACCAAAAAGACTGATATAAAAAGCATTAATAAGTTCTTTTTTAACATATATATATATTATGCCAAAATTCGAAATTATGGTAGCATTTTTATATGTTTGGCACTAATAAACCAAAAATAATAACTGATGAGGATATAATAGAGGAAATTTTGACACGGGGGGTAGAAAAGGTATACCCCAATAAGGCTGCATTTAAGGAAGTTTTGATGTCGGGCAAAGAGATTAGGCTTTATTATGGAATTGACCCAACGGGCAGTACTTTACATCTTGGTCATCTGGTCCAACTTCTTAAATTAAGAAAGTTTCAAGATCTTGGTCATGAAGTCATTATTTTGATTGGTGATTTTACGGCGCAAATTGGAGATCCCACAGATAAACAAGCAACCAGAAAACCTCTTACTCATCAACAAGTTTTGGAGAATGCAAAAGGATATAAAAAACAGATTAGTAAGATTTTGGATTTAGGAAAATCAAATATTCGTTTTGTCCACAACGAAAAATGGACAAATAAACTCACACCAGAAGATCTTCTAGAACTAGCTTCTCATTTTACGGTTTCAAACCTGCTTACTAGGGATATGTTTCAGGAAAGAATTAAAGCGGGTCGAGAAGTTTATGTTCATGAATTTCTTTACCCCATTTTTCAGGCATATGATGCTGTGACAATGGAGGTTGATTTGCAGATTGGGGGTAACGATCAAATGTTTAATATGCTCGCTGGTCGTGATTTGATGAAAAGAAAAAAGAACAAAGAAATGTTTGTTTTAACTACAAAATTATTAATAGACCCAACTGGTAAAAAAATGGGGAAAACCGAAGATAATATGATAACCCTAAATGACTCAGCCAATGACATGTTTGGTAAAGTAATGAGCTGGCCTGACAGCATGATTTCTTTGGGTTTTGAAATGGTCACCAATATTTCTGATGAAGAAATTAAATCAATACAATCAGAATTTGAAACCGGAAAATCAAATCCAAAAGAATACAAAATAACCTTAGCAAAAGAGATTGTTAAAATATGTCATGGGAAAGAAGCAGCTCAAAAAGCCGCGGAGACGTTTATAAACACTTTTAGTAAAGGGGAGTTTCCAGAGGATGCACAAATTATAAATGTTTCAAAAGAAGAAAAAATAATGGATATTTTGGTAGAAAAAAAAGTTGTTGAATCGAAATCTGAATTTAGGCGCTTGGTTGAAGCGGGAGCCGTCTCAGATTACCCAGACAAAAAAATAAATGACCCAAACGAGACAGTAGGGGAAGGAGAGAGAAAAATCAAAATAGGCAAAAAAACTTTTGTTGTTTTAAAATCAAGTTAAACAAAAAACTCCCCAAGGAGTTTTTTGTTTAGTTACATTACTTCCTCATCATCTTCGTCATCATCAGTCTCGGGAACTTTCTCAATCGGTAACCCATTTTCATCCAATTCCTCTTCTACTTCTTCTACTTCTTCATCACCTAACAAATCTTTATCTTCATCACCCATGTTATAAAAATTATTTTTAATTTCTGATTAATTAATCAGATGAGTAATTTTTATCATACCTAAAATTTTTTGCAACAGCTTTAGACAAGCTTTTCTGTGGATAGTGAAATTGCAGAACAAGTGAGGGCAATGGCGATAGCGTCATATTCATCATCGTGTCGTTTACCAGGTTCCAGTTTTATTAATTTTTCTACCATATTAATAACTTGTTTTTTATCACTTTTACCATAACCCGTGACGGCCAATTTAATCTGGTTTGGGTTGTATTCTTTTATTAAAACTCCACTTCTTTCAGCTTCAAGTAATATTACTCCCCGCGCCTCTGCTACTTGTAGAGCAGTTTTTTTGTTTTTGCTCCAAAGTAGTGTTTCAATAGCGATTTTGTTTGGCTCGTATTTATTGATTGTTGCTTTTATTTTTTCTCCCAAAGCCAAAAGCCTTTTTGAATGTTCAAGTTTGGCATCAGTTTCAAAACATTCTGAATGAATCAAATTTTCTCCTCTATTTGTTTTTTCAACAACAGCAATACCAATTCTCCCGTACCCAGGATCAATGCCTAAAATTCTAGACACTAGATGCTGACTACTGGCTACTTTTTTATTCTGCATTGGTGAAAACTTCTTGGACTTCATCATTTTCTTCAAGTTCTTCTATTAATGCGTCCAGTTTTTGCCCATCTTCATCTGAGATTTGGGCAGCGTTTTTGGGGTTCCAACCCCCACCATTCTGAGGGGGATTTTTTTCAAAAGCCCAAGCCGCCGATCCAGGAACTGCAAGCTCAAAACCGTTTTTTGAAAGAATGTGTTTTACTTCAGCGGCCGCTTTGTTTCGGTTCTCTGTCAAAGCTTCAATCATCAAAGCGCAACCACCCGGCCCGTAAGCTTCATAGGTTATTTGTTCCATTTCACCAGCTTCTCCACCAATTCCTTTTTTGATTGCTCTATCAATATTGTCGCTCGGCACATTGGCTTCTTTGGCTTTTTCGATTGCCGCTCTGAGGCCGGGAGAGTTCACATCCCCTTTAGCTTTTTTAGATTCCACGGCAATAAAACGCACCAACTTACCAAATATTTTACTTTTTTGGCCATCAGTGACCGCCTTTTTATTTTTTATTTTTGACCATTTATTATGTCCGGACATGGCAGTAATATAACACACCTGATTTCCTTTTTCTAACCTCCTCCCTACCTCCCCCTTACCTTAAGGGGGAGGTGACTACTATCTATTATTCCTTCTATACTCTAGAACTGGTTGGGTGGCTCCCTCCTTAATGTAAGGAGGGTTGGGGAGGTTAGAATGATAGGGATATGGTGGGGTTTATAATAATTTCTCCTGTTTGTTTTTTGGTATATCTAAACCTAAATGTTCATAAGCAAGTTTGGTTAACACTCTACCACGCGGAGTGCGTTCGATGAAACCCATCTGCAAAAGATAGGGTTCATTAAATTCTTCAATGGTAGCTTCTTCTTCCGAAAGGGAAGCGGCTAAAGTATTGAGGCCAACCGGCCCACCACCAAACTTCTTAGCTATTGTTTCAAGCAGGGTCTTGTCAGAAGCGTTTAGGCCGACATTATCAATACCCAAAAGTTTAAACGACTCATTTACTACATCTTGATCGATATCTTTTTTATTTATCTGAGCGTAGTCCCTTGCTCTTTTCAATAAGTAATTGGCGGTACGCGGAGTAAACCGACTTCTCTCAGCTATAGTTTGAGCGGCGCTTTTTTCAAGGGAGATGCCTAGGATATCGGCCGAGCGCTTGATGATACTCATTATTTCGTTTGTATTATAAAATTCAAGCTTAAATACTCCACCAGAAAAACGGCTTCTAAGAGGAGAAGAAATCATAGCCACTCTAGTAGTTGCGCCGATTAAAGTGAAAGGGGGGAGATCAAGTTGAATAGTCCTTGCGCTTGGTCCTTTACCAATAATAATATCTAAAGAGCGTGACTCCATCGCGGGGTAAAGGACTTCTTCAATGGTTTTATTGAGGCGATGTATTTCATCAATAAAAAGAATATCGCCCGGCGAAAGGTTGGTCAAAATCGAAGCCAGGTCACCCACTTTTTCAATTGCTGGACCTGAGGTCGAACGCATTTGACTGCTAGTTTCTTTTGCTATAAGATGGGCCAGTGTGGTTTTACCAAGCCCTGGAGGGCCGTAAAATAGTAAGTGTTCTGGTGGATGCTCGCGTTCTTTAGCGGCATTTAAGAGAATATGGAGGTTTTTCTTTATATTCTCTTGGCCAATATACTCATCCCACTTTGAGGGCCTCAAGGTTTGATCTAAAAATTCAAGATCTCTGCTCTCTTCTGGTTTTTTGTTGTTCCTTGACATATTTTATCCAATATGATATACTCTAGTTGAGTTTGAAATATCATCAATTGGGGAGATAAATCTCTAAGCGACGTCTTGCTTTGCGGGGTTAGACATTAAATCAAGGAAGTGCCGGTACCATCTTTCGGGAGGGACCACTAGCTCTTTCCTCAGAATAATGTTTTGCTTTCGATTTAAATATTGAAAGTGTCGCTTAGAGATTTATATTCCCAATATCTTTTCCTTCTAGTTCTCATTATTCACAAAACTTGGTTCCATTCAATTTTTTTTGTGTATAACTTTTATTCTTCCAAATCAATAACTCTTGATAGTTCGTCAAAAGAGGTGAGGCCTTGTAAAATTTTAATTATACCGTCTTGCTTCATATTCAATATGTTTTGGTTTTCTGAAGCTTTGTTTATTTCTCTTTCACTCGGATTTTTAATGACCACGTTTTCTATAGACTCGTCTGTAAGGATTGCTTCATAAATACCAGTGCGTCCCTTGAAGCCTGTGAAATTGCATTCGGCACAACCAACAGCCTCATATATATGGTCCATATCCAAACCCTTTAAATACTCTTTGTTTTTGATACTTTCGGTGTTGATTTTTATCAATCGGTTTTCTTTATCTCCCAACACAGCCTTTTTTCTACAAGCTGGACAAAGTTTCCTTATAAGTCTTTGGGCCATAGCGATATTGATGGCTGAAGTAATAACTTTCGGATTTACTCCGAGCTCAATAAGTCTGGGGAAGGTGCCGGCAGCGTTGTTGGTGTGTAAGGTGGAAAAAACCAAGTGTCCGGTCAGTGCAGAGTTGACCGCAATCTCAGCAGTTTCTTCATCTCTAATTTCACCCACCATTATCACATCTGGATCTTGTCGCAATGCGCTTCGCAAACCTTCTAAAAATGTATAACCCTTTTCTTCCTCAACTTGAGTTTGAACGATACCTTTAAGGTGATACTCAATAGGGTTTTCAATAGTAATTATTTTAATTTCCGGATTGTGAATTTTTTTGAGGAAAGCATAGAGAGTGGTGGTTTTGCCCGAACCGGTAGGACCTGTGTTTAGTATCATACCATTTGGTTTTTTGAGCTCTCGCATAATAATTCCAAGCAAATGATTGTTGATACCGAGATCTTCAAGGGGCACAGAAATAGCATTGGGGTTTAAAACTCTCATCACTACCGACTCGCCATATCCACCAGGCAATAGCGAAGTTCTGATTTCTATCTCTACATCGCCGAGCTTTATACTAAATCGGCCGTCTTGCGCTTTTTCTTTGGTATTAAGTTTCAGATTTGAAATGAGTTTAATACGAGAGACCAGTAAATTAAAAACTGATGTTTCAATCGTCAAAATATCATTTAACACACCGTCTAGACGGTACCTTAGTCTCACCGATTTTTCTTCAGGCTCAAGATGGATGTCAGAAGCATTTATAGAAATTGCACCAGCTAAAATAATTTCAAGTATTCGTGAAATACGATAGTTTTTTTTCTGAGCGATTATTGATTCAATTGATTTTTTTATATCTTCTGCATTCTTAACTGATTTGGCTAAATCCTGAATTTCATCACTTGCGATGTCTAATGCACCACCTTTAGTTTCCATAGAATATGAAAGGTCTTTGTATCGACTCCAAACTTTTTCTAAACTCTGATGGGACACCATAAAAAGAGAGGGGAGATACCCTCGATCCTTCAAGTTTTCAACCAAAGCGACAGTTTTGGAATTATTGGGAGAAATTATAGCTAAAGAAACTTTTTTGTTTGTGATATTGAAAGGCGCCACTTCTGCTTCTCTGGCCTCTGACTCCTTAATTACTCTAAGGGCATCAATATTTACCGGACTTACACCTAAATCAATATAAGGAAGTTGGTATTTTTGGGACATAGCCTGTGCCAAACTTTCCTCTTCTTGCTCCCTGAGCTCGCCAAGCTTTTGGCGCTGTTTATCTTCGTTAAATTTAATGGACATGGGTTTATTATACCTCACCCCCTGCCTCCTTAACAGGAGCTGTCCACTCTTTGGATATTTTAATTTCATAAAAATAATCTCAAAGAGTCTTGCAGATGTTCCAAGTATTCACATCCTCACTCTCCTATATTAGGAGAGGGGAAAAAAGAACTAAATTCGTGCTTGACAAGAGCATTGTAATTTGCTATAATAAAGGCTGGAGGCAGGTACCATGAAAATCAACGCGTTTTCGTCCATTTTTGCGCTTTTGGTGGGGCTTCTTAGCCTCGCCTTACCCGCATCATGTCAAAGTCAGGCAGGTTCAGTCGCCATCGCGGCGGCAATCCGGCCAGCGCAGAGCCCTGTTTACACTGAGCTCGAAGGAGAGCAGTCCGGTTCGGTCATCATATCGGCCAACACCGAACTAGATGAGTACGCTCAGTGTGTTGCCAACATGAAGGCTTCGGGTGCATCCTACAAAGAGGGTGCAAAAGACTGCAAGGACTACCGAAAGGTTCTTGCGAAGGAGTCTACCCGCATCGCCAACGAGGCCGCCGACGCAACCAAAGCGTCTCGGCCGATGATTATCAGCGGTTATGGGAGGGGTTATAGCAGTAGTTATGGCTATAGTTATCCCCGCGAAAGGGTCGTCTATCAGGCATCATCGCCACAGCCAGTGGCTCAAGCACGACCTGCAGCGGTGGCGCGACCGGCAGCACAGCCTCGGCCAGCGGCAAAACCCAGACCTGCGGCATCACCGCGACCGATTCGAAATCGATAGGAGGTACACACCTCCACAAAACAAATGCTCGGCGACTTACGAGTCGTCGGGCATTTTCTTTTATTTCAAAATACGAGGCAAGAGTGATAGAATCAGTCCATGGAATTTATATCTAAAAGCCTTGGAGAAACAGCCGAAATAGCTTCTAATTTCGCTTCTACATTAGAATCAAAAGAAAACGGGGCGACCACCGTTGGTTTATATGGAGATTTGGGAAGCGGCAAGACCACTTTTATGAAATATTTAGCTCTTAGCCTCGGCATCACCGAAACTATCCAAAGCCCCACCTTTGTAATAATGAAATCTTTCAATCTTCAATCTTCAATCTTCAATAAATTAATCCATATAGATGCATACAGAATAGAAAGTGAAACAGAAATGCTAAACCTCGATTGGCAAGAAATAATTTCTGATCCAAAAAATCTTATTTGCATAGAATGGCCAGAAAAAATAGCTGGTATTATGCCACCTCATATTGTGATAAAATTCGAACATGTCTCAGAAGCTGAAAGAAAAATTAGTATTGCTTGATGCTCACGCTATTATCCATAGGGCTTATCATGCCTTGCCCGACTTTGCGACGAGCAAGGGAGAGCCGACGGGTGCACTTTACGGTCTGGTTCTCATGATTTTGAAAATCGCGACCGATCTTAGGCCGGACTACATTGTGGCTTGTTATGATTTACCCAAACCAACTTATAGACACGAAGTTTATGAAGGCTACAAAGCGGGTAGGGCCAAAACCGATGATAATTTGGCCTTGCAACTTGAGAAATCAAAAGAGGTTTGTGATGCGCTGAGCATCCCCATTTATTCCAAAGAAGGTTTTGAGGCAGATGACATGCTTGGCACTATCGTTGAGAAAACTAAAAATGACAAAAATTTAGAAATAATTATAGCCTCAGGTGATATGGACACGATGCAGCTTATAGACAAAAGGGTTAAGGTCTATACTCTCAAGAAAGGCATCAAAGACACTATTTTATATGATGAAAAAGCGGTTATAGAGAGATTCGGGTTTCAACCCAAACTCCTCGTTGATTTTAAAGGATTAAGAGGTGACCCATCCGACAACATAATCGGTATCGCTGGGATAGGAGAAAAGAGTGCAACTGATTTAATTAAAAATTTTGGAACTATTGAAGAAATTTATAAAGTTCTCAAAAAAAATCCTGAAAAATTAGAAGCTGTTGGTATCAGAAAAGGGATAATAGAACTTTTGAAGGAGGGGGGGGAAGAAGCGAAATTTAGTAAAATGCTTGCGACCATCAGGAGAGATGCGCCAATTGATTTCAAATTACCAAATCAAAAATGGAAGGAGGGAGTTGATATAAAAGCTGCCGAGAATTTGTTTGGAGTATTGGAGTTTAGGACGATGGGAGCGAGATTGCGTACAACTCTGGGTGCAACAACCTCACCTAAAGATAATTCTAGTGTTCCTCTCCCTTCCCCTGCATCTTGGGGAAGGGCTGGGGATGAGGTTAAAGATATAGAAGAAACAAAAGTCGCTCTGTGGGTGGCTGATTCAAATATCTCTAACCCTGACTTAGAAGATGTCTTAAATTTTGCGGGCACTGATTCTCCGGAAAAAGCTAAGGAAATTATTTTTGAAGAATTGAAAAAGAGAGAAGGCGAATTTATTTTTGAAGAAATAGAAAAACCACTTTTGCCAATTATTGAAAAAATGGAAAAGAGAGGAGTACTTATTGATTCAAAATTTCTAAATGATTTAAATAAAAATTATTCAAAACAACTAAAAGAAATAGAAAAGAAAGTGTGGCAAGAAGCTGGCACTGAATTTAATGTTTCTTCTCCAAAACAGTTGGGTGAAATCCTTTTTGATAAACTCGGATTAACTGTCAAATATCAAAAGAAGACCAGTACAGGCGCCAAATCAACCAAAGAGTCTGAATTACAAAAAATGAAAGATTTGCATCCGATTATCCCCTTAATTTTGGAATACCGAGAACTTTCGAAATTGGTCTCAACTTATATAGAGCCCATTCCTAAAATGGTTGATGAAAGTGGCCGGCTACATGCCAAATTTATACAATCAGGCACTACGACAGGGCGTATGGCTTCGAGCAATCCCAACTTACAAAATATCCCTATTGGTTCTGAAAATGGCAAAGTGATTAGGAACGCATTCTTAGCCACTAAAGGATTTGATTTGGTGGCATTTGATTATTCCCAAATTGAATTACGCATCGCCGCATTTCTTTCACAGGATTCAAAACTTATTGAAATATTTAAAAGTGGCAAAGATATTCATAGTGCCGTTGCCTCGGAAGTATTTGGGGTTAGAGAGAGTGAAGTGACCAAAGATATGAGAAGACAAGCTAAAGTTATAAATTTTGGAATTTTATATGGAATGGGTGTAAACGCCTTAACACAAAATTTGGGCTCAGACAGGAAGACGGCTCAAGAATTTTATAATACTTATTTTGAAAAATTTAATGGTTTGGCAAAATATTTAGACAACACCAAAAGTGAAGCTGAAAAATTGGGTTACACCAAAACATTTTTTGGGCGCAGGAGGTATTTTGAAGGATTGAAATCTAAATTACCTTTTATTAAAGCGGCGGCAGAGAGGATGGCAATAAACGCTCCAATCCAGGGCACCTCAGCTGATATTATTAAAATCGCCATGAAGAAGGTTGACGACTATATTGTTCAAAATAAATTGGAAGACAAAGTATATTTAATTCTTCAAATTCATGATGAATTAATTTTTGAAATTGAGAGTGGAAAAATAAATGAGGTGTTGTCAAAAATAAAAGAGATAATGCAAAATATTATTCCTCTGGATAAAATTTCTGGAGTGCCGATCATCGTCAATTCAGCCACAGGTCCAAATTGGGGCGAGATGTCTCCAATTGAAAATTGAAAATTAAAAATTGAAAATTTAGAAATGCAAGACAGTTTATTTAAACAATATAAAGAAATATTTCAAGAAGAAATAGAAATCCAAAATGAAAAAAGTGGCATTTCTAAGTATGCTTACAGCCCCTTTGCTATACAAGACGCGGTGGGGGAAAGGAGTGTCAAAAAGGTTTGGATTGAATATATAAAATTAAGACTAAGCGGTATTGAAGCTGAGGACTTGATTCATAAAATAATAAGTAAAGTCAAAGACATGGTAGCCATAAACCAAGGGGCTACCAAAGAGGATTTGGGCATAAAAGATTATCCTTTTTCAAAATCCAAAAAAGATCTTAAAAATTGGAAAACAGAAGATTTAAAAAATTTCTACGGGGTGTTGGTAGAAATTTATCATCGCTCTCGGATGGAATCAGGCAATGAATTGGATGTGGCCCTAGAAAAGTTGTTGCTTAGTATCTAAATCTAGCCATAATCCAGTTGGTATTGCGGATATTTTTGCTTATTGATTTTATACCAGCATAAGCTGTCCGCACTAAAAATCCGAGGATAAAGGCTTGAATAATCCAGCTAGTGTTTAAAATAGCGCTAGTGAGAAAACTAAATACTGAAAACGTATCATTTTTTATTATACTAGTTGTGTTTACAAAAACATCATACAAAGATACAGAAATAAAAGAAAATATAATAAAAACTGCAAGCATAAAATAATCAGGATGTTCTTTTAAAACATTCTTAGAATACTCCAAGTAAACTCGAAGCATTATTCTTTTTTTAAGACTGTTATTCATAATTATTATATTGTTTGTAAACCTGCATAAATATTTTTTTTGAGCGATATACTCTGACTCTGGCAGTGCTGTTTTTGATGTTTAATGTTTTGGCAATTTCTTTAAAAGATTTACCGAGCATGTATCGCAAATTTATTATTTCTGCCGTTACTCCACCTATTTTTTTTAAAACAAATTGAACGTAATTTTTATTACCCTCCATCATCACTTCCTCATTGGTTTGGCTTGGAGTGACTTCCTCCATTTCTTCAGTAAAAGAAATAGGAATGTTTTTATACTTACCTATCTGATCAGCCATACAATTTCTGAGTATTGTGTTGGCCCAGGGGATAAATCTCCCGCCGTTTTCTGGAAACTTTTTGCCGTATTTATAGATTTTAACAAAAGCTTGTTGGACCACGTCCTCAGCATCTTCTTTTGAGCGTAAATTTTGATTGGCCACCCTCAAAAAACGCTTGTAGTGCCTATCAAATAATTCGCCAAACTTTGAAGGCTTACTGTATGAAAGTTTTAAAATTTCCTCATCACTCATCCCGTTAGAAATTAAACTTATAAACTTATTACCTCCTAACGAGTCTCGTAAATTTCTAACGGGACTCATACATCTTTATGACCGTCGTTATAACCAAAATGTTACATCGTAACGTACTTACCCCATTGTAGGTCATAGTTAGTGTAGAAGCAATAAATTAAACAAATATGCCAAACATCAACTTTGTTCCAAGTGTGCGACTAACGAGGGCCCCGCCCTAGAGGGCGACTAAAGTACAAAAAACAACACAACTTAATACAAAACTCCGAACCGTTGCGCTCTTGCGCATAACAGGTCCGGAGTTTTTGTTTTAGGTGGTCACGGATAATTTCGTTTTCGTCAAAACGAAATTTCCGCGACCCCGCCTCGCTTGTTTTTGTTGCTGCAAAAACATAGCTGCGGCTCGCACCTGTACGAAAAAATCCCAAGCAGTTGGGATTTTTTGTCAGGTGCGCCCAGTAGGAATCGAACCTACGACCATTTGCTTAAAAGGCAACTGCTCTACCGACTGAGCTATGGGCGCATAATTATTGATTTTACAAAACTTCTACCTTTAGAACTTTTCAATTCCTTTTCTCTTTTCATCGCTTCTCTTCTTGTTTCGAAGTCTTCTGAATATACTACATTCCAAAAACCTTTTCCAATATTTTTTGATGTGTATGATTTTTCTTTACTCTTCTTGATTCCATTATGATATTTCAGCCTTTTAGAGATATCACTAGTCTGCCCTATGTATATTTTACCACTATCTGAATTTTGTATTACATACACCTTAAACATTTGCTTAAAGCCCGTCAGCTGACGGGTCTACCGACTGAGCTATGGGCGCAATAAAACAATAGTGAATATAACATATAATCTCAGAAAATAAAATTTATGAGATTACAACGGTAAATCGATGGCGAAGGCGCCGGCGCCGGAGAGGAGGAGAGAGAGGGTGATCGAGAGGAGCAAAATGTAGAAAACAAAATTTCTTTTAAGAATCAAAGGGTCTTTATATTCTACATATGCCTCAGCGAAAATGAGAAGGCCTAAAACTAAAGCGGCGATCTGAGTATAAAGTCCTAATATAAGCATCACGCCACCAGCTATTTCTATTGCCCCCAAAACTTTCAAAGCCATTTTAGGATTAGGAATTTTCAAAATAGTAAGTGAAGAGAGCCATCTCTCCTTTTCATTTTTAAAAACCAAGGCTCCTAAATTAACAAATATAAAACCGGCGACAACTCGCAATATAAAAGGGGCGAGTAGGCCATATGTGAGCAGGTCTGGAAATGGATTTAACATAAGAGTATTATAGCAATTATGGAAATAGTTGTCATTTTAAACAATATAAGAAGTAATGAAAATGTTGGTTCTATATTTAGGACGGCTGATGCGACAGGTGTCTCTAAAATAATTCTGTGTGGTTACACCCCTGCGCCAGTTGATAGGTTTGGTAGGGAAAATAGGGGTCTTACCAAAGCATCCTTGGGGGCAGAAAAATCTGTAGAGTGGGAGAAGGTTGAAAACCTCAATTCAATAATTGAAAGATTGAAGATTGAAAGATATAAAATTATAGGAATAGAACAAGATAAAGTAGCAATTGATTATAGAAAAATAAAGCAGCAAGTAGCTAGTAGCAAGCATCTAGCCATAGTCTTTGGCAACGAGGTAGATGGCTTATCAAAACAAGATTTAGAACTTTGTGATGTTGTCGCCGAGCTCCCAATGCTCGGCAACAAAGAGTCTCTCAACGTCTCCGTCTGCGCCGGCGTAGTTTTGTATTCGTTAATATGAAATTGTATCAACAATCAAACCATTTTCATCGTGGAGGTTTATGGTGTCGTGAGTGGTGCGCCAGAGGGGCCCGAATTTATTTAAATAAACACGGTATTCTTTGTCAGGAAAGTCAGTATCATCAAAATGATTAGCCACACAGGTATTATAATTAATTTGGGTGGTGATGTAGGTCTTACAAGATGATGATATTGTATCAGGCAAGTCCCTCACAAATTCATTACCTTTGGTGGTGCAACGACTGATTCTGTCTATGGTTTTTAAACATTCATCATTTCTGTCCATTACACTTGAAAAAGTTGGCAAATTTTCGTCTTTGGGCAGAGGACATTTCTTAGAAAGACTGGGTGTAAAAGTCCGATTTTCTTCAAAATAACCAGTGCATTTATTGGTGCGGAAGGAGATGCCGATTGGAGAAAATCCTTTAGTAATATAAACCTTGTCTCCGTTTTGAAGCACGATATTGTTGTCATTTTTTGTAAAAGGGAAGGGGAGCATGGTTGCGCCGCCAATAATGGCATAATATCCCGTCACTTCGCTTTTAAAATACCAGCCGGTGATTTTGATTGTCTCATTTTTAGCAAGTCTGGTAGAAATAGAAACATATTCTTTGTTTGGGTCAGTCCTATTAAGTCCGGAAATTCTAGAAAGGTTTAGTTTGCCATGATAAGGAGATCTTTTGCTTGCCTCTATGGCTTTGTCCAAATCTTTTTCCAATCTTTTTATGGTATCTTCGGTGCTTTTTATTTCTTTAGCGACCTCTTTATTATTTGAATAACCAATGTTTTCCTTTTTTGCCGCAATAGATGAACTGTTTGTGGTGTTATTTTTATCACTTAAGTTGGTTTTTTTAATTGGGCTATACATAAGCCCAAAAAGTACAAATAGTACAAGTAATATTATAAAGGGTTCTTTAGTCATATTTGGTTTGATGTTTGGGGCAAAAACTGGCGCTTCTTCCATCAACTACAATTTTTTCAATTATACCACCACATCCTCTTTTTTTACATTTCTTCCCTTTGAGGCCATAGGCATTTTGCATTTCTTGATATTTACCTTTTTTGCCCTGGGCATCACGATAGTCAATATAAGAGCTTCCGCGGGCTTTTATAGCCCTTTTTAGGACCGGCTTTATCGCTTCATAAATTTTTTTGACCTCTTCTTTTTTTAATTTAGATGCAATTTTAAGAGGGTGTACGGCAGCTACCCACAATACTTCATCTGCATATATATTGCCTATACCAGCAACAATACTTTGATCCATCAAAACACTTTTTATTTTTTTATTTTTGTTTTTTATGCTTTCAAAGAATTTTTTTAAATTAAAATTTTTATCAAAAGGTTCTGGGCCTAATTTTTCAAGTTTTTCTTTTATTGTTTTTTCAGGTAACACTATGACACTTGCAAATTTTCTCATATCACAAAGACCGAGATGCCTTCCGTTTGAAAGAAAAAACAAAAGATGAATAAAGCGATTTCCTGGGTCATCACGCATGGGTCCTTCCAAAACACTCCTCCATCCGTCCTTAGTCTTATCCCATTTGCCATACATGAGGTGGCCTGTCATTTTTTGGTGAACTAAAATAATTTTTTTGCCGGTAATACCAATTAAAATATTTTTTCCTCTCCGCTCTACACTTATTATTTTTTCACCAACAACATCTTTCTTTATTTTTTTAAACGCCAAAATATCAGTCCAGACATCTTTTATTTTTAGATTTGGAATAAATCTCTTTAAATCTGTGACTATTGTGTGCACTTCAGGTAGTTCTGGCATTTTATTTACCCAAAATTTGATTTAATTCTTCTCTCGCGACAGTAGCGTCGTCCCAAGGAGTTTTTTTGCCATTAGCTTCCATGATATATGGGTCAGTACCTTTACCAGTAATCAAAACAGCTGTTTTTTGACTTCCTTCGACCGCCCTAGCTTTTGCTAATGCAGAAGCGATGGCGGTTCTTCTATCTAAAATTATATCAACCGATTTTTTTGAGATACCCGACTTAACATCTTCAATAATCTTCATAGGGTCCTCATCATACGGGTCTTCATTGGTTAAAATAATTTCGTCACAATATTTATCGGCAATCTTTCCCATCTCTGGCCTTTTCCATGTGTCTCTACCTCCGCCCGTATTTCCTAAGACACAAATTGTTTTGTGAGTTTTATAAGTTTCGTATACAGCTTTTAGAGAATCGGGGGTATGAGCGTAATCAACAACCACATCAAAATCTTGACCGCAATTTATTTTTTCCATCCGGCCCCTGACAAAATCTATATTTTCTAGACCTTTTTTAATTGCTTCTTCTGGAATTCCGGCAAATTTGGCATAAGCAATGGCGCCAAGCATATTAGAGACATTGAAAATCCCTGGTAGCTTGCTATGGATCATCATTTTTCCTACTTGAAATGAAGAACCCTTCTCGTCAGCCTTTATACCTATAGCGTCACTTATAGAATAGGGGACTTTGTTCTGTATATTTAATGCCAAAAATTTTTCTCCTTCCTTGTCGTCTGTATTTGCAATGATTATTCTTTCGCTTCGATTTTCTAACTCCTTAGCAATACAAAGTTTGGCTTGCAAATAATTTTGATAAGAGCCGTGGGATTCAATATGTTCGGGCGCCAAGTTTGTAAAAATGAGTGCTTCTGGATAAATAAATTTGTGGCGGTATTGCTTGGCGCCCTCACTTGTCATCTCAAGTATTGCGTGAGTACATTCAGCATTTACTGCGTCTCTCAAAAACTTTTGCATGAAAAACCGCCCTGGCATACTCATTTTGAAAAGGTTTCTTTTTTCTTTGTCTCCTATTTTAAATCGCAAAGTACTTTGCAGAGCAGTTTTATAGCCATTGGCCTCCAAAATTGCATTTACCAATTCGGCTGTGGTGGTTTTGCCTTTAGTGCCAGTTATGCCGATTATGGTTAGTTTTTTGGAAGGAAATCCATATCTCACAGCCCCAAAAAGAGCCAAGCCGTAGTGATAAACAGGCTGAAAAAATTTAAATACTGATTTAGGTATTATTTTTTTTAAAACACTTAGCATATTATTGACCCAAATTTTTTAAAATGTATTTTATTTTTTCGTTTGTGCCTTCCAAATCTTTTGGTAATTTTTTGATCGTTTCTTGAATATCTCTTTCACGATAACCAAGCGACTTGAGAGCTTCAAAAACATCAACGTCTTCGCTGGTTCTACTTTCACCCTTTCTGGTTGTCACCAGTTTGCCATTTAACTCCAAAACAATTTTTTCGGCCGTCTTCCTGCCAATGCCTGAAATTTTAGTAAGTGATGAAGTGTCGCCACTACCAACCGCTTCTTCGATTGATTTTACTCCCGCAACCGAAAGTATGGCTAAGCCAGATTTTGGTCCAACTCCTGAAACGGTAATCAAAAGTTCAAAAATTCTGAGTTCCTCTTCGGTTTCAAATCCGTACAAATCAATGGCAGTTTCCCTGACAGCAGTGTGAGTCCAAAAGCTGGCTTCTTGGTCGGTTTTTAATTTAGCAAGGTAAGAGGGGGTACTGTATACAACAAAACCGATACCACCGGCCTTTACAATGGCTTTTGTACCCTTCAGATCAAATATTTTACCTGTGATGTGCCCAAACATAAGTTAGTAGCAAGTAGCAAGTAGCTAGTAGCTAGATATAATATAACAGAACCAGTATTTTTTTCCTGTTGCAATAAATTAAAGCTTCTGTTATTGTATTTGGGCTGTCATCCTAGATACTGGATGCTGGCTACTAACTACTAATAATATGCCAATAACAAGTTCAGCCAAAAAAGCCCTCAGGTCTTCTAAGAAAAAGAAGGTTTTTAATTTGCGTCGCAAAAACGAAATGCAGAATGTTATCAAGGAGTACAAGAAATTGGTTGCTGGCAAGAAAACCGAAGAAGCTAAGAAGCTTATTCCTAAACTTCAAAAAGCTATTGATAAGGCCGAAAAGGGAGGAATCATAAAGAAGAACAACGCTTCCCGCAAAAAATCTCGTTTACTCAAAACAATCACCATCAAAATTTAAATAAACAAAAAAACAGCAGATGCTGTTTTTTTGTTTGGTGTTGTGCGCCCTATGGGACGTTATTGGAACCATTTTAATAAAAAATGAGTAAAAAGGAGAATTCACTAAATATCTATACCTAAAACATTTTTGGTAATTTAATCTCTCTTGTTTGTAATCTTTCTAGAAATGCTTTTTTTAGTTCTGGAACAAGAGAAAAATCATGAGTTTCTTTGGGTTCATGGGTAAAGACATCAAAGCCTTGTTCGTTGTATCTAGGTATCAAATGCCAATGCACTTGTTTGGCCTCATCCATATACATCAAATACACCTTCTCTACGTTTAACGTTTTTAAAATCGCATCGCGAGTAATATCTACGATTTCCATTAAATAGTCATATTCGGAATCAGTCAGGTCATGCAAATCTGGCATATCTTTTTTCCAGACGACAACGGCATGCCCCTTGGTTATGGGGAAAAGAGCCGAGGCTACATATAGCCACTCATTATCATAAATGGTTGATTCAGATGATGGTTTTGGAAGTGAAGACATAAAATTATTATATACGAAATGCCGTGTCCTTGCGAACACGGCATAAATTTGAGGCGAGGGCAGAAACAATGATCAAGCCGCCACGGCCTCTTTCTTCCGGAACTTGATTTTCCCGTGACCCTCATACTTGGATGGCACGACGACGATGTCGTATTCCCCCATCACATCCTTTACGGGAACTCCTGTCACTGAGGACACGGTCACTACCGAAAGAATCTTGGCCTCTTTCGGAAAATAATACGCGTCCGTCGCAACCATGAGGCTCGTGGGAGTCGGCTCCACTGCTGTGAAGCTTGGATCTTCCACATCATGCTCGTAGATGAGCACCTTGTTGTAGTCAAGGCGATCTTCTACGTACAGGTGCGGGTATTTTGAATACTCTTGGTTTTGTTTGCGTCTCTTAAAATACAAGATGGCGCCAAAAACCAGAAGCAGAATCAACAACAAACTTCCAAAGAACAAAAACATGGTGAAATTAACCTCCTGTCTACAAGTATATCAAATACACATTATTTGTCAAGCTTTTTATCGTTTTGTAAAGAGTAGCATATAAAATATGCCTTAAAATAAGGTGTTATTTACAGAACATTTTAATCTCAAAAATAACTTGCAATCCATTTCCATTTATAGACGGCAACGGAGCCACTAAAAAGTATATAGAAGCAAAAGACGAAGAAAAGAGAAAAATGTTAGAAAAACTACTTTCGAACCTTGTTATTGAAAATCAAAATGTGGCTCAATATAACTTCAAACCAGAGTATCAAGCTCTTGCAAACTCACCTAAAAATATAGATTTTCAAACTTTGTGCTCCCAGTAGGAATCGAACCTACATTTTAACTTCCGCAAAGTCATGTCCTATCCATTGAACGATGGGAGCCTATAACAGCAACAACATTAACAAAAAAGTGACTATTAAGCCACTTTTACCACCTTGCGAGGAGTTTATCAAAATATTTATGAACCAGAGATTCCTGTAAGAATTCTTCTTCAAGAAATTCAAGTAAAACATCTCGGACATCATTTAAATCAACTTCTTCATTGATTGGAATAATAACTAGGGGCAAATAAGAGCTAACGGGGTGAAGCAAGATGCGGGCGCCGTGAGTGTGTTCGTCTTCAATCCAAAACGAGCGATAAGACATCCAAGGATATAAATATTTATCAAAAATAAGCCCGCGGGCTGACATTTTAACTGGCACCACTTTGGTATCTTTGTAAGAAAGCATGCCGATGGTGAGTCCGGCAATTATGATAAAAATACCAAAAAGGAAATCATCAAAATAAAAAGCCAATACGGATGCACCCAAAACTATCACACCAAGTATCCAATACCAATCATTATTTTTTTTATCAAAATGATGTTCGGGCGAGTGCCACTCTAGAATAGGTTCCATAACACAATTTTATCATATATTGTAAAAAGCAAATCTTATGGGTGTGAGTAATGAATTAAATCCGAAATTCTAATATCGAAATCCTAAACAATATTTAAATTCCAAAATCCAAAAGTTTAAAACATTAGAATTTGAAAATTTTGAAATTATTTCGAATTTCGTGCTTAGGATTTGTTATTTAACTATGCCCCCAAGGGGGATATTTTCTGAAACTTTAAGTAAGGAAAATATTTCACCGTTTGAAATTGCCATAATCATGGCCTCACTCCTAAGGCCCATTATCTCTCGTGGTTCGAGATTGGTGACAAATGTACACATAACCCCAACCAAATCTTCTGGTTTAATAAATTTAGCAATACCAGAAATAACCTGTCTTTTATTTTCTTCTCCAAAATCTACCGAAAGTTTGAGTAATTTCTCCGAACCTTCTACTGGCTCAGCCGAAACTATTTTTCCAGCTCTCATCTCAACTTTTGCGAAATCTTCGATTGTAATCATACACAAAGTATAATATTTATAATTTCGTTGTCTATAATCGTCTTATGTTGTAATATCATATCCACGGAGGGATGCCTGAGTGGTTTAAAGGAACAGTCTTGAAAACTGTCGTATCCGAAAGGGTACCGTGAGTTCGAATCTCACTCCCTCCGCCAATGAAAAAATATTTAGGAATTGATTTTGGGAGCAAGCGGGTGGGGATTGCCACCTCTGATGATTTTGGGACAATGGCTTTTCCGTATTCAGTAATTTCAAATGATAAAAATCTATTAGAGGAAATTGAAAAAATAATAAAGATAGAAAATATAACCGATATTGTGATAGGGGAATCCAAAAACTTTGCCGGTGAACCAAATAAAATAATGGTGGAGATTGAGAAGTTTAAAAATATTTTAGTGAGAAAAACCGAATTAAATGTTTTCCTTGAGCCTGAATTTATGACTTCAAGTCAAGCTGAGCAAATCCAAGGCAAAAATGATATGCATGATGCGTCAGCGGCGACGATTATCCTCCAATCATTTTTGGATAAGAAATCTTCCGTGATATAATTAAAGTCGAACTCTAGTCGACGTATCGTTCGACATGATTTCGCAAAATCATATGAAGTTTAGACTTTTATCAAAATACTTTCCTACTGAAAAATATTTAAAACCACCCCATATCGGAATTTCTTTTTCTGACACCAATATCAAGGCGATATCTTTTGATAAGACAAGTAAAAATCCAGTACTAAAAAATATAATTTTACCACTTGAAAAAGGATCAATTGTTTCAGGCAGTATTGTAAATGAAAATGAAGTGGTTAAAAAACTTTCTGAAATCAAAGAAAGTTTAAGTATACCGTTTGTTTTTTTCACTATTCCTGATGAACTAGCTTATGTTTTTTCTACTTCAATTACAGTCGCTTCAGAAAATGATATGACTGAAGGTGTGGCCTTTATAATGGAAGAAAATGTTCCGCTTTCTTTGATTGATACAGTTTTTGACTTTGAACCAACAAAGATCGTTCAAACCGAAGGCGGGTACGATGTTTCGGTAGTAGTGGCAGCAAGTGCTAAAAAAGAAATAGAAAAATTTGTTGAGGTTTTTTATAAAAGTGGATTTGAACCAGTTGGGTGTGTCAATGAATCACAGGCTATAGCAAATGCTCTGGTGCCTAGAAAGTCAGTGGAAACACTGAGCATCGTTCATGCCAGGGGAAACAGGGTGGGAATTTATCTGGTGAAAAACAATCTGGTCCGGTTTTCAACATTAAGAAATATTTCCGGAGAAGATTATAAAAAGCAGTTTCTAGATGAGTATGAAAAATTTTTAGAATATTGTATTAAGTATGATACTGGTGACGAACGAGCAATAAAATCAGTACTGGTCTGTGGAGATTTTGAATATGCTAAGGGGGTGGTTGAGGTAGTTGCCAAATCAAGTAATCGCGTGAAAGATATAAAATTATCAAATGTGTGGACCAATGTTTTTGAGATAGATAAAAATTTGCCAACTGTTCCTTATGAAGAATCATTAAGTTTCGCGGGGCCGATTGGGGCAGTACTCTCCGATATTATTTAAAGCTTAAAACCATGAATCCCGTTAGAAATACCATGAAATATATATTAAATACAAAACAAAATAACAAACCTTTAAAAGCTAAATTTCTAACGGGATGAATCTTTTGCCAATTATAGAAAAAGAAGCGGTAAAAAAAGGACTTAAGCGTCGTTTTATAATCATGGCCGCACTTCTTTTGGCGGTATCTTTTGGAGTTGGTGTGATTATGCTTGTTCCTTCCTATTTTTTAGTAATGGGTAATATTTCTAAAATAGAAATGAATAATAGTTCAATAGGTATTGAGAATAAGGGTGAAGTTGAAGAAATGCTTAATTTACCAATAGAAATAAATTCCAAATTAAAATTTATGCAAAATATTGGGGCAAACCAATTAACGATTGAGGTTTTTAGTAAAATAATAAAATTTGTTCCTGAAAAAGTAATAATTGATTCAATAACTTTTTCTCGCAATGAAGCTTACAAAGAAAAAAATGGGATTTTAGTATTAGTTTCTGGAACATCGGTTGATCGGAATTCTTTGATTTCATTTTCTAATTCATTAGAACAATCCAAGGACTTTACCTTTGTGGATGTACCAGTTTCAAGTCTGACTAAAGACAAAAATTTACCATTCTCTATAAATATTTTTATTGAAAACTAAAATGAATCCCGTTAGAAATACCATGAAATATATATTAAATACAAAACAAAATAACAAACCTTTAAAAGCTAAATTTCTAACGGGATGAACAATTGGATACCAAAAAATAAAATTCTAAGATTTGCTGTAGGTTTGGCGGCTTTGGGTTTGGTTCTATATTTAGCGGGGGTCATGATCATTTCAGTGAAAACAAAAAAAGTGGAAAGGTCATATTCAAACACTGAGTCCGATCTATTCAAGGAGCAAAAATTTTGGGCAATAAAATCTGTTGTCGATACAAATGAGGAGTCAATAAAATATCTTAAAGATTTTTTTGTAAAGAGTGGTGACGAAGTATTTTTCATTGAAAAAATAGAGGAAATGGCACGAATATCAAACACCAAACTTGAAATTGTGTCTATCGACATCAAACCCAATCAAGCGGATTTATTTGGGGAAGAAGTTCTTGTAAAAATAAAAGTAAGTGGCACCTGGGATAGTGTAATGTTGTTTGTAGACAAGCTAGAGAGAATGAATTTTGGAGTCGTGATTGACGACGTTAATTTAGATGCAGAGGCACAGGGTAATTGGGTAGGCGCAATAGAATTTATATTTATGAAAAATAAATGAAACTAAATTTTTTAAAATTAAATAAAGATAAATCGCTTTCATTAAAATCTCTGAGACCACAGTTATTTAATATTAATTTACTTTGGTTTATCTGCTTGGGAGTTATTTTGATAATAATAATAATAATGGCACTCATTGCTTATAAGTTTTTTCATTACCAATATTTTGAGGATTATAAAAAAGTTACTCCCTTTGAAGGTTCTAATTTGATAAATGTTGAGAAATTAAAAAATGTTATTGAAAGAAGAAATAACTTTATAAACAAAGAAATTTCTTTGCCTCCTGACCCATCATTATAAAGTTTTAACGAAGTGGTGCCCCTGCTAGGAATCGAACCTAGATTTAGAAATTAGAAGTTTCTTGTTCTATCCATTGAACTACAAGGGCAAGGTGGGCGATAGAGGACTCGAACCTCTGACCTTCCCGGTGTAAACGGGTTGCTCTACCAACTGAGCTAATCGCCCTATAAAATTTGGAACCTTTGTAATATACCATAAAATTTAATTTATGGCATAGTTAAGGCATGGAAATTAAAATTTTATACGAAGATGAGTATGTTTTAGCGCTAGATAAACCTTACGGGCTTTTGGTGCATTCTGATGGTAGGAGTAAAGAAAAGACTCTAGTTGATTGGATAAACGAGCATTACCCAGAACTTAAAGATGTCGGAGAACCACAAACTCTCCAAAATGGGCAAATTATAAAAAGGCCCGGCATCGTGCATCGTTTGGACAAAGACACCAGCGGAGTAATCTTGGTGGCTAAAACCAAGGAATCCCATCAATTTCTCAAAGAACAATTTCAAAATAGAAAAGTAGAGAAAATTTATAATGCTGTAGTTTGGGGTAATTTCTTGCCTGAAAAGCTGGAAGGAGTAATTGACAAACCGATTGGTCGGAGCGCTAGTGATTTTAGGAAATGGTCAGCTGAACATGGCGCCAAAGGGGAACTTAGGGAGGCGATGACGGAATATAAGGTTTTGGCTCAAGGACCTCACCCCTCACTCTCGTGTAGCCCTCTCCTTGTCAAGGAGAGGGTAGGGAGAGGACTTTCTGATTTTGCGTATCTAGAAATTAGACCAAAAACAGGCAGAACTCATCAGATAAGAGTGCATCTGAAATCAATTAGCCATCCGGTGGTGGGAGATAAACTTTATGGTCCTACTTCGCCAAAGGCTTCGCGGGGTAAAGAAGATAATCTCGGATTTGATAGATTGGCTTTGCATGCAGTTTCTATAAAATTAGAATTACCCAATCATACTCATATAACAATTGAATCTCCGTTACCGGCAGAATTTGAGGAAGCCAAAAAACTTTTACAATAACTCATCCCTAAATCCCTTCCCTTACAACAAGGGAAGGGACTTTCCGAAAACCCTCTCTTGTTGTAAGAGAGGGCAGGGTGAGTTATTATAGTTTTATGTCGGAAGATAAAAATATCAAATCTAAAATAGCTGAAAGAGAAGAGGAAATCCTGAAATTTTGGCAAGAAAACAAAATTTTTGAAAAAAGTTTGGGAAAAGGTGACTCCAAAGACGAATTTGTATTTTACGAAGGCCCACCAACAGCTAACGGCAAACCTGGTATTCATCACCTTGAAGCCAGGGCATATAAAGATGTAATACCGCGTTACAAAACTATGAAGGGTTTTCACGTTCGCCGCAAAGGAGGCTGGGATACTCATGGACTTCCTGTTGAATTACAGGTTGAAAAAGAGCTTGGATTAAAATCAAAAAAAGAAATTGAAAATTATGGTGTTGCTGAGTTTAATAAAAAATGCAAAGAAAGCGTTTGGTCCTATGTTGATTTATGGGAAAAATTTACTGACCGCATCGGCTATTGGGTTGATCAGAAAGACCCCTACATTACTTACGAAAACTATTATATTGAATCCGTTTGGGATGTTATAAAAAAAGCCGACGACAAAAAACTTTTGTATAAAGACTACAAAGTCGTGCCATGGTGTCCGCGTTGCGGCACTGGTCTCTCAAGTCATGAACTCGCTCAAGGTTATGAAGATGTTAAGGATACCTCGGTGACAATCAAATTTAAAATTCTGAATAAAAAAAACACCTATATTTTGGCTTGGACTACCACTCCTTGGACCCTTCCAGGCAACGTGGCATTGGCAGTGGGAGAGAAAATTGATTACATAAAAATAAAAATTGGTGAGGAGTTTCTGATTTTAGCCAAAGCCAGACTTTCGATAATAAAAGATGAATACAAAATAATTGAAGAAATGAAAGGCAAGGACCTTGTCGGTTTGGAATATGAACCACTATTTCCTTATGCAGAAAAATTTGCATCAGAATCGGAAAAAGAAAAATTAAAAAACGCCTTCAAAATTTATCCAGCTGATTTTGTTACAACTGAAGATGGAACTGGGGTGGTGCATACGGCTGTAATGTATGGTCAGGACGACTTCGTTTTGGGTAACAAAATTGGGCTACCCAAAATCCATACCGTAAGTGATGATGGTACATTCAAATCTGGAATGGATTTTCTTTCTGGACGCTTTGTTAAAGAGAAAGATGAAAAAGGTAAACCAACTCTTGATGTCGATATATTTAATTATTTGAAAGAGAAAAATTTTTATTTCAGCAACGAACCTTATACTCACTCATATCCTTTCTGTTGGCGATGTCATACACCCCTTATTTATTATGCACGTGATTCTTGGTACATCAAGATGTCAGACCTCCGTGACAAGTTGGTTAAGGAAAATGAAAAAATAAATTGGATACCTGCGCACATTAAAGAAGGCCGATTTGGTGAATGGTTGCGTGAAGTCAAAGATTGGGCGATTTCTCGTGAGAGATATTGGGGCTCACCACTACCTGTTTGGCAAAATGATGAAGGTGGGTTCATTGTGATCGGTAATGTTGAGGATCTTAAGAAACACACTAAAAAATCTGGCAATAAATATTTCGTCATGCGACATGGACAAGCCGAGCAAAATTTAAGAGATTTAATAAATTCCGATCCTAAAAATGTTTTTCACTTAACCGAAGAAGGCAAGAGGCAAGTAAAAATTGCCGCTGAAGATATTAAAAATACAAAAATCGATTTTATAATTTACTCTCCTTTTCAAAGATGCAAAGAGACTGCGGAAATAGTTAGAAGTGCTTTAAATTTGTCAGAGGAAGCAGTTTTAATGGATGAACGGGCATGGGAAGAAAAGGTGAGCGAAGATTTTGAAGGCAAAACTTGGACTGAGTTTAGATCAAACTTTACTGATAGCAGAGACAGATATGAAAAAAGATTACCTGGATCTGAAAATTTCGTTGATGTTAAACGAAGAGTGGGAGACATGCTCTATTCTTTTGAGGAAAAATACAAGGATAAAAATATTTTAATTGTTAGTCATCAGCTTACAATCAATGCGATGTATTCAGTTGCGATGGGTACAAACATTGATGAAATAGTTGAATTAAAAAAAGAAGGAAAGTTTTTATTTAAAGAGGCTGAATTTGGTGAAATTGATTTTGTACCTCTCCCTCACAATGAAAATTATGAACTTGATTTGCATAAACCTTTTATTGACGATATCAAACTAGTTGATGAAGATGGGAATGAATTTAAAAGAGCCAAAGAGGTTTTGGATGTTTGGTTTGATTCAGGATCCATGCCTTTCTCACAGGATGGGCTTTTAGGTCAGAAAGATATGAAATATCCAGCCGATTTTATTTCTGAAGCAATTGACCAGACTCGAGGTTGGTTTTACACATTACATGCAATTGGTGTAATTATGGGAAGGGGTGCGGCCTTTAAAAATGTTATTTGTTTGGGACATGTTTTGGATACCAAAGGCATAAAAATGTCCAAACACATTGGGAATGTTGTTGACCCGTGGATTATGATAGATAAATATGGTGCGGATGCTCTCCGAATGTGGATGTATACAGTCAATCAACCGGGAGATTCTAAAAACTTTGATGAAAAGACTGTTGATGAAGTAGTTAAAAAAGTTTTCAATTTAGTTTCAAATATTTTATCTTTCTATGAAATGTATAAGGATGAAAATATAAAGCCGGGCAAAGAAAGCAACAACATTCTAGATAAATGGATAATTTCAAAATTGAATGCATTTTTGAAAAATGGAGAAAAGTATTTAGAAGAGTATAGAGTTTTTGAAGCAGCGAGACTTACTCGTGACTTTGTAAATGATTTTTCCACTTGGTATATTCGTCGATCGCGTGATCGTTTTAAATCGGAAGATATGAAAGATAGAAATAATGCTTTGGCGACAACTCATTATGTTTTGATGGAATTAGCGAAATATATGGCACCTTTCACCCCTTTCTTTGCTGAATCGTTATATTTGAAATTGAAAACAGAAAGTGATCCGGAGAGTGTGCACCTTTCAAATTGGCCTAAAGGTGGGGAAGTAGATGAAGAAATTTTGCAAAATATGGAAGTTGTGCGAAAGATAGTTTCTTTGGCACTTGAAAAAAGAATGACTGCTGATATCAAGGTCAGACAACCGCTTAGCAAATTGAAAATTAAAGATTTAAAATTGAAAGATAAAGAAGAATACACAGAACTAATCAAAGACGAGCTCAATGTTAAGGAAGTAATTTTTGATGAAAATTTGGAAACAGAGGTTTGGTTAGATACTGAAATTACAAAAGAGCTGCAAAAAGAGGGGAGTGCTAGGAATTTTATAAGAGCTATTCAGGAGCTTCGCAAAAATAAAAATTTGATGCCAAGTGACGCAGTAGAACTATTGGTGGAAACTGATGGACTCGGAAAAGAATTTTTGAATTCAGTTTTGGAAGAGATTAAAAAACCAACTAACGTTAGTGGGCTTATTTTTGAAGAAAATGATGGAGAAGAATTGAAAATTGAAAATTATAAATTGAAAATTAAAATTAAATAAAATTTAATTTTCATGTATCCCGTTAGAGTTTTACATTTTTTATATGTGGTATTAATTTTATTAAACGAACATGAATATATTATTAGTTTTATTAAGTAATTAAAAACTCTAACGGGATGTATCACAAACATCACACTAAAGGCGTTGTCGTGAGTAGTAAGGTTGAGGGTGATAGCAATAGGAGGGTAAACATATTTACCGAAAATTTTGGTTTGATAAATGCCAAAGTTCAAGGAGCAAGAAACATCCAATCTAAACTACGGGGCGGGACACAAGACCTTTCTTTGGCAGAGTTCTCATTAATCCATGGTAAAACTGGTTGGAAAGTGGTGAGTGCTCGGGCGGATATAAATTTGTTTGAAGAGTTTAGGAACTATCAAACGAAACTTAAGATTGTAAATAATATTTTATATTTAATAAATAAATTGGTTAGCGAGGAGGAGGCACATAGCTCAGTTTTTTCAATAATTTCAAATTTTTTTAATTTTTTAAAAAATGCGGAGGATAAAGACATTGCTTCGGCTGAGTGCTTGACCCTTCTCCGTATACTGCACTCTCTTGGGTTTATGCGGCATGATCCGGAATTTATGATTCCAATGTCTTCAACTGAAATAGGGGTTGAGGATTTGGAAAAGATTGCTCCCCGTCGCTCAAAAATAATTGAACTTATCAACGAATCTCTCAAAGCGGCTTGAGCCTTTTATGGTATAATGTGGGTTAATGCAACAATATGGAAATGAAAAAAGGGAAGGATTGAACCGGCTTGAAAAGAAGCTGTATTCTAGGAATGCGCCCGATATCATTGATACTGGCCGATCTGACCTAAAATCAGGCAATGAAGATGGAGAAGAGGCACTAACTGGGGGAGAAGATAAAAGTTGGCAAAGCTTCAAAACCGACAAATTTGATGAGTTAGCAGCTAATGTTTCAAGAATGGCTATAAATAAACATAGTTTTGTTAAGAAAGTTTTTGTGTTCTCGGTTTTGTTTTTTGTTTTGGCCTCTGCGATTGCGGCTTTTGTGTTTTTTGGGGGGATGAATATCGTTTCATCAAAAAATGTAGATATAAAAGTAGTTGGGCCGGTATCAATAGGCGGAGGACAGGAGGTCTCACTTGATATAAATGTCATTAATAATAACAATACTAATCTTGAATCAGTTTCTCTGCTTATTGAATATCCTGAAGGTACTAGGAATATTACCGATCTTTCTAAAGAAATAAGCAATGAAAGATTTACACTAGGGCAGATAAAATCAGGCGATGATTATAATCAAAACATTAAAGTTGTATTTTTTGGTGAAAAAGAAAGTGTAAAAGAGGTTAAGATTTCGCTTGAATATAGAGTTGAAAACTCAAGTGCACTTTTTTATAAAGAAAAAGTTTATGAAGTATCTATCAGTTCGGCGCCGGTGGTGGTGACGGCTACTTATCCCAAGGAAGTAAATTCAAATCAGGAAATGACTTTTAATGTTGAGGTGGCTTCAAATTCAAAAGATGTGATAAATGATTTTTTGGTAAAGGTGGAATATCCATTTGGCTTTGTTTACAAAAGTGTTACACCTGACGCATTTTATGAAAATAATGTTTGGAAATTTTCAAACTTAAAACCTGGGGAAAAAAAGAACATTTCAATAAAGGGAAATATAATAGGGCAAGATAATGAAGAAAAGGTGTTTAGGATAAATGTCGGGACGGCAAACGAAAACGACGAGAGGGCTATTGCGGTGCCTTTCTCTGAGCTTGTCGAATCAATCTTAGTCAAAAAGTCATTTATAGGTTTAGAAATATTTATTGATGGCAGAGAGGGTAATTATGTTGGTCAAGGCGGGTCACCGGTTAATACAAACTTTGTGGTCAGAAACAATTTACCTTCCAGACTTTTCAATATCACAGTTGAAGCTTCATTAAAAGGGGGTGCGTTTAGTCAGGCTAGTGTTGCTCCCAATAACAATGGCTTTTTTCAATCATTTAACAACACTATTTTGTGGGATAAGCGCTCTGTCTCAAATCTTTCCGATATGGACCCTGGTGCAAGAGAAGAATTTTCCTTCCGATTAACTCCACTGCAATATTCAAATATTGCTAAAGGGTTGAAGCCAGAAGTGGAGATGGTAATCAAAGTTTCGGCAGAAAGAATTTTGGAGTCTGGATCGGCCGAACAAGTATCAGCTACCGAGACAAGAAAAATTGTATTGGCCTCCAACGTCTCTCTTTCATCAACTGCCGTGAGGTCAATTGGTGATATTGAAAATTCAGGGCCAGTGCCACCGAGGGTCAATGTGCCTACCACCTACACTGTGGTTTGGGGTGTTAGTAATTCATTTAATCAAGCAAGCAATGTTGAAGTCAGAGCTACACTGCCGCCATATGTGAAATGGACTAACTTGAAAAGCCCGCAAAGTGAAATATTTTCTTATAATAGCTCAACCAATGAGGTTATTTGGAATGTTGGTTCGATTTTGCCGGATATAGGATCGGGGTCAACAAAAAAAATATATTTTCAGTTAGAATTTTTGCCAAGCTCGAGTCAAATCGGACAAGCACCAATACTTTTGGGAGAAACTTCACTTTCCGGTATCGATAAGGTGACGGGGCTAAAATTAAACGCTAAAGCGGAAGCGGTGACTACAACTTATTCAAATGACCCAAGTTTTAAGGGTGGAGATGATAGGGTGGTGGAATAGGGAAGTATTATGGTATAAGTATTAAGTATTATGACGGAAAAAACAGAAAACAAAATGGATAAAATAGTTTCCCTTTGTAAAAGGAGAGGTTTTATATTTCAGGGCTCTGAAATTTATGGTGGCCTTTCGGGTACTTGGGATTATGGTCCTTATGGTTTAGCCTTGAAAAACAATGCTAAGGATTCTTGGTGGAAAAGATTTGTTACTGACAGGGAAGATATGTATGGGATGGATGCGGCAATTTTAATGAATCAAAATGTTTGGAAGGCTACTGGTCACGTTGGTGGATTTTCTGATCCACTTGCTGAGTGTAAAAAATGTAAAAAAAGATTTAGAACTGACCAAATTCCTGACAAGAAAAAATGTCCGGACTGTGGCGGGGAAATGGGAGAAGAGAGGCAGTTTAATATGCTTTTTAAAACTAATGTTGGGGCACTTGAAGATGAAAATTCAATATCATACCTTCGTCCGGAAACAGCTCAAGGAATGTTTGTAAATTATAAAAATATAATTGATGCGTTTCATCCTAAACTACCATTTGGTATGGCTCAGGTTGGTAAAGCATTTAGAAACGAAATTGCTCCGAGAGATTTTACTTTTAGATCAAGAGAATTTGAACAAATGGAAATAGAATATCTCGTTGATTCAAAAAATTGGGAAGAAAGTTTTGAGCACTTTAGAAAAGAAATATCGCTTTGGATAAAAGAAGTGGGCATTGATGATGATGGTGTTTCAGAACACGAGATAAGTGATGAAGATAGAGCCTTTTATTCAAAGAGAACCATAGATTTTGAATTTGATTTCCCGTTTGGCAAAAGTGAACTTTATGGTCTGGCCTATAGAACCGACTACGATTTGACGAAACACAGTGATGCTAGTGGGGTTAATCTGATTTATTTGAACGAAGAGACAAAAGAAAAAATTACTCCACACTGTATTGAACCATCTTTTGGTCTAGACAGGACCGTCTTGGCGATTTTAAGCTCGGCTTATAAAGAAGATGAATTGGGGGGAGAGAAAAGAGTCTATTTAAAATTTGTGCCTAAAATGGCACCTGTTAAAGTGGCGGTTTTTCCTCTTCTAAAAAACAAACCAGAGCTTGTGGAGAAAGCGCGAGAAATATATAAAATTATTAAAAAAGAATTTGGAGCAGTTGAATTTGATGACAATGGTAATATAGGTAAGAGATATCGAAGACAAGATGAAATCGGGACACCATTTTGCGTGACGGTAGATTTTGATACTTTGGAAAAAGGGGAGGGGGTGACGGTACGCGATCGCGACAGCGGCAAGCAAACCCGAGTTTCCGAAAATGGCTTGGTGGCATATCTCAAAGAAAAAATTCAATAAGTTTTCCCCCAGTTGCTTTCAACTTTGGATTTAATACTTTATACTTATAAAATATGGCGACTCGTACAAACGATAAAATAATTCAAATAAGTACTGGCACTATTGTGAAGGCCATACTGGTTGTTTTATTTTTTGTCGCTTTCTATTATTTGCGTGATATTGTATTGGTAGTTTTGTTGGCTATTATTATAGCTTCAGCGATAGAGCCGGGGACCCAGTGGCTACTGCGTCGTCGAATACCTAGGGTTTTGGCGGTTCTTCTTATTTACTCTACTGCGGTAATGGTTTTGGTTGGTACATTTTATTTCCTGTTCTTGCCACTTTTAAATCAATCAGCTGAATTGCTTTCAAGTTTGCCTGGATATTTGGGAGAGCTCCAAGTCTGGAATCCGCTTCAAGATAGTAAAATATTGTCTTCCAGTTCAGCAGTTGAAGGTTTTTCTAAAAACTTTTCACTTGCCCAAATAGTTGAGCAAATTAACACAGCAGTTTCTGGCCTCTCTAACGGATTCTTCTCAACAGCGAGCACAATTTTTGGAGGAATACTCAGCTTTCTCTTGGTTGTTGTCCTGTCATTTTACTTATCGGTAGAATCTGATGGAGTCTCAAATTTCTTGCGTATTGTTACTCCGGCAAAAAACGAAAAATATGTGCTGGGATTATGGAAGAGATCTCAACACAAAATCGGTCTATGGATGCAGGGTCAAATAGTATTGGCAATTATTGTGGCGATGCTGGTATTTTTGGGGCTGACTTTGCTCAGGGTTGAAAATGCGTTACTACTTGCAGTCCTCGCTGGTATGTTTGAAATTATTCCCATCTTTGGTCCGATATTGGCGGCAATTCCCGCAGTTACTCTGGCTTTGGTTACTAATGGTATGACGAGCGCCATTATGGTCATTGGTTTGTATGTAATCATTCAACAATTTGAAAATCAGCTTATTTACCCAATGGTGGTCAGGAAAATTGTTGGCGTGCCACCGCTTATTTCTATCCTAGCTCTTATTATTGGAGGCAAATTGGCAGGTTTTGTAGGTTTACTCATCTCTGTGCCACTAGCGACTATGCTTATGGAATTTCTAAATGATGTTGAGAAAAACAAAATCGCTGAAGCTGAGCGCTTGAAAATTAAGGATTAAAGGTGGTATTCTTTCTTTGTGTCTAAAAACTTTTACATAACAACTACTCTGCCATATGTAAACTCTGATCCTCATATTGGTTTTGCGATGGAAATTGTAAGAGCTGATGTTATTACGCGTACAAAAAAGCTCCAAGGTTTTGAAGTGTTTTTTAATACTGGTACTGATGAACATGGTCAAAAAATTTATCAAAAAGCTATTGAGACAAATAAGTCTCCACAAGAATATGTAGATGAATGGGCCGAAAAATTTCGTGGACTTATAGATTTGCTTCAGATATCAAAAGATGTGCACTTTATTCGAACCACAGATGATTGGCATGTAAGGGCAGCTCAAGAATTTTGGAAAACTTGTGACAAGAATGGATTTATTTATAAAAAATCATACCAAATTAAATATTGTGTCGGTTGTGAACTAGAAAAAACTGATTCCGAATTGGTTGATGGCAAATGCCCAATTCACCCAAATAATGAAATAGAACTTAGAGATGAAGAAAATTATTTTTTTAAATTCTCTTCTTTTCAAAAGCAGTTGTTGGATTTATATGAAAAGAGACCAGATTTTGTTGTCCCTGATTTTCGTCAGAACGAAATAAAGCTGTTTGTAGAAAGAGGATTAGAAGATTTTTCAATTTCTCGTCTGAAATCAAAAATGCCATGGGGGATACCAGTGCCGGGCGATCCTGAACAGGTGATGTATGTTTGGTTTGATGCCTTGGTTAATTACATTTCAACATTAGGTTATCCGCAGGATAAAGACAATTTCCAAAAATTTTGGGTAAGTGGTACACCAACCCAATATTGCGGCAAAGATAATTTAAGGATGCAGTCAGCAATGTGGCAGGCAATGCTTCTGGCTGCCGGGCTTCCACACTCTCACCAAATAGTAATAAATGGATTTTTTACTGGAGAAGGTGGACTTAAAATGTCTAAATCTGTTGGTAATACTGTAGACCCTTATGAAGTTGTAGAAAAATATGGAGCAGAGGCACTGCGCTATTATGTTTGCGGAGAAGTATCAATGTTTGAAGATAGTCCTGTCTCAATTGATTTAATCAAACAATCTTATAATACAAAACTAGCAAATGGTTTGGGTAATTTGGTTTCGAGAATAATGAAAATGTCAGAGAGCAATACCCCAAGATTAAATGAAGAAAAAATTGAAAGATTGGAAGAGGAAGAAATACCAAAAAACTTTTTGGAATATTTAGAAAAATTTGAAATAAATAAGGCATGTGATTATGTTTGGAACAAAATAGGGGAGATGGATAAATTTATTCAAGAAAACCAACCCTTTAAAGTGGTGAAAACAGATAAAGAAAAAGGCGACAAAATGATTTCTGATTTGGTGATGAGACTCTATTCTGTTGCCAAAATGCTTAACCCGATTTTACCCGAGACTTCTGAAAAAATAAAAGAGCTTATTAAACAAAACAAAACTCCAGAGAAACCACTTTTTGAAAGAAAATAACTCACCCCCAACCCCTCTCTTACATTTCCCTTTCTATTTCCCCCTTAAGGTAAGGGGGATTAAGGGGGTTATGTTAAGATATGAGGGATGAAATATATAGATATACATTGCCATTTGGATTCAGAAGATTATAACTCTGACAGGAGTGAGGTTTTGGCACGGCTCAAAAATACGGGAGGGGGAGCAATAACGATAGGCCCAACTCTGGAAGAATCAAAAAAAGCGATTGAAATAGCCGAGGCAAACGATAATGTGTGGGCATGCATTGGGGTACACCCCGAGGGTGAGACAGAGTTTAACGAAAATGAATTTGAAGAAATGGTTAAATGCCCCAAAGTAGTTGGCATAGGAGAGTGTGGGCTTGAATATTTCGTGATGAAAAAGGAAGAAACTGAAAAATTTCAGAAAGAGCTTTTTATTAAACAAATTAAGTTTGCAATAAAGTACGACAAACCACTGATGCTCCACATAAGACCAAGCAAAAAATCTCAGGATGCATATCTCGAAGCGTTGGATATTTTGATAAGCTACAAAAAAGAAGTCGGGGAAAAATTGAGAGGGAATGTACATTTTTTTGCAGGAGATGTCTCTATCGCTCAAAAGTTTTTGGATTTGGGTTTTACTCTGTCTTTCACTGGAGTGATTACTTTTACTCATGATTATGATGAAGTAATAAAATATATTCCCCAAGATTCATTAATGTCTGAAACTGATGCACCTTGGGTAGCGCCAGTGCCTTGGAGAGGCAAAAGAAATGAGCCGACTTATGTTATAGAAGTTATTAAAAAAATGGCAGAAATAAGGGGCGAAGATTTTGAAACTCTAAATAACGCAATAATTCAAAATTTTAAAAGGGTTTTCTTGCTTTCCTGAGCCTCATGTGTTAAATTACAACTCTCAGGTCCGAGATGACCATTATTATAAAACATCTCTGCCTCGCTTCGCGGGGAGCCATCTGAGGACAAAATATGAATGAAAATATAGATGATGTTGAGGTTTTAGTTTATGAAGTTGGCTATCACTTAATGCCAACCATTGAAGAGTCAGACGTACTGGTCCATGTTGCCAAAATTAAATCACTAATTGATGAAAGAGAGGGAATCGTCATCTCAGAAGAGATGCCCAAGCTTGTTGCTCTCGCTTACGATATTTCTAAAACTATAAATACTAAGAAGCAAAAATTTAGTAAAGCATATTTTGGTTGGGCAAAATTTGAAATGGACCCAGCTAAAATATTGGATTTAAAAAATAAAATAGAAAGTTTGCCAGAAGTTTTGAGACTTTTGGTTATTAAAACTGTTAAGGAAAATACAATCCACACTCCAAAAATCCCTATGTTCAAAAGAGAAAACAAAGAAGAGGGCATGGTTACTTCAAAAAATTTCCCTACTCCAGTCGAAGAAGTAGAAAAAACAGAGGCCTCTGAAGAGGAAATTGATAAAAGTATCGACGAACTTGTTGATAAGCAAACTTTATAATTAATCTCCTAAATTTATGTATATAAACAAAGCTCTACTTTATGGAAACTTGACTCGAGACCCAGAATTGAAGTCGCTACCATCAGGGTCTCAAGTGTGCGAATTTAGTATTGCTACTAATAGAGTTTGGAAAGATAAAAATGGAGCCAAACAAGAATCCGCTGATTACCACAACATCGTTGTCTTCGGTCGTCAGGCAGAACTTATCAAACAATATCTTTATAAGGGTAGTGGAGTATTTCTAGAAGGAAGAATCCAGACAAGAAGTTGGGACGCGCAAGATGGTACCAAAAGATATCGAACTGAAATAGTCGCTGATAGAATCCAGTTTGGACCAAAGAGTGGTGGGGCTGCCGGTGGGGCTCAGTCAGCAGACTACAGCAAAGCATCACCTGATAAGCCAGCTAGCAAGGAAGAGGTACCTGCCATAGAGTATCCTGAAGAAGAAATTAATTCTGAAGATATTCCGTTCTAAATTATTCTAATTTCTAATTAACCTAATTATTCTAAAATTATGACAAACAAACAAACCTGCTACTTCAAACAAAACGGCATCAAACATGTTGATTACAAGGACACTGAACTTTTAAAAAAGTTTATAAATCCTCACGCTCGTATGCTCTCAAAAAAGAGAACAGGAGTTTCAGCTGAGTTTCAAAAGAAGCTTTCTGTCGCCATCAAACGCGCTCGTTTTATGGCTTTGCTTCCTTATTTGAGTAGATAATATTTCAGACCTCACCCCTCGCTTCGCGTAGCCCTCTCCTTGTCTAAGGAGAGGGGGAAAAATAAAAAATTCTAGAAATAAAACTATGTATTAGGTATGATTCCCCTCTACTAAGTCTAGGAGAGGGGTAAGGGGTGAGGTCTGTCAAAATTACACTCGCGAAACGTAATCGCCGGTCTCGGAGTTTATGACGATGGTGTCGCCTTCGCTTATGAAAAGGGGAGCGTTGACACTCGCGCCGGTTTCAACTTTCACTACTTTGTTGCCACCTTGAGCAGTGTTACCTTTCATATTTGGCGGCGCCTCCACTACTTTGAGTTCTACTTTGATTGGTAATTTCATACCAATAATTTTTTCATCAAATACCATCGCTTTTGCGATCGCATCTTTTTTTAAAAATTTAACACCTTGTCCGATCTGCTCTTCTTTTAAAGCAAATCTTTTTGAAGGGTTGCCGTCTTCGTGGAACCAATATTCACCTTTGGCTTCGTAAATAAATTTTATGTCTTTGTATTCTATTTCTGCTTCTTCGGCTTTTTCAGATTGGTGAAAGGAGTATTCGGTCACTCGGCCGGTAATTAGATTGCGGAGTTTGGTAGCGTTGACTGGCTTTCTTTGTTGTTTACGAAAAACATGAGAAGCGATTACTTCCCAGGGTTCATTATCAAATATAATCACTTTCCCAAGTGTTATTTCGTTGTATTCAAACATTAGTCAAAATATACCCTAAATTAAGGTTAAAATCCACTTGACATACTATTCTTAAACTGGCACAAAATATATTATTCGCTTTCGGAGTCGCTAGTGTCACTTTTTATTATTGCAGGGGCGGTGTTGTTTTTGAGTTGTTCGCGGATTTTTTTGAGTATTTCATCAGAAAGTTTTTTGTCTTCTTTGAGCACTTGCCTCGTTGCATCATAACCGCGGGCGAGGGGAGTGTCATTATATTTGTACGAAGCGCCTGATTTGGAAATGATGCCAAACTTTTCTCCAAGCGCGATGATCTCACCTTCTTTAGAAATACCTTCGTTGTACATCAGGTCAAACTCAGTTTGTTTGAATGGAGCGGCGACTTTGTTTTTTACTACTTTTACTCTTACTCTACCTCCCATTATTTCGTCACCCTTTTTTATTTGAGCGATTCGGCGGATATCCAATCGGACGGAAGTGTAAAATTTCAGAGCTTTGCCTCCTGGAGTAGTTTCTGGATTACCAAACATCACACCAATTTGCATTCTGATTTGGTTTATAAATATAACTACGGTTTTTGATTTGGCGACGATAGCGGTCAATTTGCGAAGAGCTTGAGACATTAGGCGGGCTTGTTTGCCAACATGAAAGGCGCCCATATCTCCCTCAATTTCATCTTTGGGTGTCAGGGCGGCGACTGAGTCAATAACTATCACATCAATTTTGCCTGAGCGTACCAAGGAATCTACGATATCAAGTGCTTGCTCACCATTGTCAGGTTGGGAAATAAGAAGTTGATCAATCTTTACTCCCAATCTTTGTGAATATTCTGGGTCCATGGCATGTTCTGCATCAATAAAGGCACAAATACCGCCCATCTTTTGGGCTTCAGCGATAATGTGTAAGGAAAGAGTGGTTTTGCCCGATGATTCTGGTCCAAATATTTCTATAATCCTGCCTCGGGGAACTCCACCGACACCGAGGGCTGCATCAAGACCTATTGATCCGGTTGGGATGGCGTTGATGTCTACATGAGGTTTGTCTCCAAGCATCATTATGGAGTCATCGCCAAACTTAGTTTTGATTTCTCTTAAAGCATCCTGAATCCCAGAATCGCTACTTTTTTTGGTTGGCTTTTCTTCTGTTGTTTTATTTTTCTTTTTCATTTTCATTTTTTTAATTCTGCTTATAATATACCTTGATTGTCTCCAAAACTTCTTTCTTAAACCTATCCTTGGCTCTGATTTCTATTATATTAGAACCAGGGGAAAGCAGCAATTTCTCTTCAAATAATCCTTCAGTATCAACAAATATAGGCTTTTCATTTAGACTTAAGAAGGAAATATTTTTTGCCCGGCCTTTGATAACTAAAATATTTTGTTCAGTTTCTAGATTGGGCGTCGGACTAAATATTTCTATGGTAGGTCCCATAATCAAATTTCTTGCGTTGAACAAGCCGTAAGAAATGAGCAATATAATAGAAGCAGTAATGACAAATAACTTGATATTGAAACCTCTTTCAAATTTATATTGATTCATTTTCTTGTTCTGGGTCTGGAGTAAAACCGTTTTCAGGTTTGATTAATACTTCTCTTGGTTTTGAACCTTCACCTGGGCCGACTACACCATTTTCTTCTAATATATCGATGAGTCGAGCCGCTCTGGCATAACCAACTCTTAATTTTCTTTGCAAGTATGAAGTTGAGGCTTTACCAGTTTGAATCACTATTTCTCGAGCTTCTTCATAATGTTCGTCTTCTTCTTGATTATCGCTTCTGTTAAGCGTTTCAAACAAAACATTCTTGGTCTGATCTGCCTCCATACTGATGTCGGTTGGAATATCGTCTTCAGAATTTTTTATTAAATATTCAGCCACCTTCTTAACCTCAGTTTCCGAAATAAAAGGGGACTGAAGTCTGATTGGTTTAGACATTTCACCTGACATATAAAGCATATCGCCGGCGCCAAGGAGCTTTTCGGCCCCCGCCGCATCGAGGATAGTTCGAGAGTCAAACTGAGAGGCCACTTGCAGAGCAATACGGGTAGGGATGTTTGCTTTGATGAGGCCGGTGATGACGTTGACCGATGGTCTCTGAGTTGAAAGTATGAGGTGGATGCCGACAGCACGACTCATTTGAGCGAGGCGTATAATTGCAGACTCAAGTTCTCTTGGGTAGGCTTGCATAATATCTGCCAGTTCATCAATCACTATCACGATGTAGGGCATAAGCTCGGGCACCTCACCAGTTTTGTCTTTCCTGTATTTTTCGAGAGCCGGTGAAAGAATATTTTTATGATATGACTCGATATCCCTCACTTTGTTTTTTTCAAGTATGTCATAACGGCGATCCATTTCTTTAGCGGCCCATTTAAGTGACATTATAACCTTTTTGGCATCAGTGATGACCGGGGTCAAAAGGTGGGGGATTTTATTGTATTGGGTAAGCTCAACTCTTTTGGGGTCAATCATTATGAATTTCAGATTTTCAGGTGAGTTGCGAAATAGCAGGGAATTGATTATGACATGAATAGTCACAGACTTTCCGCTACCGGTTGTACCTGCGATAAGTAAGTGAGGCATTTTGGCAATGTTGGCAAAAATAGAAGCTCCTGAAATGCTTTTGCCGAGTGCCACCATGAGTGATTTGGACGAATCGGTGTATTCACTCTGCGAAAGTAATGAGCCGAGACCCACCATAGTTTTGGTTGAATTTGGTATTTCAATACCGACGAGTGACTTGCCAGGGATAGGGGCTTCAATGCGGACGGGATGAGCGGCCAAAGCGAGCTCTAAGTTATTTTGCAGACCTAAAATTCTAGAAAGTTTAACTCCTTCAGCAGGTTTCAGAGCGTATCTGGTGACCGAAGGTCCGATTGAAATTTCATCCATATCTACAATAATGCCAAAGTTTTGCAGAGTCCTTTTGATGATGTTTGAATTGGCTTTGATGTCGCCGACTTCTGGTTTGCCCTTGTCTCTCTCGAGGAGTGAGAGTGGGGGAGGAGCAAAAGCTTTAAGGGAAATATTTTTTTGAATTCTGAAATCACCACCTTCTTCAGAGTGGACACTTGGCTTACTTACTGCTTGAGGGGCGATGATGGGGGCCTTTTCGGGTAGGTCTTTTATCTGCTCATTGCTTGGCAATATTTTTTCATTTTCAGCATCTTCTTCATCTTTTCTAAACATATTTCTGATAGAAGAAAAACTAAGTGAGGCATCAAAAATAACCAAAATGCTTATAATGATGAGTGCTCCCAAAATTACTGAAGTGGCGTAAACATCAAATAGTTTGACTAATGGTTTGTGTAGAAACTTACCAATCATTCCTCCTTTGTCTGTAAATATTAGGTCAAGTAGCGCGAGGGACGACAAAAAGAAAAGTGACGAGCCGATTGCTCGGGTGGTGCCAAAAGAATGTTTAACTGATTTCGCAAACGAAATTGAAAGAAGGAGTGATAAGAGTGGCAACAAAAAATATCCTAAACCAAACAGCACCTTCAAAATGTTGTACATCTTATTGCCGACATTACCCGCCATTTCAAGCGGGGCCAATATAAAGATGATAAACAAAACAAAAAATGTTACTGCAAAGATCCAGGAAAGTGTATCGTCTTTCAATCTTCTTAATTTTGGTTCAGGATTTTTGATTTCCTTCTTATTCTTTTTTCTCGCCATACATAAATAATAACATATTAAAAATTTGTTGAATTTTTAAAAGTGAAAAACTTTAAAAATGCTTGATTTTTTATAAAGGACATAATATCCTTAAATGACAGGCTTAAAAGCCACTACTTGACTTTTAAAGTCAAATAGTATATAATATAAAGGACATATAAAATATATAAGACAATCAATCTTTTATGTGTCTGTCTCATATGACTGATATAATTATAAAAAATAGCGATTTTATGGATATATATAACAAATCATACCGCTTAGCCGCAGCAGTTTTTCTGATTTCTAATGTGATTGAAAATAATGATGAATTGAAGACAAAAATGAAAAAGTTGTCTCTTGACCTTGTATCCATGTCTGTTAATTTAAAAGACATAAGTTTTGATCAGACAAACAATTTGCTACGAGGCATAGAAAAAAATGCACTGGAACTTATTTCTATGCTTGATATTGCATCTGTCTCCGGTCTTATATCTGAAATGAATGGGCGAGTAATAAAGGGGGAGTTCCAGGCTTTTATTTCTGAACTGAACAAATTTTCAGATAAATCAAACGAAGATAAAAATAGCTCGGTAAAGAGTATATTTGCTGATATAAATAAATTAAGTATAGAAAATAATTTTGAAAAAACTTATCCTATAAATAACGCAAGTCAATCTGAAGTAATTAAAAATAATTTGAGCATAAAAAATGGAAACGGACATAAGAGAAAGGACACCAGGAAGAATATGATTCTGGAGTTTATTAAAGGACATAACAACGCAAGTATAAAAGACATAGTGCCAAACATCACCGGCTGTAGTGAGAAAACGGTGCAAAGAGAGCTTATCGCCCTCATAAGCGAGAATAAAATAAAGAAAGTGGGGGAGAGAAGGTGGAGCAGGTATTTTGTTGCTTAAATATGAATAATGTGCAATACTACCTATACACCTTTATCCACACATTTGCTTTTGCAAGTGTTGGCTATAGGCGGTAAAATTCCTATTGTTACTAAATCCGTAGTTTCTTGTCGATTACAGAGGCTGTGGAATTAGTTGAAAATTATTATTTATTAGTTGATTAATTATTAGTTTAAATAAATTTTATCGCGAGATTTAAATTTATTTAATAACTGTTTAAACACTTCGCAAAAAAATTAAAATAAAAGTGAAGTTTTAGATAGATTCAAATTTATGAAATTAAAATCAAAATTGTTCGCAAGTGCCGTTGCTTTCACAATGGTTTTGAGTATGGTGGCAGTTCCTGTCTCCGCTCAAACTACTACTGAGCTTCAGGCGATGATAAATAATCTGTTAGCACAGATTGCTCAACTTCAGGCTCAGATTGCTGGTGGTGCAACTACTGGCGGATCAAGCACAACCTTTACTACTGATTTAACAATCGGTTCTACAGGTGCAGAAGTTTCAGCATTACAGACATGGTTAGTTTCCAAAGGTCACTTGGTAATGCCAGCTGGCGTTGCTATGGGTTACTTTGGTCCTTTGACTCAGTCTGCAGTTGCTAAATATCAAGTATCAGCTGGAATCACTCCTGCTGTAGGTTACTTTGGTCCTATCACTAGAGCTAAAGTAAATGCTCTTGGTGGTACAACTGGTGGAACTACTGGTGGTACAACTACTGGTGGCATCACTACTCCTGGAGTAGAAGGTACAGTTACTGTTTCTCTAAATCCTTCTCCAGCTTCCGGCGTGAAGCTCTATGAAGGTGATAGCAAGAAGCAGGTTCTCGGCATCAAGCTTGAACCTAAGACTTCAGACATTTCTATCCAGAGAATTAAAGTTGATCTTGATTACACTTCTGGTACTGGTGACAACCTTCTCTATACCAAGATTGCTGACAAGATCTATGTCATGGATGGTTCAAATGTACTTACCTCTTCAGACCTTAATAGTACTACCGTGGTCAAAGATGGTACTGACTATTTTGTAACTCTTTCCGGCTTCAATTATGTTGTTCCTGCTGGTAGCACAAAAGTGCTTTACATCGCTCTTGATGCTAAAACTAGCTGGGATTCAACTTACGACGCTGGGACTTGGACACTTGGTGTTCCAGAAAATGGTGTTCGTGGTGTAGATGGAGCTGGGATTGATCAATACGGTCCCGCAACAGCTTTCACTCGTACCTTTACTTCTACAGCTGATCTCTTAGATTCCGCCGCTCTATCTGTTTCCCTCAATTCAGCTACCCCCGCTACTCAACAAGTGATCTGTACATCAGGTACAGACAGTGATGAGTGTGAGGGACTCACAGTTGCTTCAGTTGATTTCAAGGCAGAAAAAGATGCTGTAAAAATCACTGACCTCATTGTTGATATTACCAGAGGTGGGGCAAACGTTGCCACTTCATCTACCGTTTATCTCTATGATGGTTCAACCCTCGTAGGTTCAGCATCTGTTACCGGTACTCTCACAGCAAAGATCGCAACCTTCTCTGACATTGATTGGACTGTCCCTGCGGACACAACCAAGACTTTGACAGTTAAGATTGACGTCATTGATGCCGCTTTGGCCGCTGACACATTCGTCGCTGGTGTTGCTAATGTAACTGCTGTTGCTACAGCCGTTACTGCAGAAAACTCATCCGGTACTGCTGTCGTTGCCACTGGTTCTGCAACTGGCAGGACGGTTACTATTAGAAATGTTGGCCCAGAGATAACTTTGGTTTCCAAATCCGTTACCACTTCGGGTGTGCCTCAAGGCGCCCCATTCTCTGGCGGAACCAGCACCTCTACTTTGACCGCTACCTTCAATGTTAGGGTCAAGGCGATGGGAGCAGATCTTTACCTAGGTAAAGTAGCTTCTACCTCTGATGCTACACAAGGTCCAGCATTCTCTATGACTGGTGCAACTAACAGCTTCACATTGTATAAAAGTGGTGCAGCAGCTACTACAAACCATGCTACTTCAACTTCTTACACCATTTCGTCTACTTGTGTTGACTCTACTCCAGCAGAGACCTGTACCTTGGCAGAAGGTAGCTCTGTTGATATCTCAGTGGTGTACTTAGTACCTGGAAGACTTGCAACTGGCCTTGTCACCGATTTGGCCACAGGTCTCTATGCTGTAGGACTTGAGAAAGTCAACTGGGCGCCCGCTTCTTCTGGTGCTATTCAATCATCCACCTTTATGGCTGGTTTGACTGAATGGAGAACGGTTGATGTAAGCTTCCCTTAAGTTAAATTTAGTCTCTTGTGAACCGTATGTTTTACCGCGAGGTCTAACATAAGGTCTGACTAAGCAAAAAACCACCTTCGGGTGGTTTTTGCTTGTATTAATTTCCTCTGGTATGATTAAACAATCTTATACGGTTTTTTTATGGGAGAACAAATACAACCAAAAACAAATATTGCTTTTATAGATGCCCAAAATATGCACTTTGGAACGACCAAATGTCATATTTGTGCTGAAAATTTAAATAAAGAATTAAAAGATATTAATTTGGAAGATTGTATTTGTGGTTGTGCTTGGAAAGTGAATTTGGCAAAGTTCAGAATTTACTTAAGGGAGAATTATAATGTTGGAGAAGCCTATTACGTTTTAGGTTATTTACAGGATGAAAACGATGATTTATATAACAATATTCAGAAAGCTGGATTTATAGTTTTGTTTAAAGAGCATACAAAGCTTTTGAGATCTAAAAAGAAAGGTAATGTCGATACAGATATCGTATTTGAAGTAATGAAAAATATTATAGATAACAAAAATTTAGATAAAATTGTGCTAGTTTCTGGTGATGGAGATTATAAAAAATTAGTAAAATATCTCATTCTAAAAGATAAGTTTGCAAAAATACTGTTCCCTAATAAAAAATTTGCCTCGTCTTTGTATAAAGAGTTAGGTTCAGAGTTTTTTGATAATTTAGAAAATATAAAAAATTATATTACATAAATGAAAAAGGCTCCTAAGGCACTAACACCCTTCGGATCCTTTTTCGTCTTGATTTAAGTAGTATATACCAAGTCTAATGAAAAATCAAGTTATAAAAAGTGGATAGTTCACAATATCTCTAAATATTCCTAAAAAGCTGAGTAACCCTTCCTTAAGTTAAATTTAGTCTCTTGTGAACCGTATGTTTTACCGAGAGGTCTAACATAAGGTCTGACTAAGCAAAAAATCCCTGAAAGGGGATTTTTTGTTGTTCTACTTTGAAAAGTTATCCACAGAAAGATTGTGTTATGCGTGATAGTATTTGATTATAAATCTTAATTAGTATGAGACGAGCTATTTTTCTGATTATATTGTTTATTTTTTTGAGTTTACCTAGTTTTGCTTTGGCCGATACTATCATTTCTGGTTCAATTTCAACCGACACCACCTGGTCTCCCGAAGGTGGTGTTTATATTATAGAGAGCTATTTTTCGGTCCCTGCTGGCGTCACTCTAACAATTGAGCCTGGCACAATTATAAAAGGCAAAGCAACGGGAATGGGAGGTCCGAGTATTTATGGCAAGCTCATTGCTCGGGGCACTGAAAGCCAACCAATCTATTTCACCTCTTTTTGGAATGACGAAATTGGGGGAGATACCGACGGTACTGGCCCAAGTGTCAGCAGTCCTGGCGAATGGCAAGGGTTATATTTCAAAACTGGCTCCGAAGGAATTTTGGAATATATTAATTTATCATTTGCGGGGTATGGCGGTGATAATTATGGGAATTATGTGGGAATAGAAAATGATGGCGGCACTCTAGAAATTAAAAATTCAGAAATTATTCATAATTATAAAATAGTAAATGACGGCGGCGGCGGTACCATGACAGTGGGCAGTGGAATATACAACAAAAGCGGCAGTCTACAAGTCATTAATTCTAATATTGAAGACAACCACATAGGTATACGCATTGACGGCGGATCTGCAATAATATCTGGCAACACTTTAAAAAACAATATTGATCGCACCGAAAGACGCAATGATGGATACGGACTTCACTCTTACAACCACGATTCTCTTACAGTTACCGACAACATTTTTTCTGGTAATAATAGGACGGCAATCGTGGATGCTTCAAGTGAATTCGTTCATTCTGGCAACACGAGTTCAGACTTGATGAGAAGGGCATTTCAAATTGGCGGAGTTCTCTCTCAAGACATCACTTTGAGTTCTGGCGATTTACCATATATTATTGAATACCTTGTGATTCCTGCTGGCATTACTTTAAATATAGAACCAGGAGTGATTATCAAAATGGAGGACCGGTATACCAATGGTTCTATAAATGTCCAGGGTGGCAATTTGATAGCCAAAGGTACGGCAGAAAATAAAATTTATATAACTTCTTTGAAAGATGACTCTATTGGTGGCGACACCAATGGCGACGGCGAACTCACCACTCCCGCTCCGAGGAGTTGGGCTTCAATATTTTTAGAAAATGGTTCAAATGCTGAAATGGATTATGTGACGCTAGGTTATGGTGGCTTTAATTGGAATGGTGAATATTTGACGGGAGTTGCCGCCGCTATTTATCAAAGAGGAGCGAATCTTTCGATTTCAAATTCATTATTTAAATACAATAGTGGAGCGGCAATTTATCAAGATGCGGGAACTACGACCATAAGCAAAAGTGAATTTACTGGTGATTATGGTCTTTGGTCTCGCGGAGGCGCCGCTACTATTTCAGAATCAAGTTTGGTTATGACTGGCTATGGCGTTTACAACGAAAGCGGCAAAGACTTGGGCTGGTGGTGGGAGACAAGGCCTCTTCAAATTATTGATGCTCGGGACAATTGGTGGGGAAGTGCCGATGGTCCAAACAATACCTATGCTGGCACGCCGACTGGTTCAGGAACCATGATAACCGACAATGTTTTGTACACACCATTCCTCACCGTCTGGCCTCCTGTAGTGATAGAAGAACCAACAATAAACCCAGTTATTATAATTCCGGGAATCATGGGGAGTGCCAAGAAAAATGGGCAGTGGCTGATTGACCCGATACTTCACACTTATGATGACCTCATCGCTACCTTAGAAGCCAATGGCTATGAAAAAGAGAAAAATCTTTTCACTTTTCCTTACGAATGGCGTGACTCAAATATTTTGACCGCTAATCTTTTAAAAAACAAAATCGCCTCAGTAGTACAACAATGTACTAGTGCAAATTTACCAGATATTAATTGTAATAAAGTTGATTTGGTTGCCCACTCGATGGGTGGCCTTGTAGCTCGTGAATACGTCCAATCCGGCCAATATCAAAACAATGTCGACCAACTCATCTTCCTAGGCACACCACACAAAGGCTCACCTAAAGCATATCTGCAGTGGGAGGGTGGAGCTTCAGATAGAGATGCGGCGAGTCTTTTTGTAAATACATATTTTACTGCTGAGGCAGCTAGAAACGGATTCGGCACTGTTTTTGAGTATATTCATAATCGTCCCATAGTTTCGGTCCAACAACTATTACCCATATTCAGTTACATAAAAGATGACAACACGGGAATAGATAGACAATATTCAGAAAATTATCCCCGAAACATATTTATTGAAAATTTAGAAAGTAATAAAAATACTTTACTTAACTCAACAATAAGAGTTATAAATATTGTAGGGGATTCAAAAGAAAATAAAACGATTGAAAAAATAAGAGTTATTCCAACTACAAAAAATGGATTATGGGAGCATGGACAACCAGAAAATTTTTATGTTCCACTTCTAACTGATCATGGACTAGAGAGGAGCGTTGGGGACAATACCGTTACGGTCTTTAGCTCTAATTTGGACGATTCAATAGAAAATATTAATGTAGATTCAGATCATAACCGACTTCCTACGATTGCAGCAAATCAAATATTTAACATATTAACAGATAAAGTGTCTGGTACAAATATAGATAACGGTCTTAATCTTGATATCAAGGTATTACTTCTTCAACTCCTTTCTCCGATTGATGTTGTAATAACTGCACCAGATGGAAAAAGGATTGGTAAAAACTTTGCTACAGGTGAAGAATATAATGAAATCGCTGGAGCATTTTATTCTGGCTATAATAATGCTGACGAAGAATACATTACTATTCCCAATCCTTTAGATGGGGAATACAAAATTGAAGTCCAGGGTACAGATAGTGGCGGAAAATACGGAGTTCTAACTAGTTATATTTCTGATGAGGCGGCAATAACATTAGAAACAGAAGGAGTGACCGAGCCTAATCAAATAACATCAATTAATACCACTGTAGACAATCAGAATCCAGATGAATTGAAAACAGAAAAAATTGTGACTCCAGAAACTCTTTTAGCTGATATTAAGAAATCATACGATCTGGGTTGGATCAAAGATGTTAAGACTCGGGACGCTCTTTTGAAGCAAGTGAATAGTGCAATTAAATTTAGTAAAAAAATAGAAAAGGTAGTGGAAAGACTACCAGACGGTTCAAAAAGAGAGAAGAGAATAGAAAAGTTTAGTATTAAGATTAATAAAATTCTGGTCAAAATATTTGAAGCCGAACTCAAGGTTTTACTTAAGAAAAATAAAATGACAGAAGATGCTTATAATTTAATAACTAATGATGTAAAATATTTAATAAATAATAATTAAAACTATATGAGAAACAAACTATCAAAAACACTCCTGATCATTATTGCGATAATTATAGGTTACTACCTCTCTGGTTATTTTGGATATTTATATAACCTATTACCAAATACTTATAATGGGGCCTGGATAGGAAGTAATGAAAGTTGGAGTACATTATTAGGTCTACCTCTGTCATTAATTTTTTTTCTTGTATTAGTATCCCACAAATTCGTTTTTGAAAAAAAATCCTCAGTACTATGGCTAATTTCACCCTTGCTTCTTTTGGAAGTAGGAACAGATATAAGCCATATATATTTTCCCATCATTCTAATTTTAATAGGATTTGCTTTGAATAAAATGATTCGAAAAATATTTATTAGAAACTCCAACCCATCAATAACCATAAAATAGGGAACTAAATACAAGGGCTACTCTTGTATGGTTGCTTGATTCTTATGGTTTGGTATTATTTTTGTAACAATGCGATATTTTGATAAAACTTTTTTCAGATTTACTTTAGGTTTTTTATGCATTGTTTGTGTTAGCTTGTTATTAATGTATTTTGCTTCGAATCTTGTGGGATGAAAAACAATTTTCAAAAATTTTTATTTGTCATCTTTTTATTTTTAGTTTTTCCTGCGATTTCTTTTGCTCAGTTGATTATAAATGAGATTGCTTGGATGGGTACTACTGAATCAGCAAATGCTGAATGGGTTGAACTTTATAACACAACCTCAGAAAATATTGATTTGTCTGGATGGGGATTGTATGAGGCTGGGGGAGATACATTAATGATCTCATTATCTAAAAATATTATTGCCAATGGATATTTTTTGATAGAAAGAGTTACTCCTTCTGTTTCCGATTCTGTTTCCGGAATTGATGATGTGTCGGGCAGTTTTGGTGGAGGAGGGCTTATTAATTTACCTGGCGGTGAATTTTTAGTACTTAAGGATGTAAATGGAAATATCATACAATCTTTAGATTTTTCAAGTGGTTGGCTAGCCGGAGATAATACAACAAAAGAAACAATGCAGTGGACTGGATCAAATTGGATATCCGCTTCGCCAACTCCTGGTACTGCAAATAATACTACAAACAATACTTCAAATTCTGATAATCAAAATCCTTCTGGAGAAGTATTATCGGCAAATACAGAATCATCGACAAATACTCAATCTTCTGGTGGCAGTACAGTATCACGCACATCTTCATCCGGCACTCAGTTGGAAGTTTTGGCGGGCAGTGACAGGACTACTTTACCCGGCAGTCCAATTTGGTTTCAAGCGACCATAAAGAAAAACACTATAGAAACCAATTTGGATTTAAACTGGTCTTTTGGGGATGGTAATGTGGGTGTGGGGCCATTAACTAGTCACACTTACAAATATTCGGGTGATTATGTGGTGGTGCTTAGCGCTAAAGCAGGGGATATGTTTTCAGTCAGTCGACTCAAAGTAAAGGTAGGTACCCCGGAAGTTTTGGTTTCAGACGGTGGAGAGTATCTAGAAATTTCAAATAAGAGCAATGCAGAAATAAATCTTTTTAATTGGAAGATAGAAAATGGAGGTAAAGGTTTTATTTTCCAACCTGATACCATTGTATTGCCACACTCCTCAATTAAATTAGATAAAAGTCTTTTAAGTATGAAAGGGCTGGATAACAGTATGGGGACTTCTCTTAAAAATTATTTAGGACAAGAGGTTTTTTACATAGCTCCGATTAAGGAAGTAGACCTAGAGGAGGTTTCAAAAAATTTTGAAATTATAAAAAATGAAGCATTTGTCATACAAGAAAAAGCAAATAGTTTGGGTTTTGTCTTACAACCAAAATCTCAACAGGCAAATGTTTTTTCGGCTGTTCCATCAATTGAAAAAGAAGAGCCGGATTCAGAAGATCTATTACAACCAGCTACTAGCACTGGAAATATTATTTATGAAGCACCTAAATCGGAAAGTTTTGTGGCCAAGTTGACAAATTTTATAAAAAGAGTATTCTCTAATTAAAGCTTTAGAGACCACAGGCATTTTATAAGACCTGTGCAAAAGCAATTCTAATTGCTCTAGGCTTGGTCGAAATTACTGGCTACTAAATGCTAGCTACTAGCTACTATAATTATGCCAATTACAAAAGAAAAGAAAAAGGAAATAGTCTCAGGTTTGGAGAAAGTGATAAACAACTCCAAATCGATGGTGTTTGTGAATTTTCACAAGCTCTTAGTTAAAGATGTTTCAGAAATCAGAAGAACACTCAAAGGTGAAAATGTAGGATACGTGGTTGCCAAAAAATCTTTATTCAAAAGAGTTTTGGATGCCGCTAAAATAAAAGGCGATATGCCTGTCCTAAATGGGGAACTGGCCTTGGTTTATGGCGAAGATCTGCTTGCTCCAGCTAGGGGCATTTATGATTTTCAAAAGAAGCTTGATGGCAAGGTCTCAATTCTCGGTGGAGTTTTTGATGGAGAATATAAATCGCAAATAGATATGGTAGGGATTGCCTCAATTCCATCACTTCAAGTTTTGCGAGGTATGTTTGTAAACGTCATCAATTCACCAATACAGAGATTTGCTATTGCTTTAAATGCGATAGCAGAAAAAAGAAATTAATAAGCACGAAATACGAAGCTCGAAATTCGAAACAAATTCAAAATATTCAAATTCTAAAGTTTTAAACATTTGGATTTTGGATTTAAATATTGTTTAGGATTTCGGATTTAGAATTTCGAATTTAATCTAAAAATTATGGACGAAACAACAAAAGATGCAGTTGCCGAAGTCAAGGAAACAAAAACTGAGGCTAAAGTTCCGGCAAAATTTGCCAAAATCGTAGAAGAAATTGAAAAAATGTCAGTTTTGGATTTGAACGAATTAGTAAAAGTTTTTGAAGAAAAGTTTGGTGTCTCAGCTACTACTGTAGCCGCCGCTGGTCCTGCTGCTGGTCCCGTTGCAGAAGAGAAGTCAACCTTTACTGTTGAGCTTACTGACTCTGGAGCAACCAAAATTGCTGTTATTAAGGCAGTAAAAGAGGTTTTGGCTCTAGGTCTAAAAGATGCAAAAGATAAGGTAGATGCCGCTCCAACTGTACTTGCTGAAAATATGAAGAAAGAAGATGCTGAAGCTTTGAAAAAAGCTGTAGAGGCAGCTGGTGGAAAGGTAACTTTGAAATAATATACTCAAACGATAAAAATCATAAGCCCCGAAAGGGGCTTTTGATTTATTTATAATAGCTGATAGAATGCGATTGATATGGATATATTAGAAAAACTTTTTGGGGGGACGGCAAAGGTGAAGATTATAAATTTGTATCTATTTAATCCCGAGGCGGCTTTTGATAGTTCTGAAGTGGCCGAAAGGGCCAAAGTATCAAAGTCGGTCGCGAGGAGAGAAATAGCAAATCTGGTAAAAATAAATTTCCTTAGACCAAAATCCTATACCAAAACCATCAGACGACAAAAAAATAGAACTCTCGGAAACTTCCGCAAAAGGACCAATGGTTGGACACTTGACCAAAAGTTTCCATACATAGAAGCTATAAAATCATTTTTGGATAATATAAATCCTTTCAAGCACAAAGATATTGTCAATAAAATATCTAAGGCGGGCAAAATTCAACTTCTTATTATCGCTGGTGTTTTTATAAAAGATCCCGATAGCCGGGCGGACTTACTTGTGGTGGGGGACAATCTTAAACTGGGTCAACTGGATAACATTATCAAGACTATAGAATCAGAAATCGGCAAGGAAATCCGTTATGCTGTATTTGAAACTGCCGAATTCAAGTATCGTTTATCCATGTTTGACAAACTTGTTAAGGATATTTTGGAATATCCTCACGAAAAAATCATTAATAAGCTCAATTTGTAAAGATTTGTGCTTGTCTGCCGATGAGGTAGATATCCACATCTCCAATTGCAGATGTATTTCAAAGGTGTATATTTTATGTTGTAATTACTAGATTATTTAATAATATTAATAATTAATAAATATATGACAATAGCAACTTGGAGCGATGTCCTATCATTATCGTTCAAAAATTTGTGGCTTGGAGTGATTGGCTTTGTGCCAAACCTCGTTATCGCCATCGTTATAGTTCTTTTGGGTTGGGGTATCGGAGTATTGCTTGGTAGAGTAGTTTCTCAAGTCGTAAAGGCTATAAAAGTTGATGAAGCTTTGCGAAGAGCTGGAGTTGAGGATTTCCTTAATAAAGGAGGTTTAAATCTTAACGCTGGCAATTTCTTGGGAGCTTTGGTTAGATGGTTTGTGATCTTAGTATTTTTGGTTGCCGCTTTTGATATTTTGCACTTATCTCAAGTAACTTTGTTTTTGAAAGATATACTAAATTACTTGCCTCAGGTTATTGTGGCTGTGCTCATCCTTATCGCCGCAGGTTATGTGGCTGATGCTATGAAGAAGGTCGTACTTTCTTCTGCTATGACCGCAGATCTCACTTCAGCTGGATTTTTGGCAACAGTTACTAAATGGGTTATCTGGGTATTTGCTGTTTTGGTAGCACTTTCACAACTCGGTATCGCATCTGGATTTATCCAGACAATCTTCACAGGATTGGTAGTAGCACTCTCGCTTGGTCTTGGTTTGTCATTTGGCCTTGGAGGTCAAGAAGCAGCTAGTAGAGTGGTTGAAAGAGTCGGTAAAGAAATATCTTCTAAGAAATAATTTAGTTAAAATACAAAATTAAATTTTAACAAAAATTCGCTTTTAAAGGGGCGAATTTTTGTTATTCACAGTCTTTCCCCAACCAATATAGATAAGGATTTGACAGGTTTTTGCTCTCGTGTATACTTGTGGATACATATGTTTTTAAGTTGTTTAACCACGAAGCGTAAGAGAGGGTAAAGTACCCTCTGGCTTGATATGAGCCCGCTTCGCAAAAAGCGGTTTTTTTGTTCAAATTTCTGTGTCCTCCCAAGTTCATCTCGGTGGTTTTGGGAGGGTAGAGAAGACAGATTCGGACAGCAAGATTGAATTTTGACAATTTAATACCACTCTGACGAATTACCACGATGTAGTTTGGTTTTCTCAATATTGGGAATTTCAAGCGAATTCGAGGGGTCTTTGTTTGTTGGAAGTGGAAGAAACAGAAACTGCCAGTGGGATGGAGAGTCTCATAAGGCAGGATGAAAATGAAAAGTTAAGTAAATTCCGCATCATTTTATTTTAATAAAATGATGTTGGACAGATGGTTTTTGAATTTCCTAATGGGAAATTCAAGGGCGTATGGTGGATGCCTTGGCTAGAAATAGCGATGAAGGACGTGGCGTGGCGGCGATACGCTTCGGGGAGGTGCCTAGCAACCTTTGATCCGGAGATTTCCGAATGGGGAAACCCCTCGTGCTTGCACGAGATCCCGACGTAAGTTGGGAAGCAAACCCTGGGAAGTAAAACATTTCAGTACCAGGAGGAATATAAACTAATAAGCATTCCGTAAGTAGCGGCGAGCGAAAGCGGAGAAGCCCAAACCTAAGCATCACATTGCATGTGATGAAAATGTAGTAAGGGAAAAGTATTAAGTATTAAGGTAGAAATAAATTCCATAATACATAACACAAATCCCATAATACTTATTCATCGCGCGTAGCGTGATGCTTGGGGGTTGTAAGACGTAAGCTTCGTATTTATACGAGGAAAGTTACAAAATTATTCGTTAGAAGAAGCTTCTGGAAAGAAGCACCCCAGAGGGTAATAGTCCCGTACTTGAAAACGAATAATCTTTCTTGCTTATGTTCTTGAGTACCTCGAGACACGAAAAGCTCGGGGGAATCTGCCGGAACTAACCGGTAAGGCTAAATATATTTCTAGACCGATAGTGAACTAGTACCGTGAGGGAAAGGTGAAAAGCAGCCCGGTGAGGGCGGTGAAATAGACCTGAAACCATATGCCTACAAGGAGTCAGAGCGGGCGCTTGCGTCCGTCATGGCGTGCCTATTGAAGAATGAGCCAACGAGTTAATTTATGCGGCTTGCCTAAGTGGTAGACCCACCGAGGCGTAGTGAAAGCGAGCGTGAATAGCGCGAAATTTTATGTCGTATATATTAGACCCGAAGCCAGGTGAGCTTGCCATGGGCAGGGTGAAGTGGGGCGAAAGCCTCATGGAGGCCCGAACCGGTTGGTCGTGCGATTCCTTCGGATGACCTGTGGTAAGGAGTGAAAAGCTAATCGAACCTGGTAATAGCTGGTTCTCTCCGAAAGAGCTTTTGGGTTCGCGTCATGCGTTCCTGTTGGGGGTAGAGCACTGGAAGGTCTGGACAGGGAGCAATCTCGCTAGACCTATCAAACTCCGAATACCAGCAGCTAAAGCATGGCAGTTAGACGGCGGGGGCTAAGCTCCGTTCGTCAAAAAGGAAACAGCCTAGATCTCTATTTAAGGTCCCTAAATTATAGCTAAGTACACTTAAGGCGGTGAAATTTCTGTGACAATGAGGAGGTTGGCTTAGAAGCAGCCACCCTTTAAAGAAAGCGTAACAGCTCACTCATTCAGAGATTTTGCGCCGAAGATAATCGGGGTTAAGCTATGTACCGAAACTGAGGGTTTGTAAGCTTCATCAAGGATTTTGTAAGTTATGGGACTCCAGCTCTATTGAGCAACGTTATCTTTTCAGGAAGTGACGAGGAGTCCCGCCAATTTGTTAGAATGTTGGGGCGTAGCGCAGTCTGGTAGCGCGCCTGTTGTTCGGGTTCATAATCCGATGGAACAGGAGGTCGCAGGTTCGAACCCTGTCGCCCCAACCATCTCTCACAGATGTAAAAAGTGAATCATTTTGTTGAATGTCGGGCCGTAGCTCAGACTGGTAGAGCGCACGGAGAGGGGTTCGCCCCAAGGATCGTGAGGTCGCGGGTTCAAATCCTGTCGGTCCGACCATACTTCAAAATGATATGTTCTTTTGATCCCAACAATTTGGTTGGGGTCCTTGATGAAGCTTACAAGCGGTAGGAGAGTATTCGCATCCGCTGTGAAGGCAAAGGGGTGACCCATGCTGGAGCGTTGCGAAGTAAGAATGTTGGCACAAGTAACCACAATGCGCATGAAAACTGCGCACGCCGTAAGACTAAGGTTTCCTTGGCGATGTCAATCAGCCAAGGGTTAGTCGGGCCTAAGGGAATGGCGAAAGCCGCACCCGATGGACAGCAGGTTAATATTCCTGCACTTTTGTATGTTGCGATGGATGGACGAAGTGTAGTATGCATTGCTCATTATTGGATTTGAAGTTGGTGTTGTAAGAATGTGGCGCAGGTAAATCCACGCCCTCTGTTAAATCAGGAATTCAAGCAATATCAAAACCTGGAGATTCGTCAAAGGGGATTTTGCAAAGCACGCTTCCAAGAAAAACTTCTAAGCATAAACATATGAGAACCGTACCGTAAACCGACACAGGTAGTCGGGGCGAGTAGCCCAAGGCGAACGAGTGAGATGTCCCCAAGGAACTCGGCAAAAAAGCGGCCGTACCTTCGGTATAAGGCCTGCCCTTCGTAAGAAGGGCCGCAGCTAAAGTATCCCTGGCGACTGTTTATCAAAAACACAGCTCCCTGCGAACTCGTAAGAGGATGTATAGGGGGTGACACCTGACCAATGCCAGAAGGTCAAACAACGGCGTTGTGAGGATCGCAAGATTTTCATGGTGACTGTTGTAAGCCCTGGTGAATGTCGGCAATAACTATAATTGTCCTAAGGTTTTGAAATTTTCCTCGGAAGATTTCAAAAGGACTGGGACAGTTGTAGAGATAAGCAGTTAGACAATAAGAGTTAAAAATCGAGACAAAATAATAGTTAGTTACACAAAAAAGAAGCTACCTAAACTAAAGTAATTTAGTTTTAGTCCAAACATGGTAAATAAGTGCACCAACGCCATGCGTCCTACTGAAATAAAAATTTCAGGGATGAAGATAGAGTCCAACTTGAAGGAATAGTTGAGCGAAATTCCTTGTCTGGTAATTGAATTGCCAGTCCAGATAGTGATGTCTGGAAAAAATTCGGCTTATAACGGTGAAGCCCTATCTTGAAAAAGAGGGTAATACCGTGGGAAGTCGTCCGAAAGGATTGACCCCGTAACGACTTATGCACCACTAACCAGTGGCGCATAGATAGCTTAGGTAATACAATTATATTGTATGAACAGCTATAACACGCCGACTCTGCGAAGAGAGCTCGCAAACTACATTTCCGGCTATGTTGATGGAGAAGGATGCTTCTCGGTTTCGGTATCGAAACGAGAGAAGTTAAAAATCGGATGGGAAGTGAAGCCAAGTTTTTGTGTCGGTCAAAATTATGATCGACGCGAAGTGCTCGACCTCATGTTTGTCTACTTTGGTTGTGGCCACATACGCCGCGATTGGGGAGACAGAACCCTGAAGTATGAAGTGCGAAAAATTGACGATCTTTTAGAGAAAGTCATTCCGCATTTCCAAAAATTTCCTTTAAAATCAGCAAAACAAAAAGATTTCCTACGATTTGCAGAAATCTGCCGACAGATGAAAGTTTTAGAGCACCACACAACGCATGGATTGAGAAAAATTCTCAAGAATGCGTATGAGATGAATGGATCGGGGAAGCGTAAGTTACCTCTATCTGCTATTCTCAAAACAATTCGCAGATGAAGATATAGTCTAATGCCTGTAGGAATACAGGGAAGGAGATCTTATAAGCGCATTATAAGATAATCAAACTCAAATGAAGTTCAGACGCGCACGAATGGTGTAACGACTGGGGAACTGTCTCGGGGACTCGCTCGGTGAAAATACAGTACCGGTGAAGATGCCGGTTACCTGCAGTTAGACGAAAAGACCCCGGAAGCTTTACTGCAACTTGGCATTGAGGATATGTTTTTACTGCGTAGCATAGGTGGGAGGATTTGAGATGTCCCTCTCGGGGGATGTTGATCCGTCAGTGAAATACCACTCTGTAATGACATATTTTCTAACCTCTCTGGCAAAACCAGAAAGAGACAGTGCCTGGCGGGCAGTTTTAGTGGGGCGCTATCCTCCCAAAGAGTAACGGAGGAGCCTATTAAGGTCAGCTAGCTGTGAATGGAAACCATAGCGATAGTGTATAGGCACAAGCTGGCTTAACTGCAAGACGTACATGTCAAGCAGATGCGAAAGCAGAGCTAAGTGAACCGATCGTTCGCGTTAGACGCGGCGAAAGATTATCGGACAAAAGCTACTCCGGGGATAACAGGCTGGTTCCACCTAAGCGTCCAGAGCGACGGTGGAGTTCGGCACCTCGATGTCGGCTCATCTTATCCCGGGGGTGGAGAAGCTCCCAAGGGTATGGCTGTTCGCCATTTAAAAAGATACGCGAGCTGGGTTCAGACCGTACAAATGAAAATCCGAAATACGAATATCGAAATCCGAAACGTTTGGAATTTTTGAAATTGAAAATTTTGAATTTGTTTCGAGTTTCGGATTTAGAATTTCGTGCTTATCCTTTGTGCAATCTGAATCCTCAGAGGCAATCAAACTGTTATAAAATATTTTTGTTTTGTTAAAGTATAGTAGATAAAATCGAATCACGGCGGTCACAAATTTATTTTGTGATCAAGTTGACTTATATCGGTGAAATCCATTTTGGACAACACCGAGGGAAGTTTGTGAATTGAATAATGGATATCAACATGAGCTCGGGAAACCGGGTGTGTGTTTTGGAGAGCACATAGATGACGGAACATGTTGGTATTCATGAGGTGCGACGATCCTAGGATCTCCAGTCGCACCTCACCATTATTCGATTCATAAACACCCGTAGAGACTAAACGTCAACTCAATAGAAATATTGAAAGCTATAGTCCATTGCAACGAGTAATCGTTGGTATCAAGCGTGAGACAGGTTGGTCTCCTATCTACTGCAGGCGTTGATTCTTGAGGGGATTTGACTCTAGTACGAGAGGACCGAGTTGAACTGACCTCTGGTGTACCTGCTGTTCTGCCAAGAGCATCGCAGGGTAGCTAAGTCGGGTTTGGATAACCTCTGAAAGCATATAAGAGGGAAGCCGGCCCCAAGATTAGGAATCGTTAAGGATCGTGAGAGATGATCACGTTGATAGGCGCTAGGTGTAAGTACAGTAATGTATTAAGCCAAGGCGTACTAATTTTCCGATTCTATTAGGAAATTCATAAATCATACTTTAAACTTTTTTCATCCTGCCTTATGGGACTATCTAATGATGGTTTCTATTTCTGTTTATTAAAAATTTAGTTCTGGTGATTTGTCGCAGATGGTCCCGCCTTACAGGCGCTGTACACTTGTTCTGTTTTTTGTTTCGCTTTGCTTACAAAAAACTATCACAAGTCTTGCGGTTGGGTCCCAACCCAACCTCACCCGTTCTCCCGCCGACGCTACGCTTTGGCGGACTGCGATTTGCAAATCAATCACTTCGTTCTTGAGCAAATCGGGAGCATTCCGAACACGGAAGCATGCCCCGTATAAAGAAAAATTGTTTAGTTTTATGTTTTGGTGGTTTAACGTAGAGGTCACACCCGTTCTCATTCCGAACACGGAAGTTAAGCTCTATAGTGCCGATGATACTCCTTTGGGGGAAAGTAGGTAGCCGCCAGAACATAGTACTAAACAAATCTCATTAACAATTTTTCTTTTGTACGGGGTTAAGCTCTGTTGAGGCGACCTAATTTTTAATTTAAAAAATGTTGCCACCATCCCGGTGGGATGATGGCAACAGACTGATTCTAATGGCCCAAGGTCTTGCCGACCTGCACACCGAGGCCGAAAACCAAGAGAGCAAGACAAACGGCAAGTTCCGCGTAAATCACTATGATGATTCTGCGAATACTCGCGCAGATTCTTGTGATTTTTTCGCACTCTCTTGTAATCTCGTTTGCCAATGGTCCGATCTCGTTCATAGCTTTCCTCCTTTGGAATTGGTCCAATTTGATAGTATCACAATTATAATGATTCTCAAAATTAGTGCAGCTAATGTTAATCGCAAATAATTCTACCTTTATACTTACTCCTTTTTGCTTTATACTTAATTTATGGACGAAATGAGCCCTTGGGCATCTCGAAGAAAAATGATTTATTTGGTGGTGATAGTTTTGATACTATCGAGCATTTCTTTTGCTATATTTTGGAAATATTGGTACCGGACACCAACTTGTTTTGATAACTTTAAAAATGGAGATGAGGCTGGTATTGATTGCGGTGGCTCTTGCTCCCTTATTTGTAGTAATGAAGCGATTAAGCCAATTGTCAGATGGGACCCGAGATTATTTGAAGTTAGCGATGGAGTTTGGAGCACCTTAGTCTATGTTGAAAACCAAAACACAAACGCTGACGCTGTTTATGTGCCATATACTTTTACATTTTATGATGAAAATAACAGTATTTTGGGGGAGAGAAAAGGAGCAACTATTTTACCAAAGTCTAAAGTAGTTGGTATTTTTGAAGGATCAATTTTGATTGAAAACGGGGCGAGACCTAGAAGAGCCGTTTTTGAAATTGGTAATGGTGTGGTTTGGAAGAAAAATGAAGAAGTAGGAGAAAAAATAAAAATTACTCATAGTTCTATTTTGAAACTTGAGACAGCGCCGAGAGTTGAAGCAAATATAAAAAATAATAGTATTGAAGAAATAAAAAATATTGAATTAGTAGCCGCGATTTTTGATGGAGCAGACAATGTTATCGCCGCTTCTAGAACTTTTATAGAAAAACTTGAGAAAGACAAAAGCGCCGATGTATTTTTCACCTGGCCCAAAACCTTTGAACTTGGCTCTAAAGCCTGTGAAAAACCAACAGATGTAATGCTTTTGCTTGACCGATCGGGTTCGATGTCTTCACTCGGCACCAACCCTCCAGAGCCTCTTTTTGGGGCAAAGGAGGCAGCCAAATCGTTTGCTCTACAACTAAGTGGTAATGATAAAATCGGCTTTGTTTCTTTCGCCTCAAATGTTAAAGATCCAATTGATTTAACTTTATCTTCGGATAAAGATTTGGCCAAGCAAATAATCAGTGAAGTTTCTATTGAAGCAAGTAGTACTCAATATACAAATGTATTTGAGCCGCTACATTTTGCATGGCAGGAATTAATCTCAGCAAGAGCTCAGAGTGATTCGTCAAAGGTGATTGTTTTGCTTACTGATGGAGTAGCAAATAATCCCAGAAATCCACAGGGACGAACTGAGGCTGATGATATAAAATATGCCGAAGAATTGGCCTCAAAAGAGGCAGTAAGTATAAAACGTGATGGCATTATTATTTATACTATTGGTCTGGGAGAAAAAATAAACGAAGTATTTTTAAAAAACATTGCTTCTGAGTCTGACAATTATTTTTTCGCTCCGACTGCAATCAATCTTGAAACAATCTACAAAAATATTTCAGTCGATATATGTAAGGAGGTTCCTGCTAGAATCGAGATTACTTACAAGATATTTGGCGATGTGATATAAATGAAATATATGATTTCTGCCATTATTAAAAAGCTAAGCTATTCTTTTGATTGGCTTCTTTTTGGGGCTTTGTTTTTCATATCGACGGCGGGTATTTTGACTATGAATTCTTTTACTGAGGAGAGTGGTCTGTTTTCTAAACAAATCATTTGGTTTTGTATTTCGGCAGTAGTGCTCTTTGTCACTAGTTTGATAGACTGGAGATTTTTGAGACGGAGCGGTTCAATTATATTTTTATATATTTCTTCTTGCATTATTTTACTCTTTCTATTTGTGGCGGGCTCAATTTTTAAAGGAGCTCAAAGTTGGTTTGATTTTGGGGCTTTTGCTTTTCAGCCGGTAGATTTTGCCAAACTGGTGCTCATACTGCTTTTGGCAAAATACTTTAGTCGTAGACATATCGAAATTGCCAATGTCAGACATATTTTAACTTCTGGGTTTTATACTTTTGTAATTTTTATTTTAGTTTTCTTACAACCTGATTTTGGTTCAGCCATCATAATATTTTTTATTTGGCTCGCGATGGTGCTATTTTCGGGTATATCAAAAAAACATCTTTTGATAGTATTTCTGACCGGCATTCTGGCTTTTGGCGGGCTCTGGTTTTTTGTCTTTAAGGATTACCAGAAACAGAGAATTGTTTCGTTCATAAATCCATTGACTGATATTCGTGGAGCAGGCTACAACGCTTATCAATCAACTATCGCTGTTGGCTCGGGAGAGATTTGGGGTAAAGGGGTAGGTCTCGGCAGTCAGTCAAAATTAAAATTTTTGCCAGAATACGAAACTGATTTTATTTTCGCTGCCTTTAGTGAAGAATGGGGATTTGTCGGAGTAATTTTGATGTTTGGTTTATACGGTATTGTGTTTTGGAGGATTATCCATATCTCTAAAAGGGGAGCTACAAACTTCGAGACTTTTTATGGTTTGGGTTTATTTGCAATGTTTTTTACCCACTTCGTCATTCATGTTGGTATGAATGTTGGACTTATGCCAGTGACGGGGATTACTATGCCATTTATGAGTTACGGAGGTTCTCATATGCTCGCCGAGTTTTTGGGTATTGGAATATTAATGGGCCAATATTCTTATGCTCGAGCAACAAATAAAGAATCTGCCAAAAATGAGATTGTAGGCGTTGTCTAGTGACTCCTAAATTACAAATTATAATTAGATTCACATAAACTTAGACAAAAAAGACCCCGCGCTCTGGCGGGGCCTGTTCAATCTAATACTAAGGGATTCTACTCTCTCCAGAAGCGTAAGCCTCTGTTGAGTTCGCCCATGTGCTTGGGCCCGATAAGACGCGGCAGTTGGGATTCTGCTACCTCCTGCAGTTGGTCGAACTTAATCTGTACTAGATAGCGCAACCATTCGTCGAATCCGCCCAAATTCTCCAGAGTATGCATGCCTGGCATAAAAGTGAAGCCCAAACCTGCTTTCCAGGAAGGTTGAGCGTCACCTTGAGAGTCTGGCTTGTAGGCGAGAGCATTATCCAAAACGCTTATGACCCCCGTCTTCTCCGTCCAGATGTAATTACATGTCCGGAGAGTTGGAATCATTTGTTTCAGGAGCAGGTGCAAGAGGATGTTTGGAGCCCTGTCTCTCTTGATATGAAAGAAACGCATCTTCGTCTTGCAGTTCTCACAGTGCCATGCGAGACATCCGTTATGGTCGACGGAAGCCTCGAATAGATTACCGCAGTACAAGTAATCGAGAGACTCCTCCTCTATCTTTGATCCAACCATTCTTGCAGAGCGTGTTTTCAGAGTTCCGGTATGCACGAAGTGCTCGGCTTCCTCGATACTACTAACGGTTTCCCACACGCATCTCTCCCAATCGTACGTATTGAGTAGGGAAGAGTTACGACGCAGAATTCTTGAGAGGTCTGCGAATTTCCTCATGCCTGCAGTTACAGCTGGCTGAAGAATGATGATGTCGTTAGACCTGTCGGTTAGGTCGGTGACGAACTTCTGTTTGCTTTCCATAATCGACTCCTACGCGTCCACCTTTGGGCACGCATCCAGGTTAGATTGTTGATTGTTTATCCACTACGCGACTGTCCAAAAAGGACTCGCATCCAGTAGACCAAGAACTAAACTGGACTCATTTATACTCCTGTTAGCTAATTTGTCAAATAAATTTTTTCAGTTTCCTTTAGCATCTTTTCCAAACTGAAAAAATTTGAGATGGTCTTTTTTACCTCGTCACCAAACTCTTTTTGCTTTTCTGGATGATCTAGAAGATACAAAATAGCTTCAGCAATTTCTTTGGGATTTCGCGGATGAATCAAAATACCATTTTGCATATCACGAATCACCTCTGGTATGCCACCGACGCTGGTAGCGATAATCGGTAACTCGGCCGCACCCGCTTCAAGGATTGCGTAAGGCAGGTTCTCAGTTCTGGAAGGAAGTAAGAAAATATCTGCGCCAAAGAGAAGTTTTTTGGCATCTGGGACAAATCCTAAAAATCTTATACTTCCGCTTATGCCAAGATTTGAAATAAATTTTTCTAAATTTTCTCTTTCTTCACCATCACCAGCTACAGTATAAATTATTTTATCCCTCACATCTTTTGGTAGAAGCGAGATTGCCTTTAGAGCAATATCAATACCTTTATTGTTGTGCAATTCAGAAAGTGAAAACAATATAATTTTTTCGTTTTCTTTGCTAGCTAATATCAAACGAGCTTCATCTATTGGCATTATGTCAAAATCATTAATTCCGTTGTGGATGACACTTATTTTATTTTCTATAAAAGGTAAAAAAGATATATCCCTTTTTGTTTTTTCTGAGACCGCGATAGTTTTGTCACATATCAAAACTGTCAAATAATGGCCTAAATAAAAGATAATTTTGGAAAAGGCAGATCTATTTTGTTCATTAAATGCCCAACCATGACTTGTAAAAATGCATTTAAGAATTGAATGATTGAAAGATTGAAAGATTTTCAAATACAGAATAGTCAGAGAACCTAAAAGACCAATTTTAGAGGAATTAAGATGCACGATATTGGGTTTCTCTTCTTTTATTATTCTTATTAATTCTCTGAAAGTTTTAAAATCTTTTTTTATGTTTATTTCTCTTTCTGAATTTTCAAGAGCTATTGTTTTTATACCTTTTACTAAAAGTTTTTGCATCAATATTGAACCTTCCTTTGTGCCACAAGCCACTAATACCTCAAATTTGTCTTTGGGTAGGGAAGTGGCTAGGTCATAAACATATCTTTGCGCACCTCCAAAATTGCCCTTAGTGATGACATATAATATTTTCTTCTTCTCTTCCATAAGATATTAGATTCTTGCATAAATTGATTAAAATTGCCAGCTGTTGTATGATATTGTTTTAATATGACTATAGCTAGCAAAAAGGAAAGCGCAGTACTATTTATAGGTGATGTGATACTTTTGTATCTTTCGCTCTGGATTGCCTTGGCCCTCCGATATTGGCAGATTCCAACTAGCAATTTATGGGGGCTACACTTTTGGCCGTTTACAATAATTATAGGCGTCTGGATTTTAGTGTTCTTCATTTCCGGCCTTTATGAAAAACATACTTTAATTTTAAAAAGCCGACTGCCTTCTACTGTATTTAATGCCCAAATCGCAAACAGCTTTATTGCAGTGTTGTTTTTCTATTTTATTGGTTATTTCGGTATTACTCCAAAAACAAACCTCTTTATTTATCTTTTAGTTTCTTTTGCTCTTATTCTTCTTTGGAGAATATATGGTGATAGGATCTTGCATCCACTTTCAAAACAAAAGGGCATAATTGTTGGTACGGGGGAAGAGATGAAAGAACTTTTAGAAGAGGTCAACAACAATCCTCGATATGGTCTCCAATTTATTTCTTCAGTCGATCTCAATCGCATTGCTGGAGTTGATTTCCAGAACGAAATTTTGGCGCGAGTATACTCCGAAGAAGTGCAGATAATCGCGATTGACTTAAAGAGCGAAAAAGTGGAGCCGATTTTGCCACACCTTTATAATCTTATTTTTTCCCGAGTAAAGTTTATTGATATGTATAAGATTTATGAGGACCTCTTTGATCGGATTCCGCTTTCGCTCGTTCGTTACAATTGGTTTTTGGAAAATATTTCTACCGAATCAAGAATTACCTATGATGTGGTAAAAAGAATAACTGATATATTCATGTCGTTTACCGTTGGAGTTGTGTCATTAATATTTTATCCTTTGGTTTACATTTTAATTAAGTTTGATGATGGGGGTAGTTTATTTTTTGAACAAGAAAGAATCGGTAAAAATAATAAAATAATTAAAGTTAAAAAATTTAGAACTTTTTCTGATTCCAAAATTACCAAAATAGGCAAATGGCTTCGCAAATTAAGAATAGACGAGTTGCCCCAACTTTGGAGTGTTTTCAAGGGTGATATGTCTATGATTGGCCCAAGACCAGAGATTCCAACACTGGTTAAACATTATGAAGATGAAATTTCGTATTATAATATTCGCCACCTTATCAAGCCTGGACTTTCAGGTTGGGCCCAGCTTTACCACTCTGACCCGCCCAAAATAAATGCTGACAGCGAAAAAACTCGTCGCAAACTCTCTTACGACCTGTATTACATCAAAAATCGCTCACTTATGCTTGACCTCAAAATCGCTCTCAAAACCATCAAAGCTCTGCTTTCGAGGAGTGGGGTGTAATTTGCTCACGAACTTTCCCTAACCTCCTCCCGGCCTCCCCCTTACCTTAAGGGGGAGGTGACTGCTATTCGAGATTGGCGGTAATTTTGAGTTTGACAAAATTGTTTGTATGTTGATAATTACTGTTGGAGGGTTTATGCCTAAATCTGCCAAAGAAATGAAAAAAGAATATGGATCCGGAGGTATTTATCGGATTCATCGAGAGAGGGAAGTGGGAGAAGAACAATTTCAGAGAGAACAATTGATTGATGAACTTGAGACTCAAAATCCAAGCGAAGAAAGAAGAGCTGAGCTCAATTCTCGTCTTCAAGATCAGGCTCGTCGGGAAAATATAGGATATTGATCTAACACCACATCTCAAAAGTGTCTGGGGGAAACTCCAGCACTTTGCTTTTTTAATAATTAAACCAATATTCTAACCCCCTTAATCCCCCTTACTTTAAGGGGGAAACCGCGCAACTCTTTCTAAAATTACAACTAAATTTGAATTTGGCGAACCCTTCCCTTAAAGTAAGGGAAGCGTAGGGATAGGTTAGAAAAAATGGAAGAGAGGTTATAATATCCGTATGGACTCCAAATTTCTCTACAACAATAAATCTTTAAAAGAAAGAAGAAAAGAATTAAGGAATCATCAAACTCCTGCCGAGAAAATTTTGTGGGGTTATATTTCAAAAAACAAAATAAAAAGATTAAGATTCTTAAGACAATATGGAGTTGGACCATATGTAATTGATTTTTATTGCCCGAAAATAAGATTAGGCATTGAGCTCGATGGAAATGTTCACAAAGAAAAAGAAAATAAAATTTATGACAAAGATAGAGAAAAATTTTTAGAAAATTTAGATATTGAAATAATACGGTTTTGGAATGATGATGTTTTAAATAATACAGAAAATGTATTAGATAAATTATTAAACAAAATTGAACAGATGAGTAATAGATAAGTCGTTAGCCCCCTTAAAGTAAGGGGGTTGGGGGGTTAGAAATAAATGAACTAACCTACCCCTAACCCCTCCCTTACTTTAAGGGAGGGGTAAAAGAAAAAAGTGGGATGGGAGAGGTTAGGATTGCAGAAATCGTTTAGATTAGGTAATATCTAACAATATGGCGAAATACAGATTTTGGGCGATTATAATTGTGGCAATAGCGGTGGTTCTTGGCTTTTTTGTATGGAATACACAAAAGGCTGATTCTGCTCGCAAATTTAAATTAGGCCTCGATCTATCAGGTGGCACACATTTAGTTTACAAAGCTGATACTTCGCAAATCCAGAGTGGTGATATTTCTTCAGCGATGGAATCCCTACGTGATACCATTGAAAGACGCATAAACCTTTTTGGAGTTTCTGAACCGATTATTCAAGTTGAGCAGGGCGGAGTTTTTGGAAGCGATAATACTGAACAAAGACTTATAGTTGAATTGCCGGGGGTAACTGATGTAAACGAAGCCATCAAAAGAATTGGCGAGACTCCAATTTTGGAATTTAAACTTTTGTCAAAAGAAAGTGAGGCAAAAATAAATGCAGGTGACGAGACAATTGATGCAACCGATTCTAAGGGAATGTTTTTGGAAACCGGTCTCACCGGTAGAATGCTCCAAAAGGCCAGTATTCAATTTGACCAAAACTTTGCCGGCAAACCCATCATTGGTTTAAAGTTTAACGAAGAAGGTTCGCAACTTTTTGCTAAAATCACTAGAGAAAATGTCGGTAGCGTGCTCGGTATATTCCTCGATGGCAATCTAGTTGAAGCTCCTTACATTAGGGAAGAGATAAGTGGTGGTGAAGCAGTGATTACCGGAGACTTTACGGCGGATGGGGCAAAGCAGGTTGTCCGTGATTTAAACTACGGAGCACTGCCTATGCCTATTTCACTCATCAGCACCGAGACGATTGGTGCGACTTTGGGAGACAAAGCAGTTGATGATAGCGTCAAAGCAGGATTGTATGCTTTTGCGGTGGTAGCTCTGTTTCTCATTATTTGGTATAGATTTCAAGGTTTTGTGGCGGTGCTCGCTTTGGCAATTTACACAATTATAAACCTCGTTTTGTTTAAATTGATTCCAGTTACTTTGACGGCGGCTGGTATTGCTGGATTTATTCTTTCTATTGGCATGGCGGTAGATGCCAATATTTTAATTTTTGAAAGAACCAAAGAAGAATTGAAGAAAGGCAAAAATAGATATGATGCTCTTAAAGAAGGTTTTCATCGAGCTTGGAGTTCTATCCGCGATTCAAATTCGTCTAGTATTATTACGGCCGTTATTTTGTATTACTTCGCTTCTACTCCGGTCATTAAAGGATTTGCACTAGTCTTTTTGATCGGTGTATTGGTCTCAATGTTTTCCGCCATTACTGCATCTCGTACTATATTATTTGCTCTAAGCAAAGAAGAATAAAATCATGACAATAGTTAAATACAGAAAAATATTCTACACATTCTCAACCATTTTAATATTGGCCTCTATCTTCTCAATATTTTTTTGGGGTCTAAATCCTAGCATTGATTTTGCTGGTGGCAGTTTGCTTGATGTCTCTTTCACTGGCGATAAACCAACTAATGATGAGGTAAGCCAGGTTTTGAAAGACTTGGAATTTAAAGACGCATCAGTCAGATCATCTGGTGAAGGTTATATAATTAGACTAAAAGAGATATCACAGACTGAGAAAGATTCTATAGTTGCCAGTCTTTCACTTGGTGGGCAGTATACTCCGACAGAAAAAACATTTAGTACCATTGGACCTGTCTTGGGTAAAGAAGCGCTACAAAAATCATTAATCTCTATATTTTTAGTTTTACTTGCCATCGTACTCTTCATTGCTTTTGCTTTTAGGAAAGTTTCGCGACCAATATCTTCGTGGGTTTATGGAATCGTCACAATACTCGCACTGCTCCACGATGTCTTGGTGCCAACTGGCATCTTTGCAATCTTGGGGCATTTTTATGGATTTGAAGTTGACACTTTATTTGTTACTGCACTTTTGGTGATTCTCGGTTTTTCTGTTCACGACACAATCGTGGTGTTCGATAGGGTCCGCGAGAATCTTCAGAAATATGAAAGTAGTGGCAAAAAACCCGCCCGCCATGACGGCGAGTCGGGCGGGGATTTTGAAACTATAGTGGGTGAGAGTATCAACGAAACATTTGTGCGCTCTATCAACACTTCACTTACCGTACTGCTTGCAGTTCTAGTCCTTTATATTTTTGGCCCGGAGACAATCAAAAATTTCACACTCGCTCTCCTCATCGGTATTTTCATTGGTACTTACTCTTCAATTTTCATTGGCTCTACACTTTTGGTCACTATAAATAATTGGAAAAATAAATAACCTCACCCCAGCCCCTCTCCTGGAGGCAGGAGAGGGGAGAAAAAAGAAGGGCTTGACTTAAAACAACACATTTGGTACTCTGTAAAGAGGAGAGTTCGCAATGATTTGCAAGAGTGGCTATGATCTAGAAGATAAAATCTTCGATCGCCACTCAAGTGGCGATCGGTTGGTCAAGAAATTCAAAAGGAAAAGAAAGGATTTCAGTGTTGATCTAACTCGTTTGATCAGTGAGTCAAGTTGTATTTACCCCAATACTAAGGTTGGGGAATCGCTATATTGGCTCATCAAGAAAGAGTTGGAAAAACTTGGAGTTGATGCAACCGGGTTTGTGTTTGTATCGGCGATTGATAGTATCACCGATGCAAGACACTTCAGCGATGGAGTGTTTTATCTTCCTTCTGTTCATCAGTTTCCAGTAACTGTGGATGCTTACAACATTGATTCCAAAAGTTTGAATCTTCTGAAGGACTTTTGGATTGATGATTTCAGTGGAGATCGATACAAGATTGCTGATTTCCAGTCCGATTTGTTCCGCCACAAGAATGGCTCGGTGGAGTGGAAGAGAAACAACCAGACTTCAGAAGCAGAAGGTTTCTTGCTGGTTAAGCCTGTCGACTTTCGTCAGCATACTAGGAAGCGAAGGCCGGAGAACCACTTTGTTATCACGCCCCGCGATATAGGAGATCGAGCGGGGAAGAGAGCTTTTGCCAGGATGGTGGCTAGGTACTTTGCGAGCAAGGTTGCCTAGTCAAGGACGAAAAAAGGCTCAACAGAGCCACAAATGAGCCCACTCGCGCGTTGCGCAGGTGGGCTCTTGACTTTTTATACATAATTTGCTATACTATATACAGGTGATTTGCGGTGTTTTTGAAAGTAAAAGCGCTGCATTTATGAACTTTGAAATATGAACTTTGAAACAAGAATCTAAAGGAGATTCACATGAGTATTAAAAAGCTGGTCGCGGAGAAAATCGAAAAAATCCGCAAAATGATTGCGGTGTGGGACAGTCCTGCGACATCGATTGGAGAAAAAGCGGAAGTCGCCAAGGCCGTTATGGTTGGCGATCCGAATTTCTGGATCGAAATCACAAAGAGGGCTTCGGCCCCCAAGCGCAACAAGGTTGCCAAGACCGCCAAAGTTGCTGTCATTCAAACAGCGCCCGAGCCGGTCGCGACTACCACAACAAAGGTGGTCGCGGTTCAGAAGGCGCCCATCTCGACGGCAGTGCGGTCCACGCCGGCCAAGCCGGTTCCGGCCACCGCGCCAGCACGGACACTGAAAGTTCAACCCAAAGTGGCGGGCACGAGTGTTTTTGCGGCCAAGCTCAATGGAGCGGCCAAGGAGGTGGGTCTCGAAAATCACACCCCATTGGGCAGACTCCAGGACCTTCTCAAGACGGATGGGCGGAAAGGTGAGTATTGGAAGGAACTTCGAGAGCTTCTCGGGGTTTGTCTCCAGAAAAAACTGATCCAAGAGGTTTCCGATTGGAAACTTCTCGTCGCCAAAATGAAGAAGAACCTCTTCTTCAGTGGCAAGAAGGGTCAAGCATTTCTGGCTCAATGTCCCAGAGAAGGGGTTGAGGACCTGCTCTTGTCCGATGACGGCCTCTGGAATCTGATTGAGGCTCTCAAAACCGAGGGGGAGATCAACGATAGCACTCCTTTTCACCTCGAGTTCATGCTCGACGCGTGTGCTGTGGTCGGCAAGGAAGCCAAGGAGCTTCTGATTGATTGCAAGCAGGCAGTCAATTACATGAAGCAGATCGGTTTCGTTCCTCGCGACCACTGGCTTGTCCAGAAGGTGGCAGCTATGAAGGCGCCAATCCCTCCTCAGTCAGTGTCTCCTGTTTCCGAGACTTCGGTCAACGAAGCAGCGGTCGACCACAAACTTGACAAAATCCAGCAAGTGGTTGAGACGGCTACAATCGAAGTTCCGGCTGAAAAACCGGAAACTCTCGGTCCTGCGGCTGATGCTCAGTTTGCACAGGCAATGATGTCCGCCGCGGGAGAATTCGACATGCTGGCCGGCATTCCGGACGAGGAGCTCGAAAGGCTCACGACGCCGACTCTCGCAGTCAACTAGTACTTTGGGCCTCAGGCCCACAATCAAGCCCCCGGCGCGCAAGCGACGGGGGCTTTTCATATACCTGAACCCCGCCCGGAGCTTTCCCGAACGCTCGTGCCCCTCCGAACACTGGAGGGCGGGGGTTAGAAGACACTCCTAAGCCTTGAGATGTGTTAAGCTAGTCCCATGAGGATTCG
>Ga0208375_1000167_pt1 | contig 104691 bp, 82 predicted proteins | sample RifOxyD1_FD_184038 | JGI IMG/M metagenome (GOLD analysis project Ga0208375, IMG submission 184038) | Soil microbial communities from Rifle, Colorado - Rifle Oxygen_injection D1 (SPAdes) | ecosystem: Environmental > Terrestrial > Deep subsurface > Rock core/Sediment | place: Rifle, Colorado... | reverse complement strand
AACCTCGCAAAACTGGTACAGAAGCGGGCCTTCGGATATAAGAACTTCCGTAACTATCGCTTACGGCTCCTAAGTGCCTGTGCTTGATTGTGTTTTGGATACACTCCACCACGGAGTGAGGAGAACCGTATAATCTGTTACCTATGTCTTCGGAATGTACCGATTAACTTTGGCGTCCCCACGGGGATTCGAACCCCGGTTACCGCCGTGAAAGGGCGATGTCCTAGGCCTCTAGACGATGGGGACGCTGACGCCTTTGCTAAAAAGGAAGTGAAACGATTACCCGCAATGGCCGTCCTTTTCAACTCTTTTCATAAAAGAATAAAAAATCTCGCGGGCACATCGCTTGCTCACAAAGAGTTATGAATATTCTTGTCGTTTTTTATAGCATGACGGGCAACACAGCAACCTTGGCGCGGGCGATCGCCAAGGGAGCCCGCGAACAAGGAGCTGCCGTGCGGCTGAGGCAAGTTCGTGAACTGATGCCTGAAGAAGTGATCCAGAAACGCCCCGATCTCCAGAAAGTCAAAGACTCGCTGAAAGACGTCCCGTTGGCGACGAACGATGACCTCGTTTGGGCGGACGGCGTTGCCTTTGGCTCGCCCACCCGGTACGGGAACATGTCGGCACAGCTGAAACAATTCCTCGATGGAACGGGGAGCCTCTGGATGTCCGGAACCTTGGTCGGCAAAGTGGCAAGCGTATTTACATCGACTTCCACCCAGCACGGCGGGCAGGAGAGTACGCTGCTCTCGATGATGGTCCCGCTTTTTCACCTCGGCTACATTATGTTGGGCTTGCCGTATGCCGAGCAGGCCCAGATGACGATGGAAGACATTCACGGCGGCTCACCCTATGGGGTTTCATCCATCTCGGGTGTCGATTCGAAGCGGGCGCCGACGGAGGTCGACCTGGCACTCGCCTCAGCACTGGGCAAGCGACTTGCGCTCGCGGCTGCTCGGCTGGCAGTTCCTGGTCAGCGCGCCGTTGCTTGAGGCTATCGCCGAGCGGAACCTCCGCTCCATGGTTCGCGTAATTGAGCGAATGGCTTAATTAATTTACTTGATAACGCGCTGCGTGGTTACTCATGATCTATTCATACTCTGGGCGCGGTCGAACGAAGAGCATTCCCCCTCGGTGACTTCGAAAGGGCCGCGCCCAGGGTGTACCCGGCGACATCTGCGCCTCTCTAGTCCTGCAGATCCTCATCGATCATGACTTTCGGGATTTCAAAATACGGCGGTGGGAAGGTAGCCTTATTCATGTCTGCGAGGCGTTGTTCGACAGCGGACCATACCGCGAGTCCGGTATCTTTCGGTTTGAAAAAAGCCCGTAAATAAGAACTGATTTCATCGCTGCCCCGCCCAATTCCTTCCGAAACTCCCAGCGAATAAATTTTCGTGTCGGAAAAAGGTTTGCCTCCGACTTTGAAGTTTTTGAACTTCACTTTTCCGTTCTTTACCTTCAGGTCATAACTGATGTTGGACGTGTTGCAGAATCCGCCGAATTTGAGCGCGGTCGTGATCGTCAATTTGATCAGCCAACCGGGAGCGCGTACTTTCCAGATGGTCCAGCCGTACGGCGTTTTGAGATCAAAGGTGCGTGGGAAAAAATTGTAAAGAGCTTCGCGTGTGATCGGTCCGGGAGGCTGGTTCGTACCGTAGTAGCCGCTGATGTCCAGGCCGATATCGGCCTTGGCGACTTCGCGAAGCGTGTCGGCGTAAAAAGTACCCCAGACCGTGGGGCCATGATCCGGTCTGAGCATCGGGACCTGTGAGAACGCCACGGGTTCGCTCAACCAGTTCGCGCCGTACTGTTCCTCGAGCGAAAGGCGCGCTTTCTTCACCAAATCGTCGACATGAGGGTCTCGCGGACCCCGGCTTTGAACCGGAATCAGCCGATACCGGATGATCTTGAGCGGCTGCCCGGGAACGAGGTCCACCAGAAGATCGCCGACGACTTCGCCATGCGCCCCCGCTTGAACGATCGGGACTGTTCGCGAATCCGGATCTTCCCGGTAAACGGGATCGTAAAGAAAGTCATGGGAATGAGAACCGATGACGAGATCGATTCCGCGAACTTTTTTGACGAAGTTTTTGTCTTTTCTATGACCCAGATGCGAAAGGAGAAATACGTAGTCCGTCTCTCGTTTCAGCTTGGAAATGAGATCGGCGCCGACCTTCTTCGGTGAATCAATTCCGCCTTCGTTCATGCGCCAGCTGTAAATGAGGTCGCTGGTCGTGAGGCCGACGATTCCGATTCGCGCGCCGGCGCGAGTGAGGACGGTATGACTCTCGATGTGACTTGCCAGGTACTTGGAGGAAGGGGGAATCGCGATGTTGGCGCCCAGATAGCGGGTATGGGGCCGGACCATCCCGAAAATGCCGTCGAGTTGACTCGTTCCGATCAGCCAATCGTGATTTCCGATCGTCACGGCGTCGTAACCCATGGCATCCATGAGCCGTAATGGCGCGCCGCCCTTCTCCGCGTAACGGTAGATGCTCCCGTCCGCAAAATCACCGGCATCGACGGTGAGTGTTTCAATCCCTTTCAGCGCGGCGGCGTCGCGAAGGCTGTCGATGAGCCCCTTTACCGCGGCATAGCCGCCTCTGCCGGGAGTGTCGGAGGAATCAAAATTGGCGTGAAGATCATTCGTGTGAATGATCTGGAGCAGTTTCGCCGAAACGTTCGCGGGACTGAATATCGCAAACCAAAATACAATCAGGCAATGCCAAAGCTGGGTGCTACGCATAGTCGATCAGGGCCGCATCAGGATTTGGTCATCATGAAGACGGTTCTGAAGCTTTCGACAACACTGTACGAAAAGCCGTCAAAAACCTTTGCTTCCATCTCACGAAGACAATCTAATGCGGGGTTCTCCTTTGATTTGACAACCAGTTTGATGAATTCGTCGCTGATACCGATGAGCTCTGCGATTCGATTGGTGTTGGAAGACGTTACCTTACCGGGAAATCCTTTGTTGTTTCGCCGTTCGTGGTGCTGGGCGACAGCCTGAACCGTGACTTCGTCGATTCCTGGAATTCTGTTGAGCAGCTCGGCGCCGAGTGCAGGGTGCATTTCATAGATTTCCCGTTCATCGTGCGTCAGGCTGTTCTCATCCGTTTCGAGCTTGGCTTGGAGCCCCTTCGGGAGTTCATTAATGCCGATATCATGAAGCAGGGCCGCCACCCCAACCATGCGGAAAGCTGCTTCAGTTTCTATTTTCAACGGGAGCGCGAGCAATCCCGCGACCATCGCGGTCCCGACGCCGTGATCATAGGCGGCGAGATTCGAAAGAAATGCCTGGATCTGGGAGTGACTGTCGAGCTTCGTCTGCCTCATCAGGGCGCGGACATGCGCGAGATATGCCAGGATATAGTCGATGTGGATCGGGTTTAAACCTTCCTTTCGAATCGTTTCAACGACTGTTTGCCCTTTGTTAAAGAGGTCTGAAACTTTCATTTCGAACGAAATGCCCGGGGCGTCCAAAAGATTCTCGGCCAATGCGTCACAATAGGTGAGGCACTGCTCATGACTGCGCTTGCCGATGAAAAAATGCGAGACCCCCTTTTCCAAGTAAGAAAGCACGCGATGAGGGGCGAAAGTGTCATTTGCGCTGAGTACCTTGAGATATCCCGTCGAGGGCAGTCGAACGAAAACATCGAAAAAGCTGCAGGTGCCCGTCAAAAAATCGGTCGCGGGGACGGGCAGGTATTCCTGATCTTCCGGGTGGGGAGAAGAAAGATTGGGTTCGGCTGGAACGGGAACAAACGTGTACTCAAAGATCTCCGGGGCAAGGCGTTCTTTGATAGTCGAGGAAGAGAGGGGCAGGGGGACTGCATCATTCACCGCCATCCGGCGAAGCTGTTCGTGAGAAAAGGGGAGCTCTTTGTCGTAAAGAACATACACCGGCGTTGCCGGCCTGAAGCGGTGTGCCAGGGTTATCAGGTCAATGCCGCCTGGCATGGCGTGCACTGGGTCCAAAAAAATAGCCGCGAACTTTTTTGTGAGATCCCTGATGAGGAGAGACGGCGAACCACCCGCTTTGACAAAGGTCAGCGGAATAGAAGACGAGACGCTTTGATAGCGGCTCGAATTGATGATGAGAGTTGAATAACCCGTCTGCTGTTCAGGCAAGAACTCCCTCCCTGGTCAACGTCACGGCCGCTATCCTGCGGCCGCGTCCTGCGTCAAAGAAGAGTCTATCCAGAACTTGGACTCCAGGCGAGTAAAAGTTTTTGGGGTGATAATTCCAATCCAATTGACTCCGGTTTCGGAAGCAGTCTACACTTTTCCCATGGAAAACCACCCCTTCTACACGCCACTGGATCATGCACTTTTTGAAAATCGGATTATTCAGCTCATGGGTTCCGTTGATTCCGACCTCGCCTATCATGTGAATAAGTCCTTGCTCGCAATGGAAAAAGCGAATCCGGATTTGCCCATTTACATTTACATCAATAGCCCGGGCGGGGAGATCAATTCTGGTTTTTCGATTTACGATATGGCGAGATTCATTAAACCCGAGATCATCACGGTCGTGACCGGGTTGGCCGCAAGCATGGGGTCCTTAATCGCGCTCTGTGCAACGAAGAAGAATCGCCTGGCCTTTCCGAACAGCAAGTTCTTGATTCACCAGCCTTTGATTTCTGGTGTTCTCCAGGGTTCCGCGTCCGAGCTGGAAATCAATGCGAGGGAAATCCTGCGTACCAAGGAGAAGATCAACCGGATTTATTCCGAAGAAACCGGGAAGCCGGTCGAGGAGATCATCAAGCACACTGATCGGGACACCTGGATGACGGCTGAAGAAGCTCTGCAGTTCGGATTAATCAGCCGGATTGTCAAAACCCGAGCGGAAATCTAAAACTCGATTTTTGTGATGTAGCATTCCACCCAGTCGAGCCTGCAATCCGGGAGATTCTGTCCGGGAGGGTAGCTATTCGGGTTACCGCCTGCTCCGCCAGGCAGCGGATGAATCCCGACGTCCCTAGGCCCGTCGGCATAAGGATAGTTGGAGGGAAATCCTGGGATGCTCATGTCCGGATAATTGGGATTCCTGCCTCCGCAATTCTCGGGTTGGAACCAAGTCGTGCAACTCACGTCCGCGCGGAGCACCCGTTCCCAGCCGGGGGGCATTCCGAATACCGGTCGAGCATTCGGCGTTTCGCCAGAGACCCACACTTGGTGCTTGGAATAACCCATGGTCTTGTCCGGAGTGATGATCTGGCTCAGGGTCTTCGAGTTCTCGAGAATGAGTTGCGTGTATTCCGAGAGCCGCTGGCGCAAACCTTCTCGCTCATCGGTGATCGAATAACGTCGAAAGATTTCGCTGCCAGGTTCAAGGGTCTTCAGAAACAGTTCGTCTTTTTTAGGGGTATTGGCCTGAAGCGATTCATAGGCAACGACGACGGCCTTTTCCGGGCTACTGAATGTCTTTTTACAACCCGAAACTGGCAGGGCAGCCAGAACGAGGCTGAGTAGGAAAGTTACCTGCGCTTTGGGAGTTTTGGGGTCAAACATAGATTGCTCCTTTAAGCCTGATCGTTTCGCTCTTATATACAGAAAGCCCTGTTTCGGCAACTGTCAATTGCAGGAGCTGAGAGGGCCCGGGCGGCGCCGTGCGCGAGGTATTAAGTCCTCGAAACAATATGCTTTTCTTAAGCCTCTGATCGACCTATGATCGAGAGGTGAATCAGATCAATTCTCCCGTCGAATCCATGGTTCAAATTGATATGGCCAGCCTGGGTGTTACCCAGATTTACAAATTGCTGATCGGCTCCATCGTCCCGAGGCCAATTGCTTTAACGAGTACCATCGATTCCGACGGAATTACGAATCTCGCGCCTTTCAGTTTTTTTAGCGGAGTATCGAGCGATCCACCTTGCGTGATGCTCGCCATTACACGAAAACCGGATGGCGGGAAGAAAGATACGCTCAGGAATATTGAAGAGAACCGAGAGTTCGTCGTCAATACGGTCGCCCATTGGATGGCGGGTCCGATGAATCAGTGTTCCGCGGACTATCCTCCCGGTGAAAGCGAGTTCGAGAAAGTCGGACTGACGCCGCTCCCTTCGGTCAAAGTGCGCCCGCCGAGAGTCAAGGAATCCCCCATTCACATGGAATGCGAACTCTTCAAAATGGTTGAAATCGGCGATGGCTGCGTGGGTTCCTCCGTGATCGTGGTTGGCCGGATTCTAATGATGCACGTTCATGCCGCTGCTTATGAGAACGGCAAGATCAAGCTGGAAGCCATTGATCCGGTCTCCCGGCTGTCGGGGATCAGCTATGGCAGGACGAGTGGGGTTTATGAAATTCCGAGAGCCCGGACTGACCAGGGGGGGGATTTTGGCGTTTAAGCGATTCCGGGGCTGGACCATTTTTTCAAAAATCATGAGCCTTTCGATCGTCTCGATCGTTCTGAGCGCTTCGGTCATCCTGATTTACGTGCTCCCAGTGGTCGAAGAGAAGCTCATCACCGAGAAACGGGCGGCCGTGCAGGATCTCGTCAATGTCGCTCTCCGCATTCTCAGCGATTCGCAGGCGAGGGTCGAACGTGGTGAGTTGGACGTCACCGAGGCCAAAAGACTCGCCGCTTCGAATATCCGCGGTCTTCGTTACAAGCACATCGATTATATCTGGATCAATGATCTCTCCTCGCGGATGATCATGCATCCCACGATTCCCAGCCTGAACGGCCTCGATTTGAAGAGTTTTAAAGACGCGAGCGGAAAGTTTCTTTTTCAGGAGTTCACGGAAATCTGTGAAAGCAAAGGTGAAGGATTCGTTGAATACAACTGGCCGGTACCCGACGGGACCGAACCTGCCCCGAAGCTTTCATTCGTGAAGCTCTTCAAACCGTGGGGCTGGATTCTGGGAAGTGGTATTTACGTGGACGACGTCAAACGGGACATCCGGATCGTCGCGGCCAGGATTCTGACGGCCACGGCCGGATTCGTCATTCTGGCGATCATCGTGAGTTTTCTGCTCGCGCAGAGAATTTCACGTCCTTTGCGTAACGCCGTGGGCACGTTGAACGAAATCGCGGCTGGCAACCTCGGAGTGAGAATCGCGTCTTCAGGCACGGATGAGACCGGCCAGCTACTTTCGGCTATGAAGAACATGGTCGAGAATCTCAGGCAAAGCGATGAAGCGCTTCGGGCAAGTCGGCTTCGTTATCAGATGCTTTTTGAGAGAATGCTGGACGGGTTTGCCCTGTACACGATGATTCGCGACGAAGGGGGCGTTGTTCGGGATTACCGGTTCGTTGAGGTGAATCCCGCGTTTGAGCGCATGATCGGGCTGCCGAAGGACGAGCTTATCGGACAGACGGTCCAGGATGCCATGCCTTCGGATAATAACCCATATTGGGTCAATCTTTACGAAAAAGCCGCCAGATCCGGCGGTAGCACGCGTTTCGAAACTTACGACCGGCGGCGCGACCGACATTACGAGGTTTCGGCATACAGCCCCGCCCCGGGCCAGTTTGCGACGATTTTCACCGACATTAGCGATCGAAAGCGGATGGAATCTGAAAAAGGAAAGATTCAGGACCAGCTTTTTCGGGCTTCCAAACTTGCCACGATCGGCACGCTTGCCGCCGGCGTGGCACACGAAATTAATAACCCGCTTACGATCATCGACGGGAATATCGGTATCATTCGCGATCACCTTCTCGAAAAAGGTGGCGCCGCGGACGACCGAGTTTTCGATTTACTCCAGAAGCAGGAGAAGGGGGTCCGGAGAATAGCGAACATCGTGAATGGGTTGCGATCCTATGCGCGTGCCGACAACGATACGCTGCAAAATACGAATTTGAACAAAGTGATCACCGACACGGTGCTGCTGGTCGAGGAGATTTATCGGAAAGCCGATATCGAGGTAACAACCCGACTTTCTTCCGAACCGCTTTTCGTGCGCGGAAATCCGGGGAAGCTCCAGCAGGTTTTGATGAATCTGGTCGCGAATGCAAAAGACGCCCTCTGCTCCCGGGATGGCGACCGGCGGATCACGATCGTGAGCGCGGCCGTGGGCGAAACGAGTGTCATGGAAGTCATCGATAACGGCGAAGGGATCTCCCCGAAGGACATCGATCACATTTTTGATCCGTTCTATACGACAAAGCCTGTCGGAGCGGGTACTGGCCTGGGGTTGGCGCTGACCTATTCGATCATTACCTCCATCGGCGGTAAAATCGAGGTCGAATCGAAACCGGGGCAGGGGTCCAAATTTACGGTGACGCTGAACGGTGCTGTTAAGGACGAAAAAATGGTGGAAGAAATCATGTTGCCGCAGGCCAAACCTGGCAAGCTCGAAGGCAGGGCTTTGTTGGTCGATGACGAAGATGGCGTGAGGGATATCGTGCGGAAGTACCTCGAAACTTTCGGACTTGAAGTCACTGAAGCCGAGAATGGCGCGGTCGCATTGGAAAAACTTAAATCCGGTATTTTTGATTTCGTCATCACCGACATGAAAATGCCGAAGATGAACGGCGATGTTTTGGTCACCGAAGCGAAAAAGCTGAACCTGCCCAAGTGCGTGCGCTACCTGGTCATCACGGGGGGGCTCGCGGGAGACAACGAAGCGGATGACGACTCGGGGCTACGGGGCGAATACGGCGCGGACGGATATCTTCGCAAGCCGTTCAATCGAAAGGATTTGCTTCACGCTTTAGAGAAAATATCAGAGCTAGCCCCGGTCTCGGACTAAGTTCATCAAACCGCGATGTCGACATCGCGTTCGAGCTGTTTTGCAGCGTTTCGCGACCCGATTTTTCGGGACGAGTAGACGCCAAAAAGATAGCCGCTCATGAATACGATCATCCAGACCGTGAGAGGGCGCTCTTTCACCAGTCGCAGGCCTTCTTCTGTGGAACTTTGTACTTCATTCAGGATCCGCCCCGCGGAATCCTTCGCGCTATGAACGAATTCTTCCACCGATGTTCGCGTCTGTTCCGCGTAGGATTCCATCGTTTGGCGCTTTTCGTCGAGATAGGCTTCGGCAGACTGGATTCGGTCCTTAAGGTGGTCGAGTGCCTGCTCGAATTGTTTCGAGCTGTTCTGCATTGCCTCTTCGGCTCTTTTGATTTCGGTTTGACTCATGCAACCCTCCCTTTGGTCGTCTGCGCGACTTCATCCAGTTTCTTTTCCGTCACTGCTACTTGCTGCTGCAAGCCGCGCCGCGTGTGAGGAAAACTCAGGTCTTCGTGTAAAACTTTGCGATAAGCCGAAAGGGCCAGTCCGCCGCCTACGGCCATGAACCCGACACCCACGATCAGGGCACTCAGCCAGTAATTTTCCTGCAACAGGCGGCCGAGGCCGATCACCGCGAACGCGAGAATCGGCAGGATTCCCAACGCCGCGACTGCTCCGAAAAGCGCGGCTTGCAGCACGTGCTTACTCAGCTGGCCGGTGATGTCCGTCACCTCCGCGCGTGCAAGGCGGACTTCAGCCCGAAGTATATCGCGTAAGCTTGACGCTAGCTCGGCGGCGATTCCCGATAACGAGCCCCCATTTTTTTTATCCATACAGAGCGAGCCTCCGGGATCAGAGCTGCAATCGCCAGGCCGTGTTCGGGGCCACTTGAGTGTGCTTTGGATTACGGAGCGCTCGGAACTTGACCGTTAAAAAGCTCTTTATTGTAGTAGTCCTCGTATCGCGAATAGATATGACCGCTGATCAGGTAAGGATTCATGAGGCTGGCCGGAAGTCCGGAGCGGGTGACGTTGTTCACATGTGGGCGTCGCAAAACACAGTGTCCCATCTCGTGGAACATGAGGGCGGTCCGTTCGTTTTCGTCCATCAGTTCCCATCCTGATTCCAGAATGATGATGGTCGGAGGGGAGTCCGGTCCGATGTCGCAGATGGCCCGCTGACGCGGATTGTCCATGGGACCGAACTGAATGACAAGATCTTCCACCTTCAGATTTCCGCCATGATACTGCGCGCCCGCCTGAAATTTTTCCACGTAGGGCACAAAAATTCCGAGATCAAGGACAGGTTCACGTTCTTGCTTGCCGCAAGAGATGAGGATCATACTCATCGTGATCATTAAACCTTTTAAGAGATGGATCGAAGTCATATTTGTCACCGACGTTCAGCGGACGTAATACCTTAATTATGACACAAAGCGTTACAAAATCAAGGCATTGAGACTTTTCATTTATAGCTGGTCGGTGCTATGATGCCCGCAAATAAACCCTCGGGGAGGACTAAAATAATGCAGAGAAAACGGATTCTTATTCTGTGTGGCGGTGTTGCCTTAACAGTTTTGTCCCTGTTGCCGAACGCGTTCGGTGGTGGGCTTGAAAAGGTCGTGAGCTGGTCAGGCCGTTACGCGGGGGTCGCCAATGCGGCAGTCGGGAATGTCGCAGGTGCGGAATCCTTATACTTCAACCCGGCCGGATTAGCGGCTGGGCAGAATGCCGATATTTCTCTGAACTTTTCACCGACTTTCGCCAGGTACTCGGGACCGGTGACTGCGGCAGGTACACAACTCGACTCTTCCCGAAAGTTCACCCCGCCTTTTGCCGTTCTTGCGAGGCACAAGGTTACGGACCAGCTGGGCGTCGGGATCGGAGCCTTCGCCAGCGGTGGTACGAAGGCGATTTACGAAGGAGTGGATTTCGGCTTCTCTGCGTTGAAGCCCACCGTAAAGGCGGATCTCAACATTATCGAGCTCTCGGCAGGCGCCGGCTATGAAATTTTGCCCCAGCTTCGTTTCGGAGTCGCTTGGCGAGCTGTCATGGTCCAGGCCACACTGGGTTCTGCTCTGGTTCTGCCGAACGGAGGAGGCCTTCTCACGACTGTCGATATTCATGATCTGTCGGCCACTCGTTACAATGGCTTTCGAGTGGGCGCGCAATACGGAGCCGAAGACAATAGCTGGGGCTTGGGCGTGAACTGGCGCACCGAGGTTGGTTTTACGGCGAAGGGAACGAGCACGGGAAGTTCACAGCTGACTGGATCCACGGCCGCCCTGGCTTCGACTGGAGGCGATGTGACGGTTTCGAATGCGTTTCCGACCCAGATCGCTTTCGGCGGCTTTTATGACGTGAATAAAGGTCTAAAGCTTTTCGGTGAATATGATTGGAGCCGTTATAACGTCAACCAGGCGCTCAGAATCAACGGCAACGTGATCCTTAACCCAGCCCTCGGCGGGTCGACTCTTGGGATACCTTCCATTCCCCAGAATTGGCAGAACATGCACAACTTAAAGTTTGGCCTTGAATGTACGCACGTTGAAACCTGGGCTTTCAGAGCCGGTTATGCGTTTACTTCTCCGGTAACGCCGAAGTCCTCGGCTCGCGCCACTTTCGTCGCTCCCGCCGTGGGGCATACTTTCACCTTGGGGGCAGGAAAGCTCATCGCGTCGAACTGGAATATCGACGGTGCTGTCGAATACAGCAGGGCGTCCGCAACGGTGACCGCGGACGATATCCTCCCGGGCGCCGCCACTCTGGCGGGCGATTACAAAGCCGATGTTTACGTCCTTCACACCGGCGTTTCTTACCGGTTTTAGCCGTGCGGAACTTGGCCGAGTCGCCGAATCAACGGTTGGCGACTCGGCATCTTTCCTTCGAAAGTGGCTGCTGAAGCGCTTAACCGTGATTTAACTTTTAAACTTCTTTGGCAAGAACTGTTCGGATATTGTCAAAATCGGTGTATTGTCGGGCCATCGAAATGAAACGATTTACTGATTCGATGTCACCCCTGACGACTTTTTTCGGGTTTATCGCGGTCTTGTGCCCCGTCTTGGTCGTCTTTCATCCGAGCCTTTCGGAGCTGGCCGTAGTTTACGCACTCGACTTCGTTGCGCTTTATATCGCTCATCTGATCGATCGTCGCACATTCCTGAAACTCCACCCGGACACAGCTTTGTTTTTTCCTGAACCCGATCACGAGAAATTCAAAGCTCTCTCCCTCGACGGCAAGATCGCCCTTCTCAATTCGCTCATTCGGTTTCCCCAACGCAGAGCGCTTTATTTCTTCCTCGTCAGTTTTTTGAAAGTGACCCCCGTGATGTTGGTGATCACTTTCGCGTGGGAACCCGAGGTTTCGAGACTTGACCAAGCCCTGAAGATACTCACGATTGAACTCATCGTGAACGCGTACATTTACGGGTCCGTATTCATCGAATTTCATCGATTTGTGTCGACCCAAATCGCTGAATTTCATGAAAAGTATGACTGGAGCGACGCTTTCTCGAAAATCGACTACCCTGATCCGAAGCGGGAATTCGCGCTTCAGGAAAGCATTTCGCTGCTTTGTGTAATGGTATTCATGCTGGCTTTGCAGTGGCTCGTCGTGTGGAACGATCCGATCAGTGATTCACGCAAGGAAGCGGTCGAAGTGATTCTGGTCGGGGCTTCCGGCTTTCTCCTGTTCGCACGGATCTGGTACCTCGGCCGACACTATTTCACGGGCGGTCTTCAGGAACTTTTCAAAAGATTCGAATCTTTTGACTACGAAAGACGGGATATGAGCATCCCGCTGCATTCGTCGGCACTTCTGGCGCGTTTCGAAAGGACCTTCAATACGCTCACGGAACGGCTTCGCGCGAATGAACGCCAACTTTCGGAATGGTTGGTTCGAGAAGCCGAGCAGCACCGGTTCCGGGCGCTTGGCGAGGTTTCAGGGCTGATCGCGCATGATCTTGCCGGCCCTTTGCACGCGATTCAGTTTTGCGCGCAGGAACTCCAGGAAAATCCCGAACGCCTGAATAGCAGAAAATACCTCGAGCAGCTCACGCTTAACACGGACCGCTGCGTTGAACTTATCAAATCGCTCCGGGCGTATCTCAAGGAACCCGAGGTTCGGAAGTCTTCGGTGCTTTTCGGGGAGACGCACGATTACGTATTGCGGCTCTTGAGGACCCAATTTCAGAACCAGGGGTTCGAGAAGATCCGCTTCATTCTGGAACCGGCTTTAGTGGAGGTCAGGTTTGCCGTCGCGCATGTTGACATGGTTCACATTCTCTACAATCTATATAAGAACAGCATCGAAAATTTCATCGCGCATGGAAACGGCGATCCCGAGATTCAAATTGGCGTCCTGGCGGACGCCGCTGAAACGTTGCAGCTGTTCATCAAAGATAACGGTTCCGGTTTGGGAGTCGCCGAATTCGAAGACCTGACGGCTTTTCAATTCTCCCGGCCTGCGCCGATGAAAAAATCAGAAAGTGTCGGGTTGCGGCTGACCCGCCGTTTGATTGAGCGAGGGGACGGGACTCTCAGTGTTGTTCCCGGTCCAGGCTTCGGGACGATGTTCAGCCTAACGCTTCGGAAAAAAGTAAATTTCACAAAGGCGGCTCTATGATCGCTGAAAAAAGAATTTGGATTTTGGAAGATGATCCCGGCGTGAAATTCGTTTACGACGAGATCCTCGGCATCCGTTACAAGCTTTTATATTTTACGGCGCTTGCGGAGTTCCGGAATGCCCTTCTCGAGAGCCCTGCGGCGGATAGACCGGAATTGGTGATCGCCGACATTACCTTGCCGGATGGCTGTTTTCTGCATTTCCTTTCTTCCGAGGAGGTAACGAGGCTCTTTGAGACTCCCTTTATCATCATTTCGTCGATGGATGACGTGGATGCGTTGCGGTTCTGTTTCGAAGAAGGCGCATTGGATTATATTATCAAGCCGTTTCAGAAATCAGAGCTGATCGTGAAAGTCGAACGTGCCTTGAAGCGGAATGCGGCCGAGCCGCCGATCGTCGAGGACCCCTGGGGCGATCGGATCCTTGAAAAACTTCCCGCGACTTACGGGAAAGTGCCGCATCTCACGCTAAAAGAGCATGAGATTCTCTCCCTCTTTTTGGAGGCAAAAGATTACACTCTGTCCCGGCACGAGATCGTTAAGCGCGTCTGGGGTAATGTCAAAGTTTATCCCAAAACCCTGGACGTTCATCTTTATAATCTGCGGCGAAAGATCCACGAGACCGGAATGAAGATCAAGGCCAACGGCCTGGGCCGTTGGACTCTGATTAAGAAGGCCTGAGCAATTGCCCTAAATGGTCGCTTAGGCGATGGGATGAATGAATAGCTCCGGCGAAAGCTGCGGAATCAGCTCTTGATAGCCGTGCCCGAAAATCAAGGGCAGGCGATCCGGTGCTATGGCTTTTGCCACCGCGAGCTTTCCAACGAGATTTTCTGGAGTGATGTCGACAAAAAGAAATTCCTCTTTGTGCTTTGGCGCGGTCTCAAGCGGCGCCTTCCCCCGGTGCGCGCCGTCCAGCCAACAGCGGACCTTGGCCGCGCCTTCTTGGCCAAGAAAAACTTCCTGGTGGTAATTCGGGGTGGGCGAAAACGGAGGCGCTTCTGTCATTTGCTGGTCCCATAAAAAACCAAGCCGCTGCAGGCACTCATTTTGCGCATGGCTGACAGCATCGGCAAGATTGGATCCCGAGCCGAATCCGAACACGAACAGGCGGTCCTTGTTTTTCGGGAAACAGAAAATTCCGACTACCTGAGCGGAATCAGGGGAGGACCTTGAGTCTTCAAAAAGGTAGGTTTCTGGCGAGTAATGCTGAGTCAGGTGATCGCGAATCTCCCAACCGGCATGAATTGAATCGGGTAGCCTTTGCGGGATCGGTCCGCCGAACCAGGAGCGCAGTAGCCGGTCACGTTCGATGAGTTCGAGGGATGCGCGGTCACATGCTCCCGAAAAGTCGGAAAAAGTCGCCACACCATTGGATTTCGAGTAGCGGGACTTTTCGGGGGTTGTGTCCTCCGGAAAAACGGATTCAGCAATGACTTCGCGGAGCATCGCCCCGGCCGCCGTGCGAATGTGCAGCCGGTGCTTGTCGCGTTTCATTTTGGTGAGGATCTCAAGAACACTGACACGCTCGACCAGTTCGAAGAACGCCCGATCGACGGGAGGTGTGTTGATTTGGGCCGCGCTCGCGGTAACGATCCGGCCATCCTGGTGTCGAATGCTCAAGCCGACGAGATGGACGGGGCTACCGAGTTCGGAAAGGACTTCGTGAAAACTTTCCGGAACAGACCATTCGGGGGGGAGCGGGTAGTTGTTCAGGTATTCGTTGAGAAGTATTTTCATGTGAGGAATCTCGGAATCGGGGTGGCCGCGGGGGGCTAAAAAGAACCCCCCTTTCAGTGAAGAAAGGGGGGGTAAATCTCACTCAATTAGAAGCAAATAAGTGCGAATTGCTTTTTCATAACATGACTCCTTTCATGTGGATTTCCCTATGATGTCCCCGATGGAGACCGTAAGGATCTTTTGAGCTGGTGCTGCATGCCCAGGCAAAATTGATTGAGGAAGGCTGTTTCGTGTTTTCGGCTGAAGTACTTGGTGAAGCGGGCCGTCGCGCCCCATCGTTCGGAGTTGGTCATGCCGGTGATGTTAAATCCGAGCTTGTTCAGGATATGGACCTGCCTCAGGTTTGATAGTGCGATATCAGCTTCAGCCCGTTCGACGTTGTTGTCGGCCAAAATCGAAAGAAGATGACCGAAGAAGGGCTGGAAAATATTCCGGTTCTGGTATTCGGGAAGAATCGAGACATTGCGAAGGTAGTAGGTGCTCCAGTCGAGTGGATTGCCGACAAGAACGCCGATCGTTTTCTCTCCGTCTTTGAAGGCAAAGAAATCGGCGGCCTCGCGATAAAACCGGTTCTTTGCCTCGCTTGCCTCAAAGCACAGAAAAGGCGTGGTGTTCAGGTCTTCTTCATAGATACTGCCGAAGTTGGGAGCAAGGAAGTGCGCGACCGTTTCAAAGGAGCTGAGTTGAACCGTCAGATGAGGGGTTGCGGCTGAGGTCTCGCCCGGAATCTCGAAAGGGAAGTAGGTACTCCAATTCAAGTTCCAGATTCGAGTTGAAAGCCAGCCCTGCCAGGTGGAGTCTTGATCCCAAGCGGCGTGTCTGTCGCTTTCAGCGGTTTCGGTCGGCCTTCCAAAATGGAAGGGCCGCCCCAATCCTCTCTCTTGCATTTCCCCTCCATGGGCGTTCCAGAAAACGTACTCTGATTCTGATCAAGGTGGCCGGCAGCGTCGACTTAAGTTATTTTAATCCGCTCGCCCGAGCGGTTAAGGAATGTTAAACGATCCCGCAGGGTTCCGGTCAGGGGGAAATTCTAAAAAGTTTTCTTGAGTAGTGCTCCCGGAAGAGTGGGGGATCTGTTTGGCGCGGCGCTCCGAAAGTGGTGGTCGCTCCGGTAGCTCGGCGGAAAGTTCGTACGAGCTAAACTAAAGTAGTGTCGAAGACCTTTCGTTAGCATCGGGTGGATGCGACGATCGGGTTCGTCCATGCGCTCGACTTTGAACTGCTCGGTTTATGAGCGATAACCCTGGAATCTATTCAAAAATGTGAGTTTGAAACACGTCCTCTAACCTCCCGGTATTACTGAAAATAATTTGCGTTTGGAATGGTTCTATCATAAACTAAGTTGATAGGAGTTCGTCGTGACAGAAAAGGAAAAAGCTGCAGCTTCAAAAATTGCGAAGGTCATCAAAACAGCGCGGAAGCATCGCGCGCTCACTCAGCACAATGTCGCTGAGCACTTGGGAGTTTCTCAAAGCGCGGTTTCAAAAATGGAGAATGGGTTGGTCATTCCCTCTGCCATCCAATGGTATGACTTCTGTGTTCTGACCGGCATCCGCGCAGAGAGTCTCTGTTCTGGTGAAATGGAATTTACTAATACGGGTCTTAAACGCCGCTCCGCGCGCGTCTAGAGTTTAAGAAAAATTAAATCGCTCTGATCGCCTGAGCCTCGTAGCCTGACAGGTACGATGTCACACGTTATTTTGGTTACGTACTCAGGATATATCAAAACTCCATCTTCTCTTGCGCTGGACAACGGCCTTGCGAATCTCGCGGGTGCGCTGATCCAGGCTGGTCACGAGGTCTTGATCGAGGACTACAACCGGCTGTCGATTCTCGAGAAAATGACGCCTCCGGGAATTTCTGAAATGGCGACAGAGGCGTTCAAAGCTGCAAACACGGCCAGTTCTGATTCCTTCGCGCGGATTCGTGAGCTTCAGGACAAACTCGATTCTTATCAGGAGAGAATCGTGGGCGAGATTTTCGAGGATCTCTCGCGCCTGATCGTTCAACATCGGACGTCCGTGATCGGCTTCAAATGCTGGGGAAGTGACGGGGCCGCGGCGGTGAAACGGTGGTGCGAGTTGATTCGCGGCCGATTCCCGGAGCTGAAGATTCTCCTGGGGGGCTCCTGCTGTTCGGTCGCGCCGGAGCACACCGCTCGTTATATCGGCAACTTTGATCTGATGGCGATCGGCGAGGCGGAAGAGAGCATTCTCGGAATGCTGGAACACTTTGAAGGTCGGCGTGCCCTTTCGGAAGTTTCGGGTGTGTTGTACCGCGATCCTCGGGTGCCGAAGGACGCGGAGCCACGATATATCAAGAATCCACCCGCGCTTCTCAAGGATCTCGATCAGCTGCCGTATCCGAACTACAGCCGCGAAGTTTATCCATCCGCCTGGACCGGCGAGAAGCTGAACATGGTCGTTCTCGACGAGAGCCGGGGCTGCCCCGTTCAGTGTAATTTCTGTGTTCATCCGACTTATGCCGGTTCCTGGAGAGTCAAATCGGCTGCGCGCATCGTTGAAGAAATCAAAGCCATCCAGTCGCTCATGGGTACACGGTATTTCAGGCTAGCGGGTTCGAATACGCCTCCTTCGGTTTTGAAACAGATGGCGCGCAGGGTGCTTGATGAAGGCATTGACATGCGATTTTCCTGCTTTCTGCATGTCAACTCCGTTAAATCCGAGGACCTTCCTCCGTTGAGAGAGGCCGGACTCAGGTGCGTATTTTACGGAATAGAATCCGCTGATGATCGGCTGTTGAAGGAAGTCGCGAATAAGAAGACGAACGCGGACAGGATGTACCGGGTTACGAAAGCCACGACGGAGCAGAGAATATTCACGACCGGAAGCTTTATCTATCCCATGCCGTTTGAAACGCCTGAGTCGCGGGAAAAGACCGTTACGTTCATTAAAGATCTTTTTGGCGGCAACGCCTACGCGTCGGCGCAGTTTCTGAATCCCGCGCCGATGCCCGATACCGAGTGGTGGCGCGAACGTCGCAAGTACGGGTTTGAGTTCAATGATGCCGAGTACATTCTCAAGATGATTACGTCGCCCGTCAGGCATATGTTCCCGCCTGAGCTTCAGGAGCTTCTGCCTTACCGTCTTCAGGGCAAGACGCATCGGGATCTTGCCAATGAACTCGGTGCTTTGATCGCCGAGCTCAAGAACGATAAGGTGATCTATAACATCAGCGACGACGTTGCGATCATCGCGCACGGCTGCGGCATGCATCCAAGTCGACTCAAAGATGAGCTATTGCCTGCTTTCATGTTCGGTGATCTCCAAAAGATCCGGAAGATGATCGAAGACTTCAACGCAAAACGCTGTCGCTCCGAGCGGCCGTTCGCTACGTTTAAAGAACCGAATCGACGATCGCCCGAGCTTCCTCTTGGATCTGCTTGAGGTGGGGCTTGCCGTTGAAGCTCTCGGCGTAAATTTTGTAAACGTCTTCAGTTCCTGACGGACGAGCCGCGAACCAGCCGTTCTCGGTCACGACTTTCAGGCCGCCGATGGAAGCGTTGTTTCCCGGTGCACGAGTGAGTTTCGCGATGATCGGTTCGCCCGCCAGTTCCGAAGCTTTCACGGATTCGGGCGCGAGATTGGCGAGCGCTGCCTTCTGCTTCGCCGTCGCCGGTGCGTCCATCCGTTCGTAAACCGGGCTTCCGAATTTCGCTTCCAGTTCACGATAGATTTCTCCCGGGTCGCGCTTCGAGCGAGCCGTGATTTCTGCGGCAAGCAGGTTCAAAATGATGCCATCCTTGTCCGTCGTCCAAACAGTTCCATCTCTTCTCAAGAAGGAAGCGCCCGCGCTTTCCTCGCCGCCAAAACCGAAGGTCCCGTCGATCAGGCCATCGACGAACCATTTGAAGCCAACCGGGACTTCACAAAGTTTCTTGCCGAGGTGGGCGGCGACGCGATCGATCATTGAGCTTGAAACCAGGGTTTTACCAATCGCGGAGGAGGGTTTCCAGCCGGGCCGATTTTGGAACAAGTACCAGATCGCGACTGAGAGATAGTGATTCGGGTTGAGCAGGCCCGATGATTTTGTGACGATTCCGTGCCGATCGGTATCGGGGTCGTTTCCAAAGGCGATGCTGAAGCGATCTTTCAGCTGAATTAAGCCGGCCATCGCGTAAGGGGATGAACAATCCATCCGGATCTTCCCGTCTTTGTCCACGGTCATGAAAGAAAAGGTCGGGTCTACCGAGCGGTTAACGACTTCGATTTTCAGCCGATAGCGGTCGGCGATCGGGTCCCAGTAGTTGATCGCGGCGCCACCGAGCGGGTCGACGCCCAAAGTCAGCCCAGCCGAGGAGATCGCTTCGAGATCCACGATATTTGAAAGGTCCGCGACATAGGGGGCAATGAAATCATAACGGTGCGTGGTCGAACTCTGGATGGCCTTCGAAAAGGGCGTCCGTTTGAGTCCGTTCAGACCATTCGCGAGCATTTCGTTCGCACGCTTCTCGATCGCCTGAGTCATCCGGGTGTCCGCTGGCCCTCCGTGTGGAGGATTGTATTTGATCCCTCCATCGCCGGGCGGGTTGTGCGAGGGTGTAATGATCAATCCGTCAGCCAAACGTGGAGGTTTGCTGCGGTTATAACTCAGAATCGCGTGGGAAATCACGGGAGTTGGAGTATAGCCGAGATCTGCTTGGATGTAGGTGTCGACCCCATTCGCGGCAAGCACTTCGAGAGCGCTGATCATTGCGGGCTCCGAAAGGGCGTGCGTGTCCATTCCCAGGTAAAGCGGTCCCGTTGTTCCTTGCACCGAGCGGAATTCGCAGACCGCCTGAACAATCGCCAATAGGTGATCTTCATTGAAGCTGCTGTTGATTGAAGAACCGCGATGCCCCGATGTGCCAAATGCGACCCGTTGGTTCGGGTCCGAAGCGTCCGGCTTTTGGGAGTAGTACATGGCCACGAGTCGAGGGGTGTTGACGAGGATGTTTCTGGGTGCGGGTTTGCCTGCAAGCGGATTCATTACATTCTCCTTTTTTGCGAATTGGTATTCGCGAATTTAGCAAAATATGGGATCAAAAGCTATGTTTGGGGGTGGGTGATGATTCGGTATAGGCGGTACGCGGCCATCGTGGCGGGGGCGTATTTATTTTTCGGCGCAATCTATATTCTCATTTCCGGTCAAATGGCGGCCGCGATTTCGAGTACAATCGGCGATTTCGCGAACATCGAGCGGACCAAGGGAATCATTTTCATCGCATGCACCGCGATCGGGATTTATCTCTTTGTTTCTTGGCAGCTTCGCCTGGTGACCCGCGACGCCGCCGAACTTCTCCGGAATCGCGATTTTCTGCTCGCCTCCGAGCGAAAGACCTTGGCGAGTATTTTTGCGGTATCCATGGCGCATGATTCGAAGGACGCGATTGCGCCGTTGTTCGGGGTCATCGGGGAGCTCCGCGCGATCCGGCAAATGAGTGAAAGCGACCGCGCGAAGATCGCGGATCTCGAAAAAAGAGTTCATCAGCTTTTCGACAGGTTCGCGCGACTGAGTGAAGCGGGTCTGGGGAATCTTGCCGCGAAAAAAATGGAAGTCGAACTCGGAGCGTTGGTGAAAAGCACGATCGAGATGGCGAGGGGTAATCCGAAAGTCGCCGCGGTTTATCTTGAGTTGTCGACGCCTTCGCCGATCTGGATCACGGGCTACCCGACGTTGATCCATAAAATGCTGCTCAGTCTGCTCGATAACGCCGCCGAGGCGGCCGGAGTTCAGGGTAAAGTTGAAGTCAGACTCCGGCACGAGAATTCGTTGGTGACGTTCGAAGTTCACGACGATGGCCCGGGGGTTTTCCCGAATCATCGCGCGTTTATTTTTGAGCCATTCTTTACGATGAAGCAGGGTGCTCTTGGTTTGGGGCTTCTTGCCGTCAATACTTGCGCCGAAGCGCACCGCGGCCGCATCGAGATTTCCGAATCGGACCTCGGGGGGGCCTGTTTCAGAGTTGTATTTCCCGACGGGCGGGGCTGAGCGGCTGACTCGCTAGAATAGTGTCTTCGGCTGATAATTAATGATGATCTGGTCCGTGTTGGCCAAGCTGAGGAGGAAATCCAGATCGGTGATGGTCAGAACCTTTCCGCTCACGGTGAACTGAGACGGCAAGAGGACGGTCAGGGTTCCATCGGCGTGCTTGATCGCGACCGTCATTTCTTCGGTTGTTGTTGGCGCGCGTTGAAGCTGGAAAATGGCCTTCTTGTTCAAGATCGCCATCCCGATCGCGTCGAGCATGGGCGAGTAGTCGGGGTTGTCGATTTCCATCACGCTCGAGCCGTTGGCGACGAGATTGCCGAGTTCAATGAATCGATCGGCGCGGTCGAGCTCGTTCGAACTGCGCTGAGTCCTGAGATTTTGGACTGAGGCCGCCGTGGAGGCCACGATGGATACCACGAAGTAATTCGGGTTCTCTGTCGCGCCCGTTTGGTCCAAGGTGTGGAAAAAGGTGTCGATCTGACCTTTGATGTCGGCGACCGGGACCAGCTTGGTTGGATCCGGGCATGACGGTACCGTGAAAGAAACCCCGTCGATCAATTTCGTGCAGGTCGCCGCATCGGTCGTATAGTAACTGTTCGCCAAGAAACCGGTGTAAGGCGCCGGAGGAATGATCATGGTCTGATCTTCTTCGTCTCCGACGAGAACAATGACTCGAAGGGAATCCTTTCGAAAGAACGCCGTAGGCGAACCGGCAACTTCATTATCAGCAAGGAGTTGTTGCAGGGAAGCGAGTCCACGTTCGTAACCGATTCCCGTCACACCCACGCTCAAATTGACAAGAAAGTCCTGGATCAGACGCGCGGTCCACGCGGCATCGGTGGGGGTTCCGGCGGGGGGAATAGTGGCGATGATCGATCTTCCGGAGTGCACGGTATCGTTCATCGGCGTATTCACGCACTGACTGGCGCTCGTTTCGCCGGAGCCTGGATACGCACAGCGTTCCGGGCCGGTGTTTCCGGTTTGATCGTCACGTATGTAGCACTTTGAAACGTCAGTGGCGGAAATGAAAAGCGCATTTGCCTCATGGCAAAGCGCAATCATGGGGCCGTCGTGGTTGCCGGGAAGAAGCTTTGCCCAATTCGGGCCGAGTTGCGGTCTGCCTTGGTTCACCTTGAGTCCTGCCGTGAATTTGCCGTAGTCCGGGCTTGCCGGGTTCATGTTCACGAGATTGGGCGCCCAGGGGGGGTTCACGAACGGAGTGCTTCGGCCCGGAATGCCGTTCGCGGTGATTCCGCGAAGGTAGCTTGACTGTGCTGGGCTGCCGACGGGGACCTGGTAGAGGTTGAGGTAATTAGTAAATGCAGGGTGCGCAAGGTACGTATCCGTTGTGATCACCGCGACCCGGATATCCCAGTTTGGCTTCATGTATTTTTGCGCAAAACCACTGAAGCCATCCCGGATTCGCTGCTGAGAGACGTCCATGCTTCCGGAGTTGTCGATCACCCAGAGCATATCGAGCTTGGTGTTGATTTCCTGGCTCGTGGCGAAAACTTCCTCTTGTTGCGCCAGGCGAAAGGAGCCTGGCAGTTGGCCTGTGCAGCCCGAAAGGAGATTGATCCCGATGATGCTAACTGAACAAATCACCAGTTTTTTCAAACACCTTATCGTCATAGTGCCTCCACGGAGTCACTCCGGGTATCGTGATTGCCTATTGAACATTTTAACATCCGGTGACGCTCAACGTCAAAAAAATTAATTCTATATAACTTTGTTAATAAAATTCGACCCGTTGGCATGATTTTAGGCCGCTTGTCCTTCACCAGGTTTTCTGAATGGAGGAGGCACGCTGAAAGGGGGTGGTATAACGACTTTTTCCGAGTGGGTGGGCTCGTAAGAGGAATAAGGCGTCTCGACAATGACCGGTTGTCCTTCAGATCCGATGTAGCCCGTCACTTTGTACAGCTGAATCGGAGCGCTCTTCCCCTTGACCCGGACGCTTTGGCAAGCCTCGAAAATGAAGCGATCGCTGATTCGTTCGTAAACGTTTTGCGAGATGAGCAGGTCCGTGCCGTACTCTTTCGTGACCGATTCGACGCGTGAGGCGAGATTCGTGGAATCGCCGATCACGGTATATTCCATCTTTTCATCCGACCCGATATTGCCGGCGATGACAGGCCCGGTGTTTAGACCCATGCCGATTTTGATCGGGTTCTGACCGCGCGACAGTCGAAGTTTGTTGAGCTTCGCAAGCTCCTCGCGCATTGCGAGGCATGCCCGGACCGCGTTGAAGGCATCGTCGGCATGTCCTATCGGAACACCCCAGAGCGCCATGATCGCATCCCCGACGTATTTATCGACGACTCCGCCGTAGCTTCGGATGATGCTCACCATGCGGGTCATGTACTCATTCAGCATTTCAACAACCTGCTCTGGTTCCAATGATTCGCTCATGCCGGTAAAGCCGCGGATGTCGCTGAAGAAGATGGTCACTTCCTTACGTTCGCCGCCCAGGTTGACTGCGCCCGAAAGAAGCTTTTCAGCGATTTCCTTGTTGTGGAATTTATTGAAAACCTGCTTCACGCGATCGCGTTCGGCGAGGCCTTTGGCCATTTCGTTGAAGGCGAGGGCGAGCCTCGAGACTTCGTCACGGTTCTTTGGCCTCAGGTTCACGTCAAAATCGCCGCTCGCGATTCGTTGTGAAACGGCGACGAGTTGTTTGAGGGGCCAGGTGATTGTGCCGGAGTAGAGGTAGCCCGCCAGGAAGGCGAGCGAGAGAATCACCAGCCCGAGATACATCGATTTGTGCTCGACCCTTTTCGCGGCTTCGAAAGCTTTCGCTTCGGGCATCTCGGCGATCACACCGAGCCCTCCAAAGCCGACGAGATGAAAAGCCCCAAGCCGGGCGTCCTTGTTTTGAGGGTCGATGTACCGGGTTTGGCCGTTGCTCGACTTGCCAGATAGGAGTTGCTTCACGATCGGTAAGTATGAAACGTTTTCTCCTGCCGAGACGCGGCTTCCATCCGGATGAGCCAGGAGTTTGCCTTTGTAGTCCACCATGAAGCTCGTCACGAGATCGCTCTCGCCGAAAGCTTTCAAAAACCGATTCTGCCGCACGAGCGCGACCAGGAGATGAGTGAAATGGTCCCCTTGCTGGACAAAAGGGACGGCGATCGCGACGGCGGCACTCGAATCTTCGAGTTTAATCGTCGAAATCTGAACGGCTCCTTTGGCAACTTGGGGAATTGAGAGGTCCTTATCTCCCGCGATCGCGGTCAGGGCTTTCGCGCCGTCGCTATCTCCGAGATGCTGCATTTCGGGGGAGATGGCGCGTGATCGTACGGTCCAACCGCCCGCCGCCGACTGATACAGGTAAACGGCAAGGAAATCTTTGTCTTTGGCGAAGAATTCACGGACGATCGGGGTCTGGGATGGGGTGTTCGGCGTCGTTTCGAGGAGTGCTGTCCCGAGCACCCGCATTTTTTCGGTGATGCCGCCGAAGAGTTCCCTCATCTGGGTCGAAAGCCCGGCAGCCATATCCGCGTTCATGACTTGAATCAGACCCTTGTTGTCTTCGACAAACATGCGGGTCGAAATCAAGACGAGTGTCGTGATCGATCCCATGAGAAGAATCGCGATTAAAGCGATCAGTTTTGTTCCTACCGTCATTCCAAAAGGAGTTTTCAGCTTAGGCACACATCCCCCTGATGTGGTCTGTTCGGAATTTCTATTCCAAAGCCTGAGTCTTTATAGCGCTAGTCTTTATTCTCGACCGGGGGGGTGACGGGAGCTAACCCGGTGAATCGGGTCCAGATTTTCCAAAAGAATCGACCGGGTTTGACCGAAGAGTAAGACGGCATGGACTTAATCGCACCGAACCCATTGAATCGCCAATTCGAGGCGAAGACCCTCCTGGTCATTCTGCTCTGTTCAGGGCTGGCCGCCTTTGGTGGCTATCGACTCTATTCCGATCTCGATTCCGGCGGGTTGGTCCATCAAGGCAAAACGATGGCGAGAGTTGAGCGGCGCGAGGCAAGAGTACGGTACAAAACGCCCGCGAGTTTTGTATGGGAAACGGTCGAACAGGATCAAAGTCTTTATGAGCACGAGTCGGTTCAGACCGGCCACGCAAGCGCCGCGGTGATCCGCATGAGCGGCGGAGCCACTCTTGAGCTGGGCGAAAACAGCCTGATCGTTCTGAACGAAGTCGACAATCTCGCGCTCAACTTCGTGAAAGGATCGGCGGTCGTGCACGAGTCTTCGGGCGATCGTCAGATCAGCATGAGCAAGGACGGCAAGGTGAGCGTCGAAAAGCTCAATATCCGCCTGCTCAATCCCGGTCCGCTGGCCGAGTACTTCGTTTCGGGCGGCGAGGCGAAGTCGATTCAGTTCGAATGGGACAAGCCGGGTGAGTTTTTCGTCGAGGTTTCCAGGGATCGGACATTCAGCGCCGCGCGAACCGATCGGATTCCCGCGGATGCGGGCAAGAAAACTTTTGCGGCCAAGTCTCTCGCCGTAGGCAATTATTATTGGCGGGTGACCGGAGCCGAGGGGACGCATAGCCAGGTCCGGGCTCTCCGTGTTTCGACGGCATCGCCGCTTCAGCTCCTGAGTCCCTCCGCGATGGAGAGAGTCCGTGCTTTTGGCGACGTCGCGGATCTGCAATTTCGTTGGATGCCTTCTCAGACCAGTCTTGCGACGAATCCCGATGTCCGGCATCAGCTGGAGATTTCGGCCGATCCGGCTTTCAAGAAGGTCGAGGAAACGCAAGACGTGTTCCCGAACAGTGGGAACGCAATTGTCCGGACCGCGGCTTCCGGCAGTCTTTTTTGGAGGATCAGAAGTCATTACGGAGATCTGGTTCTTTCGAGCCCGGTTGAGAAGTTCACGCTGGAGCGAACGGATAAGGTGCTCCTCGAACTGCTGCGACCGGCCGAGAATGATCAGCTGGCTCTCGGAGCTCCGGTTCGCTTTACCTGGAACGCGAATGCCGGTGATCTCGAGTACGCGTGGGAAATTCAGGATTCTAAAGGTACCCGGCTCGCGACTTCGAAGGGACCTGTTCCGGGTACTCTCTGGAAGGACACCGGCCCTGGGGCTTATCGCTGGCGCGTCGTCGCGTCGTGGAACGGGAAATCCGTCGGCGAGTCCTCCTGGCGCCCGTTCTCGATTTCGAGCGGAAGTCCTCTCGTTCTCTTGACCCCGGCCAAAGACGAGAAGTTTGTTTTTTGGGAAAAGGAATTGCCGCTCTCCTTTCGTTGGCAAAAGGACGCGCTTCTTGAGCGACCCGAATATTCCTACGTTATCGAAGTCGCGGCTGATCGCGAATTCAAAGGAACGCTCTTGACGAAGACCTCCCGCGCTCCGCAGCTGGCCGAAGCGACGATTCCGCCCTCGGCTATTCCCGATGAGCCGCGGGCCTTCTTCTGGAAGGTGAAGGTCACCGATTCCTCCGGAAAAATCGTGAAAACGAGTGAACCTCTTTCCTTCTTCTATGGACGGTACCCCAGGCTTGCCGCGCCTCAGTCGGTGATGCCCGCGGCGATTTTCAATCTTCGTGACGATAAAAAGGTTCCCCTCATCGAGTGGGCAGCCGTCGAGGGTGCGAAGGGCTATGAGGTTTCGGTCTTCCGGATCGAGCCCAAAAATAATGGACGCGGACCGGCCGCTGAGCAGGTCATTGTGAAACAGCTCGTTCCGGACGCGAAATTCGAGTTTTCGAAGCTCCCGGTCGGAAAGTATCACTGGAATGTCCGCGCGCTGGACCGGATCGACCGCCCCGGGCAGCCCAGCGCTCGCGGAGAGTTCGAGGTCAGTTACGGAAAACCCCTGCGCGCGCCCAAAGTTCGCAGCGCCGAGGTGCAGTAGTGCGCGCCTTTATCGTGCTCATGGCTGTTTTGGTTTTTCCCGGTTTGGTCCATGCGAAATCGGTCGTTCTCGAATGGGAGCCGATCGAGGGTGCCGCGCAATATGATCTGAAGATCACACAAAAGGGGAAATCGATTCTTTCAAAATCGGTCGAAAAACCGAAGTGGAACGGATCCCTTCAGCCGGGACTCTATTCATGGCAACTCAGAGCCGTGGATCGGCTTAATAACCCGGGCGATTGGAGCGAAATTTCGAGTCTGGTGGTGCTTGCGCCCGCGCCGGAACCTCTCCTCCCGGAAGATGGCGAGAAATTCGTATTTTACGACCACGGCAAACGCACGCTTTTACGTTGGCAGGAGGTGTCCGGGGCCTCGGCCTACGCGGTCGAGGTTTTTCGAGGAAAGGACAAAATTTATTCATCGCTCGTGCGGAACGGGACGGAACTCGATCTCGGGGCGCTTGCGCCAGGCGACTACCGATGGAATCTGAAATCGGTGATCTCAGGCAACGAAGAAGGGGAGCGCAAGTGGGAGGGGAAGCCGAGCAGCCCGCGGGAATTCACAATCGTTCACGCCGCGCTCGAGCGGCCTCTCCCGGTCTTTCCGAAAGGTCCGATCGTGTCTCAGTCGGCAAAAGTGACCTTTAGCTGGAAGAAAGTCGAGGGTGCTGAAGGCTACGAACTCCGGCTTGTCAGAAAGCTCGAGGGGCAGGACCGGGCAGTGGCCAGTGATCTCGGCGTTTCCAATCCGCTCATTGTCAAGGAGAACACGGCTACGCTCGACCTCATCGCCATTTCGAAGCTGAAGGGCAAGGGAACGATCGATGGCCAGTACGTCTGGCAAATTCGGGCACTCGCCAGTCTTGAAAAAGGTTCATCGATGGTAACCGGGCCCGGCGCAATTACCGAGTTCATGGTCGATCACGCGAGCTATGGCCAGGGCGCGGGATTTGTCGCGCTTTCTTCGATCTTCGCGCCGTTTTCGTATCAGATCATCAGCCCGCTCAGCGGTTATCGGGGGACCACTCAATCGACTGCCCTGACGGGGCGCTTGAGCGCGGAATACTGGCCGCGCCCGCGCGTCGCGAGCGGCGGGACACCCGGCTTGGCGAAGTGGGGGGTAGCTTCGGGGTTTGAAATGACGGGCATCACCTTCAATAACCAGAACTACGGCCGGCTCTCGTTTGAACTCCTCGGAAAGTATCAGATCCCGCTCACGTCCAGCCGTTACGGCTGGGTTCTTTCGCCGAAGGCCGGGGTCGAAGGGCGCCAGTATCTTTCTTTGACACCGGTCACGGGCGTGAGCCCGCTGAAGGTCGAGGCAACGACCCTGATGGCTCTGGGCGCGACGATCGGGCTGGATGTTCGCAAGCAGTTCTCGGCGCGCTGGAGTTTGGGGACGAAGTTCAGCTATTTCAGGCCGCTTTCGTTGTCTGGTGTCGCGGGAGCGGCGATCTCGCCCGAGGCCTCGTATCGTAATCTTAGCTTCGGCGCGCTTTGCATTTACTGGCTCACTCCTGACATTGGTCTGAGCGGCGGTACCTTTCTCGAGAAACGATCGATCAGTTATCTCCCCGTCGCCTCTGCCGCGCGCCCTCAGCCCCAGGCCGAGCAGGTCTATACGGACGGTTCATATTTTTACGGGAGTGTGATCTTCAATTTCGGGCGTTAGATCGGCGCGGGATACTCGACGCGAACTTGTTCGGTGACGAATTCCCCTTTTGAATTACTGAATTTGACGGAATAGTCATATATCCCGTTCTCGGTGAGAACATCCCTCGTACCGGTTCTGGTCGCGTTCAGGGTTACGGAAATTTCGTCGTTCGTGACTTTTTGTCGATAGACCCTGATCGTTTCGGCATTTGCGATATACGGCCATTGAAGATGAACAGTGTTGTCATCCCGTGTGGCCGTAACATTACTCGTCGCCTCGCTCTCCGGTGCTTCGATCGGAGGCGGGATCCTGTAAACACGAACGGTATTTTTCAGCGCCGAGTCTGAGGCTTCATTAGAGAAACTGATATAAAGCTTGTCGTTTCGAATGAAAACGTGCGATCCGCTTTCGAGCGGATTGGGCAAAAGGAACCGTTCGACCGTCCCGTTAGCTGAGTTCAATCGAACAAGTTCGGCGCGGTTGCTACCACTGCCTTGAAACAGATAGACCCGGTCCTCGTCGTCGACGAAGAGGTTAGTCGATGATGAATCGACAGTCCATTCGCTCGGATCGGTAGTGATCGTACCAGTTGTGATGTTGTCGAAAGCAAAAGCTTTGAGTTGTTTGGTGTCGGACCCGACGGTTCCGAGAACATAGATTTTACTGAACGTGTCGATGGCTGTGTCGGAAACATTGGAAAAAGCAGCCCCAATCACGGACTTTGCGCTCGCGTGCACGGATCCGTTGAAGATCGTCCCATTCACTATGTTCATGGCGAAATAGGGCAGATTAAATGCATTTGACTCCAACGTCAAAAGATCGGAACCGAGGGTTGCTCGATTCAGAATTTCGTCCGACATTTCGAAAACTCGCGGCCCGTTCAGTCCATCCGCGTCGCTGCCGAAAATTTTCGAACCGAAGGTGGTAGGAAGAGAGCCGGGCTGACTGGGTCTTTCGAAGTTGTTCCAAACCGTGTTAAATCCGAAAAACGTCGTGTCAGGCCACTCGGGGTGAAGCTTAGTCATGTCATAACGAAGCATCCAATGGCGGTTCCAGTCCGTTACATAGAGCTTTTCGAGTTCATTGACGAAAAGTCCTCCGCCGGCGTTGGCTGTACCGGGAGCGCCGAAAAAGAATCGATCTTTCCAGGGTGCTTCAGTCGCGCCCTCGAATTGTCCTGTGAGTGCCAGGCAGCTCCCCTCGTGCTTCAGGCAAGTCACTTCGGTATCTCCGACCTTGATTCTGAGCGGGGTCGATATCGAACCGCCGCTATTCGTGGCCGTAACTGTATAAACAGCTTGATCGACTGGCCCACTCGGGGTTCCGGAAATCACCCCCGTCGTGCTGTCCAGGGTGATTCCCGGCGGCAGAGGCGGCGCTACTGAATAGGAATCGATCCCGATCGAGTATACAGGCGCCGTGGCAGTTGGGTGATTGGCCGGGAATGTTGCCCCTTTGAGGTAGACTGCCCATGAATATTCGTAACTCAGCGCTGAAGGAGGGATCTCCTTTACGAGAAGGCTGAGGCTTTTTTGAAAGGAGCCGCCGGAGTTGACGGCGGTCACGGTAAAGACTTGCTCTTTCAGGGCCACAGTCGGCTTGCCCGAGAGAACCCCGGTACTCGCATCAAAGACGATTCCGGCGGGAGGTGCCGGGCTGATGAGATAAGTAATTACGGCGCCTCCGCTCGGAGCGGTCGGTCCAACGGCGGTCATCGCGACTTCCCGATTCAGCACGATCGTGCTTGGAAAGGTGAACTCCGGCGGGCGATCTACGACCGTAATCACGGTTTCACTGATCGATCCCGCCGCGTCCGTGACCCGAATGGTAGCGGTACCGAGTGAGCTCGTGGGCGCCGTGAAAATTCCGTCTTCGGTGACTTCGCCCAGTCCGGAGATCTTTGAATATTTGAACGGCGCCGCGCCTCCGATCGTCTGGAGCGTCATGCTTTGACCGACGGTGATCCGGGTGCTGGGTGAACTGATGGTCACGCCCATGCTTTCCCAAACGATGTCGGCGTTGAAGCAGGCGGGCAGGAACAGGAGCATCGCTCCAGAGGCCAGAACTCGGCGCAAAAGCAGGATATGATCACTGCGCAGCAAACGGACCATAGTTTTAATTATAGTAGTTTCGCCAGCGTACGTCAGTGCGTCCTTCGTGACATTCTGGCTGATTTCAAAGGCTTTTTGAGAGGTTGTATTTCAGTTGAAAATTGCGCGACGCAACAACGTGTGGTATTCGGGTGGCATCCAACGGGTCACGGGGGTGAACATGCGTAACGGGATGATGGTCGGTGCGTTCTTCGCGATGCAGGTTTCAGTTCAAGCGGCTATTCCGCCGGTCCTGCTTTCTCCGGTTTCAGACATCAAAATTGCCAATCCCAACCTGGCTCTCTCGGCAGACCTCAACGGAGACCATAAAAAAGATCTCGTCGTCTTGAACGCCGATAACGGCAGCATCTCTGTTCTGCTCGGAGATGGGGACGGTGCGTTTCAGAATTTCCAGGTAAGTCCGAACGTGACTTCAGCGGCTTCCGCCGTTCTTGAGGATTTCAATGGTGACGTGAAAGTCGATCTCGCGGTGACGGTGAATTCGCGCCTTCAGGTCTTTCTTGGAAACGGCGATGGAACCTTTCAAGGTGCGCTCGAAACTCAAATCGGTTCGAGCGCGAGTTCAATCGTGACCGGTGATTTCAACCGCGATCGATTCCCTGATCTCGCAGTCCTTACGGCAGGCACGAAGGGATTCGCGATTCTTCTCGGAAATGGAAACGGGACGTTTCTGCCCGCCGTCAATTATTCCCTCAATAGCGCGGTTTACGCGCTCGTCTCGGGCGACTGGAATCGTGATGGAATCGAAGACCTCGCGACCACGGCTTATGGCAGCAAAGTCATCCTGTCTCTTGGGAATGGCGACGGAACATTTCGCCCGGGGAGCAGCGTGCCTTCGGGGAGCGGAACTCCATACGGAATCGTGAAAGGTGATTTCAATCTCGACGGCAAGCTCGACTTCGCGATTTCCAAATATCAGCCGAATGCCGTTCTTATTTTGACTGGAAATGGCGATGGAACCTTTCGGACCGGATCGCAAATCGGGATTTCGGGCGATGCTTATCGGGTTGTCGCGGCGGATCTGAATGTGGATGGCAGAACGGATCTTGCCGTTCCGGTCTATTCCACAAACACTGTTTCTGTTTTTCTTTCGAACGGAAACGGGAGCTTTCAACCGGCGACTCAGTTCGCGGTCGGCAATGGTCCTTTCGGCGTGCTTGCGGCCGATTTCAACGGAGATCGCAAAGCCGATCTCGTGACCGCGAATTACGGGGGCGGTTCATTATCCGTTCTCTTGAACACTTCGCCGTACAACTGGCCCGTCAGGATCGAAGCAAATCCTCCCGTGTTTTACCCCGATCTTCAATCCGCCTATGACAACGCCCCGAGTGGGAGCATCATTAAGGCGATGGTGTTTCCGTTCCATGAAACGCTGAGCTGCCATCGCAATATCTCCGTCACCCTCAAGGGGGGCTATGATGAGGGTTACGGGAGTGTCGTCGGCATGACCACTTTACGAGGCGAACTCCTGCTTCTGAACGGGAGAGTCGTCATCGAAGGGTTCACGATCGAATAAGCGGCTTCAAGCTGCCTGTCTTTTATCATCGCGTTCCCCGCCGAGAGCTGAATCGTCCGCGCGGACGGCTTTTGCGGGACTCTCGAGGATTTCAAAGCTGCTTCCCAGGAGCGCGCCAAAGACGAGGTGCATGAGAAGGAGCCACCCGATCTGCGCGGTTCCGGCAGCAGTCTCGAAAGGAGGGTCGGCGGGGAGAAAGCCGAGCATTTGAGGGTAGCGCATCGCGAGCTGACCGATCGCGAGTCCGCTTAAAAACCAATGAAGGAGCCCGAGCGCCATGCCAAAACGCCAACCCGCGGCTCCGGTAATTCTGAAAATGACGGCGTAAACGATTCCAAAAACTCCGCCAAAAAAAATGTGCGCGGCGAAGCCGTAGCTCCCCGCGCTGCTGGTATCGCCGTTCGCCAGCCAATCGCTCAGCCAGATACCGAGCGCCCCGATCAGGTCGACTTCAAAAACGCCGGCGCTGCTGAAGAAACCGGTGAGAAAGCTGACGAGAATGGCTCCCACCATTCCGAGGAGCATTGCTTCGAAGTAATATTTCAGTCGGGGTCTTTTCGCTCGCATGTCCGCTCAAGGAGCAAGGAAGAGACCGTGCTTCGGCGCGTTCATGCGGGCGACGGTGAGATACCAATCATTCCAAATCGTGAGCGCAAAATCAAAATGGAGCTTCCCGATGACGGCCTTGCCGGAATTTGTTTCAGGGTCGAAGTCGCGAATTCGATGTTCGGTGACCGCTGATCCCGCGTTGAATCGGTTCGCCTTGAAGCAGGCCTCCTTAATCGTCCAGACTTGAAGTGCATGGAGGCCGAAGCGGCGTTCCTCGTGCTCGGTGATTCGCTCGAGCAGGTTCGGGATGAGCTTCCGATTTCTGAATTCGAGGTCTATTCCGATTCCTTCTTCGCGCTGGCCGTCCCGGGCGACTCGTCCAAGAGCGACGGCGAGATTCTGTGAGTGCGTGAGGCTCAGCTGAAGTTCCGAAATCGAAGATTCAGGGGCATCCTTCGACAAACTTCCCCAGAGATCGAGCAGGCAGAGATCTCCGGCAAGTCTCTCGCGCATGCGCCGCGTATGCGCCGGGGGAGGCTGTTTCCGCGGCGGGTTTTGCCGCGGGTTCGAGAAGCCATTCAGCTGTCCGCGAAGTGCGACAAGGGCGGTCTTCGCGGTTTCGCTCAATTCCTCCCGAGCGGAATCCTCGAGGTCTCTCGACGCGACGGACCAAGTCCCGAGTTGAAGCGGATGGATCGAAATTCCAAGGGCGGCTCTGAGCGATTCCCAATCTTTTTTGAGCATTCAGTGTTCCTGATTTCGCATGGGCGGGGCTGAACTGCAAGCCGACAGGAGGGCTTTCGTCAAAAGCTGCAATAGACGTGTAGGACGTCCCCCGTGCGGCAGGTAAATCGATCGGTTATTTCTTCATTGCGAAGACGACCGTTTTCTCGAACGAGCCTGAAAAAGCGGAGAGAATCAATCCTGAACGCGGTCTTGTCCAATGACAGAAGAGGAAATCTTACCTGGCCGTGAAGGAGGTCGCCCAGGCCGAGCAGGGAAGTGCCGTCGAAAGGAATCGACGTGTACGACTCATGCATCCAGAGATCCTCACCCAGCCGATCGAAGCGGCCTTTGCCGAAACCGCTGGTTCGAACAGTTCCATCGAGAGTCGTTACTTCGGTTAATACTGCGGCATCGCGCAATTCTCCCGAGATGAGGATAAAAAGATGGTCTTCGATCGGGCGGGGGAGCTTGCCTTCGCGGCGACATTCCGCATCACTGGCTTCGAGCATCCAGGGCTGGTCAAAAAGGATCTGCTCGCGCGCGTTCGGGTGCGGAATCTCATAGGTCGGTACGAGGTGATACCCGACGCGTTTCTTTTTTTGACGACTCGAGTGGGGGTGGTCGTCAAAAACGTTATGGCGCGATTCATTGTAAAGAACAGGATGGTCCGTCCCCGGGAGAAACGAGCCTTCGAAATCCGATTTCGAATGGCCGATTCCGAGCCACCAGTCCCCATGGAATTTTCGGGCGACCACGTTCGAAAACGGATCGACTTCAACTTCATAGATCCATTCCACATCCACGTGTCTTCCGTAACGGGTGAGCAGGGCGTTCAGCCCGCCGCCGAGGGGCGGGAGCTTGTCTTCATTGGTGAAGTAGATCGTATAGCGGATTCGGACGTTTTCGCCCCGGCCACGAAGGGCTGAATAAGCCAACGCGAGCGGCAGGTCAGTCAAACGGTTTCGGTATTGATCCGTACGGACCACGAGAAAGGGCGAATGCCGAATCGCGAGCTGGCGATAAAACGCGGCGTTCGGGCTGGAGTCCGAATGGGTACTATCACCCGCCGGCAGCAGAGCATGCGAAAGTGAAATCAGCTGACAGGCGGGGTTCGGGTCGAGGCGAATGGCGTTGTTCGCGATCAAAAATTCTGAAGACTGGGCCGGAAGCAGGACCTGCATCTTATTGATGTACTTCAGGAGTTCGAACCGAATCTGCCTGTCAGGAAGTTCGATCGAACCCGTCAGGCCGGGAAAGGCCATCGGGTCGGGGTCGCAAACAACCTCGTAGTCAAACTGAAGGATCTGATCTGGATTCGGGGCCGCGTACACCACGGACAAAGGTGCGGTGACAAAAAGGGCCGCGAGGCAGGAAATGCGAATCGTCCCAAATCTCTGATGACCCATGATGGGCCAACTATCCCCAGGGTTATTTCGCAAGTCAAGAAAGCAAAAGGCTTTGATATACCAGGATTTATCCATTATCCTTTTGATTGATGATACAAAAAATACCGCTTATTGGCGTTGTTTACGTCCTGGGGATAGCGCTTGCGAACTGCGCACTTTGTGAAGAACCGAAAGCGGAGATGCGCCTTTCCGGAATCGCCGGCGGCATGAGTTATTCGACCGCGATGGGCGACAACTACCAAGCCTATACGCAGCCACGCGGGGCGGTCGCCGAGGCATGGATCGCCGAGCCGCATTTGCTCGGACCTGTTTTTGATTTGCACGCGACGGTGAATTATCTGCCCTATCAAGTTCGCGGTTTGACTGATTCGACGCTGAATCAGTGGTCATTTCTTCTCGGAATCGAGACCGGGCGCGGAGCAAACGCAAATTGGGTGAAGCCTTTTGTTTCGTTGGATATCGGCGGGGTTTATTCGAAGTTGAGCATCCCCGCTGCCGTGACGAGCCCGACCCAGAATTCGTCGTTTCTTTTCGCCGGTCAGGTGAGGGGAGGCGTGGACATTCCGATCTGGGGCAAGCTGAGTGTGCAGTTCGCATCGCCGCTGAAGGTGGTGTTTAGCGCGAAAAAATTCGTCACTCTGAATGGCGATGTCTCGCTGAGATGGGCGCTATGAATTCCAAGCTGACTTTTGCTTTCACGATCTTGTTGGCCGTGACTCTCTTCGCCGGATGCGGCGAAGGCAAGGATCCTTACGAAATATTCGGTAATTCGCAGGCGATTCCGACGATCGCGCTCCCGATGGACGTTTCCAACGTCGGCGGCGCGGCGATTTCGCCGGCAAAAGATCGACTGGATATCACGGTTGCCGGGACGACGGCCACGGTTCCCCTGGTTTCGCCCGTGAACGGCATCGTGACCGCGATCGATGGCGTCGGTCCTTATACACTCACCATTTTTCATAATAGCCGTTTCAGCATTCAAATCGGTAATCTCGGGACGCTCCCGGGAGTTCGCGTCGGAGATGCCGTCATCGAGGGTCAGATTCTCGCGGCGGTGTATACGATCAGTCCCCTGATTTATTTCAGCGTCTTCCAGAACGGAGCGGCAGTGTGCCCGCTTGTCGCCTTTAACGCGACGGCGCGCGATCGAATTCGTGCCTTTACCCCCGTACCTTGTCCGTAACAGGCGATTTTATGCCGGCTGGTTGTTCGAGCCCACTTTCAGGATCTTCGGAAGAGAAGGAAAGCGTCCTGTCTCGTATTGCCCTCCAGTTCACGAGCTGGAGTGAACGGTATATTCCGGATGCATATATTTTCGCTTTGCTCGCAACGCTTTTCATTTTTGCCGTGAGCATGACCGTTGCTCCCGCGGACATCGTGTTGACGAGCTGGGGAACGGGATTTTGGGAGCTGATTCCGTTCACGATGCAGATGTCCCTGATCATCATCACGGGGTATGTGCTCGCGACGGCGAAGCCGGTGTTCTTGCTCATCGTGCGGCTCGCGGAGTTGCCGAAATCCCCGAGGGGCGCGGTGCTGCTCGTCGCGCTTTTTTCGATGCTCACTTCCTGGTTCAACTGGGGGTTCAGCCTGATCATCAGCGCGATTCTGGCGAGGGAGGTCGGAAGGCGCAATTCACGCGCTGATTACCGCGCGCTCGCGGCCGCGAGCTTTCTCGGCCAGGGGAGTATGTGGGCGCAGGGGCTTTCAGGTTCGGCTAATCTGCAGATGTGCACGAAAGAAGCGCTGCAGCCGGGAATACGCGAAGTCGTCGCGCGCGGCGGGTTGATTCCATCCGGTCTTATCGGCTTGGAACATACGGTTTTTCTTTGGCAGACTTTGCTGACCGTTGTCGTCGAAATCGTGCTGGTCGGGCTGGTGGTCTGGTGGTTCGCGCCCAGTGAGGCTTTCGCGAAGAACGCGAAAGCCTTGAATATCAACCTGGGTGAGTTTGAAGCGGTTGATTCGAAGAGCGAGAGTTTGCGAAAGAAAACCCCGGGGGAATGGCTGGAATATTCCCCTTTGTTGAATATCCTGATCGGCGGCATTGGCCTTCTCTATCTTCTCGTGACTCTGGCCAGGGCGCCGAGCCTGATTTCGGGGATCACGCTGAATAACCTGAATTTCTTCTTCATGATGATCGGTATTCTGCTCCATTGGACGCCTCATCGCCTGATGCGGGCATTCAAAGATGCGACTCCTTCGGTCTGGGGCGCGATTCTGCAGTTTCCTTTTTATGCCGGAATCGCGGGGATGATCACAGGAACCGGCCTGAACGAGAAAATCGCCGGCTTTTTCGTCTCGATTTCGAATCAGGTGACTTTCGCGCCGATTATCGCCATTTACTCGACGATTCTCGGGGTGTTCGTCCCGTCCGGCGGTTCGAAGTGGGTGATCGAAGCTCCGTACGTGCTCACGGCGGCCCACGATCTGAAGGTGCACCTGGGGTGGGTCGTTTCGGTCTACAATCTCGGCGAAGCGCTCGCGAACCTGATCCAGCCTTTCTGGATGGTTCCGGTCCTCGCGATACTCGGTCTCAAGGCGCGCGACGTGATGGGCTACACCGCAGTCGTGTTCCTGGTTCTGCTCCCGGCCGTTTTGATCATGGTGACGGTCCTCGGGATGACGCTTCCTTACCCGTTATGATCAGGGTTGCGTTCAGACTTCTTTGAAGCCCGGGTCGTTCTCCCTTGGAACGTCGGCCTCGGGAGCTGGGGCAGCGAGGACCGGTTCACCTGGCACCTTCTTGGCTTTAACCGTAAGGGTCTCGTGCTTACTCGCTTTGTGTTCAGAATGTCCCGGAGTCTCTGGAGCGCGGACTGATACGGTTTGAGTATGAGTAGCGTGCTCACCCCAGACCAGGATTTCGAGGTTTCCGACCACGTTCGCCATGGTTTGTGACTGACTGTTCAGACTTTCGGCGGCAGCCGCGATCTGCTGTGACGCGGATGAATTCTGGTTCGTGACCTGATCCATCTGGTTCATGGCTTTGTTGATCTCGGCGATCCCCTGGGCCTGTTCCCGGGTCGCGGTCGTGATTTCGTTCACCATCGTGCTGACCTCGTTTACCTCGCTCACGATTTCTTCGAGTACTTTGCCCGTTTTTTGCGCGATCACGGTGCCAGCCTCGACTTTTTTCCGACCCTCGCTGACGAGGTGTTCGACTTTGGTCTTGGTCTGGGTCACGATGTCCTCGACCTTGCGGATGCTGCCTTCGAGCATTTCGGCGATTTCCTTGGCGGCATTACCGCTCATCTGGGCAAGATTTCCGACCTCTTCGGCCACGACCGCGAAACCCTTTCCGTGCTCGCCAGCCCGGGCTGCTTCGACCGAGGCGTTGAAGGAGAGGAGCTTCGTTTGAAACACGATGTCGTTAATGACCTTTGTCTTGTTCCCGATCTCGGCGATCACCTTTGTGATGTCGGAGATTTGCTGATTGCTTTCCTCGATCTGTTTCATGATCGAGGCATTGCTGAGATTGATGTCATTAATGGCTTGAATCATCTGTTCCGAGGCCTGCTTTCCTTTATTGGCCACTTCGGAACTGTTCCGGGCGGCGGTCCCCGACTTTGCGGCATTGTCCGCGTTCTTCGTGATCATCGCGCTCATTTCTTCGATCGAAGACGCGGTTTCCTGAAGGGCAGAAGCCTGCTCGGTTGCCGACTGCGCGAGCTGATGCGAGGCGGAGGCGATGTTCTGGGATGAGTCATTCGCCTCTTTTGACTCGCGGCGCAGGTTTGCGATGACGTTTTCAAGCGGACGCGCGATGGCGCCGCCGACAATAAATGCGGCGACAAGGCTGAGCAGAATCATGAGGACGAGCGTTGCGGCGATGGTCAGGGCCCCGCTGATGGATTTCTCTTTTTGCCGTGCATACGTTCCTTCGAGTTCCTTTTCGGTTTCAGCCTGAACTTCAGTTAAAGCTTTATTGAATTGCTCCATGGCGGGGACGTAACGGTCAGCGTACCAGGCCAGGAGTTCTTCTTTGCTCTTCTTCGCAAGGACGAAGGATTTCAATTTTTCGTCGAGCGGCGCGAAAACTTTTTCATCAAAGCCGCTCAACTCCTGAACCCGGGCCAACAGCCCGGGGGGCATCGGGATTTTTTTCAATTCTGCGAAATGGTGAACCGCTGCTTCGTCCGCTTTGATCTTTTCAGCCCATTCCGTTTCCTTGGATGTGCTCATGTAGTGGACGATCGCATTCCCCATGTCGGCGACGTCGCCTTCGATCTCTCCCAGGATTCGGCTGATTTCGCCGTCATGCCGCGCCTCCGTCTGGAGATCAAAGAAGGTTTTCATCGTGACGCCGTAAACGCCGAGGATGACGACGGCTCCGATTGTCACGCCGATCCCGAAGCTCATGATTTTTCTCTTGAGTGACCAGGATTTATAGCTCATACAACGCCCTCCTTTGGCGAAAACCGCAATTTACACCGGTTTCAGTGAAGCGGTTGCGTTCTTGATTGAAGTTTGTTCGGTCAGATTGAAAAGTTTTGAAACATCCAGGAGGAGGATGAGTTTTTTTCCGCTGTGAGCGACGCCCATGATGTACTCGGCGGGTTTGTCGCTCTGGATCGCGGGGCGGGGGCTGATCTCGCTCTCCTCCATAGCTAAAACGCTGTTGATCGAAGTCACGACGAGCCCAACCGGCTGTTCGGCAATTTCACAGATGATCACGGCGGTTTCGGCAGTGCGATCTGCTTTAATCCCGAACTTGAGTCGAAGGTCGATGACGCTAAGAACCTGACCTCGCAGATTCATCAAGCCCAGGTAATGGGACGGCAGCTGAGGGATGGAGGTAATTTCTGGAATCGCGATGACTTCGCGAACCGAAGGAAGTGGCATCGCATACTGCTCGGAGCCCAGGGAGAAGCCTAGAAATCGTTGGGCCTGCGGTCCCGCTTTGGTTCCCTTTCCTTGCTCGATTTCATCTCGGGTCATGTTTGTCTCCTCCTGAGTGATCTCGCCGTATTCCTTGCGGCGTATTGCTATACGTCTCTCAAAAAAATACTAGAGCAGGATAGTCAGAAGTTGGTTAAGAGCGTGCTTAAAAATTCTTAAGCTAAAAGTTTATCTTAATAAATAGTGACATAGCTCGTTTGAGATTACAACTAGACTGCTTGAGTTCTTGAAGATTCTTAAACGCGCAAACCCGTGCTATGGTCATGAGATCAATTTTCAAGGGGCATGTTCCATGGCAGATCAGAAAAAGTACAATCCATACGAAGAGTTCGAGTCATCTCAGGAATCCGGTGATGGCGAGGAATCTGAAAAGAAGAAGGGCTCTTCTGAATTCGCGCGAATGCTGGACGAATCGTTCAAGAGTCCGCGCAAGAAGCTGAGCGTCGGGGACAAGATCAAAGGTGAGGTCCTGGTTGTAGGAAAGGAAGATGTTTTCGTATCGACCGGCACGATGACGGACGGCCTGGTCCCGCGAAAAGAGCTTCTCGATGCTGAAGGCAATCTAACAATCAAAAAAGGTGATCAGATCGAGCTTTATGTCAGCCAGCTTCGCGGATCGGAGGTTCGCCTTTCGACCTCGAAGACGGGGAAGAATATCGCCGACGACCTTGAGGACGCGTTGGACATGATGTTGCCGGTCGAAGGTCGCATCGTCGAAGTTTGCAAAGGCGGCGTTCGCGTTTCCATCATGGGCAAACTCGCTTTTTGCCCGGTCAGCCAGATCGACATCAAACGCGTCGAAAACCCCGAAGAATACGTCGGGAAAAAATTCGAGTTTCGAATCACCCAGCTGACGGAAAACGGGCGCAACATCGTTGTCTCCCGCCGAAAACTTCTGGAAGACGAGCGTGAGCTCTCGACCGGGTCGTTTCTCGAAGAGCATAAGGCGGGGGACGTCGTCACCGGACGCGTCGCGAAGCTCGAGAAGTTCGGGGCTTTCGTGGAGCTTGCTCCCGGTATTGACGGGCTCGCGCACATTTCGGAGCTGAGCTGGTCGCGTGTCGCCGATCCCGCCGAAGTCGTGAAAGTCGGCGACGAAGTCAGGGTCAAGGTTCTGAAAGTAGAAAACAAAGGGGAGGGGATTCGCATATCCCTGTCCCTGAAACAGGCTGGACCGGAACCCTGGGAAAATCTGCCGCCCGATGTGAAACCGGGGGGCATCGTGATCGGCAGGGTGACGAAATGCATGAAGTTCGGCGCTTTTGTCGAACTCGTGCCGGGGATCGAGGGGCTGGTCCCGCTCTCGGAGATGAGCTACACGAAGCGGGTCATGCGATCGGATGAAATCGCCAAAGAGGGTGACCGCGTCGAGGTGATGATCAAGGAAATCAACCTGGAAACGCGGAAGATTCTTCTGTCCTTCAAGGACGCAGGCGCGGATCCATGGGCGCTGGTTTCGCAGAAGTTCCCGGTCGGGACGATTGTTTTGGGGAAAGTCGAAAGACGCGAGCCGTACGGGCTTTTCATTCAGCTCGAAGAGGGTGTGACGGGGCTGCTTCCGAAATCAAAGGCAATGGAGCATCCTGAGTTCAACTTCGAAAAATTCAGGATCGGTGATCAGGCAACCATTCAGGTGGCCGAAATCAGGCGCGAAGAACGCAGGATTTCGCTCGATATTCCCAAAGATCCGGGCAGTGAGGATTGGAAATCCTTTCAGACCGGAGAGGGGGCGCGCTCTTTCGGCACGCTCGGTGGCGCGCTTGGAAATCAGCTGCAACGCGCTCTCGAAAAAAAGAAGAAGTAACCGCGTCGCTGATCAGCTCGTCTGTAACTCGTCGGCCGCGACCAGCTCGGGATCGTTGAAGCCGTTGCGGATCGGTTTCAGCGCTTTTTGCATGATCAATTCTATCGCGGGATCCGAGGTCAAACGATCGATATCGATGAGACGTGGCCTCTCCTGGCGATGACGATACGCTCGGATCGGTTCGATCGCGTGCTTCACGGCTGCCTCGAGCATATGTTCGTAAAGTTCGATGATCGCGAGAACCTTTTCGGGCCCTTTGGGAATATTCGTTTGGGTGAAGCCGTGGGTCGCCGCGATCAGCTTCCCGATCAGCGTGCCCTGACGCATTTGTCTGATGGCCCATCGGTTCAACGCAAACATGACCGGCAGCTTCGCGAGTTCCAGTTCAAAATTCCTGAAAATCTTAACGAAATGGCGTTCGGCGATTTCACGAGCGATGTTCCGGTCGAAATGATGATTGTCAACCGCACCCACCATCCGCATTCTTTTGTCCGTGAGGAAATCAGTGGGAGAGAGGAAAGCCGGAAGCACGAAATCGAAAACCGCGAGGTTTCTCTGGATGCGTGGTTCTCCCAGGTATTTGCTTCGCGCCAAGATGGCCGGTGCGCCCGCTGACTCGAACATCTGCGAACCCACGGTCGTGCAAGCCATGTAGCTGCGGTCGGGATCTTCGGTATCGAAGTTATAGCCTTTTACGGTTCCAGGAACGGTATTGGCCAGACGATTGATCGCCGCGTAGAAACCCGTCGGGATCTCTCTCAGCCGGCAGACCTCGGCGTACGAGATACAATTCGTGGACAGGAAGGTGCTGAGCGGAATGGCCCGTACTCCGGTTCGGTAGGTTTCGATGACCACCGGCAGCTCGCGTCCTTCCCTCTGCATCATGGAAAAAATGCCGATGTGATAGCCGTACGCCCGAGGGGTGCAGAGGGCGGTATAGATGCCGTTCCCATCGCGATTGACGGTGCAGATCAGGACGTCTCCGGGCAGAAACCGGATGCCACGAAACAGAACACCTTCGCCGTCGCGCTGATAGGAAGCGAATTCAGGATCTTTGGACCATTTCTCGACGGTACAGCGCGAGACGAGATTGGCGAAAATCGGGAGTTTGGTCGCGGGTCCGGCAAGCCGGACAAGATCTTGATCCGTGAGCTTTGTCTTGCGAAGGAACTCGTGCTCTCCGACGGTCGCGAAATAACGGCCTGCGGAGGCACGGAGGGGGGCGGTCGCCGGGGAAGACCCACCGTTTTGTTCAACCCAGTCTGAAAGCCAACTGAGGACGGTTCTTTCTGGTTTGAGCTCCAGAATCGAAAGTGTCTCAAAACCGAGGGCTGCGTCTTCAAGGGAGGGGCCGTTCGAGAGATATTTCGTGACTAGGTCGAGAACGCGCTCTCTCCAGTGCTGCATTCGGAACTTGAGCGATACGAGCTCATCGGCCTGGATCTCGTGTCTGGGGAGCAGCCTGAACCCGTTCTGAATCTCGTCGATCTCGCGATGGAAATCCTCGATCCCGGATCTGATCTCGGGCATTCGTACGACAGATTCCAGGCGATCTACCAACGTATTAAGATCCATAAAACACCTTCAGTATTGAACTTTCATACGTCTAATTGAGTCGAGTTTCAAGCCTGCCCCGGTGGTGCGGCAAAGGCGTCAAAAACTTGGCCCGTCGAACAGGGTTCGAATTCGTTTTTGCTGTAAAATTAGGGAATATCGGATGAAAATTGATTTGGCGGCGTAAAAAACCGGCGTCTTATGCCGAAAAGTATTTAGGCTTCGCAGTCCATTGGAGGGAACGCTTATGAGCAAACTGGTCCCGTTTTCAGTAAAAACTTCATCGGATTCCATCAGTATCGTGATGCCGGCCTATAATGAGGAGGCCTGCATTGAGCGAGTGGTTACCTCCTGGCTCGAAATTCTAAAAATAATTCCAGGGACACTGATCGTCGTCGATGACGGATCGCGAGACCGAACGGGGGCGATTCTTGATCAGCTGGCGGCGACGATTCCACAGCTTAAAGTGATTCATCAGCCCAACGCGGGTCACGGCGCAGCCGTTGTCCGCGGGTATCGCGAGGCGATTCAGCTGAACGCGAATTACGTTTTTCAAACGGATAGTGATGATCAATTCAGACCCGAGGACTTTTGGAACCTGTGGAATAACCGAATGCACTCCTTATTTCTCCTGGGTTACCGAAAGGAACGCCACGATGCTTTGCATCGATTGGTGATCACGCGATTCGTTCGCGTTTTGCTCCTGGTTCTTTTCGGTGTCTGGGTGAAGGACTCGAACATCCCGTTCAGGCTCATTCGGAGGGATTTTCTCGCAAGCGCGATGGAGGTCCTGCCGGCTCACGCGTTTGCCCCGAATATTTTTCTCTCGGTTATCGCGGCGAAAAACGGTTGCGATTTGTTCAGCATTCCGATCGGACATGTCGAACGAAAAACGGGCACCGTGAGCATTGTGCGCTGGAAGCTGGTAAAAATCTGTTTCAGGTGCGTCTCGGAACTATGGGCCTTCCGGAATCATCTTGTCATCTCGATCGGGCGGATGAACGAGCATTCGGCGGCGGAGCGGTTGAAGAAAGTCGGTTGATTCAGTGGTCGCGTTCAAATACCTGATCATAGGCGCGGGTCCCGCTGGACTCGCGGCAGCGCATCGCTTGGCCGAGCTTGGGATCAAGGATTTTCTGGTCTGTGAGGCACAGTCCCACGTCGGCGGTCTGTCCGCGAGCTTCAAGGATGATCACGGCTTTGTCTGGGATATCGGCGGGCATGTGCTGTTTTCGCATTACGAATATTTCGATACCTTGATGACGCAGCTCATAAGCGCGGAGAACTGGCTCAAACACGAACGCGAATCCTGGGTTTGGATTCGCGATCGTTTTGTTCCCTATCCGCTTCAGAACAATATCCGGCACTTGCCCAGGGATGATGCCTGGAAATGCCTGAGCGGGCTTGTGGAACTTTCTCGAAGCGCACCGCAGGCGGCTCCGAAGTCATTCGCGGAGTGGATTGACGCGACCTTCGGAAAAGGGCTGCGCGAGATTTTCATGGAGCCTTACAATTTCAAAGTCTGGGCGCATTCTCTCGACCAGTTGTCCTCGGAGTGGATCGGAGAGAGAGTGGCCGTGACCGACTTGGCTCGGGTGCTTCACAATTATATCTACGAAAAAGACGACCTGTCTTGGGGGCCCAATCATGTTTTTCAGTTTCCGCGTCACGGCGGAACGGGTGCGATCTGGCGGTCGCTTGCCGATCGGGTAGGACCTGGCAAGATCCGCTTGGGAACCGAGGTTCTGACGATCCATGCGCGCGAAAAACGGGTCATGGTGAGTGGCGGCGAAACGTTTGAATATGAGTCTCTCTTGAACACGATGCCGATTGACCGGCTATTCAGCTCGATCGAAGATGCTCCTTCGGAGATGCGGCAGATTTCGCAAAACATGAAATACTCCTCGTCGAACATCGTGGGCGTCGGGATTCGGGGAAAAATTCCGGAGCATTTGAAGACGAAATGTTGGATGTATTTTCCGGAATCGAACTGTCCGTTTTATCGCGTGACCGTCTTTTCGAACTATTCTCCGAACAACGTCCCCGAACCCGGAAACCAGTGGTCCTTGATGGCCGAAGTTTCAGAATCTCCCTTCAAGCCAGTGGAACAGTCGCGTCTCCTTGATGACGTGATTCAGGGCCTCCGCGCGACAAACCTCATCGGGCCAACGACGGAAGTCTTGTCGACGTGGCGTCATCGAGCGGAGTATGGGTATCCGACACCGTTTCTGGGGCGTGACGCGGCACTGCGCGCGCTCCATGGCTATCTCGAACCGCTATCCATCTTCAGTCGAGGTCGGTTCGGCGGCTGGAAGTATGAAGTCGCCAATCAGGACCACTCGGTCATGCAGGGCGTGGAATGGGTGAATCGGATCGTCCTGAACGAGCCTGAGACGACGTATCACTCCTGAACTTTGTAGATCTTGACTCCATCCCGGTCGTAAATCACTTGGGCGAGGGCCGAAAATTTGTCTTCTTTGAGGCCCGGGTATTTGTCCCGTTCCAGCGCTCCCAGGTAAATGTAAGCGACGCCATATTTTTGCAGCAGCTGCCGGGCGATTTCCACGTTTTCCGTTTCGTAAAGAACTCGCACGTCCTCACGCCGGATATCGACGGTATCGGGTTGGCCGGTTTTCTTCTGCAACCGGGAAGTGGGCCGGAGTGGCAGCGATGAACTTCCACGCCAGAGCCACTCGTGAGCGGGCCAGCCGAGTATCGTGGGGAATGCCGTGAACGATGCGACTCGTGAATAGAGCGTATAACTTTCGCCGACGGCTTCAACGATGAGCGGCTGCCCGGGAATATTCGCGTTCATCCATTGGATCGCCTTTGAATCCGCGGGAACCGCTGAATCGAGAAACCTGGTGCCGTCGATGCCGATCCTGGTCTTCACGCCGCCGATCGTCTGGTTGACGGCCCGGCAGGAGTATAGCCCGCCGGCAGCAATGAGAACCACGGTGAGTGCCCGGAAGCCAAAGCTCCAGGTCGATTTCAGCTTTCTTAAGTCCGTCCAGAGCAACGCAATCGAACAGCCCGCAACAATTCCCAGCATGATCCAGGCTTGGTAATAGAATTTGAAGACCGTATTCGCACGCGGATGTCCCGGATAAATGTCTTTAAAATAAATCAGTTCGGGGATGAGGATCAGGAGCGCGGAAAGGGTGATCAGTATCTCGGGGAAGCTGAAGGGGCTGGAATTGTCGTTTTCGGCGACTGACCTCTTTTTCGGTTTTTCCGGATGACGGCTGGAGTGCAGCAGAAGAGCCTGACGCTTTCGATCGAGGTGCCGATACAGCAAATAGCCGATGACGAAAAATCCTTGCAGGCCCCACACCAGGGCCAGCTTGGCAGGAGGAGAGTGCATGCCCCACGTGACGAGCCCGATCCCCTGCGCCGGAGGCTTCATGGTGAACCAGTGAGGAAGCCAAAAAAGGATCGCAACGCCGACCACGAGAACTGATCCCAGCGCGGTCCGGACCAGGGTCGCAAGCGTGAAGAAGCTTCGCCGCAAGGAAGCTCCCGTTCCTTCTTTTAGGTTGATCGCATGGGCGGTCCAGAGGGATAGCCCGTAAAGCACGAGGTAAATGGCGAATTCCCAGGAGCTGACGACATAGCACGCGCCGATCGAGAAAGCCGTCAGGACATAAAGGGTGAGTTTTTCAGTGCGTTCCGCTGGTGGTTTTTTAGCGGTGATCGCAAAGAAGAGAGAGAAGGTGAGCGCTATTGACAGGAGCACCAGGGGAATATCAGAGACATGTCCATGGAGGTCGTTGACGATAAAACTGTAGAACGGGAATTCATGAATGGTGGCTGGGATATATCGTGTGGCATCCGGATACCAATAGGAGCCGCCGACGAACGGCAGGTGAACGGCGTAATGCAGGTTTCCGAGAAGCATCACGAAAGTCGCCGAAACCAGTCCGGACGCCATACTTCGCGCTCGCAAGCTCATTCGGGCAATGCCCGGAAGCAGCCAGAAGAGGCCCGCCCCCAGCGAGAATGACTCGATCAGGCCCAGGGCCAGAAGATTGGACATCTGGAGATTGTAGCCCATTCCGGGAACAACACCGCTGAGTTGAACGAGGAGCGCTGCAATCGTATGGCCGAGGTAATAATAGTTGATCGTCTCTCCGGCCAGAAAATGGTCAAGCGGCGGGAAGTATTCCGTCTTTAACGACGACAGCATGAAACCGTAATCCATGAACTTCTCGAGGTCCTGAAGGTCTGGTTTGAAGCTGCGCGCGTCGGTCCAGAAAAAAAACGAGGCCGCGAAAACGATCTCGCCCGTGATGATGAACCAGTTACGATCGGGACCGAAAAATGACGTCCACAGCCGGGCGCTGAAATTTCGCAGTTCGTTTTTGCCGTGAAGAGCTCTCCATCCCCAGCATGCGGCGGCGAGGGCCAGGGTCAAAAGCAGGGTGTTGCCCCGGCGAAAAGCCAGGATATGCAGGGACGAGAGCATCCAAGCACACCAGGTCACCGACAGGATCCCGAATATCTTGGAAAATGCCCAACCTTCGTCCGGAAATCTCCGAAAAATCCTGCTGATCAAGGGCCAGGTGACCAGGCCCAAGAGCTCGACCGCGACGAAAAAACGCACTGCTGCAGTGATATCTTCCATGATCAAAGTGCTCCGTCACGCTAGAAGCGGTAGAAAAGTCCGCCGCCAAATTTCAGTCCCGAGAGGCTGAGGTTAGCCGAGACGCGCTGCCCTCCGTAGAGCCCCGGAACATCGCTGATGCTGAGAGAGGTGTAGGTGGCGTTCCCTTCAATTCCGAAACGGTAACCAAAAAGGGACTTCTTGGCGCTGATTCCGGCGGAAAGAAAGAAGGTCATCATGTTTTCGGTGACGATCGCCTTCTCGAGAGTCGTGTGCGTGACAGCGGCCCGAACGACTCCGGGGCCGGCCGTTACGGCGACCATGAAACCTGGAGTGCTGAAGAGAGTTTGAGCGTAGAGAAAGGATGTATAAAGAAGTGAAAGGTCGTAGGACCCGGAAGCGCCTGACGCGAGCAATTTGTCTGAGAACGAGAGTTTTCCGAGCCCGAGGGCGAGGCTTGATGAACGTCCCAGGCGTTGTCCGAGTTCAAGGCCGAAGCCCATGGATCCGACTGTTCGAGCGGATTCTCCGATCGCTTGTTGGAAATCCGCCGGGCTCACGCTCAAAAGCCCCGCTCCGAGGCCGAGCCAATACTCAAGTCGAGGCTCCCTTCGCGAACCTGAACGCCCTGATGGCGAAGAATTCGACCGCCGTCCCGCGGGTTGCGCGGCAATCTGGACAGAATCGGCTCTGACCCAGGCAGAATCATGTCCTTTCCAGGGACGCGAGAAAAAAACTTTGTACCAGCCGTCTTCCGGACCCTCCACCATCACGGCATTGCCGATCTGGTAACGACCGAGGATCTGACTGCGAGGGTTGGGTTCCACATGCACGGCTGCGGGACGGGAAATCCTTCCGCGCATAGACTCGGCGAATGCCAAACGGGGAATGAGTCCCAGCGAGAGCGCCAGGATGAAGAGCTTGGCGGCTTTCATCGAGTACCTCGTTTCCAGGATTCGGAGAATGTGAGTATTCCGTCAGTCTCCCGCACGAACCCGAAAGGATCATCTTTGATGAGAAGAAATCCGTCGAGGTCAGCGTAGTCGACCAATGAGCAGAGGCTCATGGCTGAGGCAATCCCCAAGGATGTTTCGACCATGCATCCCAGCATGGTCCGCATGCCATGGGCCCTCGCTTTTCTGAGGAGGTCGATCGCCGTTAGATAACCGCCGGATTTCATTAATTTGACGTTCACGCCAGAAAAAAGCGATTTTAGCTCATCGAAATCCGCGGTGTTCTCGATCGACTCATCAGCGATCAGCGGAAAGGGCATACGCGGTAGGATTTCCCGATAAGCTTCTTTCATCGACGAAGGAAGCGGTTGTTCGACGAATTCGATATTCTTGCCCTTGAGGCTTTCGACGAATCGCATGAAATCGGAGGGGTCCGTCCAGGATTCGTTCGCATCAATCCGGAGTTTTTGGTTGCTGAGCCGCGCGACGGCGTCGATCGTGTCCTTGCCGGTTTCGGCATCCACCTTGATCTTGAGCGAAGGAAAGCGGCCAAGCGGACGCATGAATGCCTCGAGCTCGGATTCATCCATGATCGGCACGGAAAAGGAAGTCGCGATTTGGGTAGCGGCCGGAAGCTTGAGAAAGCGATTCACGGCGACTCCGAGCTTTTCACTTTGGAGATGGACCCAGGCGGACTCAATGCCGAATCGAAGGGCGTTACACAGGTTCAGCTCATTCAGCCAACTGTTGAACTCGACCAGAGTCATGGAAGACAACGCTTTGGCCGACGCGGCCTTTTCGAACGTCGCGAATTGGGCTTCGATGACTTCAGGGGTGTTGTTGTAACGGGTGTTAGGGGCTATTTCGCCCATCGCGCTTTTTGTGCCGTCGTCCAACGTCAGAAAGTAGCTCTCCTTGCAATCGAGAGAGCCCCTCGAGATTCTCCACAAGAACCGAAGAGGTAAAGTTTTTTTCTCAAGCTTCCAGTGCAGCTCGTCGGGCTTTGGCGTTTTTGGCATCCCTGAAATGATAGCAGCGAAATGTGGCAAAGCAAAGCCCGCCTGCTTGCGTTTTAACCCCAGTCCAGCAGGTCATTGTGGATTTCAGTCGCCGCGACGGCCGCCTGCCCGGCCGCGACCGAGATCTGACCGAGCAGGTTCACGCAATCACCGACGGCAAAGAGTCCCGGGATCGAAAGCCGCTGTTCGATCGAGGTGACAAGGTACCCTTCGGTGCTCCTGTGAAGCCCCTTCAGATGGGCAAAAGCGGAGTCCCTGACCCTGCTTCCAAGTTCAACATAAGCGACTCGGCAGAATCTCGAAGGACCATGCTCCGGATGTATCCAGAGCCCATGGGGAGCTTTGGAAGCCTGAAGTCGGAAATGATTGCAGCGCGTGATCCTGATTCTCGCTTTTTTGAGCTGGTTCGACCGTTCCGTGGATATCAAGAAATCTTCAGGAATAATGAGGCGGGTTCGTTCCGTCCAATGGCGAATGAACAGTGCCTTCTGGATGCCCGTGTCGTCGGCGGCGATAACGGCCACTTCCTGGTCCCTGAATTCGTAGGCATCGCAAATTGAACAATAGCGAAGCAGTCCTTTTTCACGCAACTCGACCAGATTCTCGATTGCGGGCTGGTTGTCTTCAATCCCCGTGGCGAGAATCACGGTACGGGCGATGAAGCTCGGAATTCGATTGACGGAAACCGAAAACCCCGTCGTGACCGGATCGATCCGAGCTTGTCCCTTGATGACGGGAACGTGCAGGGCGGTGATTTGGCGGCGCAAACGCTTCAGGAGAAGGTCGCCCGAAATTCCGCGTTCTTGGCCGAGAATGTTGTGACTTTTTGGAATCCAGGCGGCCCGCGGTTTGCCATCGTTGATGAGGACGACTTTGCGTCTGAAGCGTGCCAGGTACAGTGCTGACACGAGGCCTCCCGGACCGCCGCCGATCACCGCGCAATCGAGTTTGGAAATCACGCTTCGTGCCATCGTGTATGCTTTTGCTAACTGCAAAAGAAGTACCCCGTCGCGAGGTCAAATTGACGGGGCGACTGCGGTCCTTTATGCTCAAGCTACTTTGGAATCCCTCAGGGTTATCAGCATCGGGGATTGCGCTCGCCCCGGCGACTATGTGCTTCATTCGCGATTTGAACGAGTGCTGAATTTTGAGCGCCTTGGCGATGGCGGTGAATTGGTTTCGCTTGTTTCCGAGTCCATCGGGAATGGCCCGGGTAATATCGTGCTCGATGAACTCCCGAACCTGCCGGAGCGATGCGAGCCGGCGCTTCTCAAGATTCGAAGCAATCGCATGACGCTCGAGAGCCGGAGCTGGGCGATTCCGGATTCGTGTTTTTACGATTCAAAGTTTCAGCTTTCCGGACCAGACGGGTTTTCTGGATTCAGAAATGCCTGGGCATGTTTTAAAAAAGAACTCCTCAGCTCGGCTCCCGAGAAGTGCCTTGTTTTCTTGCTTGAGCCCGCTCGGGAGGCCGCATTTCGCACCCGTTTCGATGCCGCGGTCGTGGCACGTTTTAAACAGGCGGCCGAATTCATCCGAGCGGATACACGCGGGGATGAGCCGTTGCTGGAAAAGGGGCTTGCGCTCGTGCAGCGGCTGGGGTGGGGGTTGACGCCGAGCGGGGATGATTTCGTGGCCGGGCTTTTGATCGGCGCTTATGCCCTGGGCGAGTTGACGCGATGGGGTTATGAGATCGATCGAGAATGGCTGTCACGCCTGGCCCGAGCGGAACGAAAGCCGGCGAACTTGATCTCGGGACAGTTTCAAACCTTCGCCGAGAACGGTTGTCTCTGTTGGCGCTGGAAAGCTTTGTTCGAGACTCTTTTCGGGAGTGCGGGCCTTCAGGCCTCCGCTGGAATCGAAGCGGCCACACGACGGATACTTGAAATCGGATCGAGTTCCGGCGCCGACACGGCCGCGGGAGTCGTATTGGCGATCGAGCGTGGGATGAAAATGACAGAAGGAGACCGAAATGGCAGCGCATTGTGAGGTCAGAAAAGGGGAGTATCACGATTCCGTCACCCTCATGCGGGTCGCGAAGTTTTTGTCGCAACAGGACGGGGTCACGGACTCCGCGGTCGTCATGGCGACGGAAGAAAACAAACTGATCCTCAAGGTTGCGGGGCTTTTCGGCCCGGAGGTCGCGAAGGCCACCGAGGTCGACCTCGTGATCGGTGTTCAGGCCGCTTCTGGAGAGCTGGCCGCGAAGCTGGTTCAGGCAGCGGTTCAGGAGTTGAAGAAAAAATCGAGAACCGGAGCAGGCGGCCCACGGCCGAGGAGTCTTGATTCGGCGCTTGAGTTACAACCGGCCGCGAACCTGGCCCTGATTTCGATCGCCGGTCGCTACGCCGCTGCTGAAGCACGAAAAGCCCTGGAACGCGGGCTTCATGTGATGTTGTTCTCGGACAACATTCCCCTTGAGGCTGAAGTGGCGCTGAAGAAATTCGGCGCTTCCCGCGGACTCCTCGTCATGGGCCCGGACGCCGGTACCGCGATTATAGGCGGGGTTCCGCTTGCGTTCGCGAATCACGTCAGCGCCGGAAAAATCGGAATCGTAGCCGCTTCCGGAACGGGTCTTCAGGAGGCATCCTGCCTGATCTCGAATCTGGGTCAGGGGATTTCGCAGGCGATCGGCACGGGTGGTCGGGACGTCAAAAAAGAAGTCGGGGGAATCATGTTCCTCCACGCCATCGACAGCTTGCTGAGGGACCCCGGTACCGAGGTTCTGCTTCTCATTTCGAAGCCGCCTCATCCCGAGGTTTTGGAAAAGATCCTCGACAAAGTTCGCGGCGCGAAAAAGCCGGTGATTGCGACGTTCCTGGGCTCTCCAGCCGCCGATCCGGCGGGAAATGTGATCGCTACGGCGACCCTCGAGGACGGGGCGCTGAAGGCGGTTTGTGCCGTATCCGGACGCGACCTCCGCGAAGCCGATGAAGAACTCGCGAAGGCGGCGATCGCCCGCGAAGGGCGCGCGAGGGCCGAAGCGGGCCGGCTCTCCGAAGGACAGAAGTATTTAAGGGGACTTTATACGGGGGGAACTTTTGTCGCCGAAACGCAGGTCCTCGCCGCGACCAGGTTGCGCGACCTTCATTCGAACGCTCCTTTCGGCTCGTCAAAGGCAGCAAGCGATCCGCTCCGGAGCCGTGCTCACACCGTCATCGACTTCGGCGAAGACGAGTTCACCCTGGGGCGCCCTCACCCGATGATTGATTTCTCCCTTCGCAATAAACGGATATTGGAAGAGGCACGTGATCCTGAAACGGCGGTTCTTCTGCTCGACCTCGTGCTGGGCTGGGGCGCGAATCGCGATCCGCTCCCGGAGCTTCTTCCGGTCTTGAACCAGGCGCGAGCGACCGCGCGCGCGGCGGGACGGTATTTGCCGATTGTCATTTCCGTGACCGGCACGGACTCCGACCCGCAGTGCCGCTCGAAAATCGTAAAAGCACTGAACGAAGCTCAGGTCATCGTGGAGAATTCAAACGCCGCGGCTGCTGATCTTGCCATCAAGATCGCCGAATTCGCGGGGAGGTGATTGCCATGGGAGAAATTTTTGAACAAAAGCTGTCTGTCATCAATATCGGTCTTGAATCTTTTACCGAGCCCTTCAGGAATCGCGGGGTGCCCTTTGTTCAAGTCGATTTCAAGCCCGGTTTGAATCTGCCCCCGGAGCTCAGGGAGAGGCTTGCCGCGAATTCGCAAGTGATCGAACTCGCGAATCGCGTCGCAATGGACCGGATTCTCTCCGCGCGTCCCGCCCTTGTCGGCATGGGGTTGGCGGGCGACCTGATACCCGGTATGCGGAAAACGCGCATTCTCCATGCGGGGCCGCCCATCGAGTGGGATCGGATGTGCGGACCGATGAAAGGCGGGATTATCGGCGCGCTGATGTATGAAGGGCTTGCCGCAAGTCCGGAGGAAGCCGAACGGCTTGCCGGGAGCAGGGAGATCGAGTTCTCGCCGTGCCATGAACATGCTTCAGTCGGTCCGATGGCCGGAATTATTTCAGCTTCCATGCCGGTCTTTATCGTCAAGAACGAGGCTTTCGGGAATGTGGCCTACGCGACCCAAAATGAGGGGCTCGGGAAGGTACTTCGTTACGGAGCTTACGGCGAAGAGGTGATCCGGCGGCTCAAATGGATGGATGCAACCCTGTATCCCGTTCTGAAGCGAGCGATAGAGAAGTTGGGCAAAGTCGATTTAAAGGCAATCATAGCTCAGGCTCTGCACATGGGAGACGAGGTTCACAACAGAAATCGCGCGGCAACCTCGTTGCTCTATCGCGCGCTCGCGCCCGCGATCGCCGAAACGGCCGAAAGCCCATCCCAGGCGGCCGCGGTTTTGAATTTCATCAACGGGAACGATCATTTCTTTTTGAATCTTTCGATGGCCGCTTCCAAGGCGACGCTTCAGGCGGCACAGCTCGGGGAGGGTGTCGAGCACTCCAGCCTCGTGCTGACGATGGCCCGGAACGGTACCGAGTTCGGTATTCAGCTCGTCGGTACCGGGAGTACCTGGTATACGGGGCCCGCTCCCGTTCCGGACGCGCTCTTCTTCAAGGGCTATACGAAAGCCGACGCGAATCCCGACATCGGCGACAGCGCGATCACCGAGACGGCCGGATTGGGCGGTTTCGCGATCGCGGCCTCGCCCGCGATCGTGCAGTTCGTGGGAGGAGAAGCGCAGGACGCGACCAACTATACTCTTCAGATGTACGAGATCACGGCCGCGGAAAATAATGTTTACCAGATTCCGTTTCTCGATTTCAGGGGTACTCCGACCGGAATCGACGTCCGCAAGGTCGTCGAAAAGAACATTTTGCCTTTCATCGATACCGGCGTGGCTCACAAAAAACCGGGAATCGGGCAGGTGGGCGCGGGAGTCCTGAGCGCGCCTCCGGAGCCGTTTCTCAAGGCGGCGGAGGGATTGGCGAGGGGAATTCGCTCTTCTTGACGCGGCGCCAATATTGTTTCGAATCTCCGCGTTTCGTCAATGCCCGCTACCCCCTGCCTGAAATTTCGATTAGTCTATGCGAATAAAACGGTGAAAGGGAAAGTCCGATGAAACGTAAAGTTAAAAAGTCCGCACCACGAAAGTCTTCGCAAGAAGCCGAGTTTCTCAACTTCATGAGTCGTCTTAAAATGTACGACCTCACGCAAAGACTGAGTGTCCACACGCCGCCTTGGCCGAGCTATATCCCTCTCAGTATCCAGTACTTCAAGCGAATCGCGGGCGCGCACATGGGACAGGGGGCGAACGGCCAGGTCATCACGACGAGCAATCACGTCGGGACCCACATTGATGGCGAAATTCATTTTCATGCCTCCGGCCGTTCCATCGGTCAGGTCCCGATGCATGAATGGGTCGGGCCGGGTGTGGTCGCTGATATTTCAGACGCGGTTTCGGATTACAGCCTTTACACGCCGAAAATGATCACCGACCGGGTTGAGGTGAAAAAGGGCGATATTCTGCTCATCAACACCGGTTATCACAAATATGCCTGGGACCAGAAGCAGAGTGACGAAGTCCGCTATTTCGTTCGCCATCCGGGACCGTCACCTGAATTTCACAAATGGGCTCTCAAGATGAAAATCAAATGGATCGGCGTGGATTGTGGCAGTGCCGATCACCCGATGAACACGATCATCCGGAAGTGGCATCCCGACGCGTTTCTCGCGGCCGAGCAGAAGCTCAAGGAACAGTTCAACGGAAAGAGCTGGGACGAGGTTTTTCCGCAGGACGAGTATTATCAAGTCATGCATCTGAAGCTTTTCCCGAAGCGGCTCGTTCATGCGGAGAACGTTGGCGGTGAAATCGCGAAGCTCTCGAATCGGCGCGTGTACATCGGGCTCTTTCCCGTAAAGGGGATCGAGCTTGAGTCGGCCTTCTGCCGCATTGTCGCCTGGGATGCACCGTAGGCTTCGGAAAGGAGAACTCGTTGCCCATCACTCATTCGTTTGATTATCAGAAACCCGGCTCCCTCAGGGAGGCGCTCGCGCTGCTCGCGCGAAAAAGTGCGGTCGCACTCGCGGGCGGGACTGACCTGATCGGGCATCTCAAGGAGGGACTTGTTTCGCCCGAGCTTCTCGTGGACCTCAAGGGGCTGAAAGAACTGAAAAAGATCGAGCACCGGGGTGGCGCGCTTCACATCGGCGCGCTCGTGACTTTTGCCGAGGTGATCGACTCGAAGGTGATCGGCAAGAAACTGCCGGTTCTCGCGGAGATCGCAAGAAAGGTCGCTTCGGTTGGCATTCGCAATCGGGCCACACTGGTGGGAAATCTCTGCTCGGCCGTCCCTTGTCTCGACACGGGCCCGATCCTCGTCGCGATGGACGCTCTCGTTCTCGTGAAGGGGAAAAGGGGAAGCCGGAAAATTCCGGCGGAAAAGTGGTTCATCGCTCCTCGAAAGACGGCACGAAAGCCGGGCGAACTCGTGACAGGGATTTCGATACCGCTCCCGCGCGGAAAGGCCGCGGCCTGCTACCTCAAGCTTGGCCGTTACCGGGGCGAGGATCTTGCGCAAGCGAGCGTGTTCGTTTCGATAGAACAGAGTTCGCGCGGTGCAAAGGCCCGGAACTTCCGGGTCGCCTTTGGTTCCGTCGGCCCTGTTCCGTGCCGCGCGCGAAAAATCGAGAAGGCGCTCGCTGCGGGCGGTGCTTTGATCGACATGGTTGCTCTGAAGAAGCTTGTCCCAGCCGAGATCTCGCCGATTACAGACATCCGGGCTTCGAAGGAATACCGGCTTCACATGTGCCAGGTGATGCTTGAACGTGCTCTGGCCGCGGCCGATGGACGGCTGAACGGAACGGGACCGGCTTACGGCGCCAGCCTTCTTTGACCCCTTTTGGGACCCCTTTTGGGAGATGGAGATCGCGTGAAAAAAAGAATTCGTTTTGTCCTGAACGGTGAAAAGAGGGCGATCGATGTCGCGCCTCAAGAAACCCTGCTCGAAGCTCTGCGGGATGGGCTCGGCGTGAAGAGTCCGAAGTGCGGCTGTGACCGCGGGGATTGCGGCACGTGCACGGTCATGATCGACGGGCGAACGGTCCGTAGCTGCCTCGTTCTGGGGGTTGAAGTCGACGGGGCGGTCGTGACGACCCTCGAAGGCGTCATGGAAAACGGCGAGCTCAGCCCGCTCCAGCAGGCTTTTCTGGATCGTAATGCGTTTCAATGCGGGTTTTGCGCACCGGGAATGATCATGTCGGCCACGGAACTCCTTGCGAGGAATGAACAGCCCACGCGGGAAGAGGTGCAGGAAGGACTTGCCGGGAACCTATGCCGCTGCACGGGCTATTCCCCGATCATCGATGCGGTGCTCGAGACGGCGGGAGTTGTGCCGAAGGGGGGCAGAGATGAGCGGCCATAAGTTTATCGGCAAGTCCGTCGTGCGCGTTGATGGCAAAGCGAAACTCACCGGAGCGGCCGCTTTCGTGGATGACCTTGAGTTCGGGCCAGGGCTTCTTCATGCCGTGATCATAGAGAGCCCGCATGCCTATGCGAAGATCAGGAAAATCGATTTCGCAAAAGCACTGGACGTCGAAGGCGTCGTGAAGGTCGTCACGGGCAAGGAGTTTCCTTACCGGTTTGGTCTCTACATGCATGATCGGTATGTCTTCGCCCAGGATCACGTCCGGTTTGTCGGCGAGCAAGTGGCGGCCGTGATCGCGAGAACCCCTGCAGTCGCGAAAAAAGCGGCCGGGCTCGTCAAGGTCGAGTACGAAGTCTTGAAGCCGGTTTTGGACGTCGAGACCGCGCTTAAGGAGGATGCGCGACTCATTCATCCCGAACTGGGAAATTATCATCATGTGCCCTGGTTTTTTCCGAAGAAGGACACGAATATCGCGCATTTTCGCAAGGTGCGGAAAGGTGACGCGGAACAGGGTTTCAGGGAGGCCGATCATGTGTTCGAGGACACTTACACGGTCCCGCGCTATGCGCACTGTTCGATCGAAACTCATGGCGCCATCGGCTTGTTCGATCATTCACGAAGACTGACCGTCTGGGCGGCGTCGCAATCGCCGCATACCCAACGGCATCTTTTCGCCGAGGCGCTTGCGCCGCTCGGCCTGAAGCACAAAGATATCCGCGTGATCGCGCCATCGGTGGGCGGGGGCTTCGGAGGCAAGGCGGGCGTATCGATGGAGATTCTCGCCGCCGCGCTCGCGACCACCGTTCAGGGGAGCCCCGTGAAGGTGCACTGGACCCGGGAGCAGGAATTCTATAACACCTATCAGCGGCAGGGCGTCGTCGCGAAGATGCGGGTCGGGGTAAAAAATGACGGCACGATTACCGCGCTCGAACAGAAGCTTTACTGGGATGCCGGAGCTTATGTTGAATACGGCGCGAACGTCGTCAACGCGGCCGGGCTCTCGGCTTCGGGGCCGTATCGCATTCCCAATGTCCATATCGATTCCGTCTGCGTTTACACGAATCTCCCGCCGGGCGGGCCGTATCGCGGTTTCGGTTATTCCGAATTCCTTTTCGGACTTGAATCCCATTTCAACGAAGTCGCGAAAAAGCTCGGAATTGATCCGGTCGAGTTCCGACGCAAAAACGCGATCTGCACGGGGGATGTTCTCAATTACGGCGGAAAGATGAATCCTTCAGGGCTCCTCGAATGCATCGACAAAGTCGCGCGTGAGATCGACTGGGGGAAGAAGCGCGTTTCAGCTGATCCGCGAAAAGCGATCGGGAAAGGTTTTGCGCTTTTCTGGAAGGCGCCGGCCATGCCGCCGAATGCCTCCTCGACCGCGTTTCTGAAGTTCAACGAGGACGGAAGTCTGAATATTCTCGTTTCCGCCATGGAGATCGGACAGGGCTTTCTCACGGTGATGGCTCAGATCGCGGCCGAGGTGTTGAGTGTTCCGCCGGAAAAAATCCGGGTTGAAACACCGGACACCGATCGCAATCCGTATGAATGGCAGACTGTCGCTTCGCATATCACCTGGGGCACCGGGAACGCAGTGAAGAAGGCGGCGATCGACGCGCGCGAGCAGATCCTTGACATTGTCTCCTCCGCGCTCGGCCAACCGCGCGAGTCTCTCTATCTCGACGACGAGCAGGTCAGATCGCGAAGTGATGCCGGTTTTGCTCTCCCTCTCCGTGATTTCGTGATCAATGGGATCATGATGAAGGATGGCACTTTTCGCGGCGGGCCGATTATCGGGCGCGGGATGTTCATGCCGGAATTCGCCTCGGCGCTCAGCGATCCCGAGACGAGTCAGGGTGGGAAACCGAATGTTCATTACACGGTGGGTGCAAGCGCAATCGAAATCGAAGTCGACCGTGAGACCGGCAAAATCACTATTCCGAAGGTGGTTCTCGGGGTCGATTGCGGAAAGGTGCTGAATCCGGATCTTCTGAAAGGGCAGGTGACCGGCGGCATGGTTCAGGGCCTCGCGACGGTTCTTTACGAGGACATGCGCTTTGACGAGAAGGGCCGGCTTTTGAATCCCAATTTCACGGATTACAAAATCCCTACCGCGCTCGATACACCGGAAGAAATCGTTTCGATTTTTGTCGAGCACGAGCAGCCGGACGGGCCGTTCGGGGCGAGGGGGGTGGGTGAACACACGATGATTCCCGCCGCCCCGATCATCGCGAACGCGATCGAAGATGCTCTTGGAATCCGCATCCGATCCATGCCGATTACCGCTGAAAAGATTGCGCTCGCGATCAAGGACTCTTGAAATGGCGTGCCCGGCGAGGTTCGAACTCACGACCTTCAGCTCCGGAGGCTGACGCTCTATCCAGCTGAGCTACGGGCACGTACTCATGGCGTAGCATAAAAAAATCCAGGGTGCCAGCGGGACCTGTCTTTCTTGCCTTTAAGGACGGGACCCGAAGAGGGCAGTTCCGACGCGAATATGAGTGGCGCCTGCCCGAATCGCCTTTTCGAAATCGTCCGACATTCCCATCGAAAGGCCACCTTTGCTCCAGGGACGGCAGGTCAGTTCGAGTTTCCTGAGCAGATGGAACGGGTGGGTTTCAGAATCCTGGTGTTCAGGATCGGGGATGCACATCAGTCCTTGAAGGTCGAGATCGGGAATAGCCGCCACTTTCGCGGCCAGCTCCGCCGTGGAACCGGGGCGAGCTCCCGATTTGCCCACCTCGTCATCAATATTGACTTCAATGAACACGGGAAGCCGGCCCGGGCGAGAGGAGCTTTTCCAGCGTTTGGCCAATTCCAGTGCTAGCCTTTCGGAATCGACGGTGTGGACACAATAAACGTGCGGGATCAGGAGCTTTACTTTGTTCGTCTGAAGATGTCCGATCATATGCCAGCGAATTCCGCTGCAACCCCGGTCGGCCATTTCGACGGCCTTTCTCACAAGCTCCTGGACGTAGTTTTCACCGAAATCGCGGTGCCCGAGCCGGTAAAGCTCTTCGATCGCGCTGATCGGTTGCATTTTGCTGACCGCGATTAACATCGGAACCGCGCCCGGTGCCTTGAAAGCCCTCATTTGAATTTCATCGTAGCGGGCCGCGAGCGACGCTTCGCTGTTCATTTCGGAGATCTCCCGAAGAGGGCAATGCCGAAAATCGAGTCCAGATCACTTAAAAGCTGCGCCATGGGAAGCCCGACAACGTTTGTGTAGCTTCCGGAGATCCCTTCGATCAGGGCCATTCCGAGTCCCTGGGCGGCGTAAGCTCCGGCTTTGTCGTTGGGTTCGCCGGAATCGATATAGCGCGCGATCTGCTGTTTTGAAAGGGGTCGCATCCGAACTTTCGAATTCACGACGCGCGTGTGCGTCTTCGGCTTTCGCGAGATCTCGAGGATGCAATATCCGGTCAGAACCGTATGCGTTTTCCCGGCGAGCGCGCGCAACATTCTGGTCGCGTCTTTTCGGTTACGCGGTTTGCCGAAGATGGACTTGCCATCCGGGGCGACGACGGTCGTATCGGCTCCGATGATGAGGGTGCGGGATCGAGGAGAGGCCGTTTCAGGATCAGCGGGAGCCAGCGACAGCGCTTTCTCACGCGCAAGGCGCGCGACCATCTTTCTCGGGCTTTCGTGCCGAAGAACGGTCTCGTCAGCGACTGGCCGCAAACTATCGACCTCGAGACCGACTTGGCTCATCAGTTCGATGCGTCTCGGGGAACTCGAGGCGAGAATGATGCGGAACATGGACTCAGTACACCCTTACTAAAAATAGAACTGCGTTGAGAGAAAGCGGAACTGATCCTTGAATTCACGAAAATTATCCGTCCGTTTGAAAAAAACGGTCACTTCCGTGCGAACTCCTGATTCGCTCACGAAAAAGAAGCTCCCTCCGGAACGGAAAACAGTCGCCAATCCGATCCCGGCGCCTGCAACGGATGTCCGGATCTTGTATTCCTCTTCTGTATAGATTTTCGTTATGTGCGTGAGTAGCTTCACCTTGTCGAGGCTGCCGAAAAGATCGACCGCGGTGATCGCCGCATAATGACCGTCATACCCGACGTGCATTTCAATGGATTGACGCCCGATGAGCGCCATCGACGTGCTCCGAACCATGCTGTTGAAAAGGGGTCTCCCCGCCTCGTCCACCGGAGCGTCGAACATCGCGTTCATGAGAAGTTCGTCAACGGCGTTGGCGATGACCGTGGCCATACGGCTCTGAAACTTGGCCGCGATGAAGAAATTCTTGACCGCTTCGACGGCATCCTGCTTTTGCGTCGTTTTCTGCAGCTTCACGATCTGGACCTTCGCGTTCGGGAGCAGCGTGTTCAGGCCGAACGCTCGTTCCGAGAGCGTCGCTTTCAGGATTTTTCCGTAATAGAGACCGGTCGCAACGGGATCGTGGTAGTTTCTCATGATGAAGTGCCCGAACAGCGGGCTCTCGATGAGATACTGGACTTTCTCAATGTTCGAGGAAGTCAGAAAATGAATCGCGTTCGCGTTGATTTTATCGGAGAAGAGTCCGACGGTTTCCTGAATGGCTGTTTCGAATTCCTTGTACTGCGCTTCAGAGGATGCGTCGAGGAATATCACTCGAGGTTCTTTTTCGGCAACAATGGTCGCGCCCTCTTTCGCGGTGGTCGCCGTGATGAGAGTGAGACCCGCGGATTCTGCCGCACTCGCGGCGAAAGCCCGGTCTTCAGGAAGGGTTGAAATGAGGAGAAAATCGGTATTAGCCAAGATAATCCCCGTCAGCGCATTAAAAAGCTGAAGTATTCCTCTGGAATATCATCGAAGGAGGCCTGTCCGCTGCATTTCGTGCACTTCAACGGAGGGAGCTTGAATTCCAGTTTTTTCAAATCGTCCGTTTTGAAAAGTCCGACCAACTCGCTTTTGCAGGTCGCGCATGAAAAAGGCACGTAAATCGATTCAACACAGCCTTCGGGGATGAAATTCGAGATCAGGTTGATCTGTTCGACGATCGCCGTTGAGCATTCAATGAAATGCAATTTGATGTTCTTGGCCTGGAGTGACTGAAAATACTTGATCCAGGCTTTCACGCCAACCGAGTTGATCCTGGGTACGTCCCGGCAATTAACGATAAGTTCCGGAGACGTTAAACCGATGATCTGTTCGAAGTTGACACTTTCTTCAATCGAACCGGTAAGCCGGACGAGCAAAGAGTTGCCCTTCTGCTCCTTGACGACATTGATCATTATTTCACCTCACCGTGATGCTCGTATGGAAGTTGGTTGAATTCATAGAAAATGTTAGTGAAAATGGCGGAATGGAGCAACATCAATTTAAGCTTTCTTTGACCGTGGGAACCAAGCTCCTTATCGGCGGGGTTCTGCTGCTGGTCATGGTGATCGGATTTTTGAATTTTTCGGCCATTTTTCTGCTGAAAGAAGACAAAAAAGCCTACGTTTACGAGTCCCAGGCCAGAGAGTCTGTGCTTGCTGGTCGGGGATTCGCGAATTCGATCCGGCGTGTATTGGACACCTTGCGCCTTTCACTCGCCGCCATCGATCCTGCAAAACTCGGCTCAGGTACGCAGGAAACCGCTCAGTCGCTCTTTAGCTCCGAAAAGCGTTTGCTGCAGCCTATTGCTGAAAATCAGTCGGATGTTCCGGTCATTTCGCTAGGCCTTTTCAGGCCTGAAACCGGGGCTGCGATTTCGGCGATTCAGGTTTTCAACAAAAGAGCCGTTGAGGAGGCAGAGCTGAAGGTTCCCGAGAATATGATGGGGACTATTCCGGCTGAGTCGATCAAGGAAGTGAGTCCTGAGCTTACGGCCAAAGGATATGCTTTCCTGAACCTCTCGAAAATCGGCGAGGCCCCCGTGCTTGGCGTGATCGCCGCTGATACGAAGTTTCGTGCCGGTGCCCAGGGACTTCCGGTCGCGATCGGTTTTGTTCCGATGCAGGAGTTTGTAAAACAACTGGCCGGCATGAATATGACCATCGCGACCCGGTCGGGACGCGTGCTCTTTGACTCGGACCCGGCGGTCTTCTTTACGGTCAGTAATATCGGCGGAGATCCTCTCTTCCAGGCCGCTCTGGGAAGCCAGCTCTCCTCGGGCGCCGTTGAATACGAACTGGCGAATGTTCGCTACCTGGGGAGCTACCTCAACACCGGGCTTGACCTCGTTGTCACGAATCGGATGCCGTGGCAGAAAGCAATGAAGGCGACCTATGCCTTGACCGAGAAGTTTGTTCTCCTCGGCCTGATGGCGGTTGCCGTCGCCGTGATTTTCACGATCCTGTTTTCGAAGACGCTGACCGCGCCGATCAACCGGCTTTATCTGGCGACACAGGAAGTCGCGAAGGGAAATTTCAAACTGAATCTGAAAGCCCAGAGCCGTGACGAGATTGGCGCCTTGACGTCGTCCTTCAACGTCATGTCGGAGCAGATCAGCGAGCTGATTCAGGAAAAAATGCGGAAGATCCAGATCGAGAACGATCTGGCGATCGCGGCTACCGTGCAGCAGACGCTGATTCCTCCAGCCGCATTTGTCGGAGACAGACTGCGAATTCAGAGTCTCTACCAATCGGCTGACGAATGTGGCGGTGACTGGTGGGGTTTTTTCGGAGCTGGCGACAAGATGGCGATCATGATCGCGGACGCGACGGGACATGGTTTGCCCTCAGCCTTGATCACGGCTTCGGCTCGAAGTTGTTTCAGCGTTCTCAGCAAATTCGCGCAAGACGACCCGAAGTTCAGTTTTTCGCCCAAGGAGATGCTCGCCTACGCCAATCGCGTGATTTACGATGCGTCACAGGGTAAAATCATGATGACCTTTTTCGCCGGAACGATCGATTTTTCGGCTATGACTTTGACCTACGCGAGCGCCGGGCACACGCCGCCCTGGCTTTTCCGAAAAGAAGGGGCTTCGCACGCGCTGAAGAGCCTGGTTTCACGGGGCGTCCGCCTCGGTGAAGTCAGGGATTGCGACAATTTTGACGAAAAGGTCGAACCGCTTCGCAAGAACGATATTCTCTTCCTCTACACCGACGGACTGCTCGAGGGCACGAACAAGGAAGGCGTCATGTACGGGAAAAAGAGGGCTCGTGAGCTTTTCGAACGGACGCTGATCGGGGCCACGGAGAACCCGCTCGAGCGCGTGATCGAAGACCTGAAAAAGGATTTCATGCTTCACAACACTGGCAAATCACTTGATGACGATCTCACGCTGGCTGCCATGATGATCGATCCTGAGGGCCCCGGGGGCTATGCAAAGGTTTGAACTGAAAAACTGGGAGAAGGCTCTTGTCGCCTTTTCCACCGTTCTTTTCTGCCTGTCGGCAACCGTCTATGCGACGAACTTTCCGTTGTGGAAATATTTTTACGGTTATGACACGGAAACCGAACGGGAGAAAATCGGACGGCTTTCTACGAAACAGGGGACCGTTCGTCGCGAAATCCTCGGCGAAGCGGAGTTCAAGTTCATCGATCTGGAAGCCGCGCTGTACGATCAGGACACGATTGTCACCGGCTCCGGGAGTGTCGCTCATCTGGAACTCGATGAAGGTAACACGATCGAGCTTGGGGCGAATGCGATGGTTCGGCTCGCGTTCGAGTCGCAGCTATCGTTCGGTCGAATCGCGCGGACGCCCCGGATCGATGTCGTGGCCGGAGCGGTCGTTGGACGCGCGAAGAAGAAGCCCATGATTATCCGGTCGGGGCAAAAGACGATTGAAATCGCCAAGGACGCGACGCGGGTACTCGAACCGCTCCCGCCGCCCATCCCATCCCCCGTTCCCCGGCCGCTCCCTTCGCCGAGTCCTTCGGCGAGCCCGTCTCCGCTTCCTTTGCCGAGTCCATCAGCGAGCCCGTCTCCGCTTCCTTTGCCCAGTTCTTCAGCGAGTCCGTCTCCAGTTCCGCCCGCCTTTTCCCTAAGACGACTGGAGGTCATTTCACCGCTTCCGGGCGCGTCGTTCGGCGTAAAGAAGTGGAGCCCAACGCAGGAAGTTCCCGTCCGGTTCGAGTGGAAAGTCGACCCGCCCGACGTTTCTTTGTTGCTGGCGATCAGAGCAGCCGGGCGCGGCAAGTCGTTGCACGAAGAAGTCGTGCCAGCGCGGCGGGGCAAAGCCAGTTTCGTCTGGATCGCGCGTAAGCCCGGAAATTTCGAATGGGAGCTTCTGACCTCCAAACGCGAGCGTCTTACTTTCGGCGAGAAGAAGGCCGAGTTTGTGATCCCGCCTGAATTCGAGGGCATTCAGATTTTAAGTCCGCTGATCGCGGGTGAAAGTACGGCTTCCAATCTCATCAAAGACCGCGTGTTGAAGAAGTCCTTGGAGATCACGTTGCGATGGCAACCCCTCCCAGGAATCCGGGAATACCGTATTGAAATCGCGAAAACCACTGGAGGTAAGCCTGACCTGGTGGATGAAACCGAGAATCCGAGTTTCACGCTCGTTCGAGAAAAAATCATCAACTCGGGGCGGATCTTTTATCGGGTGAGCGCGGAGCTGGAGAATGGATTCATCGCCGTCTCGGAAACCAATCCGTTCATTTTTGATTTTCTTCCCCCGATTCTCACCTTGCCCAAGGACGACGCCAGGGTGGCGCCGGCTGCTGAGGCGCCCGGAGGGGGTAATATTTTACTGACCTGGCAACACACGAACTTCACGGATTCGTATGAATTGGAGATCGCGAAGGACGAAAATTTCGACCAGATACATGAGAAGATAACGCGAAAGCAGAATTTCCTGTCCTTGAAGCGGCCGCCTGCGGGGCAGTATTGGTGGCGGGTGAGAAGTCTTTCAAAGAACCTGTCCAGCGCTCCGAGCGCGGCATTCAGGTTTACGATCGAGGACGAGCCGGGGGAGATGGGCGGAATTGGCCGGGGCGCATCACAGGAGCCCGGCGGCGATTAAGCTTTGGGTGCTTGAGGACCGTTATCGAGACGCTTCGCGTTTTCAGAATCTTCGATGTCCTTGCCCTCGAGACCCTTCTTAAAAGCGCCAATACCTTTCCCCAACGCGGCCCCGAGTTCCGGGAGCCGGCGGTGACCAAAAAGAAGCACGACAACGGCAACAATCAACAAATGTCCAAGGCTGAGTCCAAACATGATGAGCCACTCTACAGGAGAGGCATTGGTAGCGTCAAACCCGATTCTGGGGTATGCACTTGGCCGTGGCTGCTTCGGAGCTTCTCTGCACGGTAAGTTCTTTCAAAATGCTTACGGCGACGGTTTTCGAACTGAAATTCGAGTCTGATCGCGAACTTCTTTTTAAGCCGGGGCAGTTCATCAGTCTGGTTATTCCCGGGCTTGGCCCTCACGGCAGGGACCTTCGAAGGGCATATTCGCTCGCTTCAGCTCCCGGGTGCCGGCCGCTCCAGCTTTGCGTCAAGCGGGTGAGCGGTCCGGGCAGCCGTTTTCTCAGCGAACTTCGTCCGGGTGATCGGTTCCGGGCATTCGCGCCTTACGGCGACTTCGTTTTTCGCCCTAAGTCTGCCCGGTTCTGCTTCGTCACTACCGGGACCGGAATTGCTCCGGTACGTTCCATGCTGCTTTCGCCCGAGTATCGATCAGAAGAGCGATCTGGCACGATCTGTCTCTTAGGGGTGCGCGAGGAGGGCGAAATCCTGTTTCGGGATGAACTGGCTGGCATTCCGGGACTCCGGTTCGTCCCCTGTATTTCGCAGCCCGCGCCCAGTTGGAACGGGTTTCACGGCAGGGTTAGTGATTACGTGCGCCAACTCGGTTCTGAATTCCCCTGGGCTGAAACAGAGTTTTACCTCTGCGGCAATTCGCGGATGATCAGCGATGTCAAAGCCATTCTGTCTGAAAAGGGTGTGCAAAAAAGCGCGATTTATCAGGAAATTTATTACCGCTGAAAAACCTCGAACCATCACGGGGCGACGCTGAATGCGAAAAGTCGATCACGCCCGACGACGTAAATTCTTCCATTTACGATAATCGGGCTCTGATGGCGCTGGACTCCGAAAATCCGATCGGCAGGACCCCCTCCCGCGAAAAGGACTTCGCCCGTTTCACCATCAAAGGCCTTTAGTTGCTGACTGCCTTCCGTTCCGGGACCGGTTCCATCCGCAGGTCCAACGGTCCAGACGATCGCGTCTGATCTGCCGTCCGGGCTCGAAACAATCGGCGACCCGAGCCCGTTCTGATTCGCACACCAGGCGATGCGAACCTTCGGAGGCGTGCCCGGGCTGACTTTGATGGCGGTCAGGTCACCTGGCTGGTCACCAGGACATCCGATCCCGCGTCCATTGAAGACGAGATAGCTCCCGTAAGGGGATTCGTACTTCGCGATTGCGGCGATCGCTGAACTGGTTGTCACCCGTTTCGCGAAAACCTGCTTTCCGACTCCTCCGAGCCTATCCCTGTTCACGAGATAGGCGATGCCGTTCTTTCCGATTGAAATGAGAAGTTCCGAAGGATTCGAATTTGGCACGTCGAAGGGTGTCGGCGCCGTTCCGCCGAGCCCGCGATCCCTCGTGTCCAGCGACCGCCAGTTCTTCGGCGTGAAGAAGTTGGTTCGATTCCGCTTGAATGCGGCATTCGTGTCGAGGCGGAGAATCGCTTGTCCGTCATTCCATGCTGAGACACCGAAGGTGCTTCCGGTCGCGATGAACGCGGAGGTGCCGTCCGAGGTGATTCCCGCTGGAGCCCAGACTCCGCCGCCCCGGGCGCGTGTGGCCCAACTCTTCACGATGCCGGGATCGGAGATCGATACGGCGATGACCCAACCGTGAAAGTTTCCGCATTCTCCGTGGTGTCCGGTGTAAGGCACGTAAAGCGTGTCGCCGATGAGGGCGAGGGCGCCTTGCTGGTTCTGAACCGAGGGATCGAAGCTGAATCGTTTGAAACGCGCGCTCTCGGCGACATCGACCGGCCATCCGGCCCGGATTGTTCCGTCGTCAACGGAGATCGCGAAGATCAGATGTTTTTTCGTGACACCTCCGTCGGGCGTTGTCATCGCATTCACGAACAGAGTTCTGGATTCCGGGTCGATGATGGGGGTCCCCGTTATTCCGACGGGATCGATATTTCCGCATGGGAGGTGTTCTCGCGGGACCGGAGCGCCGAGTGTTTGCGACCAAACATTGGCTCCGGAACTTGCCTCAATGGCGTGCACGAGATTTCGTTCGGTGCTGATGATGATGAGATCGCGAAGTCCACCCGGAGTTTGGGCCGAGGGAAAGTAGAGCGGCTGGGCATAAACAGGCCCGTCGAGTTTCGCTATGAACGCGGGATCAAGACGAAGCGCCGATGCTGTGTTCTTGCTCAGAATGGGATCAATGTATAGCCCGTCACGTGCCGGACTGTTTTGGTGCTGAAGAACCGGGGTTCCCCCCGTCCTTTTTGTCGCCATGGCTGTCGCTGCGGTGCCTGCTTCGGCTTTTTTTGAGCTGTGTGCGGCATTTGGCCGTTTGGGAAATTTTTCCGTGCAGCCGGTCAGGGTGAGCGCGACGAGAGACCACAGGATCAGTGAAACTTCCATTTGTTACCTCGTACGGCTCGCGCGCACGGGCATTTCGAATTCCGTACCATCAGACGATAAGCCCGCAGGGTTGAAGGAAATTTTTGCAAGATTACGCGGCAGGACAGTCCGCTTTTTGCATCGGGCGGCCATGGCTCAGGCGAAAGCCGTAAAGGGGGACTCGTCTCATGAAGAATATCCTGCTGCTGTTAGTTCTCAGCGCGTTTGCCTCTGGTCGAGCATACGGCGCGATCGAGCGCGCGTCCGTGGACAAGTGCAAAGGCTGTCATGAGGGCGTTGTGAACAGCTTCCTTGATGGCACGCATCACGGCAAAGCCTGGAGCAAGGACCAGACCGGCCCCAAGTACAATTGCGAGACTTGCCACGGAAACGGTGATCAGCACATCAATGACAATAAGATCGAATCGATCATCAGCTTTTCCAAGAAGTCCGCGCAAAAGCCCGGCAAACTCAACGACGTATGCATGAATTGCCACGGCAAGAGCTCCGATCTCATGTTCTGGAGCGCGGGCAAGCACAAACGCAATGACGTCGCTTGCTCGTCCTGTCATTCTATTCACAAAGAAAAACAGATCAGATCGGCATCCACTTGCTTCAGCTGTCACAAAGACATCCGGTCGCAAGTGAATCGTTTTTCTCACCATCCGATTCTCGAAGGGAAAGTGACTTGCGTGGATTGTCACAACCCGCATGGAACCTTATCGCATGGAATGATCCGGGCTGAGACAAATAACCAGCTTTGTTACCGCTGTCACGCCGATAAACGCGGGCCCTTTGTTTTCGAACATCCCCCGGTCGAGGAAAACTGCATGTCCTGTCATAATCCGCACGGCAGTCAGCATTTTCACCTTTTGACCCAGAAACTTCCGAACCTCTGTCAGGATTGCCATGATTTCAGTCGGCATCCGGGTACCCCTTATGACGGGAAAAAGGGTTTTCGCGGAACGAGGGACAACAAGCTCATCGCCAGGAGCTGTTTGAATTGTCACGACCGGATCCACGGAAGCATGGCTCCGCATAACCCGGCCTTTCCGGACAATAGCGGGAAGGTTTTCACCCGATGACCGAGCGGAACGAGAACCCCGACCACAGCCCCCGACCCCTAGTAAGCCCCTAGTAAGCCCCTAGTAAGGAGGACGAGCATGAAAAGAACGACGTATTGGATCTCGTTTCAGCTGTTAATGGCGGGCGTATTCGCGTCCGCGGCATCGGCGGATTTTACGCTGGGCACCTGGGATCTTTCGGCCGGAGTGGGGCTGGGCGCTCAACTCACGAACATTCGGAAGTCGAGTGCGAAATGGGTGGAATACCGTGATTTTCGCAACTCGGCTCTGGCAAACGCCTACCTAAACGCCGAGAGAGCCTCATATCGTCTTAATTTGGAGGCGACGCGAATCGGGTTGGATGATCAGGAATACGTCCTTTCAGGCGGACGGTACGGAAGTTTTCAATACGATATTTTCTACAACTCGATCATTCATAACCTGTCCTTCAACGCGCTAACCTTCTATTCCAATCCAGGATCCGACACGCTCAACTGGGGTGCGGGTGTCAGTCCGACGGCCTCGACGACGTGGCCCTCGCGTTTTGACTACAGCGTCAAGCAAAAGAATTTCGGCGCGAACGCGAGTTATTTTTCCGAAGGGCCGATCTTTTACTCGATCGGTGTCGAGCAGTCAAAGCCGGGGGGGATTCGGCCGGTCGGAGTGAGCTTGACGACTCCGGGCGGGCCTGGCTTGGAACTTCCGGAACCGATTGATCAAAAGAACAACACGGTCGCCATGGAAGTCGGCTACAAGCAGGCGAATTGGACCACCTCCCTGGATGGAAGCTTCAGCCGGTTCACGAACTTCGTTCCGTTTGTCGAGTTCAGGAACCCGAGCTTCACGGCAACCACGCCGACTGAGAAACTCTCCGTTCCGCCCTCCAATGATTACTGGAAGATCGGCGGCAAAGCGGCGTGGAATCCAATCGGCCTCAATTCATCGTTCCTCGTCCGGGCGAGTTACGCCAAGCTCACGAACGAGCAGAACTTGTTCGAAACCATAGCAGACGGTACCGGAAATACCGGCGATCCGGTCGCCGTTCCTGCTCTAACGAATGCTTTCTCGGGAGATCTGCAATACGGCACCGCGAGTGCCGCGCTGACCTCCGAACCGGTTCAGGATCTCGAGACGAAGCTCTATTACAATTTTTCCCGCAAGTGGAATCAGAATACCTCGATTACGTTTACCGGAGCGACTCCCGACGAAAATGTCACGAATGAACTCTTCTCCTATTACAAACACGACCTCGGGATCGACGTGGATTATCCGCTTCCGGCTAAAACGAAGCTTGGTCTCGGATATGAGTACATGAATGTCCATCGGCATCGCATTGACGCGATCGCAACGAGAGATCACGTCTACTACGCGGAATTGCGCAACAGTGAGGCGGATTTTGTTGCGGCTAAAGTAAAATACCAACGACTCAATCGCTCTTCGGATGCCGGTTATACGGAAGGCGGGTTGGAAGGAGATTTTCGAATTCTTTATTATCTGCGACGATTTGACGTCACCAATAAAGGTCAGGACAAGGTCAGTGCGGCGCTCGATTTTACCCTCATGGATAACGTCGGGCTGGGTCTCGAGTACACTTATCGTCTGAACGATTATTATCAGACTATTTTTGGCCGCAATAAGGATCGCTCCAATGAGGTCTACGCAGATCTCAGTTATCAGGTCCCAAGCTTTGGGAGGTTTACGATTTTTACCGACTATGAAGTCACGAAATACGAATCTTCGGCCCGAAGGTACAATCCCGGAATCGACCCCGCGCCCTCGACCCCGCCCGACGCGAACAATTACAACTGGGGAGCGGGAATCGAGAACCGGACTTGGGGATGGGGTCTTGAAGCGGAACTTCCGATTGTCGAGAACAAGGTCGATTTCGGTGCCGGATGGCAGCAGTATCGCGGAAAGGGAAATACTGAATTCGGAGTTCAGTCCCTGGGAGCCGCTCCGGCCTACGCCGCGGCACCGATCGGGAATTTCGACAATTATCTCCGGAACACCCTGCGGGCCAGAGCTCGCTACGCTATTACCGAGAGCTTTACCGCGACTCTGGGGTACCTGTACGAGCTTTTCAAATATGAAGATATCAGTTTCGACGCGTACACGCTCACTCCAGGAACGAATACGCTGACCGGTGCTTTCTCGGATTACGATTACACCGGACATCTGGGTTATCTCGTCGCCGAAGTTCGGTTTTAACGCATATGCAAAATAAAAAAGGAAAGGGGCTCTCATGATTTGTTCTCGTTTTATGAATTTGGCTGGTCTTTTCGTCCTGCTCGTAACCCTGACGGCAACCACGGGATGCGGAAAAAAGGGAATCCTGGACCATGTTGTCGTAACCCCGACCGAAAACTTTCAGAACGTTCGGGTGTCGCTGTTTTTCAAGAGTGACGTTCAGCTCCTGCTCGAGGGAAAGGTCGGAGTCGGAGAGTATGGTCATGTTTACATGTACCCATGGACCGCGGGACGGCCTTTCGAAATGGGATTCGAACTCAAGTCATCCGTCTTTCACGAGCCCGGATACGTGAACCTGAAGCCCACGATGTATCTTCCGAACGGCGCGCCGATCGGCCTTCCGTACGCCGTCGTCGAGGTTCGGGGTGAGCAACCGGTCACGCCCACCTTCGATCTTTATGGGTATGTTGATGTAGAGCACCTTTCCTGGCTCGGAATGGCAGGTGTTTTTGAGATTTCTGAAGGCAGCGACATTCCAGCCGGGCTGACATTAACCCAGGTGTTTTTGCGAGACGAAGCCGGGGTTCCGACCCTCTTCGCGAGTGTCCTCGGGCCCGCGTTTAACACGGACGGCTCGGTAAAACAGAGAGCCGGTCTCGCGCTGTTCGCGAATGTGAAGGCGCTGGCGCTCAAGACACGAGCTGGTGAGCCAAACGTGCTCAAGCCGGAAAAGAAGATCTACGTGACCGGTCCGATCGCGACGGATACGCCCAGTAAGAAGGCTGATATGGTTCGGCTGCAACGAGAGATCATAGCTGAGGCGAATCGCAGCGCGGGCCGGTAAGGCGTTCGAAAAGGAAAGGGGGCAGGGTTCATGAAACGGTGCTTGCGGTTCTTGGTGTCCGTTTTCGCGATCATGGCTCTGCCCCTAGGTTCGGCTCTTGCGGACAATTGCCTTCACGAGGGATTTCTTCCCAGAAACGAAATGCGCATACCTCCTGATTCGGTATTCGTGAACGGTATCACAGAGGCAAAGTTTGACGAAATACTGGATCGGACAGTCCGGTTTTACGCTCCCGTCATTTCGAGCCGCGGCGGAGTTCTGGAGCTTGATAGAAATTGGCAGGACGGAACCGTGAACGCGTACGCCGAAAGAAACGGTCGTCGCTGGATCATTAGGATGTTCGGTGGTCTTGCGCGACATCCGGCGATCACCGAAGACGGCTTTGCTCTGATCACGTGTCACGAGATCGGACATCACATCGGGGGGGCGCCGAAGTACCGTCGAAGCTGGGCGGCGAATGAAGGGCAGTCGGACTATTTTGCGACTTTGAAGTGCCTCCGAAATCTGTTTTCGCAGGACGACAACGTCGGTATCGTGAGCCGGATGAAGCTTGATCCTGCCGTGGTTTCGAGTTGTGAAAAGAGCTTTGCCGCTCCGGGTGACGTTGCGCTTTGCGAGCGCAATGCGATGGCGGGCCTGTCAGTAGGGAAGCTTGCAAGAGAGATAAGCGGTGGAGCAGGGCCGGAAGTCAGCTTCAGTACCCCCGACCGAAACGTCGTCGCGGAGACCTATGACGATCACCCCGCCGCGCAATGCCGTTTGGATACTTACTTTGGCGGAGTGAACTGCCGGGTTCCCGTATCGCATGAACTTAGCGAAACCGATGCGGCGGCAGGCACTTGTTCGGAAGAACTCAATTTCGAGAGCGGTTTCAGACCGCGCTGCTGGTACAAGCCGTCCTCAAGTACTGGACCAAATCCGCCGCAAGCCGGCATCGCGCGGGCGCCGCTCCTGCTCGGACAAACCCACTTGGTCCTGACGAATCCGTATACCGCGCTCCCGGTGCATTATGACGTTTCCGAGTTTCCGGACGCGTTCGGAGTTTACGTGGAGGTTTCCCAACCGAACCGGGAGTTTATCGTGCCGAACGGCACCATTCCCGATCCCTACCGGCTGCTCTGGTTCAGCAGAATCGGCGTGAGGGGCGATGTAGTCATGACACCAGTTCGGGACCTGCCGGGGTGGGGAACGTATTCCGTTCGGATCATTCCGCTCGATAGCAGTGGAACATCTTCGGTCGGTCGTTTTTCGAATTCAGCAAAGCTTGTTTTGAGTCCGGCTCGGTGACAGTTCCGACGAAAGGAGGCTCCGTATGCAGTGGTCGGGTATGCTCCTGGTTGCCATCTTTGCGACGTTCTCGATTCCGAAGGCCGCGGTCAGCGCTGAAGGCGAGAGCCTTGTCCGCTTTCCTGCACGGTACTTCGTGAAATTCAGGTACGAACTCTCGGTCCGCGAGATCAAACAAAGATTCGCCAGAGTCGGGTTAAAGCTACAAGGCCAAATCCCGGAAATTCAAGTGTACGTGGCAGATGCTGTGGATCCCGACCGGTTCGAGGAGACCGGAAAGGAACTGGTCAACAGTTCTCCCGATGTCCTCTATCTGGAAAAGGACCGGGTCGTCAGGGCGCTCGAGAGTCATGAAAGCCATGATTCGTCGGCCTCTCCGAACGATCCGAAGTTTCAACAGCAGAAGGCGATGATGCGAATCGCTCCTGAAGCCGCTTGGAAGCTTTCGAAGGGATCTCGTGATGTGCTCGTCGCGGTTACCGATACCGGCGTGGCGTTGAGCCATCCGGAACTCAAGAATCAGATCTGGACGAATCCGAATGAACTCCCCGGGAACGGAATTGATGATGATCGAAACGGCTTTGTTGATGACGTGCATGGATGGAACTTTGTCAGGACAAACAACAATGATCCGCCGGAGCCAGAAGATGACGAGGGACATGGCACGCATGTCGCTGGAATCATCGGAGCCGAGGGGAATAATTCTGAAGGTATTGCCGGAATCAACTGGCAGGTGTCGATCCTGCCCGTGAAGTTTCTCGATTCCGACGGGTCTGGCACGCTCGAAGGGGGAGTTCGCTCCATTCTATACGCCGTTAAACACGGTGCGCGACTCATCAATGCGAGCTGGGGCGATAGCGAGACCTCAAGGACGTTGCAAGATGCGATCGAGTACGCGTTTTCGAAGGGATCGCTTCTCATCGCGGCTGCCGCAAACAGTACAAAAGACACTGATCTCAAGCCGAACTACCCGTCGGCTGATGTTTCTCTGGGCGTGATTTCGGTCGCAAGCTCCTCGCGGACCGGAACTCTCTCCGGCTTTTCGAATTACGGCATTCTTTCAGTCGATCTCGTGGCGCCGGGTTCGGACGTGCTGTCCACTTACCTTCGCGGGAAATACGCGAAAATGAGCGGAACTTCGATGGCGGCACCCATGGTGACCGGCATAGGAGCACTGATGCTGTCCCTTGAACCCGAACTGAGTGCACTTGAGCTACGTAACGGGATGTTGAACGCGGTCGAGGAGAGTCCCGGGTATGAAGGAAAAATTTCGACGAGGGGTGACATCAGGGCGGATTTCGCGCTCGAGCAGCTCCAGAAGGGGTTTCAGATCTGGCCATCGCGGCTGACCATCGCACTGAACTCACCGTACCCCCTGACGGCGTATCGTCCTGAGGGGACCGTTCAATGGGAGGTCAGCGACGAATCATTGGCGCTAATTGACGCGAACGGCGTCCTCACGTTTTTGAAAGCAGGTGAAATTCAGGTCCGCGCTCGTGATGGCTCGGGTAAGCAAACAAGTACCGCTTGGATCAGAGGCCGCTGAGCCTGTGCCATCCTGAGCGCCTGCCGGACGGCTGGAACACCACTTGCCTTTCTTCCTTGAATGACTCTCTCTGAAATCGCCATTCGTCGTCCGGTTTTCGCGTGGATGCTGATGGCGGCCCTGATCATATTCGGAGGCGTATCATTCAGTCGAATGGGCGTGAGCCAGCTCCCCGACGTGGACTTTCCGGTGGTCACGATCTCGCTCTCCCTTCTGGGCGCCGCGCCGGAGGTCATGGAGACGCAGGTCGTTGATCCCATCGAAGACGCGGTCATGAGCGTCGAAGGGGTCCGGAGTGTCACCTCGTCTTCTTACGAGGGAAATGCGACGATCACGGTCGAGCTCGATCTGGATCGCGACATCGATGCCGCGCTTCAGGAAGTCCAGACGAAAGTGGTGCAGACGCAGCGGCTATTGCCGCGGAATATGGATCCCGCCGTTATCACGAAAACGAACCCCGAGGATCAACCGATTCTCTGGCTGGCGCTGGGGAGCAAGGAACACTCCGTTCGCGAACTCATGATTTACGTCAGGGATCAGCTGAAAGATCAGTTCACGTCCCTGCCCGGCGTGGGCGAGGTCATGCTGGGTGGCTACATCGAGCCGAATATGCGGGTTTGGGTCTCACAACGGGCATTGGCGCGCTACGCGCTTACGGTGAACGACGTGATCTCGGCGATTCAGAACGAGAGCTCAGAACCGCCGAGTGGATATCTTGATATCAAAGACAAGGAATCGAATGTCCGGACGCTCGGGGAAGTGAAGTCGGCGGCCGAAATGGAGCGGATCACGATCAACCTCAGGGGAGGTCAGCCGAATTTCACGCCGATTCCGCTCGCCAAGGTGGCGCGGGTTGAAGACGGCCTGAACGATATTCGACGCATCAGCCGCGCGAACGGTTTGCCCGCGGTTGGACTTGGCATTCGGAAGCAACGCGGGTCGAACGCGGTTCAGGTGGCGCATGGCGTGAAACAGAAAATGGCGGAGGTCGCGCCGAGATTGCCCAAAGGCATGGTTCTGAACGTCAACTTTGACAGCACTCAATTCATCGAGGATTCAGTTCGAGAGCTGAATTTCACCCTGGTTCTATCGGCGTTGCTGACCGCTTTGGTGTGCTGGCTGTTTCTGGGGTCTTGGTCCTCAACGATCAATGTTCTTCTCGCGATTCCGACTTCCGTTATCGGCTCGTTCATTGTGCTCTATTTCGCCGGTTTCACGCTGAATACGTTCACTCTTCTGGGGCTCGCGCTCGCGATCGGCATCGTCGTCGACGATGCGATCATGGTCCTGGAAAACATCGCGCGACATCGCGAACGGGGCGAGGCGCTGGTCGAGGGCGCCATCAACGGTTCGCGCGAGATCACTTTCGCGGCGGTGGCGGCGACTATAGCGATTATCGCCATTTTTCTGCCGGTTGCCTTTATGACCGGGATAATCGGAAGATTCTTCTTCCAATTCGGCGTCACGATCAGTGTGGCGGTGCTTCTGTCCCTGACCGAAGCGCTTACGTTGACTCCGATGCGCTGTTCGCAATTCTTAAAAGTCGGGGAGAGGCGAACTCGGATCGGCAAGTGGGTCGAGAGCGGTTTTGACTGGAGTCGTGGCTTCTATCGCCGATCACTCGCGGTTGCCCTGAATCATCGGCTCAAAGTGGTGCTGGCCTCACTCTCAATATTCATACTCGGTTTCATGACCCTGGCGCTGCTGAACAAGGAATTCGTCCCGGCACAGGATCAGAGTATGTTCATGGTCCGGTTGCAAACCCCAGTCGGCTCGTCGATCGCCTATACGGACAGCAAGTTCAAGGAGGCCGAAGCCTTCCTGTCGTCGCGTCCCGAGATCAGCAGATACTACTCGGCCGTCGGCGGTTTTGGTGGGGGCGAGGTGAACAGCGGGATCATCTTCGCGAGTATGAAGCCTCCTGAGGAGCGGACACAAACGCAGGAGGAGTTCATGACTTTCGCAAGAAAGTCCTTGAACGCCATTCCCAACCTCAAAGCGAGCCTTCAGGATCTCTCGATCAGGGGGTTCACGGCATCACGCGGATTTCCCGTCGAATTTGCGGTGAAGGGGCCGGATTGGGATCGCTTGGCGCTCTACTCCAAGACGATCATGGAAGAGTTGAACAAAACCGGGCTGGTGACCGATCTTGACACTGACTACAAAGAAGGAAAACCCGAAATCCGCATCGTGCCGGACCGGGAACGTGCGGCCGAGCGCGCCGTGAATGTAGCGGCCGTCGGGGATGTCGTCAGCGCGATGATCGGCGGGGTGATTGTCGGCCAGTACTCGCAGGGAGGTCATCGATATGACATCCGGGTTCGGCTTCGGAAAGAGGAGCGGGATCAGCCGGATGATATTCGAGCGCTTTTCGTCAGAAACGACCGGGGCGAGCTGATTCGGCTCTCCGAAGTCGTGAAAGTGGAACAAAGGACGGCCCTTCAGGTGATTTCGCGTCGCGATCGTCAAAGGGCGGTCACGATTTTCGGAAACGTGAGGACTGGACGTTCACAGGCGGATGCTTTGAACGCGGTCAATCGCATCGCGGCTCAGGTGCTCCCGGCGGGCTACAGTGTCGTCTTGAGTGGAAGTGCTCAGACGTTCAAGGAATCGTTCGCGAGCCTGGTTTTCGTTCTCATTCTGGGTCTGCTTGTTTCTTATATGGTGCTTGCATCGCAATTCAACAGTTTCATTGATCCGGTGACGGTCCTGATGGCGCTTCCGTTCAGCGTTTCAGGCGCCTTCGTGGCTCTATTGATCGGGAATCAAACGGTCAATATTTACAGCCTGATCGGCCTGATTCTCCTGATGGGAATCGTGAAGAAGAATTCGATTCTCCTGGTCGATTTCACCAATCAGATCCGAATACGAGCGCATCGAGGGCCGGATGAGGCACTTCTGGAGGCGTGCCCGCTGCGGCTGCGTCCGATAGTCATGACCTCCCTCGCGACCATCGCGGGCGCAATCCCACCGGCTCTCGCGATCGGGCCGGGAGCGGAAACCCGGGTGCCCATGGCGATTGCCGTGATCGGGGGGATCGTGGTTTCGACGGCTCTGACGTTAATTGTAGTCCCTTGTGTCTACAGTCTCTCCGCGCGTCATGACGCGAGAAGTCGACGGGAACGTTTAGGGAAAAAGGCGGCATGATTTCGCGGATTTCGCTCAAGTGTTTCGATTCATGAACCGATGAGCTTTTGAGGAGATCCGTGCAGAATGTCCGCCACGGGACTAAAGGACGGTAAACGTAAACTTGCCGCCATCATGTTCACCGATATCGTTCGGTACAGTGCGCTCAGCCACACGAACGAGGCACTCGCGCTTGAATTGCTGGAGGAGCATCGCGCGATCGCGAGGCGGATCTTCGCCGAGTTTCGCGGAAAAGAAATCAAGACGATCGGTGATGCGTTTCTCGTCACGTTCGAAAGCGCTCTTGACGCCGTTGAATGCGCGACTCACCTTCAGGTCGCGCATCGGGAAAGAAATCGCGGAGTCGCTTCGACCCGGGCAATGAAGCTTCGGATCGGGATTCATCTCGGTGATGTGGTGGCATCTGAGGGGGATGTTTACGGCGATGGCGTGAATATCGCGGCCAGGTTGCAATACCTGGCAAAACCGGGCGCGATTTGCGTGAGCGGTTCGGTATTTTACCAGATCGAGAGCAAGGTGAAGTGCCCCGTCAGTCAGCTGGGGACCCGAAAGCTCAAAAATATTTCCAAGGCGATTGCGGTTTATGCCCTTCAGATCGACTGCGAGTCGGAAACGCTTCGGAGCGGGAATGGTTTCAAACCGTTCCGAGTTCTAAAACGCTCGAGCATTTTACGATGGTCCGCAGCGGTTTTCCTCGCGTTTGTAGCCGCGGGTCTCGGCTGGTACTTCGTCGAGAATGGCAGGATTCAAAGCCGTCCAGAAACGGCGATTCGCGAAACACTTCGTGTCGCGGTACTGCCGTTTGAAAGCATCAGTTTGACCCACGATGATGAATACTTGTCGGAAGGCATGACCGAAGAGCTCATCTCGAATCTTTCCAGGTTGCGGCAGCTCCGGGTCCTGGCGCGGGCATCGGTGGTCCAGTACAAGTCGGCTTCGAAATCGGCTGATCAGATCGGAAAGGAACTGAAAGTTTCGGCTCTGATCCAGGGCAGCGTCAGAAAAATGGGTGATCTTCTGAGGATTACCGTTCAGTTCGTTGATGTCGCCAGCCAGGAGGCGAGGTGGTCCCGCGAGTATAACGGAAGAGTTGATGACATATTCGAATTGCAGTCGAAAATAGCGGATGAGATCGTCGCCCATTTTCGCGGTCGCAGCCTTGCAAGCGCCCTGGTCGAGGGTCCGGGACGCGATTCCTTCGTCCCGGATGCCGAGGCATACAATGAATTTCTGAAGGGCCGCTATTATCTCAACCGGCGGACCGAGGAGAGTCTGTTTCAGGGGATTGGCGAATTGAAGAAGTCCATTCAGCGTGAGTCTCGATTCGCGCCGGCTTACGCCGCACTGGCGAATGCGGCAGGTTTGCAGTCGTATTATGGATTGCTCCGACCCAGAGAAGCGATGAAGCAGGTGTCGAAGTATGCGGAAAAAAGTCTTTCCATGGATCCACAATCGGTCGACGCCTTGGTGTCTCTCGCCGAAGCCGAAGCGTACTACCATTTCAACGCTAAAAAGGCGGAGGAGCTTTTCCAGCGCGCCATCGAGATGAATCCAATGCATCCGATCGCTCACAGCTGGTATGCAGAATTTCTTGCCAGTCGGGGACGATTTGCGGAAGCGATTACCGAAATCAACCAGGCTCTGGCGCTCGATCCGTTGTCATTGATCATTAAAACGGCAGCGGCGAACGTAAACTATTTCGCCTCGCGCTTCGAAGACAGCATTGCGCACGGCCGGACCGCGATGGAAATGGATCCGTCATTCATGCTGCCGTATTTCTGGCTCGGAATGGCACGGGTCCAGACTTCGAAATTCGGTGAAGGAGTTCGTCTTCTGGAAAAGGCCAGCCGTCTTTCAGGGGAGACCCCGATGATGAAGGCGGCTCTGGCTTACGGCTACGCCAAGGCCGGTAAACTCGAGGAAGCGGAGAAGATCCTGCGGGAACTCAGTGAAATGAGCGCGCGTCGCTATGTCTCGGCCTACTATCTAGCGTCTGTTTACGTGGCCCTCGGCCGAAAAGAGAAGGCGATGCTTTTCCTGAATAAAGCCTTTGAGGAGCGTTCCAGTCACATTTCCCTGGTGAAGGTGGACCCGGTATTCAAAGCGCTACGCGGCGATTCCGACTTCGATCTCTTCGTTCGCAAGTTGCCGTTCTAATCGTGCGGATCATCAACTCGCGACGATTTCTCCGCCGTTCGGATGCAGGATCTGTCCTGACATGAAGGACGCATCTTCTGACGCGAGAAAAACGTAGCTCGGCCCCACTTCGCTCGGTTGTCCCGGGCGCCGCATCGGGTAATTCTCACCGAACTTTCCGACGTGGTCGGACGTGAACGTGGAAGGAATCAGAGGCGTCCAGATCGGTCCGGGCGCGACCCCGTTCACCCGGATTTCCCTGTCCCTGAGCGCTTCGGAAAGAGATCGAGTGAATGCCACGATGGCACCTTTGGTGGCCGAATAGTCAAGAAGATGAGCGCTCCCCTTGTATGCGGTGACCGATGTCGTGTTGATGATGGCGGCGCCCTCCTTGAGACTCGGAAGGGCGGCTTTCACGAGATAGAAGAAGGCAAAAATATTGGTCTTGAAGGTTCGCTCGAGCTGTTGAGAAGAAATCTCCTCGATCTCTTTGGAAGGGTGTTGTTCGGCGGCATTATTCACGAGAATGTCCAAATGACCGAAGATCCTGACGGTCTCCTCGACGAGTCTCACGCAGAAAAGTTCGTCGCCAACGTCTCCGGAAAGGACCTCGCACCGCGTATTCTCAAGCTCCACGAGACGTTTCGTTTCGAGGGCATCGGGATGTTCGTTCAGATACCCGATCATGACGTCCGCGCCTTCTCTCGCGTAATGGACCGCGATGGAGCGGCCGATTCCGCTGTCTCCTCCCGTGACGAGGGCCACTTTACCGGCCAATTTTCCGCTCCCACGGTAGTCGGCACGGATATACTCGGGGCGCGGCGACATTTCCGATTCGATGCCCGGCTCGTGATCCTGTTTCTGGGGGACGGGTTTAGGGTAGCGTCTCGTTCCTTGCGTCATATGGAAACCTCCCGCCGAGTTTCAAATCAGCTGTCGAACCCTGTCGGCGAGAATCGTCATCACGATCTTTTCCCGATTGGGTTGGCCACGGGCGAGTGATTCGGCGAACTTGAGCGCCTGATCGGGTTTGAGCTTGGCGGGCATCGGCGGTTCGTGCGGATCGACCTCGGCCTCGATGAGCACGGGACCTGGGGTCTCGAGTGCGCGGCTGAGCGTTTCGCCGCAAAGCGCGGGGTCGTCTATTTTGAAGCCTGTTCCTCCGCACGCGTTCGCAAAGCCGGTGAAATCCATCGGCTGAAGATCGCAGCCGTATTCCGGATTACCGAGAAAAACCATCTGTTCCCATTTGATCTGGCCCAGTGTGTTGTTCTTGAGAACGACCAGCTTAACGTTAAGCTTATGTTTCACACAGGTCAGGAATTCCGCCATCATCATTGAAAAGCCACCATCACCGACAAAGGCGACGATTTGACGGTCAGGATGCGCCAGGGCCGCCCCGATCGCGTACGGGAGGCCACAACCCATCGTCGCGAGGTTGCCTGAGAGCGAGTGCATCTGACCGCGGCGGACTGGGATCTGTCGCGCAAACCAGGTTGCGACGGTGCCGGAATCGCACGACAGGATCGCGTCGGGCGAGAGGCGCTGGCCGAGTTCCCAAGCGACTACTTGCGGTTTCATCGGTATGGACTTCACGCTTCCGCGCGCTTTCATGAGCTGCCACCACTTTTCGGTTTTCGCCTGCGCGTCCTGAAGAAATGCGCGATGGTCATTCCTTCGTAGAAGTGGGACAAGATTCCGGAGGCTCTGCTGAGAGTCGCCGACAAGACCGACGTTCACGGGATAGCGTAAGCCGATCCGTTGAGGGTTCGAATCGATTTGCACGGCTTGGCACTGACCGGGCTTCGGCAGGAACTCGATATATGGAAAGGAACTCCCGACGATGAGCAGGGTATCGCATTCTTCCATCGCTTCCTGTGACGGTCGAGTCCCCAGCAATCCTATTCCTCCGGTGGTATAAATGCTGTCGTCGGGAACAACCGCCTTTCCGAGTAACGCCTTGATGATGGGCGCGCCAAGAAGTTCCGCTATTTGGATCAGCTCATCGGTCGCACCGAAGGCGCCTCGCCCGGCGAGAATGGCGATTTTCCTGCCGTGATTCAGGATCTTCGCGGCTCGCGTGAAATCTTCAGTCGACGGCGTCCGCGAGTCTTGAGTCATGACCTGGGAAACATGATGAGAAACGTTGCGCGGCGACGATTCCTTTCGCGAGACCTCCTTGTCCTGGTAGTCGGTCGGAATCGTGATGTGCGCAACGCCGCGTTTTGACAAAGCTGAACGGCATGCGAGTTCCGTGACGTTCTCGACGTGCTCGGGTCCCATGACACGGGCATTGTACAGTGCGACGTCTTCGAAAAGTTTATCGAGCTCGACATCCTGCTGGGCAAAGGTCGAAAGAAGATCATGAAAATGCATCCCGGTAATGGCCAGAACGGGAGCGCCATCGAGTTTTGCGTCATACAGGCCGTTTAAAAGGTGAATGCCGCCGGGACCGCTTGTTGCGAGACAGACGCCCAGCTTGCCGCTGTACTTCGCATACCCGCAGGCCGCGAGCGCCGCGGCTTCCTCATGTCGTACCTGAATGAAGCGGATATGTTCCTGCTTTTTGCGCAACGCCTCCATGATGCCGTTGATCCCGTCACCTGGCATACCGAAGATCACCTCTACGCCCCAGTTCATCAGGACGTTCAGCATGATATCTGATGCTGTCATCGTGGCCATGGTCGATCCTTTCGAAATAGCCGGCTAAGCGGCAAGATCCCGCTCAATTTCTGAAGTTTCACGGGAATGTCGGAAACCTATCCAAATGATAGTTGCGATCAGGGCGATTCCCGCTAACGCGAGCCCCCCTTTTTGGCGGATGCCGCCAGGTGGTTTTACATCTTCACCGCGTTCAATTCGGGCCAGAGCGAGATTCTGGCTGAAGCTTTCGGCAACGTCGTAATTTGGGGAGTTTTCATTTCCAAGCATCGTTTTCACTCGTTTCGGAGTTCTATATGCAAAGGGCATCCCGGAAGCAGTGCGGGATGACCGTGAGCGTGGGCTTTGCAGCAATCTGAGTTGAGGGTGATTCCATGACTGTGACCACGATCAGCCGAGGTCCCGCGATTTCAGGGTTGCGGACCAGTGTTTATGAAATTCCAACCGCTACGCCGTTGGAGGCCGACGCGACCCTGAGTTGGGGCAAAACGATTCTCGTCGTTGTTGAAGCGGATTCGGCTGGGAAAACCGGATTGGGCTACGCGTATGCGACGCGTGCTGCCGCCGAATTGATTCATGCAACGCTTGCGAAGGAAGTGATCGGCGCGCCCGCATTCGATATTCCCCTGATCCGGCAAAAGCTCATCCGCTTGATTCGTGACCACGGTCGATCCGGGATAGCGGCAATGGCTATTTCCATGATCGACTCGGCGCTCTGGGATCTGAAAGCGAGAATTCTTGACTTGCCGCTGGCATCTGTTCTGGGACAGGTCAGAAGCGGGGTTCCGGTATACGGGAGCGGAGGCTTCACATCATTCAGTCTGAATGAACTTGAACGTCATTTTGGACGATGGATCGCGATGGGACTATCCCGCGTGAAGATGAAAGTGGGGGGCGATCCAGAGGGAGGCGCTGATCTTGAGCGCGTTCGGCTCGTTCGGAACGCAATCGGAATCGGTTCCGAACTCTTCGTTGACGCAGATGGGGTGTACCGGTTGAAGCGGGCCATGGAAATGGCAGAGAGGTTCTCGGAGTTCGGTGTCTCGTGGTTTGAGGAGCCCGTATCGGCAGAGGACCTACCCGGACTTCGTTCGCTCCGTGATCGTGCTCCGTTCGGGATCGAAATCGCGGCCGGAGAGTATGGCTATGAGCAGGGCTATTTTTTTAGAATGCTGCAGAGCGGGACTGTCGATGTCTTGCAGGCGGATGCCACTCGGTGCGGCGGGGTTTCTGGTTTTCTGGAAATAGGCTCCCTATGTGAGGCGTTCGGAACGCCTCTTTCCGCGAGTGGCGCACCATCGCTTCACCTCCACATCTGCGCTGCGGTGAATCGCGCTCGTAACTTGGAATATTTTTATGACCATGTCGGAATCGAAAAAATGCTGTTCGATGGTTTTATCGAACCGAAGGGCGGCCTGCTTTATCCTGATCTCAGCCGACCGGGACTCGGGATCGAATTCAAGAAAAGCGATGCGTTGAGATTCGCGGCTTGAGGCGTTCGCGGCATTTCGGTTGCAGAGATCCGAAGGGAATAGCTCATTGTGACCCGGTGCGAACTACTGGCGAACTAAATCCGAATGGAGGAAATATCGATGAAAACGACTATCTTGACAGCGCTGGTCGCCGTCAGTTTGGTGGCCGCGCTGCCTGTCCAGGCACAAAGCAAGGCAGCTGGCGGCGGCACAAGTTATCTGGCCGGACACCTCGGCGCGGGATTCCCGAACAACGGGCAGGGTACGAACCTCATGTTCGGCGGTGCTTTCGGTTTTTTCTGGACGAGTGAGTATAGCGGCGCCGTGTTCATTGACCACATGAATGTCGGCTCGATCAGCTCGTCTCTTTTGACGCTGAATCAGAGCAGCCAGGGTATTACGCTGTTTGGCGTGGAGGCGAATCGCGAGTTGAGCGATCTTGTCGAGGGCCTCCAGGTCGGAATCAAGGTCGGGCTGACTTCCACGTCGGTCACCGCGACGGCCCCCGGGGTATTCACCGATAGCCAGAGCAACATGAATTTCTTCATTGGGCCGAAGGTCGCGTACGATTACCCGGTCGTCGGGAACTTGAGAATTGGCGGTGAAGGTAACTTTCTGTTCAAGTCGACGAGCGACGAACCGATTACAGGATTCGCGACCGTCAATGGAACCGGCACGATGTTCAATCTTCTTGGAGTCGTGAAATACCTCTTTTGAGGGGCTTATGCACTACCGGGCGTTTGTCACGGATTTCGACGGCACGATAGCGAGCTACGGAAAAGTGGACAGGGAAACCATCCTTGCGCTGTACCGCTTGCGCCAGTCGGGCCGGCGCGTGATCTTGGCCACCGGCCGATTTTTGGATAACGTATTGAGCGTCTGCCCCGAATTCGGCGTCTTCGATTACGTGCTCGCTGAAGACGGGGCGGTTCTTTACAGGCCTTCGGACGGAGAGACCACGGTCCTCTCTGATCCGTTGCCGAAACGCCTGATGGATGCGCTCCGTGACGCGAAAGTCGAGCCGTTATATGAGGGCAGCGTCATTTGTTCCACGGTCGCAAGCGAAAAAACGAAGATTCTTGAAGCGATTCAGAAGGTCGGGTTGGAAGTTCAGATCGTTTTCAACGGCGGCTCGTTGATGGTGGTTCCGGTCGGCGTGAATAAGGCTTCGGGGCTCGATTATGTTCTTCGCAAGCTGGGGCTTTCGTTTCATGAGGTGGTGGGAGTGGGGGATGCCGAGAACGACCACTCGTTTCTACAACACTGCGAGTGTCCGGTCGCGGTTCAGAACGCCATTGAGTCGATCAAGGATATCGCGGTCCTGGTGACGAACGCTCCGGCTGGCGCGGGAGTTCAGGAGGTGGTCGCCGGCCTGATCAAGGACGACCTGAGTGGGATCGGCAAGTCACTGACGCGAAACTCGATCCTGATTGGGACCCTGCATGACGGGGCGCCCTTTGGAATGCCCGTTTACGGCGAAAACGTTCTTGTGATCGGTCCGCCCGGCGCGGGTAAATCGGATTTCGCGAGCGGCTTCATCGAGCGCTTGATCCGCAAAGACTATCAGGTTTGCGTTATTGATCCTGAGGGAGACTACGTGAGCGTACGTGAGTTGATCACGTTGGGAAGTACGCGCCATACTCCACGCGTTTCAGAAGTCGTGAGCCTGCTTGAGGATCCCGAAATTAATGGAAACGTCAACTTGCTTGGCATTCCCATGTCCGATCGTCCCGAGTATTTCTCTCAGCTCTTTCTCGCGATTCAGGGGCTTCGGACCAGGACCGGCCGGCCGCACTGGATCATCCTGGATGAAGCGCATCACCTCGTGCCGGCGGCTTACAGGGGAAATGAACTCGCGTTGCCGCGAAGGTTTTCGGAAACTATGCTTCTCACCGTGAACCCTGACCAGTTATCGCTGGCCATTCTTGAAATGATGGATACGGTCGTCGCGGTGGGCGCCTCACCCGAGAGCTCTTTAGCGCGGTTCGCCTCGGCTGTGCACAAACACCCACCCAAATCAATCGCGGGAGGAGGAGGCGAGACTGGCGAAAGTAAAACGATGCGGAATATCAGGCCAAATGAGGTCGTTGCCTGGCCTCTCCGAAGCGGAAGTCCCGCCATTCGGATGAAGGTTATCCCCGGTCGGCTGGAAAGGCTTCGGCACCTTCGAAAATACGCCGAGGGCGATCTTGGATCACACAGTTTCTATTTTCGCGGTCCCCAGGGAAAGCAGAATCTGAAAGCTCAAAACGTTTTGGTTTTTGCGCAGATTGCAGAAGGAATCGATGAAGAGACCTGGCTTTTTCACCTCAGGCGGGGTGATTACTCGCGATGGCTCAAGGAACACGTGAAGGATGAGGAAGCGGCGAAACAGATGGAAAAAATCGAACAGGAGTTCGAGTCCAGCTCGGAAGAGAGCCGGCAGCGCGCATCCAGACTGATCCGTTCGCGCTTCACGGCTCCCGAGGATCGCGGGATCCTCGCCTACTGAGTGGCGTAAATTGCATCCATTGCTTCGGCAACACGGACGAACTGTTCGGATTCCTCGTTAAAACGCGCGCGCAACGAGAGCTGTCGTGCCCAGTTCACGGCGGCTCGACCACCCCAATCATCGGGTGGGCTGACAAGGATCTCGCGTTTCGTGCCTTGATAACGCTCGGCGATGAAGTCGTAAAATGAGCCATTCACGTTTCTGAGCGCGAGGCCGCCTTTGGTGCCGTAAAATGTCGCGCTGATCATCGCGTCACATCCGGCCGGGAGGTTCCATGAGCAGGATATTTGAACCGAGGCACCGCTTTCGAGTTCAAGAGTCGCCGTGGCGTAGTCCTCGACTTTTCCGTGAGTATGGCGCAGAGGACGACCACCTGAATAGAGTTGACTGGCGACACGAGTAAAGTTTGGGAATCCCAGGTTCCAGAGCGCGAGGTCGAGCAGGTGTACGCCCAGATCAATGAGACAACCGCCACCTGAGAGTTCTGGTTGGTAAAACCAGCTTTTGTCGGGGCCATAGGCATTGTGGAATACGAGGTCTGCCATGAATACCTGGCCGATATCATTGTTTTGGAGCCGCTCGCGAAGCGCGGTTACCGCTTCAGTGAATCGATACGACAAATCGACGCCGAGGAGCCGATCGGATGCCCGAGCCGCGTCAACGACCGCCCGTACTTCGTTTCGCTTTCGGCCGAGTGGTTTCTGAGAAAATACCGAAATTCCGGATTCAAGAGCGCGGATTGCCTGTTCGGAATGCAGAGCGCTGGGCGTTGCGATGACGATTCCATCGAGTCCTGCGTTGAGCATTTGTTGGAAGCTCCGTGCTTCTTTTGCGCCGGGAACGCATTTCAAAGCCTCCGTGATCCGTTCGGGAGAAGGATCATGGATCATGGATACCTCGGCGACACCGCTCGAATGGATCGCCTGCATCCGATGACGTCCGATCCAACCCACCCCGAGAAACCCCAATTTCGGACGACGCGGTAATTCGGTTTCTTTCATACGGCAACCACGGCTTTCAGGAATCCATCAGGGCGTTGAATGGTGGCTTCGAGTGCTTCGCCGAGGCGTTCGAGGGGGAAGGTCTTCGTGATCAACAGGGCGGGGTTCAAGGTACCGGAAACCGCAGCCTGTATCGAGTCGCGAATTCCGGCGAGATAAACTTGAGCATCGCGTTCGTGAGCGTTGATGACATCGAGTCCTCTCCAGTTCCAGAGTTGCATGTTGACTTGACGCGAACCATCCTGGTGGTAGCCCGCGATGATCAGTCGACCGCGTTCACGGGTGAGTTCAGCGGCAAGGTCCAGCGGCCATTGCTTCCCGGCAGCCTCGATGACGCGGTCACAAAGGACTCCAGAAGTAAGGGCTTTTACTCGGGAGATAATTTTCGCGTGATCATCCATCGGAATCAGTTCATCGGCGCCCATTGCTTTGGCGATTTCGAGTGCATAGGGTCGTCGTGAAATCGCGAGAACGCGGGCTCCGGCTTTTGAAACAAGTCGAGTGAGTGCTGCCCCGAGAAACCCGATACCCACGATCGCGACGGTTTGCCCGGCCCGAATTTCGCCTCGGCGAAAGATATTCATCGCGCAACCAAACGCTTCTCCGGGGAACGGCAGTGCATCGAGAGATTGGGGGAGCGCAATCGTTTCTGAGGCCTTGGCCAGATCATATTCCGCATAGCCGCGATAGGATAGTGCAGTCACCCGGTCACCCAGCTTGAAGTCGCTCACGCCTGGACCGAGCGCGTCGACGATTCCCCAGGTTTCGTGCCCCGGTGCCCCGGGTTCCAGCGGATATTGAGTCCAAGGCATTCCTTCCCATGACGCGGCATTAGAGCCGCAGACTCCGCAGCCTTGAATCCGAATTCTCAGCTCACCAGGACCTGGCGTCGGGATTGGGATCCGTTTTATCTCGCACGTCCTTGGCCCCGTCAGGACGGCCGTCCGCATCATCGCTTGGGATTCGAATGGCTGAATCATGTTTCGTCTCCTTTGGTGCTTTCCACGCGGGGCGCGCGATGCAAAATCGAAACCAGGAAACCTAGGAGTATGTTCGTTGCAGCTTTTCAGTTCATGATCGTCTATGGAGGATCGAAACGAGTCGCGAGCACCACGGATCTTATTGCCAAATTGAGCGATTCATTGCGGGGTTCTGCAAGATTTGGCAAAAGTCCTCAGTCTTCAGTATCCGCACCGGCGGAACCAACACGTGTGCTCATTGAGCTTGGTGAACTGGTCCAAGGTATTTTGGATCATGAGTTTCATAAGGATGGGCAGGACGTCTGGGGTGGAGTTCAGAAAGCGTGCGGCGAAGCCCTCCTGAATTGCGGAAGGTTGTTTCTGAGTTCGAACTCTTCGGCCCTCGAACATTTGCGAAATCTTCGCCGAAATCTTGAAATCTTGTCGGGCTTTGCTCTGCCCGACCGCGTAACGATTCACGTTCCCGAGGGATATGCCTATTACGCCGTTTATCCGGAGCTTTACGCCGAGGCGGCCGCTCGGCTCACAATATCGTCTCACCAAGGCTTCAGCGTGATTGGGCTTCGGAGTATCGGGACCAGTCTTGCCGGACTGGTCGCGGCGGCGCTCGGGGCCAGTGTTTTGCCAGTCACGCTCCGTCCGACCGGTAATCCGTTCGAAAGGCGGCTGAAGATATCGGAGTCCCTCGAGGCGAAGCTCATGGCTGGAGCTCATCAGCTTGTTTATGCGATTGTGGACGAGGGGCCGGGGCTATCGGGGAGCAGCTTTCGATCTGTTTGTCACTGGCTGCAGGAACGGGGAGTTTCGCGTTCGAGAGTTGTCCTGTTCCCGAGCCATCCAGGCGAGCCGGGACCCTCGGTATCGGAAGAACACCGGAGTCAGTGGCGAGGCTTCAGGAAGGCAGTCGTGACTTTCGAGGAATATTTCGATCACCAGCTCCGCCGTTGCGAGGATATTTCGGGTGGACGTTGGCGCAAGAAGCTGCTGGCGAATTCGAAGTCGTGGCCAGCGAGCTTTCCCCAGCAGGAACGGCGCAAGTATCTGTTCACGGACGGCGCGAAGACATATCTCGCCAAGTTTTCGGGAATCGGGCGCTACGGTGAAGACAAGTTGGCAAGAGCGAATCTTTTTGCCGAGGCAGGGTTCGCTCCCGAGGTGATGGGCTATCACTCCGGGTTTATCCTGATGCGCTGGCATGAGGATGCGGTGCCTTGCGGAGAAGAGATCGTCAAGCGGCACCGGGAGAGCCTTGTCGTGAGTGTCGGGAAGTACCTTGCCATGATTCGACAGCAGTACCGGAGCGCAGACGACTTGACGGGTGCTTCGATTCGGGAATTATTCGGGATGGCGGCCGCCAATTCGCGCGAGAAGTTCGGGAATGCTTTTGATCGTGGTTTGAAAAGAATCGAAGCGCTGATCGAGAATGTGGCGGGCGCGGTCGTCCGTACCGCCACCGACAATAAGATGCACGCGTGGGAATGGATCAGGCTTCCCGGCGGCAGGTTTTTAAAGACGGACGGACTGGATCACCATTCGTCGCACGACATCGTGGGCTGCCAGGACATTGCCTGGGACATCGTCGCGGCGAAAATCGAACTTCGCCTGACGGACTCCGAATTTGAAAAAGTCCTGGCGTTCGCCGACCCAGGAGGGCCGCGAGGCAATGGGTTTTCATCGGAAAAAGAGCGCTTTTTCAGTGTCACCTATCTGGCTTTTCAAATGGGCTACTTTTCGAACGCCGCGCGGTGCATGACTCACGATCCCGAGGAAGAAGCGCGTCTGCAACGGACTTCTGACCGGTATGCCCGTCGGTTGGCTGATCGACTCAGATAGATTCGGGCACGAAGAAGGCCTAGTTGCGGAGGCGATTGCCGAGCCAGATCGTCTCGAATCTGCCAAGCTGGATGCTCGCTTTGCCATTCCGGAGTTCCAGGATCTGTTCCTTACCCGTCAAATAGTCACTCAGATGAATGCTGTTTTGAATCGCGAGTTCTGGAAAGGGTGTGAGGTCCAGCGTAACGGTAGTGGGTCTGTCGTTCAGATGGTGCACGACCAGTACCGTTTCGCCACTGAGTGAGTGCTCGCGGCCATAGCTCAGCACGTCCTCGCAATCATTCGTTATGCGCAGAATTCGTCCCCGCCGCAGAGCCAGGCTCGAACGCCGAACGACAATCATTGTGTGAAGGTGATCGAAGGTGCTCGAGGCGAGAAGCGGTCCTTTGTGCATAGCCGCTGATTCGAATGCATCGCGTGGAATCGGTCCGCGCCCGAGGTCACGCGTATCGAACGTGCTCAGGGCTTCAATTCCGAATTTGCCAAAGTACTCTGCGCGAAGCCGTGCCTCTGCCTGAACAAATGTTACGTTGTTCCCGGCCGCGATCTCGTCACCATAGTAGAGCACCGGCATTCCGTCCTGACTCATAAGGAACGAATAGGCTAGGCGGATTCGGTCAATGTCATTACCCAAAAACTCGGCAGCTCTGCCAGCCACGCCGTTTCCATCCCTGAACGACGCGCCTCTTCCTTCTCGGAAAATGCTTTGAAGTACGGGTTTATGCGCCTCAGGAAGCATTTCCAGCGTGAGTTCATCGTGGACTCTCAAAAAGTTCGCCCAGATCGCGTTATGAGGCAGGGGCAGGGTTTCGAGGCGGCTTAGGAATTCTTCATAATAACGTTTGTTGCCGCTGATCAGGGTAAGCCACGAGGCGGTCATTCCTTCGAACTGATAGGCAATCTGTGATTCGCTCGGGGTCTCGATGAGTTTGGATGCGAGTGGGAGCTTCACTTCGGTGCGCGCGCTCCGGCCGAAGTACCGGACGATATCATCAAGCTTCTGACACGCCTCGACCTTGAGGCGCGAGGCGGGCGCGATGTGTTTGAGAAAGTGGCTCAGGAGTTCGACGACCAGGTGTGTGCGGGCGTGATTTTCGGCCCTTTTGTCCAGGAACGGAATGGCGTCCAGGCGAAAGACATCGATGCCTTTGTTTGCCCAATGAGCAAGCAATCCATAGGCTTCCTTGAGTACCTGCGGATTTCGATAATTCAGATCCAGCTGAAAGGGATAAAACGTGTGATAGATCCAGAGCTTTCGCCCATCCGAAAGCTTGACCTCGCGGTAATGGCAATCGGCGATTTCCGGAAAAATCAAACGGCGATGCACCTCGTGTGAGGCTCCGCCCTCATCCATCTCTTTATAGACGACGACCTTTCCAGCGGATGATTCATAGCGCCGAAGAATGGCCGGCGCATTCTCCCGGGTGATGAAGCACTCGCGAAACCTGTCATCGCCGTTCAGTAATGCTTGGAACCAGGGATGCTGATCAGATACGTGGTTCAGCACCAGATCCATCTTGACCTTCATGGCATTTTTCTTGGCCTCGCGAAGAAAATGCTCGAAAGCCTCCGTTCCTCCGAGACGGGGTTCGACGTTCAGGAAATCCATCACATCGAACCCGCCGTCGAGGCCCGCGGAACGCAAGAAAGGCAGTGGATAGAGTTGATCAACACCGAGGCCTTTCAGGTATGGGATCATCCGTGCGGCGGTTTCGAACGTGCCGGTTTTTCCATCCACGCCGAATTGATCAGGGTAGAACATGTATTCGACCGTGTCTTTCGGCCACTGGGCTTCGATGGAAAGATCGAGTTCCTGTAGCTCGGGTGGACGAGTCGTTCGGGCCTTCAATACCGCTTCTTCAAAATCGAGGATGGCCTTTCCGATCACCCGGGGATCCCTTGTTTGAAGAATTGAACCGAGGGTGGAGACCAGATGTGTTCTCGTCAAATGCTCAACGGGGACGAGTCCTTCGAGCTCAGAAGGGTACGAGAGAAGAAAGTCGGTGCCGTACTGGCTCAGCTCTTCCATGACTCGCTTCAAAATGTCGGGAGAACTTGAAAAATAGTCTGTTAAGTCTTCCACGGGCGCCCCCAAGGGATGTGGCCGATTTTCTGTGTAAAATACGTCGTATGCGGATTAGGCGTGATATTGACAAATCCAGGTACGCGCTTCAAGGCGAGATCCGGGTCCTGAGCATTTTTATAAGGCCGGCTGTTTGGAGGCGAACCTTATTGTCTTCCGTTAGGCAATCCTTCGGCCTATAATCGGGTGCGTTGTTCCACCAAAAATATCTTGCGGAGAGTACGGAGTATACGGGAGTATAAATGCGTTTGGCTCTGATCTTGTTTTTCGCTGTCTTCTGTGCTTCGACATCCGGTATCTGGATCAAGTTGGCAACCGCTGAACCGGGTGTGGTCGCCTTCTATCGTTCCTTCTTCGCTTTTCTGATCTTCTCGCCGGCAGTCGTTTCAGGATTGAAACGAGGCCACATGAGCTTCCGCCAAATCGGCTGGAGTCTGGCGGCCGGCTTTGTTTTTGGATTTCACATCCTGATCTGGATCATGGCCGTTCGCCAGACGACGCTGGCCAATGCCGCGCTATGTTTTGCCGTGAATCCCGTCGTCACCGCGGTATTCGGGCACTTTTTCTTTGACGAGCGTTCGGACCGGACTCTCTGGCTCTCGATCGGTCTGGGCATTCTCGGCATCGCGGCCATCGGGGGAGTGGATGTTTCGCTTTCGCCTCAATATCTGAAAGGCGACCTGCTGGCTCTCCTTTCCGGAATCGTGTTCACGTTTTATCTGCTGATCGGGAAGAAAATGCGGCGTGACGCTGATTCCGCTTCCAACAGACACTACATGGGCCTTCTGTATTTCGGTTCGGCTTTGGTGACCGGAATCATCGGTCTGAGCAATGGCGCGGAATTTTCGGGTCTCAGTCAGAAGACATGGCTCGCGCTCGCCGGATTGACGGTATTCCCGACGATCCTCGGTCACGGCACTTTCAATTACCTGGTAAAGTTCCTGCCCGCCTCGGTTGTTTCGGCGGGAACTCTTGCCGAACCGCTCTTTGCCGGGTTCATGGCTTTTCTGCTGTTTGGAGAAGGTGTTACCGCGGGGACCATCACAGGTTACATCCTTATTACGACCAGCATCGGGTGTCTGACATGGTCGCTGGAGCGAGCGCGATCCTTAAGAATTCAAAAAGCAGGTATGTCGGTCGGGCTTTCATGAAGCTCGTTTTCGAAGTTTTTCCTCTGTGGTCTCCCTGTCCCGGAGCGTTTCTCTCGATCTTCGCACGACGATCGGCCAGATCTGAAGTAGCGCTGTCAGAGCCGTTATCAAAATCGGTCCGAAGAATACCCCCATGATCCCGAAAAATTGGAGGCCTCCAAAGATCGCGACCAGACTGACCAAAGGATGAATAGAACTGCGTCCCTTTAGGACGAGCGGGCGTACGAAGTTGTCGATGATTCCGGCGAAGACTCCCACACCGAGCATCACTACGAGTTTGAGCCAGGCGCTTTGGACATACAGATAGATTACCCCGGCTACCCAGATCGGAGTGGTTCCGAGCATGGGGATCCATGCGAACAGGAAGGTCGCAGCACCCGCGAGAAAGGCGCCTGGGACGCCCAGAGCGATGAAGCCGATGACGAGCACCGCGGCCTGGGCGGCCGCGGCGGCAAGCGTGGCCCAGATCACCGAAACCGTTGTATTCTGGAACGCTCGTGTCAGTTCTGTTTGGACGACAGGGTCAAGCGGCACTCTCGTCTTCAGCCAGTTCAGGAAAGTTCGTCCGTCCAAGAGAAAGAAGAAGCACGCGAGGCCCGACAGAGCCGCCTGCAGCAGGATAACAGGGAGCTTCGCGGCTAACAGCACGACCCACCCGCTCGCCATTCTGAACCCGCTTTGAAGCGCCGCGCGGAGTTGCCTCTCAATGTTTGCCGGGTCACCGATCATGGATCGTAACGGAGGCCAGCGGCTCAGTTCCTCGAAAATCGACTGAAAGGATAATTTCTGTTCCGAGAGACTCTCTCCGATGGCGGTTGCCTGCTTGACGGCGAGCAGAATAAGAAGCGAAAAAGGGCCGACGATCAGGAGGAAGACAGCAAGCGTCACGATTGTTCCCGTCCACTTCCTTCCGAAGCCTGATTTGACGAGCCTGTCAAAGACGGGAATCGAGAGGTTCGCGAATATCGCACCGCTGAGCACTGCCAGCAAATAGGGAGCGACCATTCTGAACGTGACGACCAGTACCAGAGTCAGAAGAATGACGAATAGCGTGACTGATATTCTGTTCGACGGTTCCAGTTCGCGTTCGTTTTGTGTCACATGTGCGAAACTGCAATTTCTGAGCTGCACGCTTACCTTGAATAAAGAAGGTTCTTCCGGATGAGTAGCTTTTCGAGTTCAACCGCCCAGAAGACGGAAGTTGAAATGACGAGGCAAATCGCGAGTTCCTGCGCAGTGAGGGGCTGTGTCTTGAGTAGATCATTGAGAAACGGCACATAGATCGTGGCCAGTTGAAGCATGAGCGTAGAAATCACCGTAAGAAGCAGGGGACGGTTCGAAAGAATTCCGATTCTGAACAGAGACTCGCGTTCCGAACGTATGGCCAGGACGTGGCCCATTTGCGAAATGGATAAAACGGTGAATACCATCGTTTGCCAGTGGTCGTTTCCCCGTCCGATACCCCATGCTTCGGTCCAAAGTGAAATCGCCCCGATCAGAAGCCCGACGAAAATAACGTGCTGCCAAAGCCCGTCCGCGAAGATGCTTGAGTGGATGGGTCTGGGAGGTTTTTTCATGATCCGTGATTCGGCTGGCTCAACGGCTAGCGCGAGACCGGGGAGTCCGTCGGTGATCAGATTGACCCAAAGGATCTGAATCGCGACGAGCGGGATCGGCAATCCAATGAAAGGAGCGAGAACCAGGGCCCAAAGCTCTCCGGAATTGCCGGTCATCGCATAGCGAACAAACTTTCGAATATTGTCATAGATGCGGCGTCCCTCTCCCACGGCCACGACAATGGTCGCGAAATTGTCGTCGAGAAGCACGAGGTGCGACGCTTCGCGCGCTACATCGGTTCCTTGCTTTCCCATGGCGACGCCGATATCAGCCTTTTTCAGCGCCGGAGCGTCGTTAACTCCGTCTCCGGTCATCGCGACGACTTCTCCCCGTTTTTGTAGAGCCGTAACGATTCTGATCTTTTGCGCCGGATTCATTCGAGCATAAACTCTCAGTTTTTCGACGCGATTCTCGAGTTCGGCATCGGGGAGTTTTGCCAATTCCGTACCTGATATGATGGATTGTTCGCCGTGAGCGATCGCGAGCTGGCGCGCGATCGCGTGAGCTGTGATCACGTGGTCGCCGGTAATCATGATCGGCGTTACCCCGGCATCCAGACACGCACGCACCGACGTGGCGGCTTCAGGCCGTGGCGGATCGGCAATTCCCGTCAGGCCCAGAAATGTCAGATCAGTCTCAACGAGGTCCGGCGTGACCCGGTCGACGGGATTCTTGAGCTTACGGTAGGCGAGTGCGAGGACTCGCAGTCCTTGAAATGCCATTCGTTTCGCGGCTTCTTGGAGTTGAGCCTTGTCAATCAAAACCTCACCGGTCGAAAGGAGCAGCTTTTCGCATTTATTGATGATGGACTCAGGAGATCCTTTGCAGAAAACGGTCACGCCATCTTCATCGCGGTGAAGAGTTGACATCGCCTGACGGTCGGAATCGAAAGGAAGTTCGGCAATTCTGGGAAGCTCCTCTGAAAGTCGGCGTTTCTCGAAACCACGATGTTCGGCCAGGGCAAGAAGGGCCACTTCACTGGGGTCACCCGTGACTGATCCGTCGGGGGCCAGGGAAGCATCGTTACTCAAGGCCATCGCTTCGAATATGCGATTCAGTTTCGGGCTGACGGAAGCTAAGCTGTCATCAGCTGCTATGGTTCGCCCGTCCGTGAAGAGTTCTTTCACTTGCATCCGATTCCGCGTTAACGTTCCGGTTTTGTCCGTACAGATGTGTGTCACGGATCCCAAGGTTTCGACGGCCGGCAACGAGCGAACGAGGGCCTGGTGTTTCGCCATTCTGCGGGCACCGAGCGCGAGGCCGATCGTGACTACGGCCGGGAGCGATTCGGGGATGGCCGCGACGGCGATACTGATTGCCGTGATGAACATCTTCAGGATTTCTTCACCACGCAATACGCCCGCTCCGAAGAGAACGACGCAAATTCCGAGAACCGCGATTGAGAGCCGCCGACCGAGATGATCGAGACGGCGCTGCAATGGGGTTCGCACCTGTCCCTGGATCGATCCGCTCGTGAGGAGGGAGGCGATTTTTCCCAGTTCGGAGTGCATCCCGGTGGCGATTGCGATCCCCTTCGCCCGCCCGCTGAGCGCGATCGTGCCCTGATAAGCCAGATTGATTCGATCACCGAGCGCTGAATGAGGGTCGGTGAGAATGGCGGTTTGCTTTTCGGCGGGCACGGATTCACCGGTCAGGGCGGATTCGTCGAATTTCGCCTGAATGGCCTCGATGAGGCGGAGATCGGCCGGAATCTTGTTCCCCGCTTCGATGAGCACCAGGTCACCGGGTACGAGCGAGATTGCCGGAACCATTCGCGGTGTTGCGTCTCGAATTACCCGGCATTCGGGGGTCGCCATGGAACGCAGCGCTTGAATGGCCTGTTCCGCTTTGTACTGCTGGAATGTCCCCATTGCGGCATTCAGAAGTACGATCAAGAGGATCACGACGGAATCTTTCAAATCTCCGACCGCCCCGGAAATGATCGCCGCGCCGATCAGGACGATGATCATGAAATCGCTGAGATGTTCGGCGAAGATGCGCATCCGGCTACGGTGCTGTTGCTCCCGGATCGTGTTTGATCCGTACCGTTTCAGACGACGCGTCGCTTCGGACGAGGAGAGACCCGAACGGAGGTCAACGGAGAGCTCTTTGGCGATGGACTCAGGATCAAGAAGATGCCACGTGGGGGTGGGTTTTTCTTGGGTCAGGCCGGGCATCACGATTCAGGGTTCAAGAATGGAACCACGCGACGGGAATGTCGCGGGTAGTGGAAATCTTAGGCTGACGGCTTAGTTATAGAAGTTCCTGCAGCGCGCGAACGAGGCAGTGAGTGCCGCGTGGTGCCTGGACCTTGAGATGAGAGCCAGGAACCCGGTGCTGAATCTGTAAACCCGGATTTCCGTGTGCGTCGAAGCCGATATCCAGATCCGCCACATACACATTGCGATTGAACTTATTCAGCGTATCCCAATCCAGAGTTGAGTAGTTTTCTCCGGGGAGAATATCCTTATCAGTCGCGTGAAAAGTGATTTTCCAGCGACCCTGTTCGTCCTGAAAGGCGTGGGCTCGGGCAGGGCCCCAGGAGAGTCGATAGGTTTTGCGGATTTCGTCGCCGATATCCAGGAGGTCACGCCCATCCGGCTTCATAAGCGGTTTGAACGGTCCCTTCATCGTGTCACTGATCAGAACGTGGATGCCATAGCGGTCGGTCGAAAAGTCTCCACCGCTGACCAGCATGAAATACTGTCGCTGTCCGGAAACGGGGTTATCAAATGCCGTTACTCGGGGGCCTTCCATCAGGATGCTGCTCTCCGCCGGAGTTGGGCCATCAGTCCGGACGAGAGAGGGAAAGGGCTTCGTCTCGTCAATATGGAACATCTTGATTTCGCTGGCATCGTCGGCGGCCTTGAATGGAGAAATCATTTCGCGGCAGAAAGGTTCCGTGACGGGCATGCCCATTCCGGTCAGACGGGAAATCATTTCATAACAAACCACGGGGCGTCCGCCGCGTTTACTGAATTCACCCGGCTTGCTGAGGATGAGATTGCCCCGTCCGTCGGTAATGACATGGCGTCCATAAGTGTGCCCGAGCCAACTTGTAGTGGACATGGTCGCTTCGCCAAAGAGCGGTTTAGGCAACTGGATCAGCTTGCCGTCTCGACTCTTCACGAATGCATAGGAGCGGCGTGCCTTATTGTCCGCTGGAAAACGGGCGTACTTTCGGTCACCCGTCGGGTTGATTACGCCGCCGTAAAAGACATCGAGAACGCCGTCCTCGAGAAAACTCTGGATTTTCGTTCCATCATCAAGGTGGATGTCGATGTCATTTCCGTTCCGGATGATCTCTTTTATTCCGGATTCTTCCTTCGGAAATTCTTTGAAAAAGTTTGTCTTCTCATCCAAGGAAAATTTGTATTTATTGACGTCCCAAATGGCTTCTTGCCCGCGAAGCGCGGTTTTCCCGTCGGAATAGTAGAATGGAAGCTCTTCCACTCTGTATTTTCCACCGCGCAGGAAGTCGTCCATCGATTTGAAGATGAGGACGCGTTTTCCGGTACCGTAAACTGTTACGCTGCCGTCCGGGCGAATGCGAACGAACGGGTCGGCCGTCGGAACCATGTAGCGCTTATCCTGTCCGACTCGAAGCCACTTGCCCGTGACTTGTTTGAGGTTGGCAAAGGGATGCAGCTTTTTCGCAGCGTGCTTGATGTCGAGTTTCTCATTGGCGCTCGTCGAGAACCCGAGTGCGATGGAAGCGGCAATAGTGATGGTCACGATGTTCCGAAAAACTCGCATCACATTCTATTCGGAGCATTGATTAAATTCCTTTATTACTAAAGCGCCTTAGTTGAGTCGTGGCCTTGACCGATAAGGAGTAGATGGGTCTCACCTTAATATTTTTTTTCTTTCTGGAACTTGGGCTCGAACTGAGGCTCGAACTTAGGCCCGAACTGAGATTGGGGAGTGGCGTGGTTGAAGCCGCGGAACGGGCGATTTGCCTGACAGGCTTCATCACGGCGGAGGTCCGGAAAAATGCGGACTTCAAGAAGACGCGGGTTTTTCAGGCGGAGATCAATCGTTTGATGAAGGCCGCGATCGGAAGTGGCCCGAGAGCAATTACGGCAAGTCGCAGGGCCCAGGATCTCCTCAGGCTTGATGATGCGAACTGGACGTATTATTTCGCGCTCTATAAACGAAACGCCTCCCGAAACGATGGCGCCGCGCCCGTCGTACAGCTTTTTGAGGAAGGAATCGATACCGCCGGGAAGACGATTGTTTATCCCACGTCTACCGCGCCCGCAGCTCTTTTGAAGCACCTGCGCAAGCATGAGTACGTTAACCTCGCCAAAAAGTCTGAAGCGTACGGTTCGGCAGCGAAGAATGCCGCGCTCTGGATTAAGAAGATGCAGGCGGGAAGCGGCTCTTCACTCACTCGGACGAGCTATCTGAGCCGAAAGCTTGGAATACCCGAAGCGCAGGTCAGAATCGGCGCCAAAGGGACGGATCTGCTCATTGATGTTCCTCATCCGGTTACCGGGAAAGCTGTTCAGATTCCGATTGCCGAGGCGCAGATCCTTCAATCCATTCTTGACAGGAAGAACAATGTCTTCGGGTCAGTCATTTTTCACGACATCCTGAGTTCCGAAACAAAGGAATCCATCCGCAAGATGTGGAAAAAGCCTTCGCTCCTTGACCCTCAAAAGAGCTACGAAGAGCTGATTGCTGGAACCCCCGGTCTGGAGCGCTTTCGCGAAACGATGCAGTCCCATATCCCCACGCTGGACGAAGCCGGACAGATCACGTTCGAGCGGGAAGCTCCGGGCGGGCACGCGCTTTTCGCGATTGACGCGCTTCGCGCGGCTTACAAACCGGAACTCAGGCCACGAACGCCCGGGAAAGCGCTGATTTCGGCGATCAGCAATGGGGAGGATGTGGGCGGGACCCCGGATTCCATCATGGTCGGCTGGATGGTGAAAGAACAGATCCCGATCGCGATCGTGACCACTGAAAAGACTTCCATGGATGCCAAAGGCGGGCTGATCTCGCTGATGAAGGCGCCCGAAGGGGATGTTTCCTTGACGATATACGAAACAGCGCAGGCCAAGGCCGCGGGGCAGGGGAAGCTCTATGAGAAGCTCCAGGGTTCAGCGAGCACGAATTTGACGCTGTTCAATTATGATGTCCTGGCACCGAAGATCGAGAAGCTTGTTTCTGAAATCGGTGAAGATGAATTTCTGAAGATTATCGCGCCGGATTTGATTCTCAATTTCAAGGACAAATTCGTGCAGCTCGAAGGCGCGATGGGCTCGACTATCATGAACCTCGACCGGTATTGGAGCAAACACTACGGCCAACCGCTTGTTCATCTCGTGAACGTCGACAAATCCAACCGCACGCGCTTTTTTTCGCCCGTGAAGTCGGCGTTTGATTACTACATGCAGTTTCATTCTGACCGTTTCAAATTCATCCCGCATGAGATGCGCCTGAAGGATTTGAAGCCGGGTGAATTACCTCACGTCAGGCTCTCGGACGCGGCAACTCAGGATAAGCACTATCAGGACGTCCAAACCGTTCTCGACGCTTTTGAGGGGGCCAGCATCGCCGAGCTGCAATCGCTTTCAGTGGACGGCAAAATCAAACTGACGGGCGTCGTCCTGCGCGGCCGCGTGGAGATCGTGAACGAGAGCGCCACCGTGACGGATCTTTCGAAACTTCTTCCGAAGGATGGCCGTCACGCCCTCATCGAGAATTGCCGAATCACTGTCAGGCCGGATGGTCAGCTCATTGTCACGCCGCTTTGATAATGGCGCTTCCCCGAACTCGTTAACTCCGGGTTATCACGATGAAATTCTCCTGTTTGTCGTACGGATTTCAAACGCATATACTTAAATGATGGTGAAATCGGGGCTTCTGAACGGGCTCTTCTTGGGCCTTTGTTTTGTGCTGCTCGACGGGCGGACGGCCTATTCGAACGACTTGTGCAGTCCCGCGTCGCCGATGAAAACACTTGAGAACTACATCCGTTCTTTTCAAGGGATTGCTTCGGGAAAAAGTTCCTGTTCTCAGCTGCCTGATTTCAGCAAAATCGGCCCTCAGTGTGGCAAGCCCGCCGAGAAGGCTTATGACGTCCTCAAGGAATGCCTGGACACCTCTCAATTTGCCGAGCTTCGCCGGGGTATTCTCACAGCGCTCAAACGCGAACATCTCAAGCAGACCTTTGAACGGGAAATCGAATATGCCTCCCGTTTTTCGTCAGACACCGAGGCCTATCACGAGGTCTGGGCAGTTCTCAAGAAGAGGTGGTCCGAGCGTCTCGCCAAATATCCGTGGCTGCGCTGGAACGACCACGATCCGATGTTAAAAGCTGAGACTCTCGGTGAGATCGGAATCTTGGTACGAGCGCTCGATACTTATAAGGAAGGGAGCGGAAAGGTGGTGCTCGAGGGGGGAACCAGCAACGGTTTTCCTCGGGCTACGGGTTACGACTTACTGCGCGCCGTTCTCGTCCTTGATGCCCTGAATACGCCGGAAGCCGAAGGATGGGCCCGAGCCACGGGTGCGAAAACTGAGAACGAACCCAAGGCTCTGCTTGAATCCGAGCGGACATTTATTCTTAACGTTAATCCTGAATTGCAGCGGGATAAGGGCCTGAGAAAGGATATTTCGAAATTCCTGAAGAAGCACTTTGACGCTCGCGTGATCGCGCGTCTTCTCTATGCGACCGAGGGCCAGACGGAAGGAGAACTGCTCGCGAGCCGTTTCGCCAAAGTGAGTCGCTGGCTTTCAAAAATGATTCCTTTCGAGCAGAATCGCGCCGCTATTTTGGGTTTCGAAAAGAGATTCGCCAAGGCGCATTTCGCGTTAATGCGTGAAGCGGAACGGGAAGTCGAAAAAACCATCGAAAATCCTCTTCCGCTCCTCGAAAGGCCCGAAATCATTGGGAGCGCGATCGCATCCATGGATCCTGAAAAAAGCAACCTCAAGAAAGAAGCCATGAGTGTTTTCTATTGCCACGCGGCCTCACAAGCGGCGGTCGTTCAGAAGACCTTGAAGGGTGTGGCCTTCGCGGGAGCCGCGGTCCTCGGTGTATCGGGAATCGCGGCGCTCGGGGCGGGCGGGGTGGCTTTGACCGCGATGATCATGGGGTCAAAAGCGATCGCGGCCAGTGCCGGCGGAGTCGCCATGGGCGCACTGGCGGTCGGTAATGCCGGTATTATCGCCAGTACTCCGGCCGACCTCTACCTTCGCATCAAGGATTACAATGACACGAAGAACCTCATTTATCTCAAGCTCGCAAAACCCGAACGGATCGCCGAGGCTTCGGCACGAAAGAATGAGGCGGTCTTCTGGGGCTCCATCAATCTCCTGGCCGGGACGACGGCCGCGCTGACAAGACCCATTCAAGGCGCGGCTATGATGGCTCACGCTCGAAATGAAATTGATGCGTCAAAACGCCTTGACTCAATCTTGAAAACGGCGCGCTGGACAGATAAAGGGCTGATGATCACCGGGACGGCAGGAGTGGTCTATCGGTTTGATGAGAAACGCTAAACCTGTTTTTGATGGCTCGACGCAGCGTCGTCCTGACTTCCGAGGTTGCAAATTTCGGCAAGTCGCGCGATGAAGAGACATGCGCTTCATCATTGTTTTGGGTTGGGTATTCAGTTGGGTTCTCAGCTCGGTTTCGTTGGCGGCTGATTTTGAACGCGGTGATCCCGTTACTGAAGGCATTCAGACCGAGAACTTGAAAGCACTGGTCGCGCGTTCTGATGAGAGCGAGTCAGATTCCCTTTTGATCGTCAAGAACGGCAAGCTCATTCTCGAGAAGTATTCGGCTGAAGGGGGTAGTCCCATTCAGAGCTTCTCCGTCACGAAGTCCATCGTGAACCTCGGGATCGGTTTTGCGGTAGCGGAAGGGAAACTGGATTCGATCGATGCCCCCGTTCATCGGTATTTTCCGGAATGGAATCAGGGCCGGAAGAAAAGAATCACGATTCGGCATCTGATGAATCATACATCGGGTATTTCTACCGCCTCAGAGGTGGATTTTGTCTATCCGGATTTGATCCAGTATGCGCTCGCGGCCGAGATCGACCATGATCCCGGTTCAAGATTTGTTTACAACAACAAGGCTGTTCAGCTTTTGTCTGGGGTTCTTCAGAAGATTACGAATGAGCGGACGGATCTCTATTTGAAAAAGAAGCTTTTCACGCCGCTTGGTATCGTGAATTACCGGTGGCGGGTGGATCAAGCCAATCACGCCGCAGGAAGTGCCGGTCTGGAAATTGCCGCGATGGATTTGGGCAAAATCGGCCAGATGCTGCTAGATCGTGGACTTTGGAAGGGAGTGCGCGTTGTTCAGGAAGACTGGATTGCCCTTTCCACGCGCCCGTCCCAAAGTTACGAACCCAGGTGCGGATTGCTCTGGTGGCTGATTGACTGGACGCCAAAGCGGGGCTTCAATGCTGGCGGATGGCTTGGGCAGTATCTCGCGATCATTCCCGAAACGAGAACCGTCGGGGTAAGGCAACTCAAGTACAAACCCGGCATGGACGAATCGAATACCGACGAGTTTGACGATTTTACGGAGCGTCTGGCTGGACTTTCGGAACCTGCAGCTCCTTGAGTGCCTTCGAAATGCAGCGTGCCGGCCGAGGTACGGGCACTTTCGCGAGGGTTCGCACGAAAGCCGGGTGAAAGCCGACGTTCGTTTCAGGTCGAATCGGCAGACCTTTGTC
>Ga0208375_1000166_pt1 | contig 104774 bp, 106 predicted proteins | sample RifOxyD1_FD_184038 | JGI IMG/M metagenome (GOLD analysis project Ga0208375, IMG submission 184038) | Soil microbial communities from Rifle, Colorado - Rifle Oxygen_injection D1 (SPAdes) | ecosystem: Environmental > Terrestrial > Deep subsurface > Rock core/Sediment | place: Rifle, Colorado... | reverse complement strand
CAACGTGCAAAAACGGATTAACTTATTCGCTGTTCCGTAGCAGTTGAACATTATTTAATTAGTCTAATTTTACCACGAAATGCTTGGGTTTTTGTATAAATTGATGAACTAAATAGTGGATAAAGTAAAGGGGAAATAGAAAAAATTATTACTCAAACAAATTAGAAATATATTAATTATTTATATAAAATTATTACTACACAAAACACTCGAGAATGAGATGGTTGAGTGAAGGAAAAAAGCGGGTAAAATACAAGCAAATCTTAAGCTATCCACAGCTCCCATTTCTAATACTTGACTAATATAATAATTAGTGTATAATTACCCTAGATAATTTAGTCAATGGACTAATTTGCAAAACAAGGAGGACTCGTTATGTCGCAGCAAGACTATAGCCAGTTTGAACAAAAGATGTTCAGGGTTGTCATTAGCGGAATAGTGCTCTTGAGCATCATCCTCGCTACCGGGTGGGCCGTCGGATCCATCTGGGTCGATTCTTATCCCGGGCAGGTGGTTAAGGTGGTGTCGCCCATCTTAAACGGCACTTCGGCCGCCCGTGAAGAACGGCGAGCCAGAAATGCTGAAAAATGGGCCGTCCAAGAGGAAGAGCAGCAGCTACTCCTCACTGCGACATTTGACGAGCGCTTCATCGAGTCGACCGGCTCAAACTTTGAGCCAATAGACAAAGGTGTGGTTGAAACAGTCACTGAGGTATGTTTCTTCAATGAATCTCCTCTCCAATTCGTTGCCGTGCGCGGCGAAAAAGACAAGTACGAGCAAGTGCTGGTTGCTCCCGGTGACAACCTTCAGCCTGGAGACCCAGTGGAAGTTATCATAGACACCGAAAGAGCAAGGGGAATTCGTTTGGGAAAACCACTTTCCAAAAAGCATCCGACGCTCGCTCGCCTCTAAGAGAGACTGCCATCTCCGCCCCGATCCTTTACCGGATTGGGGCTTGTTTCTTCAATGAGTTTTAATTTTTCAAATATTAAAGTTATACGGATTGTACTTTGGATATTTTTACGGTAAATACACTTCCTCTAGTCGGACTCCCTCGCCACCACGAAGCCATAAGCGTAACAACATTGGGCCGGCGGTACCCTTTAACCTAGCCTCCAACTCCGCTACGGTTCCACCAATCGGTCTCGCCTCTTGCTGTAAAATAATTTGAGTCTCTGGTGTCAGTTTAATATTTTCCGTCTCTACTTCTTGATTGCGAATATAATAATCCTGCTCAAGTTCCTGGTTACAATCTGCAGCAGCAGCCGCTTCACAGTCGGCCAAGGCGGCCGCTTTGGCCACCTCACCTGTTAGCAACTCCACAAAGTCAACGGTGATTTGAGAAGCGTCCGCCACCACCTCAACTCTTTCCACCAAGGCTACCCTTTCCTCAGTTTGTCCCACTGTCCGGACTATCTCTAATGAACTCGCTACCTGCTTGGCTAAATCTTCCGCCTCCGGACCGGTGTAAAAAGCCGGTTCTACTGACAAGATCGCTAACTCTGGATCCGCCAATTGATGGGAAAAATTGAAAGCATAAACTGGTCCCCACTGGTCATTAAGAGCTTCTCCAGATTCAAAATTTTCATGGACTCGATTCCAAATTAAGCGTTCACCAAGAAAATTTTCATCGGTCATAAAACTGTCCCGTTCTACAATATCGGTGCAATAAAGTGTTTCAGTTGGTCCATCGGCTGCACACATATTACGCAACTGGTCGGTCACAAAATCGTTATAACTATTAAAACCAACAGCCGCCCCCGCGGTGTATAGTCGAACATTAACCAAAGCCTCAAACTCCTCTCCTTGTCGTCGACCCAGGGCAAGCGATGAGGGCTGATACTCCACTAATTCGTAATCGGCCGGATAAGAAAAAGTGTAACCATAAACTGTACTTTGGTAAGTTTCCCCAGCTCCTGATGAACCAAGCCAAAGAGTAAGACCTAATAAAACAATCACCACTAATAATACTCCAATGATTAATTTTTTAGACATAAATTATAAATCTATTAACAGTATAAAATTATTTTCTAAATTACCAAGTATTAACTAAACTAGACCCGAAACCACATTCACCTAGTGTAACAAAATTTTTAACTAAAGCCGACTATAACAAAAACACCGCCTGAACTTAAATGCTCAAGCGGTGTTGTTTGATACTAATCTACCTATTGTTTATTAGTTGTCATCCTCTGCCTCTGAATCATCATCACTATCATCATCACTATCATCATCACTATCATCATCACTATCATCACTAGTAGAGCTTGCGGTATTTCCTACACCACGATGATACGGCTTGACCTTAACTTTCACCTCCTCATTACCATTATTGAACTTTATCTCGATCCGAACCTGATCACGAAGAAAACCAACCGGAATTTCATCTTCTCCTTCAATCCCTGCTTCGCTTAAAATCTCATTCAATTGGGCTCTGGTCATCGGACCCACACTTCCCACCGGCTCGATTCTAATTTTATTTTGAAACCGGCGAACAGCCACCTCTGTTAGAGGTCCAAAAAATCCAGTGATCAAACCCGATGGGTAAATATCCGGATCAGTCGCTAACAGTTTTTGTAGCTGTCTCACGTCTTCACCACTAGAACCCAACTTTAAATTTCGTTCGATTTTAATTTTTGCCAAATTTGAAACAATATTCCCTTGGGCCTCGCCACTGGTCATCCGTTCCCGAATAGTTTGAATTTGAGCCCGTAAGGACTCCAGTTGAGCCAACAATTTGGCCAGAGTACTACTGTCACTGTCTTCGTTTTCTGGAGTCGTGGTAGCAGTGGAGGTAGCGGTAGTTGTGGCGGTGGTAGTGGCTGTTGAGGTCGCAGTTTGAGCGGAAGCACCTGATGGAATCAGGCCGACGACCAGAATCATTACCATCAACCAAACAAAAGATAAGCTAATTTTCATAAAATTACATTTAATATGATTTTGTTAATAATACAGGGAAGGACCATTTTGGCCGGTCGCCTGTTTAAGTTTATTTTAGCATAAAAACTAAAACCAACTACTAGTTATTAGCTAGTCCTCAAAAACAGCTTGATTTTGTGGTAAACTTTATCCTATGCGTTGGCAAGCAAAATACAATTGGTACCTCCTCGATATGAGCCTGTTTACGGCTTTTAATGTTTTAATGATTTATCTTTTACACCGCTCTAATACCCTGTTCTGGCCGATCGACCGGCTTAGCTTATTTGTCCTTGGTCTCGCCGCTTGGCGCGGAGCTAATATGATAGCGAATGAAGAAATTACCAAGTCCGTTCGTGCCCCTTTTGTGGATGTAGTCGAGAAAAACGGTAAGTCGGTCGAGCAACCCAAGCCCTATGGCTGGCGGGGGGCGGTGGGTTCTTTAATTTACTGCTCCTCTTGTACTGGTGTCTGGGTAGCGGCCATTTTAGTTTACAGCCATGCCTTCTTTCCGGTCACCGTTTCCATTATTGCTCTTATTCTAACCCTGAGCGCCTGCGAAAGATTTTTTACAGTTATTTTTGATGTGTTAAAGAAACGAACTTAAAATTCATATTTAATTTTTAGATTTTTTAAAAAAATACCCAGGCCAATCCATAAGACTGGTCCGGGCTTAATAGTCTCCTTCGTTATTTTAGCTTGCCGCAAACTCTCGGAAGGCGTTTAAAGCCGCTTGATTCCTTCCAATCTCATACTGGAGCTGGAGGACGCGTGCTTCCAACTGTGTGATTGTCTGAAGCAACATGGCTTCAGTCGAGTTTTCCGTTGCCCCTTCCATCGGTAACACCACCAGACTTGCCTCTTCAATTGTTTGCTCAGTTGGATCCCGTTTGACCTCCATCACCTGAATGACTTCAGGAATCGACGGGGCCGGACGTCCTAAGAGCGCGCAACCTTTCGCAGTCAATTCAACTGTACGAGGTTCAACCTTACGCCGATAGATTACGTATTGACCTCGCTTAAGTTTGATCAGGACTTGATCAATTTCGGCCGGAGTTGGTTCCTTACCGATCAGATCTTTCAAAATAGACTTGATCGACACAGCAGATACCAAGACCGGCGATGTAGGTTGGGGCCAAACCCCTAGCAGTAAAAGGGTTACGATATCCAAGTCTTCAAACATCTCGGACACGGTAATACCCTTTTTGTGACCCGCTGATTTTTGTGCCGAGTGGCCATTACGGCCACCTGATCCCAGCTTCTCCATCACCTTCACAGTTGATTTCTCCACGATCGGTTCCTTTCCGCCCGCGACGGCTAACTTGTTGTACAATTGAACCAGAGTTAAGCGACAATTCTGGGCTGGCCGAAGATAACACTTTCGGGATGTTGTGTTATCGCCCGACTGAATTCCAAAAGATATTCGCAAATGTTTCCTATCCAACCCAATCAAACGAAATGACTTCAGATGATGAGTACCTTTAACCGCCGCTCCAAGCATGATGATCCAGGTCAAGTTCAAATCTAAGCCAGCCCGAGCAAACTCCCCGGCAATGAGACTCTCAATTCCCTTTGGAATGGGGGTAGAATGGTGGCCCAACTTAATCTTGATTGGCACAATTTATCTCCTTTCTGTGGTTGAACATTCTACTAGAAACACTACCGCCAAATCTCTGACAAGTCAAAAGCAGAGTTAAAAGGGCCCCGGCCCACTTGCACTAACTGTGGGGCACTTTTAGGTAAATTAATAGCCTTGGCGTCTGAATGCTCGCCAAGGCTATGATCCGGAAAAGAGATTTGAATCAACGGACTCGTCCTCCTTCATAATGGTCCGAGAACCGCGGACAAAAATCTGTCTGCCCAGTATGAGTATTGAAGAATAGTCCCTTGTCACCACAAATAGGACAAACTCCTCGTTCCCACCTTGTGGGCGACCGATCTTCGGTTGAAACCCGCTCGCGCGCCGCCGCTTTGATCAGAGGCTCATCACTAGTCGCAATGAACCACCTCTTCAACAATCGCCAACACTGTCTAAAAAATCGGGAGATCATACCTACCCCCTTTTCCTTGCCCCGAACCTATGGTCCAGTTTCCCAGTCCTAATACCATCATAGAGGCCTAATTAGGAGGCGTCAATCACCTCACTTAGTTTAGTTCTTAGAATTAAATATCCCCCGGCGACGCGTAGCGTGCCAGGGGATTTGCGAGAGCGGTTGTTACTGCTATCGCTCTAGTTGGTAGCCAACTTCAACCGATTTCGGTCGAAGCAGGCGGTGAGTAAAGATCAGGGCCAGGAGACCAATCAAAAAGAGTTGACCCGGGAGATTTGTCGCTGGCACACTCGGTGCCAGCGGGTCGGTAGTTTGCCAACCCCCAGCGTTGAAATCTACTGGCAGGTCGACTGGCCCATCGGAAGTGCCCCACCAAGAATTAGTGACATCCACTACGTTGCCCGTGTCGTTCTCCCCAATCACTCCATTTCCCAGGAAACGGGAACCGGGGAAGGCCACGTTGGTACTAGTACCACCCGAGATCAGCCCGTAGGGATTATTCTCAAAAGTGTTCCCCGTACCATCAGCGGAGACTACGTCATAGAGCCAGAGCCCGATGCCGTAATCGCCGGCGCCGTCGGCAAAGGTGTTGTCGGTAAACGTGCCGGAACCGCCGTACACCAGATTGAAATCGTTTCCAATAAACGACGACTCACTTACCACCAATCCAGTCGGGGCGTAGGCGTAGAGGCCAGCCTGACAGTTTTCCACCATCATATTTTCAAACGTTACGTTTGAATACTGAGTCAACAGGGCCGAGGCTGTCCAAGTGGCCCCCGTGTACCAAATGTCACGCACGGTGACATTCCGAACAGTGCCACTAGCCCCAGCCGAGGTCCCAAACTGGATCCCGTTCTGGGCAGTGATACCCGTCGGTCCAGCTCCAACCACCGACCCACCATTCCAAGTCACGGTCGTGTCTGGGAAAGCCGCGAAAGCATTCTTCTGGAAATCACTGATGTCCAGATTGGTAATCTGAAGATCACTACCCACGGCCGCCATCAGGCCCACTCCATGTTGGCTTCCATCGAAAGGTGTATTTCGCACACCCACGATAGCTACATTGGAAATCGTGACATTGGAGGAAATCACCAACAAACCGATAAACCGGTAATTGGTATTTCCTTGACCCGCGCCGTCGATCAAAATGTCTGCGACGGCCACGGTGGCGCTTTGGATATAAAGCGTCGGGTGGTAAGTATTCGTGCCGAGAACCGCCTCTAGAGGCATCGACGCCGTGGCCACAATGGCGGCCGTGGCATCACCGCCCACGAGGGTGATATTTTTGTCCACCAAAACCGGCCCCGACTGTGGTCCAAAGACCACTACCGTATCCCCCGCCGCGGCGGCATCTACCGCTTGCTGCACCGTGGGAAAGTCCCCCGGTACATTCAAGGTTGCCCCGACTTTGGCACCACCAGACTTCTCGACCGGTCCAACCGCCAGGCCGGCGGGCGCCGTAAGCTCGTCGTCTACGTACGGCGACGCGGTGGGCACCGCCCCCGCCGACACCGCCACTACGATTCCTAATACCATCACTCCCCAAATCTTCATCGTCTACCTCCACTCTTCTCTTTTGTGAAGACCAAACAAGAACCCACCACGGGTTCTCCAGCTCTACTTATAACACGTCTTGATCTGAAAATCAAGCACTCTAAGGATAGTTCTTAAAGTACTTTTAGGATTAGGATTAGGATTAACTACAAAAAATTATAAAAGACCCGCCACCAAAGAAAGTAGTGACGAGTCTAGCCTTAGAGCCGGCCAGCTATTTACCGTTGCTGTCGCAATTTGAAATACTTCGAGTAATACACGGGCTGACGGCCCAATAACATAGAAAAAGTTCTGGGGACTAGGACTTTTTGCTCTGGAGTAATACAGCCCTGGAGCGACAGCGGCTGAAAGCCCCGACGAACCAACTGGCTTTCCCAGTAGATCCAGTTTATCCAAGCTTGTTTAATGTTCACCTTCAACCCGGCCGGGCTACGCACTTTCCACAAAGCTACGCGACCAATAGCCAAGCGATAAAAACGAATAATCCACTCGTCGGTCCACAACACAATCAACTCGGACGGCGATAGTGGTGCTCTTTTTTCAGCCATCGGGTCCTCCTTTCCCCCAAGCGTTCTATCTCTACCAATATTTCTAACACAAATTAAACTAATGGTAAATCCGCTCAACTTTAACTATGATCGACGCTCCCCCGCTACCAATCCGCTGGCACTTTAGACTCTTCGGTTTTGTTCATCAAACCTAAAATATATCTCTATTAGAAGCTCCAGAACTTAACTAACTTTTCTAATTTCTTATCTTTCCTGGTCTGCCGTCCATACTATTTTCCTGAAGATACTGACGCATCATTCCCCTCATCGGACCCCGCCGGAGCAGGAGGTCGTTTAACCCGCTAATATCTACAATCAAGCCTCCCACCAAGACTGCCAATAAAAACCCGATAATCAATAATCTAAAACTTATTTTAAAAGAAAAATCATACCGTCGTATCAGCCAAATACCACAAATGAGTCCAACCACCGCCAGCCCCAAAGCCCACCAAGGAAACTGGGTCAGTATCTGCTCTAACCGGTAGCTACCCATCGGGCCATGAGAGCGAAACGTAAAACGGATCAAACCCACAAAAAACATAGACACCACCACCGATGACACCAGACCGCCGAAAGTCAAAATTGACCCAAGTATAAAATATAGCCGAGGACGCATTTTTATTTTATCGTTACGGATCTGATCCATAACCCGATCAGTGATATTTTTTAGTTTTTGGTCCATAAATTTTTCATTAGCTTTTTAGCTCGACTAAGACGAATAGCGACAGTCCCCACGGGTATTCTCAAGATGTCACTAATTTCTTGGTATGATTTTTCTTCTAAATAAAACAGGTTAAGAATCTCTGAGTAAATAAGGGGTAAGGCGTTAAGATATTTTCGAACCTGCTCGCTGGTTTCTTTTTCCTCAAAGCTTTTGATCAGATCTTCTTCACTGGCAAATTCTAACTCTACTAAAAGGGGTACTTCTTTCCGACCCTTTTTAATAATATTCAACGCTTCATTATGAGCAATACGATAAATCCAGCTCGAAAATTTTTTATGGCTATCAAATCCGCTCAGATTAATATAGCTTTTTATGAAAGTATCCTGAACAATGTGAGCAGCCTGATCATCGTCATGTACTAAATTTAAGACATAGCGCATTAATTTTTGGGAATATCTTTCCATTATCACTGCGTAAAGATCCCGATTACCCGAGCGAATTCTGTCCACTATATCTTCATCAGTTAATGTCACTGGGTCGCTCATATGTATATTTTACACCGCTTCCACCCATAAACTAAACTCCGACAAGGCCGGAGTTTAGTTTACCTAATTTCCCTTATCGATTAAGACCTCTACCCATACCCATATTCATACCCCCACCCTGCCTACCTGATCCATTTTTTAAACCTAAACCTAGTTCTTGACGAATTTTTTGAGCCTCCTCCAGTTTACCTTCTAAAGCCAGCTCATGAGCTTCCACCAATTTGGCAAAATTGGCTTCAGTGATAATTTGTGTTACCCGACCTTGATTTTGCTTTAAACTCTTCCAGGCTTGATAGTCTTTATTTTGGAAGATTGTCCGCATCTCTGCCTGACGGTCGGCCGAGCAGTTTGGCCCGGCTACCGAGGGGTCGCCCTGGTAAGCCAGAGCGGAACCGGCCGACAAAGCCGTTACTCCCAAAATCACCGCCAGTGACCCTAATCCTAATTTTGTCTTGTTCATATTTAGATTAATTATTTAATAAAAAGGTGATCGCGCGTCTCTTCAACCTTTATACCCCTAATACAAAGCCAACGAGGTTTTTCTTTCCTTCGGAGTTACAGCTTATTTCAACTAGAATAAGACAACGAAAAAACGCTAACCAGGGACTGTGTTGTTTAAAAAATTACCACTACTGCAAAAAGTCAGTAAATTTTACTTCTGGCAAACCTCCCACTGTTTGCCCGCCTTTATATGTGGACACTAAGCGCGGTAATCCATCATCACAATGCTAGCTGTAAGTTGATGGAAGTAAAAATTTTGATCGTCTCATTAAATTTTCCCACCACCACTCCCACCTTTCTAGCTCCCGACACACTTAATAAGCTGTGGCTATAAATGTCAAAAATAGTATTTGTATTAATTTTATCAAAATAAAATACCCCGAGATGTCTGTCTCTCGAGGTATAAGTCTGCTGTCATCCAACATTACTTCAGTGGCCGAAGAAACCTCGACCCACCTGATCGGGAATCATGTACAAGACGACGCCGTGCTTGGCACACACCTCAATCGTCGCCTGGTCCTTCACCGAACCACTTGAAGTGAAGATGGCGGTAACACCAGCTTCAATAAGCGTCTGCGGTCCGTCCGGAAACGGGAAGAAGGAATCGCTGTAAGCCACAGCGCCGGTCACATCGTGTCCGGAACGCCGCGCTCGAGTAACGGCCAAATTTGCCGCCCCGACCCGATCTTGCTGACCGACACCATTGCCGATAAGCTGTCCATTTTTCACCAGCGTGATGGTGTTGCTGTTCGAGGTCGAGCCAATGGCCCAGGCGAGCACCATATCGCACTCTTGCATCGGGGTCGCCTGTCCATACTTCACAATCACCCCCTGATTGAAGTCGGGAACAAAAGTGTAGTTTGGCTGTGCCAAAAATCCGCCACGAACAAAACGAAAGCGCGGTGTCTGATCCAGATGGCCAACCAGTTCGTTTAGTAGCGCCGGATTGACGACAAAGCGACACTTGTCGCCCTTGCGACGAAGCATCGCGATGGCGCCTTCCGTGAAAGCTGGGGCGATAATGCCGTCCAACATTTTGCCGGCCAGCAGTTCACCCAAACCCTCGTCCACTTTAAAGTTCACCAGGACCAGCCCGCCGAAAATTGCCAGCGGATCGCCCGCCATCATCTTCTTCACCAATTCGGCCCGAATAGGTCCCGCGGCTGCTTCACACGGATTGCCGTGCTTCACGCCGACTGCCAGCGAAGTTTTAGCTGCATTGATCGCATAGCCTTCGGCGATGTGAGTCGCCGTCAGAATCAGTCGATCAATATCGCACCAGTTGTTGTAGCTCGGAGGCGTGCCTTCAATCACTCCAAACTTGTCGAGCGCGAGGGGATCGGGAGTGCCAGTCGAGTAGAGATGCGCCGGTGCCTGCCAGGCATTTTCGCCGTACTTGCAGGTAGCGACTCGTTCGCCGGAAAATCCGGTGTACTTGCCGTCACTCAAGTATGAAGCCGAAGCCAAGCAATATCTCGCGATTATAAACTCGCCCTTGGCCCCAAGTTCGTCCACGAAGCCGTTTGCCGGCTCGCCAGCCTTCAGCCAATCGATGACTTTTTGACGGTCCTTCGGATCGCAGATCACGATGCGCCCACCTTTGACACCGGAGCGAATCATGGTGGGTCCGCCAATATCCGTCTGCTCAATCACCGACTCCCGAGTACTGCCTGGCCTGGCAATTTCTGCTTCGAGTGGGTACAGATCAACACCGACCAGATCAAGACGCGGAATGGCGAGACTCGCTAGTTCGGCGATGTCTGCCTCAGTATTCTGCGCCAACAGTCCGGCATGAACCTCGCGCGACAGGGTAACTACTCGATGGCCAAGAATTGCTTCCCCGCCAACAAGGTCCGCCACTGGTAGGGCCGAGATGCCATTTGCAGTGAGATGTTTGAAGGTCCCACCCGAGGCATAGATCGTAAAGCCGAGCTCTACGAGAGCCTGGGCAAATTCGACAATGCCCTCCTTGTGATAGACGGACAACAGTGCATTCCTCATAACTACCCCTTCCTTTAGTTTAATAGACAAAGACCCCTTAACATCGAGAACCTTTCCCGACCACACCTGGAACGTATACTACTCAAAAATTATAAAAAGACAAGAAAAAAAGATCTGCCTGGTTTTCCAAACAGATCTTCTGACTTTTTCAACTTCGTCATCGCCCCTAGCCTTTGAGGTAGGCTTCGGCAGCAGTGGCGATCTCGAGGGCTTTCATCTTGGCCGCGCCAGTATACAACTCCGGCTTTTCCAACATCTGGAGAGTTTCGGCCGGAATTGCCTCCCAGACCTGGCCCATGAACGCGAGGCTGTGCTGGTATTCCAGTGCCCGCTTGGTGGCCTCAAGAAGCGAAACTCCGTTCTTCTTCGAGTACGGCATAGCTGTATGGTTGACCAGCTCGTGGGCGTCCCCCTCATAGCCCGCCATTTGCAGAGCGATATAGATCGGCTCGGCGAGAATGGCGTCACCTTGGGCTTTAAAGTTTCGCCCCAGCGAGACTTCGTCGATTGAAAGGCGGGAGATAAATGGTTTACCGCCTACCTCTCGCAACAAAGTGTTGAGCTGATTGACGAGATTGACCACGATGGTCGGAAAATCCCGAGCCACCGAACTGCCGACCAAGTCACGCTGATGTTCACTCACCATTGTCGCGAGGACCTTGCCGAATTCAGCTTGATTCTTGAGCCAAGTCCCCTCGAGGTTCTCGCAATTAATCGGGTTCCTCTTGTGAGCCATGGTCGACGAGCCGACTTGTCCCTGCTCGAAGGGTTCGCCCAGTTCCCCGATCTCCGTCCGCATCAGATGACGTCCGTCACGTCCGAACTGGCCGAAAGTAGCCGAGAGCTTCACGCAGGCAAACAAGTAATCCGCCAGTGGCTCCGGTGGGAGAATTTGCGTACTAATGGGCGCGGGTTCCAGACCGAGCTTGGCGAGCACCCGCTCCTCGAAAGTTTTCCCACCGCAGCGTGCCGCGATGCCGAGGCCGACTTGGGCGTTGTAGACGCCAACCGCACCGGAAATTTTTCCCACCAACTTGGCCGCTGCCCCATTGGCACTTTGAATGTTGGCGAGAATCCGACTGAGAATGGTTGCGAACCAAAAACCAACCGTGATCGGCAACGCGTGCTGTCCGTGGGTCCGGCCAATCTGAAGATGGGCCGCCAACAAATGAACCTGTTCGACGAAGTGGCCAATCACCTTGTCGGTGAGCCGCCTCACCACCTCATGTCCGCGCACAAACTGCAGCGCACGAGCGGTGTCGAGGGCGTCGTAGCTCGTGAGCGGAACATGGATCCAGCGCCGAAGCTTCGGGTCCACTTTACTCTGAGCGATCCGCACCCAAGCGCGAATGTCATGCTTGGTCACCCGGCGCTCCATCTCGTCAACGTCGGTCGTCGGAATATAGAGAAGCTCCTGTGCTACATCCTGCGTAAGCAGGGCTATGTCCGAGGCGGGAATAACTCCGATTTCCGCCAACGTCTTCATAGTGGCAATTTCCACTTCGGCGACAGCTCCAAACAAGTGGTCGTAGCCGAAACAGTCTTGCAAATCCTTCGGCTGATACCGAGGATTACCGGGCAGAGAAAGATTCATATCAAGGTTCCCTTCTTTAGTTGAAACTCCCATTCACCAAAACTACCAGACCATCCGCTCCTTATACTATTCAAATATGAAGAAAAAGCAAATCTATATAATACTTCTTGCTTTTTGTCACTTTTTGAGTAATATGGGCCCCAGACCAGTGGGAATTATCCCCAAAGCTGATACGGCTGTCCGTATCAAGAACCTTAAGAAAGGACTTAAATTATGAACGTCCTAGATGAATCCTTGTCTCTTCCGCCTATCGCGGAGGGCAAAACCAAGCGGATCTTTAGGTCGACCGCCGACGCGAGAAAGATCTTCGTGATCTCCAAAGACGACATCACCGCTGGCGACGGCGCCAAACACGACGTCATTAGCGGTAAGGCGCGGCTCGCTACCCAGACCACCTGCAATGTCTTTCATCTGTTAAAAACCTGTGGCCTGCCGGTCGCCTTCGATCAGGCAATCCAGCTAATCGGACCCGATGACTCCTTGTGTTACGGCTTTGAAGCGCCAGCTTGCCAGATGTTACCGTACGAGGTTGTCATCCGGCGTGAAGCGCACGGTTCGTATCTCAAGCGCGCTCCCCATCTTCCGAAAGGCCACTTGTTTCCTCGTCTGGTGTTGGAGTTCTACCTGAAGACGAGCGGCCGGAGGTGGAAAGAGCACGTACTCGTCTGCGACGATCCATACATGATCCACGATGCGGACGCCCACGCGATCCGCCTCTACAACCCCAAGGAGCCCAATCTGGCCCAAAGTCCGGCGACGTCTTTCTTGAAACTTGCCGAGGCCGAAGTTTTCACCCAAGACAATGAGGCCCTGATTATCGAGCAGATGGGGATCATCGCCCGCCAAACCTTCCTCATCCTCGAGAAAGCTTGGCAACTTCAAGGGGGAAGGTTGGTCGACTTCAAAGTCGAGTTTGGCCTAAACTCCAGCGGAAACCTGCTACTGGCCGACGTGATCGACAACGACTCGTGGCGAGTGGTGGATAGCGCCGGCGGCTACATTGACAAACAGGTCTACCGCGATGGTGGCGACCTCAACACGGTGACGGCGAAGTACCAGCAAGTGGCCGAACTCACCAGTCAATTCAACATCCCGTTCCAGCGCCTGACCTTCTGGCGCGGCTCCGAGAAAGACGACCTCCAGCCTTTCTATGAACCACTGGGCAAGCTGCCTTTGATGCCGGTGGTTACAACGAGCAGGTTCACTTGTTCGATACACAAGCAGCCGGGCGTCGCCTACAGACAGCTTCAACAGCACCTCCAAGAAGTGCCCGACACGGTCATTGTTGCCTACGTTGGCCGCTCCAACGGCGCCGGTCCCACTCTATCGGCCAACGCCACCATTCCGGTGATCACCGTCCCGGCCGGCTACCAGGACTTCCCCGACGATATTTGGTCCTCGCTTCGAGCGCCGTCAAATGTCCCAGTGATGACCGTCCTCGACCCGGCCAATGCCACCCTGGCCGCGCTGCAGATTCTCGCCATGCGTAACCCCTCGATCTATGCCGCCTTGCGGTACGAACAGGAAACACGCCTGAGCGACATCTAAGGCCGTCGGCCCTCTTACCTACAGCTCCACTAGGACTATCGTCCAACCGGAGCTGTTTTTTTGTATTATTAATAAGAATCAAGGCAAACACCGCTAGCGATTATTTCCCCAACACACAGCCACCTCTTACTATTTAACTGAGTAGCCCCAGCGCCGTCTCCCAAGCCAGGTCGGCCGACTCAAACACCGGATAGCCATACTTTTCGGCTTCAGCTTGGTACCGTGGTCGCTCCACCTCAAAAAAAGTTTTCGCCTCGAGCCGGATTAATTCCGGCGTCTCACCCCAGCGAGGGTCCGCCAAGTTTCGCTCTAATGTTTCCTCCAAGAATTTACCAATTAGTACCACCCCGGGAAAAGGCAAGTCCTTTTTAGCTAGATGAGGTAGCAAATTCACACACTCAAAAATAACCGGCCGCTCTTCCAACTCATATTTTTTAATCTCAGCCACCAAAGCTGGCCACAAGGCTTCCGATTGAGCCACCAAATTTTGCCACTGCTCCTCCGGTGGCACTTGCGTTAAATATTCTTCTTCATTTTTATCCAAATAAAAGTTAACCCACTTACGATAGCGCGCGTCTCCGGCTAGTTCCTCCCTGGTGTCGTCTAAAGACACTGCTAAACCTCCGCTTGCCGCCGCCAGCTTCCGCGCCAAGTACGATTTTCCACTAGTTGGGATACCCGAAATAAACAGTCTTTTCCCTTGGTGTTTGTCCTCAATCATACTCAAATATTACATCCCTTCCGCTATCTCAACCGCATCATCTTCATCGATTCCCATATCAATCAACTCCTCCGCTTGTTCCGCTATATACTCGTCTACTTCATGTTCTTCCATCAATCTTTTGATTTCGTCCATATTAGTCACTGTTTACAGTTTATAACAAGTCATCATTTTCTCATCACGTTCCCCTATTCTCTAATTCCGGCCCGCCTTTTTTTACCACCCACCTCACCCCCCTCCCCACCCGTCCCCTTATCCCCCAGCCTATTTCTTATTCCCCACTATTCTCTAATTCGCGCGAATAAGCAAATATTAAAACAATAAAACCGCCAAACACCTGATTATAGAAAATAAAATATTATAATTCTTAACTTACCCGCATGTTTCCTAATACTTTTTTCGATATACAACCTCTCGAATTTCATTTTTTGCTGAAGAAGTAGAAGCTTGGGCTAGAATCAATTTGTCTTCAATAACCTGCCAATCTTTGTAAAGTAAGTCGAGGGAATCGCCATCATCATAAAAAAAAGTTTTATCTGATTGTCTGTAAAAATCACTGTCACTAGTAAAAATTCTAAAACAATTTAAACCTGACGTTTTGGTATTCTTCTGCAAAACAGCTATAACCTTATGGAAGTCATTATATGTCAAATGATGGGCAGTGAGAGCAAACAAAATTAAGTCGTACTTAAATTTTACTTTAAAGTCCTCAATAGGAATGATATGGGTCTTTATGTGATCAAAATCAGTAACAGCAGTAAATGCATTACTAGAAAAATCAACAGCATCCACAATAAATCCCACATCCGCTAAATATTGCGAAGTTAGACCATTACCAGGACCAATATCAAGTGCTCTCCCGTCATTAAAAGTGCAAGAATGTAAAATTTTTTTTAAAAAAATTAAACTAGAATTACCAAAAATGTTGGGGTTGTCTTGGTAGAGGTTATCATAATAATCTTTTAACCCTATTTTAGACATGTTGACCACTATAGACTATTTTGATAATGTTTACAAATGTCCAATATGGTGTTGGATATGGTTCATAAATAAGGAGGACCAGAATGGCTGTGCTTTCCCTCGCACCTTATCCAGACATTAGTCTGGCAAGAGTGATCCCACAAGTTGTAAAGAAGAATTCCGACTGGAGCGACGAATATTTGGAGAGAGTCCAAGAGGAATACCGTCGGTTCTTGCAACTCTGTAAGACGTACCCGGAACATAAGATTTCGGCACCCCCAGCCATCGACGAACTCTGGCATGCCCACATGCTAGACAGCGTTCACTACATGAGCGACTGCGACCTATATTTTGGTTATTATCTTCATCACGACCCATGTGTCAGTGATGAAGTGGATCTTGAAGGCGGCAACAATACGCTCAAGATTTACACCGAAACATACGGCGTCGAGCCACCTGACATCTGGGTCGGTCTTATGACTTGTGCCAACCCTGGCCAAGGATGCGGAAGTGTTCCGATCCGCTGAAACTTCCATTTAGGAAGATTCACCACGACCTTCCGTTTTTGGGAGGTCGTTTTTTTTAAAAAACTACTTCCGACACTTTAACCACAATGAAGTCACTCATTCAAATTCGGCTACGAAACTGGAATTCGAAATCATTAGCGCTATAAACCCGCACCTTTTTCAACGCCCCACCTCACCTCCCTCCCCACCCGTCCCCCTTTTCTCTTATTCATACCCTTATACCCTTATTCGCGCGAATTGGAGAATACATCAAGATAAGGATCTTTTTTTAATATTTACAGATCCAAACTTTAGGGCTATACTCCCACCAGAGTTGAATCACAACCTCAAGAAAAGGAGACTGGTCATGGATCATAATATAGATATTACCCGGCAAGAAGTGGAGGAAGCTAGTAACATCTTTATGTCCTACTGGAACACTGGTGACCTGGAGAATGCTTGCGACCTCTACGCTGAAGACGCTGAGTTTCTCACCGCCGCCCATGGGCGGATCGTAGGGCGAGCTAATATCCTCGCTTACTACCAGTCCCACTATCCGGACCGCGCCGCCATGGGACGCCTGTCCCTACGGATGGACTCCTGCCGAACAGTTCCGTCATACCCGACTCCGGCGGCCGTCGCCGTCTTCGGATGGAAGCTCATGACCCCCGGTAGCCCGCCACCGCGCGTTCATACCGGTTTTACACTTGAGTACTACGAGAAGCGCGACGGTCAGCTGTTTCTGCTCTACGACGCCTCCTTGTAGTAGAATGCCCCCTCAACCCAAAAGAGGCTGCCTCCTATGCAGCCTCTTTTATTTTTTAAATTTAAAATCCCCACCTATCCTTCTATTCTCTAATTCGCGCGAATTAGAGAATAGTCTAGTTAATAAAAACTACCATCAATATTTAAGATCTTATTGCTTCAACTGACCATTTTCTAAGGTAAGGACGCGATCGAAACCAACTTGCTCAACAAATCGGCGATCGTGAGAAACCACAATCAGCGTCCCTTTATACTCGACTAGAGCCAACTCGAAAGAATGAAGGGCTTCTAAATCGAGGTGGTTGGAGGGTTCATCGAGAATAAGGCAGTTGGGCGCATTGACCATCAACAGAGCTAGGGTTAGGCGCGAACGCTCTCCTGCCGACAGACTAGAGGCTTCTTTTTGAATATCCTCAGCCGACAACCGTAACCGATTGAGAATACGCCGGGCCACCGGCTCGGCCAACTGGGATTCTTGCATTAAAATCTCACGCACAGAAAGGCCGGTAGGCCAAGTTACTATTTGTGGCAAGTAGCCAATATCCACCCTAGTTCCCCGCTCGATACTACCAGCCTCCGGCCTCATCTCCTCCATCAGTAATTTAAGGAACGTGGTTTTACCAGCCCCATTGTCACCCGTGATTAGTATTCTATTCCCCGCTTCAATCCGTAAATCAAGCGGCCCTAGTTTCTGACTGGGCATACCCTTCTCCACTCCAGCTAAAACAAAAACCTGCTGGCCACTTGGCCGTGAAAGGGGTAAAGCTACCTTTAACGGTAGCTCACGTTTCGGCTTGGCAAGCGCCTCGGTGGCCTTAAATCGGTCTAAGCGATTTTTCAAAACTTTGGTCCGTCGGCCAGCGCGACCTTCTTTATCTCGCAGAATAGCATCATCCGGCTTTTCCGATAACTTAGGATTTAAATACTTAATATTTTTTCTGGTAGTTTCGATTTTTCTAATATAGCTCTTTTTCTTCTCCACCAAGGAGGCTAGACGATTGGTCTCCTCTGCTTGGTCTTGATAGTTTTTCCATTCGCGACCAATTTCTGCGGTACGCTCTTCCACGTAGTCTGAAAAATTGCCATCGTACAAGCGGGTGGTTTTGTCTTGTTCATCAATTTCTAAAACCCGGGTCACTGTTTGATCAAGAAAATAACGGTCATGCGAAACGATAATAAAAGACTGCCGGCTGTCATTAACATAGTTTGCTAGTAGTTGTAGGGCTTCGGCATCCAGGTTGTTGGTGGGTTCATCAAGTAGCAACAAATCAGCTGTGGCTAAAAAAATTGGTAGGAGATTAACCTTGGTCTTCTCCCCGCCCGAGAGACTACCAACTGTTCGCTTAAGCAAACCAAGCTGAAGACCCAACTTAGCTAGAAGTGGTCTTAGCTCTGTCTCGATCTGACTTATTTTCTTACCCACTGTATGTTCCAGCAAGTCGGCCACCAACCAGTCAGCCAAATGATCAAAGTCCTGGGCCACATAGCAAACAGATATCCCCTTGGCAACATAAATGTGGCCTGCGTCTGGCTTAATATGTCCTAAAATCATTTCCAACAAAGTGGTTTTACCGCTGCCGTTTTTGCCTACCAGGGCTACTTTTTCACCGCGCTGAATGGAAAAATCAACATTTTTAAAAACCTTAAAATCCTCGAACGTTTTGGCAACGCCGACCACACTCACTAGAGATTGTTTTGGTTTGGGCATAAGATACGCCAAGCCACCACTTGTGATGGGACCTGTTCATTAATAATGACTAAATTATTGGCGTCTTACCATTAGTTTATCGTTAAGTCGTTTAAGTCGTAAGGAGTAACCCTTTGTATTCTCTAATTCGCGCGAATTAGAGAATAGACAAAACAGTTTTAATGAGGGGATGTCTCTTCGAGGCCAAGCGATACCTCATCTCCAAATTCTTCTGCTTTTTAGCAACAACGTCAACGGCATACAAAACTTGTAAATGTTTAGACGTCGCCTTAAACGACAAGTCGATTTTTTCGGCAATCTCCCCCACAGTCGCTTCTTTCGCCTGACTCAAATACCGCACTATTTCTAGCCGGCGAAGATTGGCTAAAGCCTTAAGCACTCGCTCTACCTCTCTGACTTTATTCATAGTTCCATTATATCCCTATTCTCTTATTCGCGCGAATAAGAGAATAGGAGGTATAAAAACATCAGCGACTTACTTATTATTTTTTATTTATCACCTTTCTGATTATTTAAAAAACAGCCCATGTACTTGGTGGGTACAGGGGCTGTGACCGTCAGAAACCGGAGATACTAGCTAGGCCGCGGCCGAAGCGATCTCCTCAAGAGTGCGCATGACCGCGTCGTAAGGATTTTTGGCCTGAAGAATCGGCCGGCCGACCACGATACGATCCGCGCCGGCTTGGATGGCCTTGGCAGGGGTCATGATTCGATCGGGGTTCTGATCATCGCCGGGAACAATCGCCCACTTCGGCCGGATGGCCGGGGTGTTGAGCGACAAGACGAGCCCGAATTTCGCGCGGAGTACTGCCGCCTCTTTAGGAGAGGAGATAAGTCCATCGATCTTCGCCTCGGCTGCGACTTTGGCAAACCGCATAACAGCTTCCTCGGTCGAGCAGGTGAACATCGTACGTGTGCTATTGCCGTTTCCATCGTCTCTATCGTTGAGACTCGTGAGAACCGTCACGCCGAGAACTTCCGTGTCCGGCAATTCGGCCTTGAGCGCCTGCATGGCAGTGAAGCCGGCGACACACATCGTCGTAAGCAGTTCCGGCTTCGCTTCGCGCAAGAGAACACCGTCCGTGGATAAGGTCTCGCCGATGTCGATGAGTTTGAGATCCGCAAAGACCCGCAAACCGTGCGACTGAATTTCGCTGATCAGGTCGTAGCCGCAGGCACGCAGAGCAGAGTTCACCTTGATGATGACCCCTGTTCCTTTGAGACTGTCGGCCAGTGTTAGAACTTGGGACCGAACATCGGCTCTACCCTGCCCCATAATGGCGCGCGGTTTGAAGTCGGCGGCCACGATCAATCGTTCCGCCGGTGTCAGTGTTTTCATTCTCCTTCTCCTTTCGTACCCATTTGAGAATCACTGTTGCATGGCTGCCACAAGGCGTGCCCAGTTCTTCTTCACTTCGAGCTCGAGCTTGCCGGCCACGATATCGGCGGCAACTTCAGGATCGTCCTGTTTGTACTCGGGATAGGCTTGCCGAATGGCGGCAACGACAGGTAGACCCTGATAGGTCGTGTCGTAAATCGGAGAGCGATTGAGCGCCCCAACTAGGAGCACAATGTTCGCTCCAGTGGCATGGATTTCCGCGAGAGTGTGGTCGGTATTCTGGAAGTTGTTGTAAACATCTTCCGCGATTGCCACCCGCTCCCCCGGCTCAAAATCGAACTGCGAGAGGTCCCAGGTGTATTCCTGTTTCTTGCCCGCTTCCGTCGGTTTTGGCTTCTTGTCCGCATAGACGAACTTTTTGCCGGCGACGAGCGCCAGCATCTGTCCGAACGTCCGACCACCATGTGGAATGCCACAGACAGTCTCAAACGTATCGAGCAGTCCCTGATCACTGAGCTTCTGGCAGGCGGCCTCGGCGAAGGCAAGAACCACTTTCGGATGACGTTCGATTCGGCGGAAGTTTAAGTAAATGTCGCCGACCAAATTTCGTCCCTGGTCGTCCTTTCCTGCGTACGGGACCAAAGGTCCAGTACGGACGGAGCCCTGCTTGGGGCAAATATACACGGCGTTGCAGCGCTTGGCGAGCTCCAGGAGATCTTCCCCTGGTGTGGGAATGATTGCTTCCATAGTTTTTCCCCTTTCAAAGGTCAAATTAAGCGTTTTGAGGCAACGCTTTGGCCTGGTCGAAAATCGACTCTAGCAAAAACACTATCGCAAAAAAAATATAATGTAAAGAAGACAACAAAAAATCAGCCGTGGCAATGCGGGGGCTGATCCACCTGCCCTGCAAGGCACGAGCAGGCAGGTACTTTTCCACCTCGCTTCGCTCGTTAAAAATTAACTGAGATAGGACTAGGAATCTTTCCTTACAGGAACAGTACAGGCTTCACAACTCGTTTCGCTACGCTCACTGCGATATGTTCAGCCTCTTCGAGTCCTAGACGCGAGACAAGCAGTTGTCTCGCTTTCAGGACTCTTTCCCTACGGGAACTGTACACCTTTTGGCTAAAATTTTCACTAGTTCAATTTTAGGCTCAAAAGCTTTTCGAGTCCTAGCCGGAGTGCCACCCAGGCACTCCTTCCCGCAGCAAAGCTCACGCTTCGCTTTCGCTTTGCTGCGGGACTAGGACTCGAACCTAGATAGTCAGCTCCAAAAGCTCCCTATTTCCGGTTCTTCCGACCAAAGCTGCGGGACTAGGACTCGAACCTAGATAGTCAGCTCCAAAAGCTGATGTCCTACCATTAGACGATCCCGCAGCTTTACCCAGAAGAACAACGGAAATTCCTTCGGATCAGATGAAAAGTAAAGCAGTTCACTTTTCATTCCCACCATTAGACCTGTCCGCCACCGCAAGCTCAGGCGTTGCGGGCGGGCGATCCCGCAATATATTATGAAAACTCCACTTAAAAATCTTAAACCCGGCCCACGGTGAGCGATCCCACCATAGATAATCAACTGTTGTATTTTGCAATATTTGGGCGGGAATTGCAATTTAGGTACGGTGGCGTAAGCGGCGCAAGAGGTTGTAAGCGTGATAGATAGTCGGCCGGAGGGGTAGGTCGATATTGCCCACATACTCAAATTCCTCCCCTCTAAATTGACGCTTAAACTCGGTCAGGCTCGGCCACTTGTAAAAGTCGATGCCACCTAAGTCATAATAGCGAAAGCCCGCCGCCCGCGCGGCCGACAAGGCTTCCCAGTGCAAAGTGGTGGTAACTTTCGACGGCAAGTGGGCCCGGAAACACGCGCCATAAATATAAGTCGCCGTACTACCAAAAAATAAAACAAAGTGAATAGCAGCCAACTGATTGTGTTCGTAACCACAGAAAGCCACCACCGATAGTTTGGTCGGATCAAGGTTGGATAGGGGCTCAGCCGGAATAGACTGTAAAAAAGAGGTAAAGTACTGACGAGGCGGATAAATATTTTGGCCACCGTTCCGGGCGGCCGTGTCAGCACTCATAGCTAAAAATTGATCAAGTAGTTCCACTCCTAAATCCGTGACCACCTGCACCGAAACCCCCCGCCGGGTGGCTCGCCGCAAGTTGGACCGAGTGGACGGGTGGAAGGTGGCGGCAATCGCCTCCGGTTCGGCCTCAAGCTGAATGGCCAAATTAAAACGCGGCTGCACATAGTAAAGTGGGCGGTAAAAATCGTAACGAGCGTAATCGATAGGCAGTTCAGACCGCGGTGGCTCCAAACGTAAAAAAACCAAATGCGATAATTCTTTCTTGGCCCACTTCTTGATGGCTATAAAAATTTCTAAAATTTGCTGGTGGCTAAGACCAGCTTTTAAAACCGGCCCACGGGGTAAGTAACCATAACTAAAACCCAAGGGTAAATGATGTTCGACTAAATTAAAAACGGCCAGTGTTTGCTTCGACTGCTTAACTAGGTACTGCCGCACCGGCCGGCCAAGCCCGGCTTGAAACTCGCCCCACTCCCTCGTCTGCATAAAAGCCCCAATGGGTGGATAGTTGTTATGAACAAAATTGTTCCACTCCCTTAAATCTTTTTCACTAGCCGGACAGACAGTAATCATAAATTATATATTCTCAAAAGTGAGTTGGTCGCCAACAGTTAAACCACTCCGCGCCATAAACCCAGCGTTCACTTCCAAAACATAGTTGATGGGCTCGGGTGGATAATAAAAGTCCGGGTTAGCCTGATCAAACTCATTAGAAACATTAGCGGTAATCCCCACAATCTCGCCGTCTCTAATCCACACCATATCAATTGGGAAATTCATATCCGGCATCCAAAAGGCCGGCTTACTAAACTCCGGAAAAATAAAGAGCATACCTTCGTCCGCCGGGAGGTTCGGCCAGCCAGACAAACCGGCCGCCAGTTCCGCGTGCGTCCGCCGCACTTCGACGGGAATCACTTGATGTTTAATCCGCACCAGCGGGCCCACTTGAGCCTTCTTGGTCGCTTGAGTCTCGGAGGTAGAAATGACTTCGGGAATCTCGGCGACCTCTTCTAATTCTTCAACGGTCGAGATCATGTCAGACTCCAGTTCCGTCTCCGGCACTTGAACTTCCCCCGCCCAGTAAAAAACACTGGCGACAATAATTAAAACCACTAGGCCAAAAACCACTTGAAAGCGAAAGCGGCGATTTAGGCGGCCCGAGTCAGGATTAATAAACATAGCCTGATTTTAGCAAAAAACCGCCCCGAGGGCGATTAGTAGCTATAAATACCCTTATTTTTAGCCCTATTCATTAGTTTCGGCCAGATGCTCATGATCGTTCCAGGTCATGAGCCGCCACGGCTTAGCGTGGAAACTCTCATCGTATAAACACCAAGTGACGCCAGTATTTTTAGTGTTAAAGCCGTGAATCAGGGCTTTAAACTCCCGACCCGTAAACTCGTTCCCAAAAATCATCAAGCCCACCAAAAAGCGGATAAATAAACCGTGCGACACTACCACAATATTTTGCCCCGAATGGGCCGCAAGGAGAGATAAGGTTTTCTGTCCCCGCTCTTTCAACTCAGCAAAACTTTCGGCATCGTCCTGTTTAAAATCCTCCTCCACATACTGGTCATGAATATAAAGCGCCGACTCCAAAACATCAGGCGCCCGATGATGTTTGCCAATCGTCCAACTGGGATAACGATTTTCAAATAAGAAATCATAAGTTTCTACCGGAAGACCAGTGGCTTCACTAATTGTGGCGGCCGTCTGCTGGGCCCTTAGATAATGGCTAGCCATTAAAGTGTCGGGCTTAAGCGTTTGGACGCGAGCCGCCACTGTCGTAGCTTCCTGTCGGCCTTGGGCTGTTAGCGGGGCCGTGCCATCACTTAAAATACCCGATTCATTTTCGGCGGACTGGCCATGGCGAATTAGATAAATATTTTTAAGCGCCACTTTACTTAAAATTAGTTTTTAATTTCTCAGTGATATTAATAACGGCCAGCTCCAGTGGTAGCGCCGCCAAGTATGTACTGCCAATTAAGTCGTGAGCTTCTAACAACTCTTTTAATATCGCCGACAACTTGCCCGCCTCACGATGAGCGGCAATGGTCTCGTAAAATCCAAAACGATCAGCGCCGGCGGCTGCTTTGATGTCAGGACCCAAACCCGGAGCATACTTCACCAACATCGCCGATCGAAGCTCGGCCAACACCCGCTTATTAAAAGTTTTTAAGTCTAAATTAGCCTCTACTAATTGCGCCAAAATTTTTAAAGCCTGATCAGCATCAGCCGCCAGTAGATCTTTAATAAACTCCTGGACCAAACTAAGACTAGTGGCGCCGGTTACGGCTTCCACCAACTCTAGAGTAATCACCGGCTCGCCACCGGCCGCCAACACTTTTTGTAATACTCCCAAGGTGTCGCGGAAAGAACCATCGCCCAAAAAAGCCACTAGGGCCGCGGCCTCCTGATCAATTTTAGTCCCCTCTTTTTTAACAATTTTAGTTACCGTCTCGGTGAGTGTTTCAATGGTCGGCCTTTTGAAAGCGTATAATTCACAGCGCGAAATAACCGTGTCCGGCACTTTATGCAATTCGGTGGTGGCTAAAATAAAAACCACATGAGCCGGTGGCTCCTCTAGCGTTTTAAGGAGAGCATTGAAGGCCGCTTTGGAGAGCATATGCACTTCGTCGATCAAATAAACCTTTAGTGGCGACTCAAAAGGTAAAGAGCGAACTCCCTCCCGTAGCACCCGCACATCATCCACCCCGGTATTAGAAGCAGCGTCTATTTCGTATAAATCTTTCGAGCTACAGCCCAGCTCTTTGGCTAAAATTCGGGCCACCGAAGTTTTACCAGTACCCCGACTACCAGAAAAAAGATAAGCGTGAGCAAAATTACCGGACTTAATTTCCCCGGCTAGAATAGAAATAATGGATTCCTGACCACTAACTTCGGAAAATTTTTGGGGTCGGTATTTACGATAAAGTACGTCGTGAGACATCGTTTGAGATTATAGCATTTTTAATCTGTGGCTAAAAACGAATCCAAAACGGCCGTGACTCCAGCCGCTGTCTCCTCTTTCATTAAGTCGGACCGCAGTTCGGCCGCCCCAGCAAAACCTTCCACGTAAGCTTTGAAATGTTTTTTCATCACCGCAAAACTTTTTTGATGACCGTTAAAAAGTTTTAGATTGGTCTCAGTCGGACCGTATAAATCCCAAAAAAGATTAGTATGCTCTTTTAATACTGCGAGTCGCTCCGGCAAGTCTGGAATCCGCTCGGACCATAACCAGGGATTACCATAAATCGCCCGCCCCAACATGACCCCAGCCACATCATACTCTTGCACCTTCTCTCTGGCTTCCGTTAAGTTCTTTACATCGCCATTGCCTAAAATTAAAGTTTGACTGTCGGCCGCTAAGGCCACCGGTAATTTTATGTCCTCCCAACGGGCCGACACTTTAGACATTTCTTTCCGGGTGCGTAGGTGAAAGGTAATAGCCGCCGGCTCTGCCTTAAGTAGACTTTCGGTCCAAGTGGCCAGCTCATTGTGATTGTAGCCGATGCGAGTTTTCACCGACACTGGCAAACCGCCAGCCCCCTCCTTTGCCGCTTCGATCAGGGCCACCGCCCGGGCCGGATCTTTGATGAGACTGGCGCCGGCCTGCTGGCGCTCGACCGACCGATCTGGGCAACCCATATTAAGGTCAATTCCGGCAAAGCCTAAAGTAGCCACATAAGCGGCGGCGGCTTTCATTTTAGCCGGCTCACCACCAAAAAGCTGAGCAATAATCGGCCGTTCGGCGGAGGTAAAGTAGAGCTCCCGTTTCAGCTTTTCCCGACCGGTCGGATGGACCAGACCGTCGGCCGAAACAAACTCGGTAAAAAAAAGGTCCGGCTGACCGTACTTACTAATAATAGCCCTGAAAGCCGCGTCGGTAACATCAGCCATCGGTGCCAAAACAAAAATTGGCTTCTGTAGTTGCTGCCAAATATTCATACTCATCTTGTTAAGCCTAATCAAAAAAGACCGCCCGTCAAATTTTCCATTCAAGGATTAAACCCCAAACTACTTCGACTTAGAAAAATAATCAACTAGGCCGCGGTAAGTAGCCTCGGCTAAAATTGGCAGGAATTTTTCTCGCCGGGCCAGCAAATAATATTTAGACTCATAAATATAACCGTACTCCACCAACAGGGCGGGGTGAGTTTGGGAGTTATGAGATCCAACCGCAATCAAATCTTGAGTTTCAATAATGACATCCGCCTCTAGGGGAAAATTACTAGGTGGACTAACACGACCTAAAGCGGCCGCCAAACTGTCGCCGGCAATTTTACTACTAGTGGCATTAGTAAACTGTCGCTCCGGAATATAAATAGCAAAACCCTGGTACTTACCAATATGATCTTTTAACTCACGTGGATAATCGTTGAAGTGGAGGTGGAGGGCGAGGTCCACCTCATTATCATTAGCCCATTTATTAATGCCATATAAAATGAAAGCAGTCTGGTTGGGAGCATAATTATGGTCGACAGCGGGTTCGGTCGCCGTAATGGCGCCGGTTTTTAATAACTGATCCATAGCTTGGCGCACCGTTCGACGAAAGCTTAAAATCTGAACTTCAGCTGAAGAAAAATACTGTTGAAATTCTTCCGTGTATTCACCAGTGTCGTAGTCTCTGGTGGTAATAACTTCAAACCGGCCATCGGCTTTGAGTTCTTTGGCAATAACTCGTGCCAATTCCCGGGCCACTTGCTCTTCGGTTAACTCCTTAAAAAAACCACCTCGAGACACTAGGTCATGACCAGGAACCAGTAGAATTTTATAAGGCTTAGCCGTAAAATCAAACTCCGCTGACACCACCGTTTGATCCGGCCAGGCAATTTGATCGGTGGTAGCCACAGGCACCGGGAGCCTTGATCTATGGTTAGAGCTCCAGTACCACCAAGTCACCAACAGCACCACTATGACCATCACTATGCCGCCACTAATTAAATGAGACTTAGTGATGATCATAAAGAGGAAGCAGAACTAGTGGCAACCAATTCGTCTCCGCCCTCGGTATTGGCGGGACCAGGACGATAAGAAAACTGATCGGTAAATTTATAAAATATTTTTTTACCAAACCGCAAATCAATATATTCCAGTTTGGCCCCAGCCTGACCTTTCTGATCGATAAAATCAGCGGCTGACCACACCGCTGCTAAGTAGGTGGCAACTACCGACAAGTCCTGTTGGTCGTTCCATTTAAGTTGCCACTGGTCCCGACTGATTGGGCTACGCTCGACGATATGAAAAGCGTAGTCGCCGAGTGGTAAAATCTCCACTTCACTGACTTCCACTCGGCTTAACTTAGCTGTCCGTAAAATTTCAGGCATGGCTTCAATAGCTAGGACTAAACGCTGGAAACTGGCTATCTCCAAAGGTCTAGTACCTAAAGGAGACGCCGGTAAGGAGCTATTTATAATAAACATAATATTGTCGGAAAAAGTGGGAGCTGTGGAAAACAGATAGCCAGATGAGTCAGCCAAAAAACAACTCTGCTCAACTCCAGTGGCACACCAAATATAAGCCGCCGACCGCTCCTTCACCTCAATTATTAGCTCTTGCCAATTATTGACTTTAAAATTCAAAGACTCCACATACCCCGAGGTTTCTAAAATATCTTTAATGATAGCTTGTTTGGGATAAGTGAGAGCCGTGGACTTAGGGATCAACCACCAGTAACTTTCTTGCAAGTGCCTGCTCGCAATCTCCATCACCACTTGAGCGGAAACGGTTTGATTGCCTACAACTTTAACTTCACTGATAGTAAACCGCTCATGATGCAAGCCCCAAAAGACACCACCAATCAATAACAGCAAAAAAATGCCGGTGGTATAAAACCGGACAACTCGTTTTCGCCTAGTCTGCAAGCGCTTCTTCCGTTTAATCTCCTCCCGCGCGTCAGTATTGGCTCTAGTTATCGAAACCGATTTTGGTCTGTCCAAAGTAGGGCTGCAAAGCCTCCGGAACTAAAATAGTGCCATCGGCCTGCTGGTAATTTTCTATTAAAGCTACCAATAGCCGGGGCGTGGCGGCCATTGTTCCGTTTAGTGAATGAACAAAATGATTCTTGCCTTCCGCGTCCAGATACTTTGTATTAAGCCGTCTAGCTTGAAAGTCGTGAAAATAAGAAATGGAATGTGTCTCTCGATATTTCTCCTCTAGGGGTACCCAGGCTTCCAAATCATATTTTTTAACTTGACCCAAACCTAAATCACCACCACAGTTAACCACTACCCGATAAGGAATGTTGAGCGACTGCATATAGCTTTCGGCGAGCTTAAGCAATTCTTCGTGCCAGTGGACCGATTCATCGTGACGAGCTTCACACAGCACGACTTGTTCAACCTTATAAAACTCATGCAAGCGGATGAGCCCCCGTGTATCTTTACCGTGGCTACCGGCTTCCCGCCGAAAACAAGGAGACCAAGCGGCCAGCTTTTTTGGTAAAGCCGAAAGAGGTAAAACTTCATCCATAAAATAACCCATCGTCGCCACTTCCCCGGTCCCAGCCAAAAAATCGCCGTCTTGTGTTTGATACAGGTCCTCTTCACCTTGAGGTAAGTAGCCGGTGCCCAAAAACGGCTCACGCCGCACCAAACTCGGCACCAACATTTCCTCATAACCGGCTTGCCTTAACATAGCGAAGGCGTGTTGCCACAAAGCGAAAGACAAACGCACTCCAGCTCCTTGTAAAAAATAACCACGAAACCCAGCCACCTTGGTGCCACGCTCTAAGTCCACCATTTTTAAACCCGTCATAATATCAATATGATTTTTTGGTGAAAAAGAAAATTGTGGCTTATCCCCCCAAACCTTAATTTCTTGATTGGCCGAATCATCATCACCAGCCGGTACCGACATATCGGGAACATTAGGCACCCGAATCATTAGTTGTTGCCACTCCTTGACTAGGGTTTTTAGTTTTTCTTCTTTTAATTGCAACTCGTCTTTAAGAACTTTCATCTCGGCAATATGCCGCTGACGCTCATCCGGGTCAGTGGTTTGACTGATTAATTGATTAGCCTCATTTTGCTCAGAACGCATCAGCTCCACCTCGGCCAACACTTTTAGTCGCCGAGTATCTACCGCGAGCAACTCGTCCACTTGAAAGTCGATTTTTTTCTTCTCGGCCGCCGCCTGAACCAAGTCTTTATTTTCCCGAATGAATTTTATATCCAACATAATTATTAGAATACCAAAATCAGAGCTAAAATAAAAGCCGGGGCCCCAAAGTGTTAGGACGCCGGCTCAGCAGAATTCTTTCTGAACTTTTCTAATAAGAAGAATGTTTCCATAAATTGAACTTCCCTATCAAGTCAAGTTCAATCTGGGATCTCAAGCTGGGATAATCGTGCAACCGAAAAGCGGGCAGGTGGAGTTGTGAATCCAACCGATCCTTCTTCGAAACGACTTGTCTCGCTTTACGTAAACGCGCCAACGTGTCCTCCTTATTTCTTTGTTGCTCTGCTTCAATCTCATTCAGTTCAGCCACCTCTTCAGTCAGCATTGGCCAGCCCCCTCTTTAAGACTCCCTCTTAGCCTAATATAGCAAGTAACAATATCTGTTACAATAATAGATAATGTATAAGGTACAGACTCTAGCGGCCGCCGACTGGCCACCACTTTTAAACGAAATTAACGATCCACCGAAAAAATTGTGGCTGGCCGGTCAATTACCGGACCCTAAAAAATTTACTTATTTAACCGTCGTTGGCTCACGACATTTTTCTCAGTACGGGGCCGCAGCCTGCCGCCACTTAATCCAAGGTCTCGTGGGCCAGCCAGTAGTAATTGTCTCTGGTTTAGCTTTGGGAATAGATACTATTGCCCACCAAACAGCTTTGGCGAGTGACTTAGCGACCCTGGCCGTTCCTGGCTCTGGTCTTGATCCGACCGTTTTATACCCCCGCCGCAACCTAAACTTAGCTCAAAAAATTATCGAGACCGGTGGGGGCTTACTCTCAGAATATGAACCTAATTTTAGAGCCACTCCCTATAGCTTTCCGCGCCGCAATCGCCTGATGGCAGGACTGTCACCAGCCACTTTAATAATAGAAGCGGCTGAGCGCTCAGGGACTTTAATTACCGCCCGGTTAGCTTTAGATTATAACCGCGACGTTTTGGTGGTCCCCGGAGAAATTTTTAAGACCGGCTCAGCTGGCCCTCTAAACCTCCTTCAAGATGGGGCCCAACCGGTTTTAAGTGCCTTAAACATTATCGACGCCCTCCATTTAAAACGGCCAACGCCGACCGCCATTAAAGCCTCGAGCCCTGCCAATTTAACCACTACCGAAAAAATTATTTATGAATTACTGGGTCGTGAAGCGTTAGCCGCTGATGATCTGGTAGCAAAAATGAATTTACCAATAAGTGAGATAAGTGGGGCTTTATCATCTCTAGAAATCAAAGGCTTAGTGACTGACCAAGGTGGCTATTTTTATCTTCATTAATTTTTATTTAGCAAAAAATTTTTGATAACCAGCGGTAAAAGTCTAGTAAGTAATTTGCTAGCCTCTCGATTATCTGCTATTACTGAAAAATCAATTGAACTAAAATATCACCATTTAAATTTATTTTATGAAATTATTAATTGTCGAGTCCCCAGCTAAAGCTAAAACCATTGCCAAATATTTAGACAATGCTTATACGGTTAGAGCTTCTGTCGGACATATCCGTGATCTGCCCAAGTCGAATAAAAACGCCATCGACATCGAAGGAGGCTTTGTGCCGAATTATGAAATTGCCAAGGATAAACATAAAATTGTCGCTGAACTCAGACAATTAGCTAAAAAAGCCGACGAGGTGGTCCTCGCGACCGACCCCGACCGCGAAGGCGAGGCTATTGCCTGGCACATTGCCCAAGTCCTAGGCTTAGACCGGACCAAAAGCCAAGCCAAAAATCTAAAGCGGATTACTTTTCATGAAATTACTAAAGAGGCCGTGCAAGCGGCCATGCTCTCTCCTCGCCAGATTGACCAGAATTTGCGCCAAGCCCAAGAAGCCCGTCGAGTTTTAGACCGCTTGTTTGGTTATGATCTATCGGGGCTAATTTGGAAAAAACTGCGCTATGGTTTGTCGGCCGGCCGAGTGCAATCACCGGCCCTGCGTATTTTAGTAGAGAGGGAAAAACTAATCCAGGCTTTCCAACCCGAAGCCTTTTGGGTGATTGGAGCATTATTTGAAACAGCCAAGGGGCAGTCGATCCCTTTCACCGCCGGCGTGGAGCCGAAGAATGAGAACGAAGCTACCCAAATCGTTACGGCCGCTAAACACACTACCTGGACGATTGGTGACATTAAAGAGAGCGAAGCTAAACGCCAACCACGAGCTCCTTTTACCACCTCCACTTTACAGCAAACTGCTTCCAGTCGTTTGGGTTATTCGCCCAGCCAAACGATGCGCCTAGCCCAAAAACTCTACGAAAAAGGCCTCATCACTTACATGCGAACCGATAGCACCTTTTTAGGAGCTCAAGCTATGGCGGCCATTGCTGGAGTGGTCAAAGACAGTTTTGGGAGCGAACATTACGAGTCGCATCAATACGTGCGTAAATCCAAGAACGCCCAAGAGGCCCACGAGGCCATTCGCCCGGCCCATGCCACCACCAAATCGGCCGGCGCTAGCGAACCGGAAAAAAAATTATACCGTTTAATTTGGGAAAGGACCGTGTCGAGCCAAATGAAGCCGGCTCTCACTCTGCGCACCAAGCTCATCGCCAAAGCAGCGGACCAGGCGGTGCCGGAATTTTATGCCAATGGTTCCCAAGTTTTATACCCCGGCTGGCTCCTGGCTGATCCGCGGGCCCGTGGCGAAGATATTGATCTACCGCCCTTAAACCCCGGCGACCCTTTGCAACTCCTCTCTATTGAAGCGGAGGGTAAAGAAACTCAACCCCCACCCCGTTATACGGAAGCGGGCTTAGTGAAAGAATTGGAACGCCGCGGCATCGGCCGGCCGAGCACCTATGCTCCAACCATTAAGACCATTGTGGATCGGGGTTATGTCGAGAAAGAGAATCGGTCCCTTCGACCGACCGATATGGGTGAGTTGGTCTCCGACTTTTTATCAGAGCATTTTGCCACCTACATCAGTGACGACTTTACCGCTTTAATGGAAAATGAGCTCGACGAAATTGCCAGTGGCCAGCGGGAGTATATTAAAACTTTAGCTGATTTTTACGGCCCGTTTACAAAAGCGATCAAATCTAAAAACAAAATTGACAAGATTTCTAATTTAGGCGAAGCCCCAGCTGGCACCAAGTGTCCCGACTGCGAGGGAAAAATGATTATTAAGCTTGGTAAAGGCGGTAAGTTTTACAGCTGTGCTAAGTTTCCCAATTGCGTCGGTGCTCGAACTTTGGAAGGCAAAGTACTGGAAGGGCCGAAAGATACTGGCCGCTTGTGCCCCAAATGCGCCAAAGCTAACTTGGTAGAAAAAGAGGGTCGCTTTGGACGCTTTATTGCTTGCGGTAACTATCCAAAGTGTAAACATATCGAACAAGACCCTAATGCGGAAAAGCCGGGTGATACCGGCGTCGCTTGTCCGGAATGCAAAAAAGGAACGATGGTAGAAAAGCGGGGTCGCTTTGGCTTGTTTTATGGCTGCTCCCATTACCCCGACTGTAAACATATTATTAAAGCCAAGCCGACCGGCGCCCTCTGCCCCGACTGCGGCGCATTAATAATGCAAGGCACTAAAACTATCCCCGATCGTTGTTCCAACAAAGCGTGTCCTCGACATAATCCACACAAATTAGATAAGTAAAATAGTAGCCTGCGGCCTACGCTACAGGCCCAACTAGTTTTTGTCGAGCGGAGCCATGTTTTTTCAGCAGGAAAAACGGGCTAGCTGGGGTCGAAAAAATTTTCGAGTGAGCGACGAAAAAATTATTTGTGACCCAAGACGGTCCCCGACCGCTTTGCCAACAAAGTGTCTCCTCGACACAATCTCCACCAACTAACCTAAATAATAAAGGTATGGTCCAGTTTTCTCTTTCACTCCGCTTTTGCTAGGATATAGAAACCTATGTTTAAGCTATTCACCAAGGAACTTGACCCGCAAGAAATTTTCGATCTGATGAATTCGCCGACCGAGGAGGATAAAGAAAAAATCACACACGGTTTAGAGTTTGCTAAAAAAGCCCACGCCGACCAGCTACGATTTTCCGGCGAACCCTATGTTACTCACCCTTTTGAAGTGGCCAAAATTTTAGCCGGGCTAAAAGCCACTCCAGATATGATTGTCGCGGGCTTAATTCACGATACTCTGGAGGATACCCCAATTACTGAAGCGGATATTGAAGTGGCTTTCGGTCCCAATATTCTTTTTTTAGTCGAAGGCGTTACCAAGTTAGGTAAGATCAAGTACCGTGGTTTAGAGCGGCACGTTGAAAGTTTACGTAAACTCTTTTTTGCGATGGCCGAAGATATTCGCGTGGTTATCATTAAACTGGCCGACCGCTTGCATAATGTGCGGACCCTGCAATATGTGCGAGCCGACAAAAGAGAACGCATCGCTCTAGAGACCATTCAAATTTACGCCCCCATAGCGAACCGGCTGGGCATTTGGCGCCTTAAAGGCCAGCTAGAGGATGCCAGTTTTCCTTTCGCCCATCCGGCCGAGTTTGAAAGTGTAACTCGAATGCGCAAAACTAAAGGCAAGGAATCGCTTAAGCGCATCCAAAAATTTTCTCGGAATATTCAAACGGCTTTAGCTGACGCCGGCCTGAGACACGCCACCATCGACTACCGAATCAAATACCTCTATGGTTTGTATAAAAAACTGATGCGTAAAAATATGGACATCGATCAAATTTACGATATTCTCGCCCTGCGGGTGATTGTCAATACTATCCCCGAGTGTTACCAAGTGCTCGGTATTGTCCACGGACTTTATCGACCAATGCCCGGCCGCTTAAACGACTATATCGCCCATCCCAAGCCCAACGGCTATCAAAGTATTCATACCGACGTTTTTTCACCCGATGGCACTATTGCTGAAATCCAAATTCGCACTCAGAAAATGCATGAAGAGTCGCAGTACGGTATTGCTTCCCACATTATTTACACAGAATCCAATAAACCCAAGCAAGGCGGCATTTTACGACCAAAACTCAACTGGATTAAAAACTTAATTGACTGGCAAAAACAGACGGAGGGTTCGGAAGAATTTTTAACAACTTTAAAAACAGATTTTTTTGAAGATCAAATTTTTACTTTTACGCCCAAGGGGGACGTGATCGAACTACCGGTCGGGGCCACCGTGATCGATTTTGCTTACGCCATTCACTCCGACTTAGGCAACCACGCATCCGGTGGTCGGATTAATGGTAAATTTTCCAGCTTAAACACCAAGTTGCAGAACCGAGACTGTGTTGAAATTGAAACTAAAAAAAGCAATCGACCAACTCAGAAGTGGCTAGAATTTGCTAAAACCAGTTTAGCCAAACGCCACATCAGATCTTTCCTCCAAAAAGTGGACGAGAGTTAGACTAGAGCGAAAAATTACGAATCGAGTACAGCTCATCATCAGCTGTAGAATCATCAATAGGAGCCGGCAAGTCTTCGGCCCCAACCAAGTCGTCAGCAAGAACCTCGGCTGAATTTAAGGTTGAGGGTTGTTCGATTAACGATAAAATTTTATTTAAATCTTCCGGGGAGAAAAAGGCAATGGTCAAACGGCCACCCTGATCTTTTTTTTCTACTTTGACTTTCGTCCCAAATTTTTGCGACAAGCGCTCCTCCACGGCGTATAACTCCGGATTGATAAAGGCGTCGATTTTGCGCACGCGCTCAATAGCCACTCGCCGGGCCGCCGCTTCAGCTTCGCGGACGGTCAGCCGCCTAGCGGTAATATCTTTAAACAAAGTCATCTGCTCGGCCGGGCGATCGATCAGCATTAAAAGGGGTCTAGTATGACCCTCGGTAATTTTACCAGCCACCAGAGCATCGAGCATTTCCTGGGGCAAGCCTAAAATTCGGACACTGTTAGAAACATACTCTCGACTGCGACCCACTTTCTTGGCTACTTCCGTGTGTTTTAAATTAAATTCTTTGATCAACTTCATAAAAGCCTCCGCCCGGTCAATCGGATTTAAATCTTCACGCTGGAGATTTTCGATAATAGCCATCTCCAACTTCATCTTATCAGTTTGGTTGCCGGCTCTAATAATAGCCGGCACCTGATAGAGGCCGGCTATTTTTGAGGCCCGCAGGCGACGTTCACCGGCAATTAGCTCGTATTCCGTATACAGGCTACCATCCTCCCGCTCTATTTCTCGCCTGGTCACCACCAAGGGTTGTAACACTCCGTACTGACGAATAGAATCAGCCAAATCGCGTAGGCGGTCCTCATCGAACTCCCGGCGCGGCTGATAGGGATTGGGCTTGATTTTTTCCAAATCAATCCAAAAAATCGAGTGATTATAGAGATGTTTCTCTTCATCCATACTAAATATTATAGCACAGAGACAGTAGGTCTAAAAACACATAACGTAACTTTGGTTGGTAGTGCCGGAGGTGGGACTTGGTCACGAGTTACTAAGCAAATTCATCACTACGTTCTACGTTCTTCATTTGCCAAGTACTCTCGACCCCGACTCGGCGACAAGCCCTCGCTTCGCTCGTCTTGTATACCGCCTCCGTCCTTCAAGCCCCACTCCAGCAGTAAAACAGTAAAACCCCAGTGCAGACACACTGGGGTCAAACTGTTTTATGTGCCGGAGGTGGGACTTGAACCCACATGCCTTGCGACACACGATTTTGAGTCGTGCGCGTATACCAATTCCGCCACTCCGGCAAATCTTTTCAACTTGACCAATTCTAGCCAAAATTGGTCGATAAATCAACTTGTGCTATATTAGTAAACGGGAATCAATTGGTATTTATACAATATGTGGAGGATGGGGTTATGAGTCTAACAGCCAGCCGCTATCGTCATTACAAAACACCAACAGTCCGGGGGCGACACGTCTTGAAAGAATTTTGCCCACTCATCATTCGAGATTTAGCTCGGCATCCTAATGTCATCCGCATTGAAGTCGGTCAGGCCAAAAGAATCTATCGTCCAAAAAACCCGGCTGACAGCTTAATTGAGGTTGAATTCTTAAACCTCGATAGTGAGCATGGGGTCGACGAACCTTCACTTCAAGTACTCTTGAAAGCAGGAGGATCGGAACAATTACTGACAGTTACCATGAAAGAAAACGGGGCCGTTATGGCTGATACCCTAAAAGAACTGCACCGTTTAGCAGTCAGCTAGCCTGTTTCCGTCGGTCGCCTTGCGACCGACGGTTTTTTTGTTACTCTTTAATTAATGTCTAAAACCAAACTTTTAGTAATTGTCGGCCCAACAGCCTCCGGTAAAACCAGCCTCGCCATCACCCTGGCTCAAACATTTAACGGGGAAGTCATTTCGGCCGACTCCCGGCAAATTTATCGTGGTTTAGATATTGGCTCCGGCAAAGTAACTTGTGAAGAGATGGCTGGTATCCCCCATCACTTGATAGATATTGCTGATCCGCAAGCAAATTTTTCGGCGAGCGACTTTAAGAGGTCTGCTACGCAAGCACTAACTAAAATTACTAAGCGGGACCACTTGCCGATTGTCGCTGGTGGCACCGGTTTTTACATTAAAACTCTAGTAGATAATCTAGAATTGCCGGCAGTTCCACCCAACCAAACCCTGCGTAGAGAACTAGACCAACTCTCCACCACTGAACTTGCTTTACGTTTAAAAACTCTTGATCAAAATCGTTTCCAAAATATCGATATACATAATCGACCACGGCTAATTAGAGCGATCGAAATTGCTACAGTCTTAGGCCAGGTGCCCGTTCTCGCGCCAACCGACTCCCCTTTTGATTTACTCCTAATCGGCTTATACATTCCACCCACTGAACTGAATATTAAAATTCATACCAGGCTGGGGGGCTGGCTAAAAGACGGCCTAGTAGCCGAAGTGAAGAGTTTGAAAGAGCAAGGTGTGGGGCCGGCCCGCTTTAAAGAGTTTGGTTTGGCTTATCACTTTGTTTATGATTATTTAGAGGGCAAACTGACTCGTGACCAAATGATAGCCCAGTCAGAACTTAGTATCAGACAGTACGCCAAGCGCCAAATGACTTGGTTTAAACAGGATAAACGCATCAAGTGGATCACTAGACCGGAAGAAGCCGAGTCTTTGGTGAAGAAGTTTTTAGGTTAGCTGTTAGATGCGGGCCCACGAGGACTCTTTTATTACATAAACAGTACACCTTTGCGATTTTCTCACAGCCAAGCTGCTCGAAAATAACGCAAAGCTTTTCTCGTCCTCGACACAAGCCAAGCAGTTGGCTTGCTTGATCTCCTTGTTCGCTTCACTCACTGCGGGCCCACGAGGACTCGAACCTCGAACTTCGGTTTTGGAGACCGACATTTTACCATTGAAACTATAGGCCCTATTAATATGTTGTCTACTTCCGTGTTTTACTCACCCGCCCCTGGGCGGATTTAGCCTAGCAAAAATGCCAGACTGTTAAAGTCTAGCATTTTGACGGTAAAAATAAAGTCTGGCTTATTTCTTCGACTCCACGAAAGTGACGTGCTTTTTAAGCTTTTTGCTGTACTTTTTAAACTCCAGCTTGCGCTCGACTTTCTTGCGGTTCTTGCGGGTCCAGTAAACCTCCCCGGTTTCTTTATTGACTAGTTTAATTAGATGATCTTGGGACATATTTAGATTAGCTTTAGCTACTGGGCTAATGTAGCACATAATAAATGAAAAGGCAAAATTCGGTCTTTGACCAACCAGCCTGATGTATGCAATAATAACCCAGTAAGTTTTAGCGTCGGTGGCAGAGCGGTCAAATGCAATGGACTGTAAATCCATCGCCCTCAGGGCTACGGGGGTTCGAATCCCTCCCGGCGCACAAAACATTAGCTCCTACTGCAAAGCAGTGGGAGCTTTTGTTTTGTAGCTGTCCGGGAGGGATTCGAAAGCCGGAGGCGGTATACAAGACGAGCGAAGCGAGGGCTTGTCGCCGAGCCGGGGTCGCGAACACTTAGTAGAATTAGAGCCGACTTGTCGGCGAATAATTATACTTAGTGATTTGTGACCGAATCCCTAGCCCCAAAAATTAAATACTCATTACTGATTCCTGCCCCTTTTTACCGCCGCGTAATTTATAACTTTTCTTTAGTTCAATCCGCGGTTCATTGTCTTTCATCGACACTTTCACCACTCCACCATTTTCTACTCGACGAGCAATAATAAATTCCGCCACTTTATTTAAGATACGATTTTGAATCAGACGCTTCAGTGGCCTAGCGCCATACTCCGGACTATAACCTTCTTTAGCTAAGTAACTAATTACCTCCTCCCCCACTTCTAGTTTAATGCCTTTCAACAGTAACCGGCGACGGACAATGTCCAGTTGAATAGCTACAATGTCACTAATCACTTCCGGCGATAGCGGATTGAAAATAATGATATCGTCCAGACGGTTAAGAAACTCCGGCTTGAAATGATCTTTCAAACTGTCCGTAATCTTTTCTTTAACCTCGTTAAAAGATTCGCCGGGTCCATCCTCACCAAAACCGATGCGATGAAAACGGTTAATAAACTGACTGCCGATGTTTGACGTCAGAATAATAATAGTATTTTTAAAGTTAACCACTCGCCCCTTCGAGTCGGTTAGTCGGCCATTGTCGAGCACTTGCAGTAAGACATTAAAGACTTCCGGATGAGCTTTCTCAACTTCATCAAACAAAACCACCGAGTAGGGCCGGTGCCGGATAGTCTCGGTCAAGGACCCACCTTCTTCATGGCCGACATAGCCGGGAGGGGAACCGATCATTTTGGAAATTGAGTGCTTCTCCATATATTCGGACATATCCACCCGGATCAAAGCTTTTTCATCATTAAACATAAACTCGGCCAGTTTGCGGGCAAGCTCCGTCTTACCCACCCCAGTCGGCCCTAAGAAAATAAATGACCCGATTGGCCGATCCGGATCGGAAATACCAGCCCGGCTCCGTCTCACTGCTTCGGATATTTTACCAATCGCTTCCGCTTGACCCCGAACTCGCTCTTTAAGATTATCCTCCATTCGAGCCAATTTTTCAGCCTCTTCTTCCAACATCTTCAAGACCGGAATACCAGTCCAGCGAGCCACTACCTTGGCAATCTCTTCTTCGGTTACTTCTTCTTTTAAGATCCGTCTAGCACTTTGTAGACGCTTTAGTTTGTTTTCTTTATTTTTGATATCTTTTTCCAGCGCCGGAATTTGGCCATAACGAATTTCCGCCGCCTTGGTTAAGTCAGATTTCATTTCGGCTTGCCCCGCCTCTAGTCGTAGAGATTCTAACCGCTCCTTATCCGCTCGCACTTCGGCAATCACGTCTTTTTCATTGCGCCAGCGAAGTTCCAACTCTGAAGTTTTTTCGCGCAAGTCACCAATTTCCTTTTCAATGACCGCGATCCGATCTTTGGCAGTTTTGTTGGCATTAATATCCACCTCTTTTTTCATCGCCTCTTTTTCCACCTCGAGCCGCATAATCTTCCGCTGGGCGTCTTCCAAATCAGCCGGCTTGTTTTCTAGTTGTAATCTAAGCGCCGAAGCGGCTTCATCCACCAAGTCAATAGCCTTGTCGGGCAAGAAACGGTCAGAAATATAACGGCTCGATAGCGTCACCGCCGCCACGATCGCATCATCAGTAATATGAACCCCGTGATGTAGCTCGTACTTATCTTTTAAGCCCCGTAAAATAGCCACCGCATCTTCTTGGTTTGGTTCCTCCACGTGGATAGGCTGAAAACGCCGAGTGAGAGCCTGATCTTTTTCAATATACTTTTGGTACTCCTTCAACGTGGTCGCTCCCACTACCCGCAGTTCCCCCCGCGCCAGGGCCGGCTTCAGCATATTAGAGGCATCAATGGCCCCTTCGGCACTGCCCGCCCCGACCAAGGTGTGCATTTCATCAATAAATAGAATAATTCGTCCCTCCGCCCGTTGAATCTCTTTAATTAAATTTTTCAGTCTTTCTTCAAACTCACCACGATACTTGGTGCCAGCGATCAACAGCCCTAAGTCTAGCGACACTAGTTCTTTATTTTTTAGTGACTCCGGCACATCCCCAAGGGCAATCCGATTGGCCAAGCCTTCAGCAATGGCGGTTTTACCAGTGCCAGCCTCCCCAATTAACACCGGATTGTTTTTGGTCCGCCTTGATAATATTTCCATAATCCGCCGTATTTCCTCATCCCGACCAATGACCGGGTCCAACTTATCGGCTCGCGCCAAGTCAGTTAAATTGCGCGTAAACTTTTCAATGGCCCGATTCTTTTTTGGTTGATCAAGGTCAGCCGCTGTACCGGAACGCAACCCCTCTACCACTTTTACTACTCCGTCTTTGGTTACGCGGAAGCGGTTTAAAATATCCCGGGCATCACTCGCCACCTCAAGCAAGGCTAGGAGTAAGTGCTCGGTAGACACGAATTCATCATCAAACTGAGTCGCCATTTTAGCGGCTACGTCAAAAATACGCACCAACTCGGGCGTCAGATAAATTTGATAAGATGGTGAAGACACACTACCACCTTCGGTTGTTTCCATCAGCTCCATAATGTAGTCGGTCAGCATCAAGCTGTCGACTTCAAGTTTATCAATAATCGAAATAGTGGTACTTTCTTCCTGCAGGAGTAAAGCCGCCAACAAGTGGCTCGGATTGACGTGGTTCTGGCCTCGCTCAATCGCCAATTCATGAGCTTTACGAATCACTTCACGAGCTTTAGAGGTAAATTTTTGAAATGGAGGCATAAATAATTTTAAGTTAAAGGACAATAAAATTCGTAACAGCCAAGAATACTCAGTCACACTCGTTAAGGTGTCTACAGGTACTATACAATTTTTAGTTTATTGAGTCAATGGTAGAGGTAATCACTTTTTTGCCTACCGCCACCCCTGGTTCTAGACTAAGGCCAATGACTTGACCACTAATATTAACCAAGGGTCCGCCCACATTGTCGGCCGAGGCCGCATTGGTGGAGATAATAGTGGTCGAACCAGTCTGGCTCCCGGTGCCAGCAAACAAGTCAGCAACGATTCCAATAGCCACCCGATGATTACCCCTGACAGTGGCTCCAAAACTGATCACTGTCTGACCAACGGCGGTATCACTCTTCCCTAGCTCCAAAGGAACAACCGAGGTAGAGGGCTCCGCTGTCTCACCAACAGAACCGGCCTTGGGAGAGAGCACAGCCACTTCCCCACCAGCACTAAACCTTGTCACTGTTAGTAGACGAATCTCCCCACTCTCCATTACGACTTCATAACGGCCTTTATCCTTAACTAAGCTGCCGGCTGTCATGAAGTGGCCGGCCACATCAGCCAGCCAGGCTGTACCCAGCGTCACCCCAGCCTCCCGACTAGTACTTTCAGCCCGCAACAAACCAACTGCCGGTGACACTTTATCGATCGCTTTTAAAACCAACTCTTCCTCAGTCACTATTACCGGCACTTCCACTTCTTTGATCACGGTCGCTACTTGAGTTTCTTTAGGTCTGACTTGTTCGACGGTCCTTTCCACCACGTGCGTAATAGTGCGACTCACCCCTTCCGGCGCTTGATCCATCAAAGTCACCGTCACAATACCGGTGGCAATCGAAGTGATAAAGCTAATGAGTAGGGTGAGTAAAATTATTTGGCTTTTGTTTAGCTGTTCTATATCCATCTTTTATATATTAAGCAAGGATTGGTTAAAACACAAATTTCCCCTTACGACAGAAACCGTCGATTCACCTCCTCCCAATTAATGACTTTGAAAAAATTTTCCACATACTCCGGTCGCCGGTTTTGGTACTTAAGGTAATAAGCATGTTCCCACACATCAATACCTAACAGGGGGGTGACGCCCAGACTCCAAGGTGAATCTTGATTGGCGGTGGCTAAAACGGCCAAACCGCTATCACCCCGAGTAAGCCAGGCCCAGCCCGAGCCAAACTGCCCCAGAGCGGCCTCGGTTAACTTAGATTTAAAAGACTCGAAACCACCAAAGCTATCGTCAAGAGCTTCCTTGATATTGCCCACTGGCGCTAAAACTTCACCCGCCGGCGCTAAAATTGACCAGAAGAGCGAGTGATTAGCATGTCCACCGCCATGATTTCTAACCGCCAACCGAATAGCTTCCGGCACTTGATCTAAATTTTTTAGCAAGTTTTCCACAGGGTGAGTTGCCCAGTCCGGATATTTTTCCAGAGCCGTATTTAATTTATCAATATAGGCCTGGTGATGCCGATCGTGATGCACGGTCATGGTAGCAGCATCAAGGTACGGCTCGAGCGCATCATAAGCGTAGGGTAAGGGTGGTAACTGGTGCATAATAGCCATGTAAATTAGTTTTTATTAAACAGACTTCAACTTATTATATCACGTTCAACTAAACGCTAATGTTACAACTAGAACTTAGCTAGGTCTTTTCATTATTAAGTCCAAAGCTGCCAGAAATTTATCCGCCACCGCCACCGTCACTTCTTTATCTAAAGATAAGCGAACTGACGATTCGGCTGGAGCGGCACTTTGATACAAAGCTCGGAGGACGTGCTGATCATGGTCATGGTTAGTAGAACAAGCACTGCCGGTTGACGTAGCAAAGCCTAAAGCATCCAACTGAATCACTAGCCACTCCGCCTCCATCCCCGGAACAGTGAAGTTAATATTATTCGGTGACCGATTGGTAAGAGCGCCGTGAAAAATTAAACCAGACCCTTGTTCCTTTAATCTAGCTACTAAATAATCTCGGGCAGCTGTGACTAGCTGATTAGAAACCGAAGCTTGCTTGGTGGCAAGGCTAAGCGCGGTCGAAAGCCCTACTAGCGCCGGCACATTTTCCGTACCGGAACGTTGACTATGATTTTGGCCACCCCCTAAAATTTGGGGTTGCAAAGAAATACCTTGGCGACAGTACAACAAGCCCGACCCCTTGGGGCCATAAATTTTTGAGCCGTTTAAAGTCATCATATCCACCCCCAACTTGCGGACGTCGAGATCAAAAAACCGTGGTGCCTGGCAAGCATCGGTATGAAACAACGGATAAGCTTGTTGGCTCCGCTTTCTTTCCAGTCGAATTAGTTTGGCCAGCTCCCGCAAGGGAAAGACGGTGCCAATTTCATTATTAACATAACTAACCGAGACTAAAGTAGTAGGCCTTTTTAAGGCCCGCTTAAACTGGTCCAAATTAATTTCTCCCAATTTATTAACCGGCAAAATTTCCACTTCCCAACCTTGACTAGCCAAACAGCTAAGCGGGGCGAGGACACTCCGATGTTCGGTGGCCACCGCCACTATCCGGCCGGGCCGGCGAAACTGCTGCTCATAACCCCGTGCTACTCCTAATAAAGCTAAGTTATTAGCTTCCGTTCCGCCCGAGGTAAAAATGATTTCCTCAGCCTTCACCGAGAGGCACCCCGCCACCTGCTCCCTGGCCTGCCGCATGGCTTTAGCGGCAATCACTCCTTCCCGGTGGATACTTGAAGGATTACCAAAATCAGTCTCGAAAAATGGCTTCATCGCTTTAAAAACTTCAGGCTCCAAGGGGGTGGCCGCTGCCGTATCAAAATTATAGCGCTGACGCTTCGACTTAAACTTAAAAAGTGTTTTCATCGGCTAATTGTAACCACTTCTTAGGTTTTTGCCAAAACCAACCTTTTACGCTATAATTTCCAGTATCGTGACTATGAACATCGACCTTTTTCAAATAGTCGTTTTCCTAGGGCTTATTTTCGTCCTGGCCGTTTGGATATTTACTCTAGAGTGGCGACTTAAAAAGTTGTTTCGGGGCCAAAAGGGCCAAGACCTAGAAGGGGTAATGGCTGATTTGGGCCAAGCAATGGACGGGGTGATCCAAAAATCCAAGCACGACGATGCCCTCTTTGAAGATATTTATCGCCGCCTCCGTCATACCCTGCAACGTCTCCACACCGTCAGATTCAACCCTTTTTCCGATCAGGGTAGCAATCAGAGCTTTGCTACCGCTTTAATGGACGAAGATGGTAACGGTGTGGTAATGTCGAGTTTATACTCGCGGGATAAGGTTAGTATTTATGCCAAGCCTTTGACCCATTTCCAATCGGAATACGAACTATCTAAAGAAGAAGCTAGGGCTATTGATGAAGCTCGTCGGAAAAGTTAGTCACAATCGGTTTTAATTCATTGTATATTTATGACTGCAGCCACCTCTGCACAATTTAAAAGTGCGGTTCGTCCGCCGGTAGTGGTAGTCGTGGGTCATATTGACCACGGCAAATCCACCCTGCTCGACTATATTCGGAAAAGCAATGTCGTGGCAACTGAAGCAGGCGGTATTACCCAGCACACTAGTGCTTATGAAGTTATTCATCCAGCTGAAGATGGTATCGAGCGAAAATTAACCTTTTTAGATACTCCTGGTCACGAAGCTTTTGCGGAAATGCGAGCCCGAGGAGCTAGTGTTTCCGACGTAGCTATTTTAGTCGTATCCGCCGAAGACGGCGTGAAGCCGCAAACCCTAGAAGCCTTGGCTGCCGTGAAAGCGGCCGGGATTCCTTTTGTAGTCGCTATCAATAAAATTGACCGCCCTAATGCCAATCCCGATCGCGTCAAACAAGAGTTGGGTGAACACGAAGTTTACGTGGAAAGTTATGGCGGTAAAGTACCAAGCGTCAATATTTCCGCCAAAACCGGTGAGGGTATTTCGGACTTGCTCGATCTAATCCTCTTAGTGTCCGATCTGGAAAACTTGACCGGTATCATTTCGGAGCCGGCCGATGGCTATGTTTTAGAATCATATTTGGATCCCAAAGTAGGTATTACTATCACCCTCATCATTAAAAACGGCACCTTACTCTTAGGTGACTTGGTGGTGATTGAAGATAAGATGGCTAAAATTAAAAAAATTGAAAACTTCTTAGGTAATAGTATTAAATCAGCTTCGCTCTCTGCTCCGGTTAAAATTTACGGTTTTACCGACCCGGTGGAAGTGGGTCAAGACTTTAAAGCTTTTGGTAATAAAAAGGAAGCTGAAAAATATGTCAAAGATCATACGGATAAAAAAGAAGTTACCGACGCCAAATCGCCAGTCGCGGCCACCCTGGGATCTGAATCGGTGGAGCTAGCCATGGTCATTAAGAGTGACTCGCATGGCACCCTAGAGGCTGTTATGCATGAAGTCTGTAAGCTCGCCAGTGACCGGGTGCGATTTAAAATTGTCGATACGGGTATTGGTACCATTACTGACCGGGACTTAAAACTCCTGATTGGCTCCAGTCACCCGCTAGTGGCCGGCTTTAACGTGCGAGCCGATCGGTCCGCTTCTGACCTCGCCGAACGCTACAATGTTCCCTTGCAAACTTTCGATATTATTTACAAACTGACCGAGTGGTTAGAGGAGCAACTAAAACTTAATCGTCCCGAACTAACCGAAGAGGTGGTTATGGGCCAAGTTAAAATCTTAAAGGTATTCAGCCAAAATAACACCAAGCAAGTCGTGGGTGGGCAAGTGCAAACTGGCCGCTTTAAGAAAGGGGCTAGTGTTAAAATTGTGAGGCGCGAAGCCGAAATTGGCCGGGGTAAAGTGGTAGAGCTACAAGCCCAAAAAGTAGCCGTAGCAGAAGTGTTAGAAGGCGATCAGTTTGGAACGATGATTGATGCCAAAATTCAACTGTCAGCCGGTGATGTCCTGCAAGCGGTGGAAATGGTCACTCAGTAATGCATTTTTAAAAACTCTCTTGTATAATATTTAAGGTAATATGCCTGATTTGCACCATCATAGGCTCGAGCGATCCCTCACTGAACTGGTGGCTAAGTTCATTAACCAAGAAGCCTCCACTCAGTCCTTGGTCACAGTCACCCGTTTGAAACTATCTGAAGATCAGTATCATGCTGATATTTACATTTCAGTTTTGCCGGAAGCGGAGGAGCGAGCCGCCTTGGCTTTTGTAAAAAACCATTTGAGCGAATTGCGCGACTATGTCAAAAAGCAGGCCAACTTTCGCTCACTACCGCACTTTACTGTGGATCTGGATTATGAAGAAAAGGCTCGCCAAATGGGAAGTTAAGTCATGGCCTGGTGGCGAAGTGGTAACGCAGCGGTCTGCAAAACCGCGATGCGCGGGTTCAATTCCCGCCCAGGCCTCAATAAATTTATATATAATTTAATAATGCCCTGTTAGCTCAGTTGGCCCGGCCCGCAACGCCTGAGCAAGCTCTAGACTAGCGATGGCGGGCGAGTAGAAATTTAAACAAAAATATGATGACATAATTTGACAAATTTTAGTTTTATAATGCCCTGTTAGCTCAGTTGGCCCGCCTGCCATTGCTACGCTTCAGGCGTTAGTGGGCACAAGATAGTTAACAACTTAGTGATCAATGATACAATAGTGAAAATTTAATCTTATATGCCCTGTTAGCTCAGTTGGTAGAGCAGTCGCCTCTTAAGCGAACGGTCGCAGGTTCGAATCCTGCACGGGGCACAAAATAAAAACGCCGTTAGGCGTTTTTATTTTGTGCCCCGTGAGCAAGCCAACTGCTTGGCTTGCGGTCAGGATTCGAACACCGGAGTTATGTTTGGTAAGCTTGCCAAACAAACGAGGTGGTGCCCAGACCAAAGTGAGTGGCGACGAGCTTTGAGTCGCGGGAGAATCCTGCCCCTAACTGCTTTGGTCGTGTGCAGGATTCGAAGAGGCTAAACATATCGCAGTGATCCGCCTTTGGCGGAGAAACGAGATGTGAAGCCTGTACCGTTCCCGCCCGCCTGCCATCGCCTGCTGGCTTAGGCGCTGGCGGGCAGGTAGGGGGAGAATCCTGCACCAACTGCCGGACGACTTTAAGACTTAGTAAGCAAAACAATAGCCCAACTTTTTAAAATATGGTAGCATCTAGAATGTTAACAACTAAAGCCCGGGTGGCGGAATTGGTATACGCGCACGACTTAAAATCGTGTCTCGAAAGGGATGCGGGTTCGATTCCCGCCCCGGGCACCTGTTATTTGAAAGACCGCTGGAGTGGTGAAATTGGTAGACACGCAGCGTTCAGAGCGCTGTAGGGGCAACCCTATGGAGGTTCAAATCCTCTCTCCAGCACACGTTTCGCTGTAAGCAAAAGATAGAGTGGTGGAGAAGCGACTGAACTGCTTCCGTCGCGTGAGAATTTGAAAGACTTTTCGTTGCCAAGCACCTGGTAAAGATGACTTGGTCGAAAAGTACCAGCCCCCGTAGGGGGAAAGTCCTCTCTCCCGAAGGAAATAAACAAAGCGTAGGTTTTCAACACAAAAAAAATATGCCGGGGTGGCGAAATTGGTAGACGCACTAGCCTTAGGAGCTAGCGGAGCAATCCATGGAGGTTCAAATCCTCTCCCCGGCACAAAATTGAAAATTTTGAGCCGGGAACAAGTAAACTGCTTTACTTGTGGGAGGGGATTTGAAGAGGTTGATCATGTTGCAGTGAGCGGAGCGAAACGAGACGCGAAACCTGTACAGATTCCGTAGGAATCGAGTCCTCTCCCCGGCACCAGTAGTAACTTGTTTGGCACCCTCCACTCCCCTTTTTAAGCCTTAAATCGAGGCGGATTTTTATCGTTGACTTTTAGGACTGAAAATGTTATAATTAAAGAAGTGAAATAGCTGTTTGACAACCGAACAGACATACAAGGAGAAGAAAGATGTTTTGGTTAGGAATAATAATAGTCGTATCGACTTTCGCTTTAATCCTGATCCCAGGGGGGGTCTATATCTTTCAAAGAACGAAAGACGGAACAGATAACCAAGACATTTGGTTATCTCGTCCTGTTGTGGCGAGTGCAATTTATCTCGTCATAACCACCCTCTCTATAGTCGGGCTATACGCCGACTATCAACTGAAGTGGCCATACTGGTCATGGACAGTTTTCATCCTTCTCTTGATTCCCCTCCACTTAATCCTGTCCATCAGAAAAGTGGACATCGATGAGCTCGGAGTCATTCTCTTCTTCGGAAGAGTAGTTCAAGATTTGGAGAAAACCGGCCCAGTCTGGATCCCGTGGCCACTGTATCAAATTGAACAAGTGACTGCACATATGCAGGAACTTGAACTCCCGGCGGCATCTTCTAAGATTTGGCGCGGGGAGATTGATGGTATGCCAAAGGACCAAGGTCTGCAGCCGGCATTTCGAGTAGTTCACCTGGCTCAAGACAATGAGGAATACCTGAAGAGCCTAAGGAACCTCGGTTACAAGATACCATCAGATGAGGAGATGGTGAAAAATGAGGCACAGGATAAAAGTGAATTAGATGCCTTATTCCGTAGACGCATAACTTCGGAAGTCGAAATATTCATAAGATGGAGAGTCTCCCCAGGAAACGCCGCTAGGTTCCTTAGAAACTATGGGGGTATCGAAGCGGTTAACTCCCAACTCGAAGACACCGTCAAAGGGACCGTCCTTGGGAACTTGGCCAAAATGAGCGCCGGAACAGCCCTTACACTCATAGACACCCTCAACGCTCAACTCAGAGACGAGTTAGACATAAGTCTAATCTCATTAGTACGATCTAATCACGGTTCTTCAGAAATTTCTGAACTGAGTCCGGAAGAATTCCGCGGACTTCCAGAGAAGGAAAAAAGGAAATTGATCGGCTCTCTCGGAATTGTATTTGAGGAAGCCCGGATCAAAGCTCTTAACCTCAATCATGCTTTGAATAAGTCGATGGCGGGGGCCGCCCAGGCTCAGTACGATAAACTCGATATCGAAGCAAGAGCTGAGGCTGAGAAGACTCGTTTGTCCAGAGAGGGTGAAGGTAAAGCTGAGGCAGCTAAACAGTTACTTCTGGCAGAAGCCGAAGGTCAAGCAGCTTTGGCAGAAGTCGCCGCCAGCGAAGGCGGGCAAGCTGCTCTGGCTTTCAAAGCCTTACAAACTGGACTGGAACAGTCTAAACACACCATCATCCCTGCTGGAGATGGCTTTGCTAGCCTAATGGGCCTAGCCGTTTCCGCCAAAGAAGTGCTGAAGAATCAAGATCAAGGAGAAAAGGAGAACTCCGAATGACAATCTGGTCCTTCCTGATTCCAATAATCTTTTTCCTGGTCATCACTGTAGCGATAGCTTTAAAGTACTACTACAGTCAGAAGACAAGAACACCTACTCCAACTCCCGCTCCCGCGACACCAGTGGCGGCTACCACCCCAAGAACCATCACCTGGCCCCGTGCTAGACCTTGGATCATCGGGGTAGTGGTACTCCTACTGGTATTGTGGCTCGGTGCTGGGCCAGCCTACCGATCCTGGAAGGCAATACCTCCAGACCGGGCCGAACTGCAAAGCGAGTACTCAGTGCTCGCGACCGCAGACCACTGGTCTGAACCGATTCCGGTTAAACCTGGAAAAATTAGGTTTCTAACTATTCCCGACACGTCCCTCCGGATCCAAATTCCGGCTGGGGCTGGGGAACCGGGCCAAGACTACATCTTCCCCAAGGGGCACTACGTGAAAGTGCCCCACAATCAAGCCCAAAAAGCCTGGCGGTTTCGAGCGATTGAAGAATCCGCCCCCGTCCAGGTTGAGGTGTGGTGGGAAAAATAAAACCCACCACCCAACAAGGCGAAGCCGTGCCCCGCACGCGCTTCGCCTTTTTTTATAACCAAAACCGGCCACAGCTTGCGCTGTGGCCGGTTCATTTAACTTCACATCTTTAAAGCCTGAGAATTTAGTTACAACCAATCGTGGTACAGATAATTTTCATAATGCCAAACACTGACACCATCACAAACAAACCAATCACCCCCCACAACATATGACTGGCTCCCTCCCGACGCTTCACATCATTATCTCCGTTTACTATAAACACCGCCACCCCGTACATAAAATAGAGCAAAGCCAGTCCAAACAGTAAACCAATAATCGGATTTACAATGTAAGTGTTGATATTATCTAGGAGTGGAAAATCGGTCATGGCTTAAGTCCAACAAATGTAAGCTAGTTGCTTGGAACTTGAGGCAAATCAGTCGGAATATTTGTGTTTAGGTCCAAAGTATCAACCAAAATATTTACCAAGCCCCAGACGGAGATCATCACGAAAATCGCCAAAATACCATAAGCCATCAGTGCTCCTCCTTCTTTTCTCTTGGTCGAATCGGAACCAGCAATAACGTATTTCACCACGCCCCACAAGAAGACAATGACCGCAATACCGATTAGCAACGGAATAAGGTCATTAAGCCAGCCTGTAATAGTGGAAATGGCATCATCAAAGTCATTAAAAGCAGCAAAAGTTAATGCTGGTATTAATAAGGTAGTAAACAAGGAAGCACTTAAAACCTTTAATTTATTATTCATAACCTATAATTTAACTGATTAATTTCTAAACCCTAATAATAAAAAACTATATCTGAATCGTCGGAATCGGTGGTTGTTGTGGCGCTCCTCCGTCAAAGAAAGTGTTGGTTAAGATGCCAACTAGGCCCCAGACCGACAACATTACGAAGAAACCCACAACCCCATACATCATCATCGCTCCACCTTTTTTCCGTTCTTCAGGCTTATCACCATCCCTGATAAATTTTAGCACACCAAACAGAAACACAACAAGGGCGGCGCCCATAATCAGAGCTACTAGTGGATTTAAAATATTACTACCAATACAACTGATCAGACTTTTAAAGTCAGTCAACTGACAACTACCACCACCCCCGTCGCCCGCATTTATCGGATCGCCCCCCATACCAGGAATGTCAGCTAACACTGTTAGTGGCATGAAACTAAACGAAAGTATAACTATCATCAGTACTCCCAAAATCGAAACTTTCTTTTGGCCAATCATAACTAAATTATTTATTTTAATAAAATTAACGGTTATTCATAATTTATCACTTTAATTGATCAATGGTTCCCTGCACAATTTCCAAAATCACAAAAGCCCCCAGAATAATTAAAGCGCCAACAATCGTCCACATAAAAACTTCTTTCGCTTTAGTGATAGCCTCTGGCTTACCTTGTGCTTTAACAAACAAAAAGCCCGAGTAAATAATCCCGACCGCCACCACCGGCACCCCAATCTGCACCACGGCATTGATAATTATTTCTACTAACTTAGGGATAGTATCTACCCCACTGCGCAAAGGATTTTCAATGTGTATTGAGACACTCTGAGACCCTTCTCCTTCAACCGCGTAAACATTTGAGCTAAAACTAAAAATAACAGTGACTGCAATCAATAAGATTAAATAGGGTGATAAATTTTTCATATATTAAAAACTTTCGGTTTGTGATTGAATAAGGTCTTCAGTCCCAGTCAAAGAGGTCACTACAAATTTTACAATTAAATAAGCGGCGAGCACTATCACCAGGCCCCCGACCACGATATAAATCATCGACTTGGCTTTGGTACGCTCGCCAGCATTACTCGAGTAAATCACCATGCGCACGCCGGCATACACTATCAAAACGACCGCGAGCGGCACCGCCAGATACACTACTATAAATTTTATCACATCATTAATCAGAGTCACCAAATCATTAAAATCACATTGATCGTTACCACGCCCACACTTCACCAAGCCCTCCCCAGCCGTCTGAGCCGCCACTGGTAAAGCTAAAAACCAGACCAAGAGGGAACCCGAAAAGTGTTTTAATAACTTGATCATAAAGAGCTATTTAGTAAACAAAGATTGCAACTCTTGATTAGCTTGATTGACCGCCACATTGGTTTGTTTTTGGCCGGTCGCTACCGAGTCCACTAAGTTCTGCATTAAGACACTAACGCGACCAGGGTTAGGGTTCCACCAACTCTGGCTAATCAGGGCCGATCGGTAAAAGACTGCTTGAAAAGGATTAGGATGACTAGCCCCCAGTAAACCACCGCGAGCCGGGGGCAAGTTAAACAAGCTCGCTAAAACTTGACTCTCAGCTGGGGCGGTCAGTAAAAAAGCTGTTTGAAAAGCCGTATTAAAATTGCGTGAAGAGCGGACAATACCCAAACCGTAGAAGCGGGCTCCAGTCACCTGGCGGTCCGTCTCACTCACCCCTCGCTGAGGTAAGATAGCAACATCAAAATTTAAGTTGGGGTTAGTCGCCTGCAAATTGGCGTACTCACTAGCATAACCAAAATAAGTTGCGAGGCGTCCGGCGGCAAACATTTGTCGGTCTAGTGGTAAAGATTGGTTCCAACTGTACACACTTTTAACCGGCGATGAAAACTGGTTAAAGAAGTCCACCGCCGCTACCGCCGGCACCTGGCTGAAACCAAAAGAGTCACTTAAGGTAACTTTTTTGCCACTAGTGCCTTGTATCACCAGCGGATTCCCTGCTTGGAAAAAAAGTGTGGTTAAAATCGCTTCGGCGTTCCGAATATTAGAGAAGACGCCCAAGGCGACCAAAGTCCGATTGATAGTTTGTCGGTCGGCAATCGAGTTGACTTTAGGTAAATCAGCTACCATCTCCGACCAGGTTAAAGGTGGGCGAGTCAGACCGGCCCCCGCTAAAATGTCCCGATTGTAGTACATCACCAGCGGGTCAACAACGACAGGTAAAGCTACCGTCCCTTCACTGGTCAAAAAAACTTTAGCCCCGTCGGCAAAGTTATCTTGAAAGTCTCGAAGGGGATAAGACTCGAAAGGAACAGTAAAGAGGGTATCTGCGTAGCGGTAAATAAATGTATCAGGAAGAATTAATAAATCCGGACCCTGGTTACGAGCTAAGGCTTGAACATAATCTTGCTCTAACTGTTCTGGGCTCTTGTAAACATAACTGACAGTAAATTCCCCATCATGAACTCGATTGAAATCAAGTAAAAAATCCGCCACAGCCGACTCCGGCAAGGGGCCCCACAAAGTAACCACTCCTCCCGAACTAGTTGCTCCTTGTCTTAAACCAGGTAAAACCCCGGAGAAGATCAAGACGGCGACTAAAATAAAAAACCCTAGGATAACTAAAATTATGTTTCGAAAAAAATCGCCTTTTTCCATAAAAAATTAGGTATTAGAAAAAACCAAACCATAGTGATGGTCGCCGGCATCGAAAGTGTTGGTAAGAGTTAGGCCGGCCTTCGTCATCACCTCCGTCGCTTTCACCTGGTCAAAAACTTGGTCCACCAGTGGCCCCAAACCGCCATAAGAGTCTTGCCAATCCACCACCAGCGCCTGCCCCTTGGGCACCAAAATCCGCTTAGCCTCCCTCGCGAGCCCAAATTGTGAGTCCACTTGGAACAAGATGTTGGAGATAATCACCGCATCCACCGACTGGTCGGCCAATTTCACACCACCAGGCACCTCAATATCACCCCAAATTATATCCACATTACCAAGGCCCGCAGTTTGAGCCTGGCCCCGCAGTCGATCGAGTAACTCTTTTTGCACTTCTACTGCAAAGACGCGACCAGTGGGGCCAACCGCTTCGGCAGCGGCGAGTGTGTAATCGCCACCACCAGCGCCTAAGTCGGCCACCTTGTGGCCGGGCAATAAGTTTAGATACTTTAAATTTTGGCGAGGGTTAGCAAACATTTGCGTCCTCTAAATAATACTATAAACAAGTAAGTGATGCTATTGCGTCATCCCCTTTTAGCTTCATAATTCGCACGCCTTGGGTCTGACGACCTAAAGTTGGAATTTCTTCCAAGCTAGTGCGAATAATTTGACCATGTTTGGAGATCGCTACAATCTCCTCTTCACTCTCTGTTAGGACTTTAGCCGCCATTAGTTTGCCGGTTTTAGTCGTGACTTTAAAAGTTTTAATACCGGACCCGCCCCGCTTTTGTATTTTGTATTCTTTGACTTTAGTTTTTTTACCGTAGCCATTGTCCCCCATCACCAGCAAATCAGCCTGTGGGTTATCGGCTTTAATGACATCCGCCCCAATGACTAAGTCGTCTTTAGCGAGCTTAATAGCTCGCACCCCACCGGCCGCTCGGCCCATTTCTCTAATATCGGAATCCTTAAAGCGAATACTCTGACCCTTTCTGGTGGCAATAATAGGGGAGTCACCTTTTTTGACCGGAAAAACCGATAATAATTCATCACGAGTCTCCAGTTTAATGGCAATAATCCCCGTACGGCGCACGTCCCGGAAACTTTCAGCTTTCACTTTTTTGGCCTCCCCGTTTCTGGTAACCATCATCACCGACAAAGCGGAGTGATCAGTCCCCTTATCAAAAGACAAGACGGACGTAATTTTTTCTTCCGCCGATAGCGATAAGAAGTTCATTATCGATTTGCCTCTCGTGGCCCGTTTACCCTCCGATATTTCATACATTTTCAGTTGATAGACTTTGCCTTTGTCGGTGAAAAAGAGTAAGTCATCATGAGTGCCGGCCGACAGGAAAATGGACACAAAATCTTCTTCCTTAACATTTAAATCAATCACCCCTTTACCACCGCGCCGTTGAGCCCGGTATTCAGACGGATCTGTCCGCTTAACATAACCCCCGGCCGTGAGGACTAAAACATTTTCCTTCTCCTCGATTAAATCTTCCACATTTATTTCCTTGACCCCGCCCTTCACCACTTTGGTTTTACGGGCATCACCATATTTGTCTTTAATCTCAGCAAATTCATCTTTCACTATCTGAATCACCCGCTTAGGGTCGGCTAAAATTGCCTTCAGTTCTTTAATTAGAATTTGTTTCTCTTTTAATTCCTCCTCGACTTTCTGTCGTTCCAAGCCGGCTAGCTTTTGCAAACGCATTTCCAAAATAGCGGTAGTTTGCAAATCAGAAAATTTAAACTCCTTCATTAAAGCCGCGTGAGCAGCCGCCGTGTCTTTAGACTTTCTAATCGTCTTAATAATCGCGTCGATATGATCAAGCGCTTTCTTAAGGCCCAGTAAAATATGCTCCCGGGCTTCGGCTTTAGCCAAATCAAACTTCGTGCGCCTGACGACCACAATTTGCCGGTAGCCAAAAAATTCTTCAATAATACTGCGCAGGGACAACAGTTTCGGTACGCCGTCGACCAGCGCCAGCATATTGAAGTGGAAAGCGGTCTCCAAGTCAGTGTGCTTATACAAAGCATTTAAAATTTTCTGCGGTTGAATACCAGTTTTTAGGTCGATCGCCACCCGAATATCACTAGTGGACTCGTCACGAATATCTTTGATTCCCTCAACTCTTTTTTCCCGCACCAAATCGGCCATCTTGATAATCATCTCAGATTTATTCACCTGATAGGGAATCGAGGTGATAATAATTTGATGCTGGCCGGCTTTGTTTTCCACAATCTCCGCCTCCCCGCGCACTACTACCCCGCCGCGGCCGGTGGCATAAGCATGATGAATATCCTTTTGATTAAAAATCATCCCGCCGGTGGGGAAATCCGGACCTTTCACAAATTGCAACAAGTCTTCGTTGGTGGCCTTTGGATTATCGGCGAAATAAATCAAGGCTTCCAAAACTTCCGTCAAATTATGAGGCGGAATTTTGGTGGCCATGCCCACCGCAATTCCAAAAGTACCATTCAATAAAATGTTAGGGACAGCCGATGGTAACACGACCGGCTCTTTACGTTCACCATCAAAGTTTGGCGTGTAGTCAACGGTATCTTTTTCAATATCACGTAAAAGTTCAGCGGTAATGCGAGCCATTTTAGCTTCGGTGTAACGATAGGCAGCGGCCGAGTCGCCATCAATCGAACCAAAGTTACCTTGGCCCCACACCAGCGGGTAGCGGGTGGCGAAACTCTGAGCCAGTTTAACCATCGCTTCGTAAACCGAAGAGTCTCCATGCGGGTGATATTTACCCAGCACGTCTCCCACAATGGTGGCGGATTTCTTGAACCGCGCTGAGGCAGTCAAACCCAGCTCATGCATTGAAAACAAAATTCGGCGGTGCACCGGCTTCAAACCATCTCGCACGTCTGGCAAAGCCCGCGACACAATCACCGACATTGAGTAGTCAAGATAAGACTCTTGCATTTCCGTCACAATACTAACCGGCTTTACGGCATCCAGGCGCAAAACCACCTCTTTGGGTTCTTGATCGTTATTATTGTTTTTTTTGTGACGAGCCATAAATAATAAAGCTAGGGAACTTAAATGTTAGCGAAAAGATAAAAAATTAACAATATAGTCAACCACCAGTTGGGCGCCGGCCATCACCCTATCCCACTCTCCGGCCAGGCCGGCCGGCACTAAGCCTTGCCACCAGTCGGCTGAGGCTGATGATACCAGCCACAGATTAAAAAGCCATAAAATAATCACCGCTAAAGTTAGACCAGTGGTCCACACCAAAAGTAAATGACGCCGCCGGGGCAGCGGATAAGTGCGAACTTTTTCTACATAATTTAAAAGCCACATTAAAATCGAAGTCAGACTAAGTCGTTTGTAAAACCACAATTTCGGCTTCTTGGCCTTCCAAATCTTTTTTCTTCACCGACAATTTGTCTATTGGTGTTCGGGCGGCTGCTCCGGCTTCCGCCAGAAACTCTGAAAGCAGACCCGATTTACTATCCCCAAAGAGAACAGGAATAATTATTTTAGATTCGAGGGACGCGGCAAGTTTGGCCGCTGCCTTCGCCGGCAAACTTCCTTCAGCTCCGGCCGGCGCCACCACAATATCGGCCCCGCTAATTTCTTCGAGCACGTCCGGTGGTAAAGTAGCGACCGCTAAAGCGCCGAGGTGAACCACTCGAATACCTTCCAGTAAAAAGCTATAGATAGTGTTAACCTGATCCTGCGGCCCGACCGACTCGTAACCCTTGATAAAAATACCGGAATATTCATACTCACCGGGACCGTCAATCACAAAAGGTTCTTTAGAGCCAAAAGCGACCGCCTCTTGCCCGTTAAACCCCTCAGTCGGCACCGAAATTAGCGCCACATCCGCCCCAAAGCGAGCACTTTTAACATCATGACCCTTACCAATCGGGTTCACGGCTACCACAGTGTCCCCAAAGGACACCTTCAAACAGGCTAAGCCATAGTAGGTAATAACCATATTTAACCATTATAGCAGAAACTAGCCTCAAGTGGAAACCAAACACCCCAGCTCGTCACGAGTTTGGCAAAACTGCCAAACTATGCAATACTAGCCGCATTATTTATTAGTCCCACTAGAGGGCAACCAGCCTGGAAAGAGTGAGGAGACGCTGGGCCAAGAGTGGGGTCGCCGACTTAAGTATAAGCGGCGGCTAAAGTTTAAAGAATATTATTAATGACTACTGATACAGCAGTGATGACGGAAGATCGCAGTGTTGTCGACAAAACACCAGTGTCCCTAATGGACAGTCTGGTGCGCACCACTCCCGAGCGGCCAGAAGTGGATACTTTGATTGATGGCGTGGTAATTGCCAAGGATAAAATGGCGATGTTTGTAGACTTGCCACCTTTTGGCACCGGTCTTATTTTTGGCCGCGAGTATTTAAATGCCCGCGATCTGATCAAAAAAATTAATATTGGTGATACGGTGACGGCCAAAATTGTAGCCACCGAGGGGGAAAACGGCTACCTCGAGCTATCCCTCAAAGAAGCCAAGCAGGCTATTCTCTGGGATTCCGCCGAGCGAGCGATGAAAAACAAAGAAATCTTTTCTTTGGTGGTGCGCGAAGCTAATAAGGGTGGTTTGATTTTAGACTGGCAAGGTATTGATGGCTTTGTCCCTGCCTCTCAGCTTAAGCCCGATCATTACCCCCGAGTACCGGATGGTGATAAAGACAAGATTGCCGACGAACTGGCCAAATTGGTCGGCTCACCGCTCGAGGTGAGCATCATCGGTATTGATCCGAAAGAAGGCAAGCTGATCTTTTCCGAAAAAACCCTAGACAGCAAATCACGTAAAGAAATTGTGAATAAGTATGTTTTGGGTGACGTGGTGGAAGGTGAAGTTACCGGGGCTGTTGATTTTGGTGTTTTCCTTAAAATTGAGGAAGGTTTAGAAGGTCTGGTTCACATTTCTGAGCTGGATTGGTCTTTGGTAGAAGACCCTCGCAGTCTTTACAAACCGGGTGACAAAATCAAAGCTAAAATTATTGAAATAAAAGAGGATAAAATTTCCTTATCGATCAAGGCTCTAAAAACCAATCCTTGGCATGAAGCTGAGAAAAAGTACCACAAGGGCGACTTGGTCAGCGGAGTAGTTATTAAATACAACAAACACGGCGCCCTCATCGCCATTGAAGAAGGAGTGGCCGGCTTGGTGCACATCTCCGAATTTACTGATGAAAGTGACTTACGATCTAAGTTAGAACTAGGTAAAACCTACAATTTTACCATCAACTTATTCGAACCCAAGGAACAGCGTATGACTCTAGTCTTTGGCGACCGGCGCGAAGAAATCTTGCAAGCCGGTTCGAAAAAAACCACGGAGCAAAAAGCTTAACAAACAAGATCAAAACATTAAAACCCCGCTTAAGCGGGGTTTTAATTTGTCTCTGGAATTGAAGCAGCCGACCGATGAATTTTTTCCACCGTCTGCGGCCAGCCGACAGTCACTAGACTCTCTATGGCCTCTTTCACCGCCACCCAAGTCTTTTCAATCTCAACCTCTTCAGTGGATGTAAAGGGGGCTAAAACAAACTTTTCAATTGGCTCGGTCAGAGTATTACTAAGGGGCCGGATACCCACTCTAATTCGCTTAAAGTTTTGATCTTTCACCCAAGCCATAATAGACAGCACCCCCTTATGTCCGCCCGGCCCACGGCCAACAGACAATTTAAGCTTACCCACCGGTAAATCTAAGTCATCATGCACGATCACCACTTCCACCCCGCGGTGATACTTGATAAATTGGTCCACACTACGACCGGACTCATTCATATAAGTATCCGGTAACAGTAAATAAACTTGGCGGTCCCCAATCACTCCTTCCGAAAGCTGGCCCTGGAACTTCAGTGAAGTCTGCCAGGGCGAAAAAGTAGAGTCAGCATCCGTGGCCAAAAAAGTTAAAGCCGCGCGACCCACATTGTGTCTAGTTTTGGCATAAGCGCGGCCAGGATTACCCAAACCGACCACCACCAAACTCTCCGGTAACTCTACTTCTCGCTTGAACTGTTTAATAGTTTGCCAAATATTCATAAGTTAAGTACGTTTTTTGATTATACAATATAAGCTTTGCTTGCGTCAATAAAGGCTTTATAGTATGATAATGGCCTAATAACAATTTGATTTTTATCATTTTTTCTCATGGCTCAAGATTCTAAGCAAACAGTGGCTGATATTGTTCGCTTCGCTCTTATTACCCTCATTATTGTGGTACCCATCCGAGCTTATGTAGCTCAACCTTTTATCGTCAGCGGTGTCTCGATGGATCCCACTTATCATGACGGTGAATACCTCATCATCGACGAGCTATCCTATCATTTCCGGTCGCCCAAGCGAGGCGAAGTGGTAGTGTTTCGCTACCCGAAAGATCCGTCAAAATATTTTATCAAACGCGTCGTCGGCCTGCCGGGCGAGACCATCTCTTTTGCCCGTGAGGCCATCACCATTAAGAAGGGCGAACAAAGTTGGACTATTAAAGAGCCCTACCTGACTGATGGTATCAGCTACCAAGCTGAAGTTATTGAGCTAGGACCGGAGGAATATTTAGTTTTAGGCGATAACCGCAACTTAAGTTTAGACTCTCGGTCTTGGGGACCAGTCCAGGAAAAGTTAATCAAAGGCCGAGTCCTGGTCCGCCTATTACCCTTATCAGAAATTCAACTTTTACCCGGTGACTTTAGCAATGCCGATTTCTTAAATTAAATTTATGGCCAACAAACCCACACCCGCGAGCAGTAAAAAAAATATTGCCCGCGATGAACTCCAGACTCCGAAAGGGACGAGAGACTTAATCGGTGACAATCTCTTACACTATCAGGGCTTTTTTGAAAAAGCGGCCGAGATTGCTCTATATTACGGTTTCACTCCGATTGAAACTCCCATCTTGGAAAAAGAGAGTCTCTTTACCCGAGCAGTGGGTGACGGCACCGACATTGTCGATAAAGAAATGTATACCCTAAAAACCAAAGGGGGTGATCGACTGGCCCTACGGCCGGAAGGAACGGCCGCCGTTATGCGCTCTTATTTTGAAAACGGCTTTCAGTCCAAGCCCCAGCCGGTGATGCTTTATTACCATGGTCCTTTTTTCCGACATGAAAACCCTCAACGTGGCCGCTATCGACAGTTCTACCAATTTGGCTTGGAGATAATGGGCAGTAGCAAGAGTATTGCCGATGCTACCATCATTCGTCTAACCTCACTCATACTCCAAGAAGTAGGTTTAAAAGACTTAACGATCAAAATCAACAGCATTGGCGATAAAGAGTCTCAGGCCAGCTATCGCCGCGAGCTCACCAACTACTACAAAAAACACGCTCGGATGATCTGCCCCGACTGTCGTGATCGACTAAAGAACAATCCTCTGCGCGTTCTCGATTGCAAAAACCCAAAGTGTGCCCCGATTAAACAAGAAGCTCCGGAAACTTTAGAATTTTTATCACCCGATAGCAAGGCTCACTTTAAACAAGTTTTGGAATACTTGGGCTCTATGGGTATCAACTATGAAATTGACAGTACTTTGGTCCGGGGCCTCGATTATTATTCGCACACCGTTTTTGAAATTTCGACCACCCCTAAAGATGACGCCAATAACACTGTCCCCAGCACTGCCCCTTTGTCAATCGCTGGTGGCGGACGCTATGACTATCTCGGTAAAATCCTATCTGGGAAAAAAGATGTGCCTAGTATGGGGGCCGCTATCGGAGTGGACCGCCTGTTTGATTTGCCTAGTTTTTCCAAACCCACACCCCGGATTGTCAAAAAGCCCAAGGTTTTCTTCATTCAATTATCTTTTGATGCCAAGCTTCGCTGTTTTGAAATTATCGAGATATTACGCCGGGCCAAAGTACCGGTGGCCCAGTCTCTCACCAAAGATTCTTTATCGGCCCAACTAGCCACGGCCGAAAGATTGAATGTGTCTTACGCCCTTATTTTGGGCCAAAAGGAAGCTCTGGAAGGAACAGTGATCGTCCGCAATATGGACACCCGGTCCCAAGACACCATTAAAGTGGACAAACTGCCTGAATACTTAAAGAAAATGAAGTGAGACTGAAAGTGGACCTCGCTTACTTTCGACCGCAGCTAGGCCCTAGGTTTAGCTCGCGACCGAAATTGCCAATTTTTACTTAATATGTTAGTCTTAAGCCCAATATGATTATTGTAGAAATCGAAAAATCAGATAATGAATCGAATGCCAGCATGTTGCGGCGTTTTTCCAAGCGCGTGCGAAATTTCGGCCATTTAAAGCTGATGCGTAAAATACGCTACGCCACCAGGCCTAAATCCAAATTAAAGAAAAAACAAGACAAGCTCAAACGCATAAATAAATACGAAGAATTGGAAAGATTGAAAAAATTAGGCAAAGTCAGGGAGACTACTTATAACAATCGCTAGCCAAAAAAATAACCGCCCCTCGGCGGTTATTTTTTTGGCTAGCGAAGATTTTTACGTCGCTATTTTCAAAAAATGAAGAATCCCCTTTATCCACGGCTTTTTTAATTTGAATGCCGAACCACATAGTAGTACAATGTGAGGAAGTGAAAGTAAAGTCACCTACTCCTTAGCCCTATTATGACCAGACATATCGTCACCGGTATTGATATCGGTACCAGTTCAATTAGAATAGTCGTGTGCGAGTACAAAAGCGGCAGCAAAGTGCCGCAAGTTCTTGCTCTGGTGAAAAAAAATTCCCGCGGCTTACGTCGGGGCTATATTTTACAATATGAAGACGCCGTCGACTCTATTACTGAAGCCCTACGGGAAGCTGAGCGCGTGGCTGGTGTACGTATCAAACAGGTAATTTTGGCCTTAGGCGGGGCTACCCTAGAATCAAAAGTTATCGAGGGTGGTGTCATTGTCTCTCGTGCTGACTCAGAAATAAACTCCAATGATATTAACCGAGCCATTGAAGCCAGTGAAGGTGGGCTCACGGACCTGGCTAATAAATCGATTGTACATCGCGTCCCGATTGCCTTTAAGCTAGACGGACGTAAAGTCTTGGGCCGGCCGGAGGGTTTGAAGGGCTCTAAGCTCGAAGCCCAGGTCCTGTTTATTACTTACTCCAGCCACCACCTCAAAGATTTCTTAAGTGCGATTGAGGCCGCTGGGGCTCATGTTGATGACGTGGTCGCTTCCCCCTTGGCCGCTAGTTTTGCCATCACCACCAAACTCCAAAAAACCGCCGGTTGTGTGCTCGCTAATATTGGTTCCCAAACCACGTCCATCATTGTCTTTGAAGAAAGTTTACCGATATCACTTAAAGTCTTTCCGATTGGTTCCACCGATATTACCAACGACATCGCCTTGGGCTTGAAAATTCCTTTAGAAGAAGCGGAAAAAGTAAAAACTGGAGAAAACGATCCGGCCGCTGTGCAAAAAAAATTGGATGAAATCATTGAAGCGCGTCTATCGGACATTTTTGAATTTATTGAAAATCATTTAAAAAGGCTGGGTCGGAACGGCCTCCTGCCGGCTGGTATTATTATTACCGGCGGCGGATCGGGTATTTCGGACATTGAAGACTTAGCTAAAGAATACTTTAAGCTGCCGGCCAAGGTAGCCGTGCCAGCGGTAGCGGCCAGTTCGAGAAACCAAATCCGCGACTCCGCCTGGTCGGTCGCTTACGGCTTGTGCTTGTTTGGGGCCGATATGGAGGCCGAGGAATCACTCGGGATAAAAATCGGCAAGCAAGCTAAATTGAACATTATACGTTGGATAAAGGAATTGTTGCCGTAGGAGGGATGGGGTTTTAGGTAGTATAGGATATTGGGTATACATGCAATTAAATCTTAACCTTTAGCTCCGCCAGGGCTAAAACGGCCAATCTGTGGCTAAAATATCCCTTTTTTACCCTCAAATAGTGATTTGCTTTTTCTCCCTCGTTTGTTACCATAGACACAACCAATTTCACGATCTAAACCTTTCATTACATGCCAAAAATTCAACCAGAAATAGAAGCTTTTGCTCGCATTAAAGTCATCGGGGTCGGCGGCTCCGGCACCAATGCCGTGAACCATATGGTACACAATAAAGTACGCGGGGTAGAGTTTGTCGCCATGAATACTGATGCTCAGCACTTGCACGCCTCGGTGGCTCAGAAAAAAGTCCATATCGGAAAAAATTTAACCCGGGGCTTGGGTACCGGGATGGATCCGGAAATCGGTCGTAAAGCGGCTGAAGAAAGTCTGGAGGATATTCAAAATGTTATTAAGGGGGCTGATATGGTTTTCGTCTCGGGAGGCCTCGGTGGTGGTACCGGCACCGGCGCTATGCCGGTGATTGCTCGTACCGCCAAAGAGCAAGGCGCGCTCACGGTCGCCGTCGTCACCAAACCTTTTATTTTTGAAGGTAAACAAAGAATGATCTTGGCCGATCGCGGTATGGCCGAGTTACAGAAAGAAGTGGACGCAGTAATTGTCATCCCCAACGACCGCTTATTAGGCATCATTTCTAAAGACACCACCGCTGAACAAGCTTTTGCGATGTGTGATGAGATTTTACGGCAAGCGGTGGAAGGCATTTCTAATATTATTACCATCCCTGGTATCATCAATGTCGACTTTGCTGACATTAGAGCCATTATGCAAAACGCCGGTTCGGCCTTAATGGGTATCGGCAACGCCTCGGGTGAAAATCGAGCCGTCGAAGCTGCGCGTAATGCCATCAACTCCCCGCTCCTCGATTTGTCAGTCGATGGGGCCAAAGGGGTACTCTTCACTATTGCCGGTGGTTCCGATATGACTATGTTTGAAATTCAAGAGGCCGCTAAAATCATTACCGAATCGATTGATACTGACGCTAAGGTTATCTTTGGAGCCATTCATGATGACAAACTAAAGAAATCCGAAATTAAGGTCACGGTTATTGCCTGTGGCTTTCCGGAATCACAAAAGAAAAAAGGCGGGCTGTTTGGCTTTGAAGGCGGCGCCGGTAAAGACGAGACCCCAGTTAAAGAACGTCCCACTGGCGACCTAATTCCCAAGCAAGTGCCTTTAAATCGTAATCAAGCCGACCTAGAAGATAAAAGTGGTTTGGATGAGGATGATGATGACTGGTCTTCCATCCCCGCCTTTCTCCGCCGCCAAAACAAAAAATAAGTAGCCGCTAATTTTGGCTCCCCTTTGGTGTAGTCATACTCGATATTTTATACGCTATAAACTCCCCTATGCTTTACGATCTTGTAATAATCGGCGGTGGACCCGCCGGAGCCGCCGCCGGTGTTTATGCCGCTCGCAAAAAATTGACCACCACCCTGTTGACGCCGGATTTTGGCGGTCAATCTATCGTCTCACCAGATATTCATAATTGGATCGGCACTAAAGCTATTTCTGGTAATGATTTAGCCAAAGCCCTCGAAAATCATGTTCGGGCTTATGAAGGGGCAGATTTTGTGATTCAAACCGGGCCGGCCGGCCGGGTGACCAAGATCAAACAGACGGAGACTGGTTTTACCATTGAGAGAGCGGAGGGTGAAAACTTAGAGGCTAAAACTGTTTTGTTAGCCGCCGGGTCTAACCGCCGGAAGTTAGCCGTGCCTGGAGCCGAACAGTTTGACCAAAAAGGTCTCACCTACTGTGCCACTTGCGACGGCCCGCTATTTACCGGCCGCGATGTGGCCGTGATTGGGGGCGGGAATGCCGGCTTTGAGACAGCGGCCCAGCTCTTGGCTTACGCTAAATCCGTCACTTTATTGCATAAAAACCCCGACTACAAAGCCGACCAAATCACGGTGGATAAAGTGCTGGCCCACCCCCAAATGAGCGGCCTCGCCAATGTGGAAATTATAGAAATCAAAGGTGACCAATTCGTGACCGGCCTAATTTATAAAGATAAAAATACTAATGAAACTAAGGAATTACCGGTGACGGGAATTTTCGTGGAAATCGGTTTTGTCCCTAATACCGCTTTTGCTAAGGAGGTTGTCCAATTAAACGAGTACGGTGCCATAAAAGTAGACCCCCGGAATCAGCAAACCCCAACGCTGGGTCTGTGGGCGGCCGGCGATTGTACTGATTCGCTCTATCATCAAAACAATATTGCCGCTGGGGAAGCCGTGAAGGCGATTGAGGATATTTATAATCACTTGCATTTAAAATAAAAAATTGGTAGTTAGTTAAATACACTTCCTCCCCCGAGAAGTGACCAATCGTCTCCCGTTGGGGCGATGGAGCACCAGAACACCTTCCACTGTTGTTCTGGTGCTTTTTTACCTTAAGAGTACTTGATTTTTATCAATAAGGCGCTAAACTAAAAAAGATCCCCCGACATCACGTCTGCCTAGGGGGGATTCACCTCAGGTCAAGACTTCCCCGCCTTGACCACCGTCGGAACCAACCCTTCCCTAAAAGAAGGTTCCGGCGGCTTTTTTTGTGGGGGATAGAGGACTCGAAACTTACAGTTTCAGTACAGGTTGTCGATATTTTCATACCAAAGGTCTCTGAAAATATCTGACTAACCTTTTCAAGTCCTCTATCTGCCACCCAAAATATAAAAAGCTGGAAACTTTAGGTATTCGCTTCCAGCTTATTATTTTGTGGGCGATACAGGACTTGAACCTGTGACCTTCTCAACGTCAATGAGACGCTCTAGCCAACTGAGCTAATCGCCCTATTTTATTTACAGATGAAACCGAGGAACTAATTCCGTCAATCTCCGCTAGTAAACCTAGTTATCATAGCCACCTTATCATAAAATAATTTCCTTAGGAAGAGTCATCCTACTTGCGACTAATCCATTTTTAACTTAAAATTCCTCCTTGCCTAATTGGATAAAAATGATAAAGTAATTAGAGATTTTTAGACCCCGTGACCCCTGTGATGGGTCCCGGGTCCTCCGCCGAAGCCCCCGACTCTCGGCGGAGGTTTTTGTTTGAGGAATATCAATCTAACATAATCTTTAACTTCGGCCACTTTTCTAACCACTTTTTACTTTCAATTCTTTTATAAAACCCATCAAGCTGATCTTTATGAGTGGGAGATGGTTTTATAATTAAATTAACTAAATCGTTAATCCCATGAGGTGCAACTATTTTTGGTTTTTTATTAACTAGGGTTACAGCCACAGAAGTAGCTGTTTCTACCCATTCTGCCAAGGCTTCAGTGGTATTCAGATAAGGTATTTCCCTATGATGCCATTGGTGTGTGTAAGCCTGATTCACTATCTCCCAATCTAAACCCAGGACCCCACTCATATTCTTTGAAAGTTCCTCATCCCCTTTTTCATCTAAATTTTTTTCGTCAAAGTACACCAAATCAATATCGTTAGTGTCAGCAACTTCTCTAACTATTCCATGCAAATGGTCCCAAACTTTGTTCCTTAAAAATCCAGCACCAATCATCCAATCTGGAAGACCAAGTTTTTCCGCCTCGTGCAAAACATTCATCATCCATTCGTCATCTTTTACCATTTGAATTATATCCTTCTCATTCATAAATAAATTGTATCAAAGTTCTGTTAAACAGTGTCAGGAACCATACTTTAGGTAAATATGTGTTGTAATATTTCTCTTACTTTTTGACTTTAGTATTGGTGTGCTTCGCACTCTAGATTGTTGTGGTCCACAATATTTTGTTTTTCGTCAAAAACAAAATTTCCAGACCCGGTCTTAGTTGTTTTTCTTGCTAGAAAAACATACTTCCGACTTCACACATCGCTTATCAAACTAAAGCAGTTTAGTTTGAATAAGTCTCGTGTGACCCGTTACGGAACACGAGTCGAACTTTTAAAAAATGGATTAGGAAGTTAATCGCTGCGTTCATGGCAGATGAAGAGTCAAAGCGATCAGTGGATGGAAGTGATCGCGCTGACTTGGAGGTAGTGTAGCGAATGATAAGGATGGGAGAAAGAAGGTCAAATATGGCGAGATAGATATAGAGATAAAAAAAGGCGCGCTTCCAGATGGATAGCGCGCCCCTAGTCTTTCGCCCTGGTCGGACTAAAGACGAAACCCATAAGGGGTTTCCGGAGACTCCTGACCAAATCCTGCGTTGCTCACAAGATGCAAAAACTGGCAATGGAAACATTGTCAGTTTTTGCATAATTCCTTATTGTTCAATTTTTTCTATCAATTTTTTAATATAAGAATTAACATCAATTTTTTCACTATATTGTTTCATAAACTCAACAATCATTTTTAATGTTTTAACTAATACCTCATCTTTAATGATATAAGCTTTTTCTGTTATTGGTTGAATAATAATAACATTATCGTGAAAAATATAAAATTCCGTGTCGAAATCCATATATTCATCTGGCACTAAATAAACAATCGTTAGACGTCCATAATGTGACTTCAACTCTCGTAGAGACATTTTTTCAAAAACCGAAAGACTCTTTCTACTTGTGATCCCCTCAAGAATAATCGGCTTCTGTTTTTGGGCGACATGGATTCTCTCGATGAACTCTGTCGGTAATTTTTTTAGTGCTGCAAAAGGGGCACGGCTACCTTGAACCACAAAAACTCTTTCAGCTTTGCCAACCTCAATTATTTTCTCGTAAGCTGTCCTAACTTGCTCATATCCTTCCTTGCTTGCCAGTGTAGTTAATCCAGGTAAAGTAATACCAACCGACGAAAAGAATCCGGAAAGCGAATTTTTTATTTCGTTTCTTTCTTTGAGAAACCATAATGGGTAACGTGATTTGGTGGTTTTTATTTTGTCTACCCAGCCACGATCTGATAATTTATTTAAATAAAAATTTACTGTTGTCCGTGGCTCTGCTACTAGGACCCCTATTTTGGTAGCAGTAAGCCCAACCCGGCTTTTATTAAGTAGATTTACAATCTTTTTCTCTTGAGTAGATAAACCAAATAGACTAGTTTGTTGTGCATTTAACATAAATAAAGTATACCACTGACAATAATCTTGTCAACAGATTGTGAAATAACCCTTATTTTATAACCTCTAATGAATACCTATCAAAATTGTTTTTAACTAATTTTTTAAATAGACTGATTATAGATTTTAAGGAAAAGAAGGGTGTTCTTTCTTAGTCCTGTGTGTAAGTCTATGTAAATGAAAAGGGGTCTTCAATGACAAACTGGAGAGAAGTAGAAGGTGGGTGGTATCGAGATCAATCAGACAATCCAGCAGCTTGGGGTGACTATTCTGGGTCTGGAAACAGCGACTTCATTTCTGATTGCGATCACCTCAATCCCCCTTCGGAGAATCCCAATCGGCCACAGCCGGTGTACAGATGAAATAGGACAAATTCTGTAGCTCACTAGCTGGTAAGAGATTCTCAAAAGTAATCGTTTCCAGTGTTGTGGTTACAGATAACTCTTGTTGTCATCATGGTTACTGTATGAGATTAAGAGCTGTGGTTTTTGTGATAGACTACAGCTTCCGCCAAGGGCTCCCGAACCTTGGCGGCCTTTTTATTTAGGAAGGGGATATTAGTGGAACGCCACGTGTAAAATTTTATGTGGTCCCCAATAATTCACTCGTTGCCACTCGTGAATTTTCCAGACCCCTACGGGGAATCTTTCCCTACGGGAACGGTACAGGCTTCACATCTCGTTTCGCTACGCTCACTGCGATATGTTCAGCCTCTTCGATTCCCCGACGTGAGCAAAGCAGTTTGCTCACTTAGGGTCACTCAACAAAAATGGCCCGCCATAATAGCGGGCTCATTTTTGTACGAGTGACCCTACCGGGAATCGAACCCGGATTACCAGCTTGAAAAGCTGATGTCCTAACCGTTAGACGATAGGGCCAAAAACTTAAACATTGAAATTCTAACAAAAAATAGCCAAAAGGCAAAGAAAAGGCCCCGGCGTCGGTTTAAAGTACCAACGGCGGGGCTCTGGTCGGACAGAAACTGCTAGGGGAAATTTTGGGCCCGGGCAGCCAGATCTTCTCGGTGAAGGCTCCAAGCCTTACCTGGTTTCAAGTCGACCCAAGGGATGACTTTAGGGAAACCTAGGCGACTGGCCAACTGCTCGAACAATCCAAGCCCCAGATCCCGATCGACCACCACGACCACGAAAGTCTCGTTGTGGCGATAGACCGCATAAAGCGCCCGCACCAGTTCCATCAAGCCTTCCTCATCGAGAATATTTTCGTAGCAAGCCGTTTCCAAGGGCTCGAGTTCGCCGGCCAGAATCACCCCCAAGTCCGCGTAAGCCGGGCTACTGGGTACCACCAGCACAAATTCTTCATCCAAGAGCCCAGAGTCTTCCGCCCCCCATAGCCACTGATCGAGGTCTACCTGATGGCGAGCCAACACGATATACAAAGATTTCATCGGCCAATCCTCCCCTTTTGTTCCTCTTACATAATAACATTATTGCCCAGACTAGTCAAATCTCAACCTTGAAAAACCCCTTTGAAATTGGTATGATTGCTTTTACTAACCCTACACACCTGGAGAGGTGGCTCGAGTGGTCTAAGGCACCGGTTTCGAAAACCGGCATACGGGCAACCGTATCGAGGGTTCAAATCCCTCCCTCTCCGCATCTAACAGCTAGCACGAAGAACCTCGTTTTAGCTTTACAAAACCACATCACTACGATGTGGTTTTGTAATCTTGAGATGTTATCTTTTAAGATAACATTGTGTTATACTCAAGAAATGAAAAGTGAGGCTGAAAAGCTCGGTAAAAACCTTAAGCGAATCCGAACAGAAAAAGGAATTACTCAAGGTGATATCGCTAAATCACTTAGTGTTAGTCGTGGTTTTGTAAGCAATATTGAGAATGGAAAAACAAATCCAACTCTCTCAACTATTTCGAGACTATCTAACGCGATAGGCGTAACAACTGATGAGCTTTTAAAATAATATGGCGAGTTTAACGACAATCGAAAAGCAAATACTAGAGAAACTTTTCCAGATGAATGGTGGGTATGTTTTGAATTTTTCCGATCGGACAATGGGCGAATTTTTCCGAGACGATGTTGGACTTGATATTTACACACAAAAATATAATTACGCCAGTGGATCAAAAGCAAATCGCTTAAGAGGTTTGTGGCTCAAAGCAGATAATAAAGTAACTGCAAAAAGCATATTGAAGTTGATCGAATATATTGAGAGTCAGATTTTGCTAGATAATCTTAAAAAATCAGATTTTCCAGACGATAGAATAAATGCAGGAAGAGAGATTGCTGAAAAGCTACTTGGTAAAAAAGCTGAAGCTAAGGAGAATAAATCAAAAGCGACATTCAAAAACGGGAATATCAGTATTACTCTGCAAAAGGAGGTCTTTGATCATGTTCAAAAATTGTTAAATGGCGGGCACTATTTTAATGCCGTCGAAGAAGCGTACAAAATCGTCAGAAAGAAATTGAAAGATGTAACAGGTAAAGAAAAGGCGACCGATGCTTTTAATAATGCAAATTACGAAAAGATTTTTGGTCATCAGCCTACCGACGATGTAGAAAGCGACTTTTTCGAAGGGGTAAAGTTTTTACACATGTCGATTCAATTTTTGAGAAATGAAAAAGCACATACGCCAGCGCGAGATCTCGATAAAAATCTAGCTATTCACTATATTTCGCTGGCTAGCCTTGCGTACGATTTGATAACTAGAAAATAATATGTCTACCAAATCTTCAAACTCAAATTTACATCGAGCCGCCAAGGTAAAGAATGACGAGTTTTATACTCGGTTGGTTGATATTGAAAAGGAGCTAAAACATTACAAGGATCAATTTCGAGGTAAGGTTGTTTATTGTAACTGTGACGATCCATTTGAAAGCAACTTTTTTAAATACTTTGCAGGTAATTTCAATGCACTTGGATTAAAAAGGCTTATTGCTACTAGCTATAAGCCGTCACCAATTGCCAATACGGAGCTTGTGTTGCAATCATCTCTTCTTCCTGGCTATGAAGATAAGGTTGTTCAAAAACCATCAAAACCAAAAGGTCGACCAAAAGTAACCGCCAACAAATTTATTATCAACGAAGTAAGTGACATAGACGGCGATGGAGCTTTTGATTTACGCGATATCGCGGAACAGCTTAAGGCTAACAAGAACAATGAGTGGGCACCACTTGAACTTGAGGGAGATTTTAGAAGCGAGGAAAGTATTGAGCTACTGAAGCAAGCTGACATCGTTGTAACAAATCCGCCTTTTTCTCTGTTTCGGGAATATGTAAAGCAATTAGTTGAGCACAAAAAGAAATTTCTAATTATTGGAAGTGATAACGCAAGAAAGTATCAGGATATCTTTAAACTAGTTCAGGAAAATAAATTGTGGCCTGGGTACAGCAGAGTTAATGAATTTATGCAACCAGATGGGACGGTAAAGAAATTTGGTAATGTTGGTTGGTTTACAAATCTTGATGTGTCCAAGCGTCATGAACTTTTGACGCTCTATAAAAAATACTCTCCAGACGAGTTTCCTAAATATGATAATTATGACGCTATAGAAGTCTCAAAAGTTTCAGATATTCCAGTTGATTATAAAGGCGTAATGGGTGTTCCAATAACTTTCCTCGATAAATATAATCCGGAACAATTTGAAATTTTAGGAATGTCAGATAATAGAGATCCAAATTACGAGTATAGAACCAAACTGTATACTCAAGAGGATTCACCACAATACAATGATTTAAATAGGGGTACTGTGTTGAAGATCAAAGGAGAGCTTAAATCTACATATACGCGTTTATTAATAAAAGCCAAAAAATAGTATGAAAATCGATTTACATAAAATTAAAGTACGGCACGTGGTTGATGGCTACAAAGACAGCGCCGAAGAAGGTGTTGTTGCATACGGTGGCAAGCTCGATGTTCGTCCAAAATATCAACGTGAGTTCGTCTATAAAGACAAACAGCGAGATGCAGTTATTGATACTGTCAGAAAAGGGTTCCCACTTAACGTCATGTATTGGGTAAAGAGCGCCAAAGACAGTTTTGAGGTGCTCGATGGACAGCAACGAACAATCAGTGTTGGTCAATTCGTAAATGGAGATTTCTCTGTTGATTTCAATGGTCGAACAGCAATGTTCCATAATCTCACTAAAGAGGAGCAAGAACAAATTCTCGACTACGAGTTGATGATCTATTTCTGTGAGGGTACGGACAAGGAAAAGCTTGATTGGTTCAAGATCATCAATATCGCTGGTGAGCGACTTACAGATCAGGAACTACGCAACGCTGTATACACTGGTCCGTGGCTATCGGACGCAAAACTCAAGTTCAGTAAATCAAATTGTGCCGCATATCTCTTAGCGAACGATGGTGGAGCACTGCTTACGGGTTCCCCAATACGACAGGAGTATTTGGAAACTGCGCTTTCTTGGATAAACAACGGAGAAGTAGCTGACTATATGGCGAAACATCAGCACGACAAGAATGCTAATGAATTGTGGGAATACTTCCAGAACGTTATCGCGTGGGTACGAAAAACCTTCCCTAACTACCGCAAAGAAATGGCAAATGTTAATTGGGGTGAGCTATACAACAAGTTTAAAGACAAGAAACTTGATGCTAAAAAGCTAGAAGTTGAAGTTGCAGAACTGATGCAGGATGAGGACGTAACGAAAAAATACGGTATCTACCCCTACATTCTCACCAGGCAAGAAAAACATCTCTCAATACGCGCCTTCAATGACAAAATGAAGCGTGAGGCATATGAGAGGCAGAAAGGAATATGTGTTGCTAGAAATGCTTCATGCAAAAATGGACATTTTGATATTAGTGAAATGGAGGCTGACCACATAAAGCCTTGGCATGAGGGCGGAAAAACAGATGCAAAAAACTGCCAAATGTTGTGCAAGCAGGACAACAGAACTAAGTCCGGGAAATAAAAGGGTGCATGGAAAAACAGGTGACAAAAAATCAACATATTGTACCTCAAAGACATTTGAGAAAATTTTCCCTAACAAGTGACAAGAATAAGCTTAAAGCCTTTGATTGTGATCTAATTAAAATTTTAAACAAAGATCAGTCAATTATATCGGTTTGTAGTGGACATTTTCATTATGCTCTCGAACCAGGCACAGAAGATAAGTACAGTCAGGCAGTTGAAGATGCATTTGGAAATCTAGAGACTTGGTATGGAGACAATATCGAGAGAATAGAAAAATCTCTCTTAAGTCAAGAAAAATTGAGTGACTCTGATAGATTTGGTCTTTCGTGTGTGATTGCAAATTTCTTCTTTAGGGGTCAAAACTTTAGACGTGAATCGCTAAGTGCACTTAAAGAATTAGTGGACTGGATGCAGCCGACTGTTAGCGAGCATATTTTTAGCGGAGTTTCAAAAAAGTACCCAGACATATTTACGGATAAGAAAAAAGGCAAAGAAATTGCAGACAAGGTAACACAAAACGAACTACAGAAAGTTGCTGGTAAAACATCCCACGCGACGCAGAGAGCTTTTGATGTCGGTCATGCTAATACGCTGACACGCAAGAAATGGGATATTTTTCTGAATAAGACAGAATATCCTTTCATAACTAGTGATGAAGCAGTGATTGATTTAATGGATCCACGAATTCCAGAAAATTATATGTTGCGCGGGGCATGGTTGCTTAAAACACAAATTTTTAATCTATCTCCTAAAGTTTCTATCAGTCTCACTTTTCCATTCACAGAAGATCTACGCGGGAAAGTAGAATATCGAGAAATGAACAACAAGGGGGACATTTTTAGACACAATTTGTTTTATGTGAATTTTTCTCACAAATACGCCTACGCACCAAATACTGATTTCTTTAAAGATCTAATCGCTTTTGAAGATAAAAAATGAAAATAATTTTATGAATAAGTTATCAAAATTATCCAATCTAATATCGCTATCTTTCGACGGAATAATCGACCACATTCTTCCCCTTATCTGACTTCGGCTTTGGCACCTCAAACCATTCCGAATGCTCCTTATGCATTTTCCTCAATTTCTGTATACTTGTATCAAGAATCCATAAATTAAACTGCCGTTTTAGTTCTAACTTCGGGACATCATCATCGCCGAGCTGTGACCAAATCTCCCCCTCCCTACCCAATTAACCAAAAAAAATTATGAAAACCCAAACCCCCATAATCATTATCATTCTTTTAATAGTCATCGCTCTCTTTGGCTGGGGGCTAATTCGTGATGAGTCATCTATCAACAATCCGCCAGAGATTAATGACAACTCCCTACCACCAGACTGGACTTATCAATCAAGCACCATCTGCCAGGTCGACCTACCCCTACCACCCCAGACCGAAACCTACACCACCGACCGCGGTGAATACTGGCGTTTCCAGGAGAATCCCCAGAGTAACCAATTCTTCACTCACAATGCGGTGGTTATTTTACAAAATCCCGAGCTTGGTGGCTCTGGTTATATCGCCGGTGCCGTCATTGTGTCTTGCCAGCCTAACACCGAAAACCTAAGCTCGACCGAACTTGCCAGTAGTTACGCCGACTACTTAGCCACTCAAGGTGCAAGTGCTCCAGCCGAAGCCCAAATCACTTTAAACATCAACCGAACGACTCGTCTGTGGGGCGAGAATGTGGTAGTAGCTAGTCTAGCCGGCGGCCTGTTCAACCCGGCTGAGGAAATATTTATTGTAGCTACCCCCACCACCAATTATGTTATTGCCAAACCCGCTCACTCCACTGATGACTTCGTCCGCACTACGACCAACCAAATCTTTGAAGGTTTAAAATTAGCCAACTAGGTTAAAATCTTATGACTCGGATAATCCAACCAATATGGTAATTTTAGCCATCGAAACTTCCTGCGACCCTGGTGAAATAAAAAGACATTTCACAGGGCAAGACTAATTTAACACAACCACCAACTTTCTCTTAATAATTATCATGACCATCCTAGCCATCGAAACTTCCTGCGACGACACCGCGATCAGTATTGTGGACACCTCTGGTGACCTTGGGCACCCGACTTTTCAGGTGTTAGCCCAAATAATTTCTTCGCAAACATCCATCCATGCCCCGTGGGGTGGAGTGGTACCTAACCTCGCCAAACGCGAACACCTTAAAAACCTGTTGCCGGTTTTAGACCAAGCTTTAACAGACGCTAATTTAAAAAAATCAGCCGACGCCTCGCTAACAGCAGACCAGCAACTAGCTATCGCCAAAGCCCTCGAGCGCGAGCCCGACTTAGCTGTAAGTTTAACCAACTACTTGTCGGCTAACGCCAAGCCAAACATCGAAGCTATCGCCGTTACGGCCGGTCCCGGTTTAGAACCGGCCCTCTGGGCCGGTATCACCTTTGCCGAAGCCCTCGCGAGCGCTTGGAACCTACCGCTCATTCCTGTCAACCACTTAGAAGGCCATGTCGTTTCTCCCCTCTTAAAGCAAGAGGCCACTTTACCAGCCTTGGCCTTAATCGTCTCCGGTGGGCACACTGAGCTGATTGAAATCTCCGCTTGGGGTAAGTATCAAAAGCTCGGTAGCACTCGCGACGATTCGGTGGGTGAAGCTTTTGACAAAGTCGCCCGCCTCTTAAACCTCCCTTACCCGGGCGGCCCAGCTATTTCTAAACTAGCCCTCGAGGCCGAAACCAATCACTATCCCAACTCGTGGCAACTACCTCGGCCCATGATTGATTCCCCTGATTTGGACTTTTCCTTCTCTGGCTTAAAAACGGCGGTACGTTACGCCCTAGACAAGAAAGGTGACTTAACGCCTGAAGACCGAGCGACCCTAGCTTTAGAGTTTGAACAAGCGGTGGTGGATACACTGATGGCTAAAGTGGCCAAAGCCCTATCTGCCCACTCAGCTCGAAGCTTTATTTTAGGCGGCGGGGTAGCGGCCAACCAGCGCCTGCGCCAAACACTCACCACCCGTCTTCAAACTGACTTCCCTGATGTCCAGTTACTCCTACCCGAACCAACGCTGGCCACCGACAACGCCACCATGATCGCCCTGGCCGCCGGCTTAAAACTGCTGGCCGGCCCCCCGGCACCACCAACTACCATCCGAGCCCAAGGTAATTTATCGCTTTAAAATTGGTTTAATTTAAAGCTGAGGTCGTTCACTCAACATTTAATTTATGTTACGATAACTTCCATGGATCAAAGACTCACCAAACCCTACAACCCCGGCGAAACCGAAAGTCGCATCTACACTAAGTGGGAACAGTCGGGTTATTTCAACCCGGACAATCTACCCAACCAAGCCGGGAAACCTTTCACTATTATTATGCCCCTGCCTAATGCCAATGGCCGCCTGCACGCCGGACATGCTTTGTTTATTGCCCTCCAAGATATAATGACGCGCTATAAAAGAATGCGAGGCTTCCGGGCCCTCTGGGTCCCGGGCGCCGACCACGCCGGTTTTGAGACGCAAATTGTTTACGAGAAAAAACTGGAAAAAGAAGGGCGCTCCCGTTTTGGGATGGACCCCGAGGCTCTGTACCGAGAAATTTATGACTTCACGATTGAACAGAAAAAGTTTATGGAAGACGATGTGCGCACAGTGGGGGCTTCTTGCGACTGGTCACGAGAAAAATTTACCTTAGAACCGGAGATAGTGGGTAAAGTGCAAGCTTCTTTCAAGCGGATGTACGACGACAACCTTATCTACCGGGGTAAGCGCCTGATCAACTGGTGTTCCAAACATCAGACTTCCCTGTCCGAAGTGGAAACGGACTTTATCGAAAAAACCGAACCTTTTTATTACTTTAAGTACGGGCCTTTTACTATTGGCACCTCCCGTCCGGAAACTAAGTTTGGCGATAAGTATGTGGTGATGCACCCAGACGATAAGCGTTATGCGGACTATAACCATGGCCAGCAAATAGATGTGGAGTGGATTAATGGGCCAATTACCGCGACCGTGATAAAAGATGAAGCGGTGGATATGGAATTTGGCACTGGGGTGATGACTATCACCCCTTGGCACGATCAGGTAGACTTCGACCTGGCCGAGCGTCACCATCTAGACAAAGAGCAAATTATCGATAGCTACGGTAAACTCCTACCGATTGCCGGCGAGTTTGCTGGTCAAAAAATTACCATCGCTCGCCCCCAGATTGTAGCCAAACTAGAAGCTAAGGGTTTGTTGGTAAAAATTGACGATAAATATTCCCATAACTTAAAAGTTTGTTACAAGTGTCAAACCCCAATCGAACCCCAAATCAAAGACCAGTGGTTTGTAAAAATGGCCCCCTTGGCTAAATTGGCCGTTGAGGCGGTTGAAAGTAATAAAATAAAATTTGTCCCCGACAACTTCCGTAAAATTTTTCTCTACTGGATGTCCAACCCTATCGACTGGAACATCTCCCGCCAAATTGTCTGGGGTATTCCCATTCCCGCCAAACTTTGTGTTAAGTGCGAGGCTGGCTGGCCAGATTTAAACAATGAACTTAGTGCCTGCCCCACTTGTGGTGGCCCAGTGATAGCCGATACCGACACTTTTGATACCTGGTTTTCTTCCGGTCAGTGGCCCTATCTAACTTTAGATTACCCTGACGGTGACAGTTTTAAAAAATACTACCCCACCGACATTATGGAAACCGGTCGTGACCTTATTTTCAAATGGGTCCCGCGCATGGTTTTCTTAAGTCTTTACACCACCGGCCAGATCCCTTTCCACACGGTTTATATGCACGGCATGGTTAATGATGCCAAAGGTCAAAAAATGTCTAAGTCAAAAGGCAATGTGGTTTCACCTTTAGATCTAATCGCCAAGTATGGCGCTGATGCCCTGCGGATTGGGCTAGTCGTTGGCAATACCCCCGGGACCGATTTAGCTTTAGCTGAAAACAAAATAAAAGGGTACAAGCACTTTACCAACAAACTGTGGAATATCAGTCGGTTTATTTTAGACAGTACTAGTGCAATCACTTTTGACTCTGATTTTAGCGACTGGTCCGAGACTGATCATGCCCTGAGGACAGAGCTAAAAACCCTCATGGCCGATGTGACGGATGATATGGAAAACTTTCGTTTTCACTTGGCAGCTGAAAAACTGTATCACTACACTTGGCATCGTCTGGCTGATGATATTATTGAAAACAGTAAAAGTGTTTTACGCGAGCAGCGAGCAGCAGAGATTTTATCTCGTCAACAATTTTTACTACTCTCTCTGCGCACAGTAGTAGCGGCTCTGCACCCCTTTATTCCTTTCGTGACCGAAGAACTCTGGGGTATAATGAATGATAATGACTCACTGCTTATGGTAGAGTCCTGGCCTCATCTTAACTAATGGATTTTGAGTGGACAATGTCGGTGTTTGCCCTTCTCGGCGGCTTATTGCCAGCCTTAGTTTGGTTGTGGTTTTGGCTCCGGGAAGATAAAGCTCGGCCCGAGCCTAGCGGCCTTATCCTTAGCGTGTTCCTGGCCGGTGGCTTTGGGGTAGTGATGGCCTTTTTTCTCCAACGTTTGACTAATAACGGTTTACATAATTTAGGTTGGGACAATTTCAGCTTGTTAAATCCGACTCTTACCCGTGACTTCTTTTTTTCTTCTATTGGTTTCTTGGCTTTATGGGCCGCCATTGAGGAGGTAATGAAACTTTTAGCCGCTTACTTTATCGCTTTTCGGCACCACAGTTTCGATGAGCCAATTGACGCTATGATCTATCTGATCGTAGCAGCCATTGGCTTTTCGGCCGTTGAAAATTCCTTGTTCCTACTCAACACAATAATGTCGGGGGAAACCAACTTATTCTTTGCCCTGACCGGCAACTTACGCTTCCTGGGTGCCACCGTCGTTCACATTGTCAGTTCCAGCTTGGTCGGTGGCATGATTGCCCTCTCCTTCTGTCACCCGCGCTTAACCAAAGTAATGGCGGCCACCATTGGTTTGTGCACTGCTACTATCTTGCACACTGTCTTTAACTTTTTTATAATTACCTCTAGTGGACAGGAGATGCTTCAGATTTTTGCCTTGCTCTGGCTCCTGGCAATTTTCATTATTTACTTTTTTGAAAAAGTGAAAAACATTATTTGCTCGACTCCCACTCCGGATATTAATCCTATTAACCAATAATCTAAAAGTTATGTCTAAAGATCGACGATCCTTCTTTGAACGCATTACTGGCACCATTTCCGTGGCCGATGATGAGGAAAACTACGAGGAAATAGTCCCGGAACCAACCCGCCCCGAGCCGGAGTGGGTGGAAGAAGAGGAAGGCGAGCTCTCGGTGGATGTGTATCAAACGCCGAGCGAGATTATTATCCAAACCATGGTGGCTGGCGTTAAACCGGAGGATTTAAATATTTCCATTACGCGCGAAATGGTAACAATTAAGGGTACTAGGGAAGCTGTGCGAACCATTTCCGATGAGGATTACTTCCAGCGAGAATTGTACTGGGGCTCATTCTCCCGCACTATTTTACTTCCAGCCGAGATTGAAACCGAAGAGGCCGAAGCAGCCGAAAAGAATGGGCTGTTAACGATTCGCTTGCCAAAGATTGACAAGGATAAGACAGCCAAGTTGAAGGTCAAGACGAGTTAAGATTAGTTTAAACTAAAAAATACCCGTGAGGGTATTTTTTTGATGGGGGGCGGGCGATCTCACTCGTCGCTTCGCTCCTCTTTGAGAACCCACGGTTCTCAACGTCTCTTCGCTTAAGCTCGGTCTGCTCTCCTCCACGGAAAAACTAGAGTTTTTCCGACCCTTTTCCTGTTCGAGCCCGCCCCCAAGCAAAAACACCCTTACGGGTGTTTTTTGTGCTTGGGGGCGGGCTCGAACCGCCGACCCTTCGCTCTTCAGGCGAATGCTCTACCAACTGAGCTACCCAAGCAAATAATTAGTTGTTCCCCGGTAAAGATAATCCCTGAAACAAGCCGTTAACTTGACTATAGGCGGCTAAAACCTGCTCTAAATAGGGCTGAAGATAGTAGTAGGCCCAGAGAGTCGCTCCAGCAAAAATTAGCCATTTAATCACCGCATAAAGGGCCTCTAATCGCCGGTAGCGTAGGAGCTTTTTCAACATCCGGCGATTATCACAAGCTAGAGTTTCAATCGCCTCTAGGCGCTGTTCCAATTCGGCTTCCATATCGTTTGCCAGTATAACCGATTAGGCCCTAAAAATCAAAAAATAGGTGCTAAAAAATGTCCGTCCCTACTCGCATTTTAAGACATTTAAACATTGACCTTGCTGTGGTTCAGGCAGCTTAGCACAAGCTGTACATTGCTCGGCATTACCACTTAGGCTAGCGCCGGCCGGTGTGCTGGCGCCCATCAGGGCCGACAAATCGGTAAATTCAATATTACCTGGTAATTCAAAAACAGCTGAGTCGGTAGACCAGTCTTCACAACTATAAGTAACATTCTCGTCATCTAAATTAACTGGGCTTGACCGCAAATTACTTTCTGTGGTGGTAGATAAGTCCAGAGCCATGGTCATACCCTTGGTATCGTCCTCCAGCCACACATAAACCTGACCACTTTTGACAATCACATGGCCATTTTGGGTCGTAGACGCCACTTCCGACTCGAAGTCGGTTCTCATCTGCCTGTCGGCCACGTAAACCGTGCCGGTGGTGGTAAATTCATCCGCCAACTGACTGAAGGTACAAACTTGAGGCTGATCTACTGACAGCAACTCTCGCAAGGTTTTAGGGGTCGTCTCTGTTACAACTTCATCTTCAGACTGCGGTGCCTTCGTTTCTGTAGACCAAGCGAACCAGGCCAAACCAATGACAGCAATAATGGCGACGAGGGATAAAATATGGGTTTTGGACATACGATTTATTAACTTATGAGTACACAGTTGATATCAGACTATTTTAGCATATTTAGGAGTTTTATGCCCTCGGCAGGAATCTCCCCCAACGGGGGCTGGTATTTTTCGTCTCGCTCGCTTGGTAAAGCTCACTCTCATCGAAAAACCATTCGATTCCTGACGCAAAACAAGCCCTAAAGCCATCCAGCACGGAGTAGGCCAGTTGTTTTACCTAACTCGGCAGGAATCTCCTTCGACTCAAAATTTGGCCGTTGCCAAATTTTGGTCTAGGCACCCCCTCGCGCCAAAATTCTACTGAATTTTGACTTCGTGCGCTCCGGCGTTCGATTCCTGCCGAGGGCTACAAACCAATAGTCGCAAAATGTATCCACATTTTGCTCGTTTGTTTTGTGCCCTCGGCAGGAATCGAACCCACATTAATCCCTTAGGACGGGACTGTTCTATCCATTGAACTACGAGGGCGGAATTAATTAAACAAACAGGATACCCAAGTTCGGTATCCTGCTCATTTTGGCACAAGTTGCGACTTTAAGAAAGACTACAAGCCAAGGGCGGAGCGAATACCACTCTCATCGAAACCGACAATGATTTGATCATCAATCATAATCACCGGCACACCCATCTGACCGCTTTTTTCTACCATCTCTCGGGCTTTAGCCTGGTCGACAGCGACATCATACTCTTCAAAAGCTACATTATTAGTCTTGAAAAAGTCCTTAGCCAAATGGCAAAAGTGACAAGTCGGCGTAGTATACATAACTACTTTTTTATCCATAATAAGTAAGCAGATTTAGTATTAATGGGGCTATTATAGCACACCCTCCAAGTAGGCTGAAATATCATCCTCCCGGCTGGTTTTATTGGGTTTTTCATAACCACAGTCTAAACAACGGTGAAGTACTACAAAACTCTCTCCGGCCTTTGATAGAGCTTCCGGGGCCATGAGACCCCCACAGACGGCCGCTCGGTCTCCCGGATTGACATCAACATGCTTGCTCCACAGGCAGTGGGGGCAATGGTTGGTATAGCCATTACCCTCGACCAGCTCCCTGCAATGCTCGCAAGTAAAATCTTCTTGATGTTTGATGAAATTTTGGGCCATGATTGAACGAACTTTTGAGCTCCTTGTTTTAGTTGGATGCCATAAATCTTTATCAAAGTTGAAAGGGTAGGGAGATCGGTCACAACTCTTCTGCTTCGATAAATCTACGCTACGAAGGTCGCGACCCCGCCTCGCGCCGGAGTCCTGCTGGTCTCCGACTTCGTGCGCTCCGGCTTTCGATTCTCCCTACCCACTACTAAAACATACTCCCTCGAACCGGCAGTTCGAGCTCCTTGTTTTAGTGCGGGTAGGGAGAATCGAACTCCCGTCTCAACCTTGGGAAGGTCGCGTCATACCACTAAACTATACCCGCTTTGTTAAAACCACCAGTTTTTAATCGCCTCGACTGATCGCCGCCACCATGACTCTCCGGCCGACCAGTCCTCACCATTAGTACTAGTTCCCACCCCATCCACTACCACAATCAGATTCTCCCCCGGAGCAATAACCGAAAAATTTTTCCTAATTTCTTCTTCTTGCCCCCGCGCTGTCGACAACCACTCCACCCGCTTCTCCAGTTGCCGCTGTTGATCTTCGAGTTCAAAGAGCGAGGCCCTGGCTTGATCTTTCCCCGCCTCGGCCAAGCTGTTTTTACGATAAGCCCCCCATAAAGCTTTACTCATTAGTAAAACCAGAACTACTAACACCACAATTGTCACCTTGGAGTATAAAAAGTGTCTAAGCCGCCGACGGCCTTGAAATTCCTTCATAATTTAGCTTATACTACTACAGTATGTTATTTGGACGCAAACAACAGAAATACGTGCGAGTACTGGCCATTATCGTCGGGGTCCTGGTGATCATCAGCATGGTGGCCTTTTATTCTTTCCCCGCCTTACTCGGCTGATTTCATCATTTTCAAAAATACCTGCTGGGGGATATTAACTTTCCCCAGTTGTTGCATCTTTTTCTTACCTTTTTTCTGCTTTTCCCGTAATTTCATTTTGCGCGTAATATCACCCCCGTATAAATAATCGGTTACATCTTTGCGTAAAGCCGCAATAGTCCTAGAGGCTAAAATCCGCCCCAGGGCTTGCGCTTGAATTTTAATAGTGATTAACTGCCGCGGCAGTAAATTTTTTAATTTATTCACCGCCTCCTCGGCTTCAGTCTGAACCCGCCGCCTGGCGATAACCCGCGAAAAAGCCGGGATAACTTCACTGTTGATTAAAATATCAAGCCTAGCCACGTCGGCCAGGCGCTTATCCACCCGTTCATAAGAAAAACTAGCAAAGCCCGATGTCGCACTTTTAAGTTCATCAAAAAAGTTGCGCATCAATTCCCGTAAAGGCATAGAAATGGTTAGGGTCGCCCGCTTATCACCAAAATTTTCCATATCCCGAATTTCTCCCTCGTGATCATGCAAAATCGGCATCAGACTGTTTAAATAATCCGTCGGCAAAATTAGCTTGACCGAAACCCAAGTTTCTCTAACTTCCTTGTTCTTTAAATCTTCCGGAAACAAATGGGGGGTATAAACGGTATCAGTCTCACCAGTTTTATCATCTTTAATGTCATAGCTAATAGTGGGCGTGGCGATAATCAGTTGCAAATTAAACTCTCGCTTCAAGCGCTCACTAATTATTTCTAAGTGTAGCATTCCCAAAAAGCCACAACGAAAACCCCGCCCCAAAGACCCGGAAGCTTCTTCCTCAAACGATAAAGATGAATCCTCGAGTTGAAGCCGGAGCAAAGCTTGACGGAGAAGGGAAAAATCATCCTGACCCTCCGGATAAATACTGGCCCACACCACCGGTGATGGCGTCATATAACCCGGTATGGCCGTCACTGGCTCCTTAGTGCCCATTAAAGTGTCCCCCACTTTCGTTCCGCCAGCTTGTTTAATACCGGTTACCACGTAGCCAATCTCGCCGGCCTTAATCGTCTCCACTGGGGTTTTAAAGGGAGCAAAGGTTCCCACTTCCAAAATGGTAAATTTTTCACCCGACGCGGCAAAAGTAATACTATCACCTTTTTTAAGTGAGCCGTCGAAAACTCGAGTGTAAACAATCACTCCTCGATGCGTCGAATACTCAAAATCAAACACTAGAGCGCGAGTAGGAACACTAGCCACTTGAGCCGGGGCCGGTATACCGCGCATAATTGCCTCAAACAACTCCGGAACACCGGCCCCAGTTTTACCGGAAACTTTAATAATATCAGCCGGGTCACAACCTAAAAGCTCCACCACCTCTTCAATGACTTTATCGATGGCGGCACTGGGTAAATCGATCTTATTAATAACTGGAATAATAATTAAATTCTCAGCTCGTGCCATATCGAGGACACTTAAAGTCTGGGCCTGCACTCCTTGAGTGGCGTCCACCAGGAGCAAAACCCCCTCCACCGCCTTCAAGGCCCGTGACACCTCATAGGAAAAGTCGATATGGCCCGGGGTATCAATGAGGTTAAGAATGTAAGTCTCGCCCGAGGAGTGGTCCCGATAGGTCATACGCACGGGTTGCATTTTGATAGTAATCCCCCGCTCACGCTCGAGCTCCATCGAGTCCAAGACCTGCTCCTTCATCTTTCTTTTTTCTATCGTCGCTGTGTGCTCCAACATCCGATCGGCCAAAGTCGACTTACCGTGGTCTATGTGGGCAATGATGGAAAAATTACGGATATTATTACTAGACATATAGAAAATTTCACTCCGGGGCCAATTTATTGGTTGCCGAATTATCTTATACTAACCCAAAAAAGCTTTAAATCAATAGAGATCTTAAAGTTCCTCCTGGTCCACTCGAATAGGCTGAGGCCAGAGTTTACTAGAGCCCGCTCTAATTACTTCCAATAACTCTACACTTTTCAAAAACCATAAGAGAGCTACTCCCCCAACAACTCCAGCCAAACCAGCTAGTAAGCCATGAGCAAAAATACCCCAATAAGTCTCCAGATTAAGCCAGGGCGCGAGTACAGCTAAAAATCGATAAGCTATAAAACCGGCCACAATAGCGGCCGCGCCCGACCGAAAACAAGATTGATAAAGATATGGTTTAAAGCGGCCAAAGCGGCGTTGAAATAAAATCCAGTAAGCACTCATATTAACGATTAGGCCAAGGGAAAAAGCCAGCGGCAACATTAAAATACTACTACCGCTTAAGTCTTCCACTCGTAAGAGACTCTCAATAAAGTAGCGAAATAAATCCACCTGATTAAATAATCTAACTAAAACTACCGCCGCCGCCATAATGAAAATGGAGGAACCGGCGTTAACCAAGAGCGGTAATTTGGTTTCATTACTGGCATAGTAAGCGCGGACGAAAAGTTGGACTAAACCTTGAGCGGCCACTGATACAATAAACAAAGCCAGGGCGGCCGCTACTAAACGCGTATCCGACCAAGAAAAGTTGCCGGCCCCCAGTACCACTCGAACAATGTGGGCTCGAAGCACCACAAATAGTACCAAGGCCGGCAGAGACCAAAACAAAATATGACGAATGGCTGTTTCAATTTTACCAACAAATTCCGCCTGCTGACCTTTGGAAAAAAGAACAGCCAGAGTCGGAAAGGCGGCTACCGAGTAGCTAACGCCAACCACAATTAAAGGTACGGACTGTAAATTGAAGGCTAAATTAAAAATTGTAATCGAACCCACCGCCATTAAAGAACCCAGGGCCACCAATAGGGCCAGAGAAATTTGGTAAGTAGCTAAGGTTAAAGTTCGTGGCAAAGAGATCGAAAAGACTTCCTTAATCGACCGCCAGTCAATACTAAGACGGAGTCTGGGCACCAGACCCAGTTGATAGACACTAGGAATTTGAATGGCTAAATGTAAAGCCGCTCCCAAAACAACTCCAAAGACTAAGCCCACCAACCCCCACTGCGGATAAAAGGCAATAATACCGATGATGATACCAACATTATAAAAAACCGGACTAAGAGTGTAGGCAAAAAACTTCTTGTAAGTTTGAGTCACACTGCCCAAGAGATTGGAAATCCCCAATAAAAAAGGTGATAGAAGCAAAATCCGCGACAGGGTTGTTAATTCGGCTAAAGCCGAAGCGCTAAAGCCGGGAGCCAGGAGTGGCGAGAGAAGCGGCATTAAAATATACAAGATGACACTAACCACTATCATTAAGACACAAAAGACTGTAAACAAACCACTCAGAAAAATCACCGCCGCCTCACGACCACCATCCCGCTGCTCTCGTATAATAAAAGGAATCAAAACGGTTACCGACACAAAAGAGGCCAAGGAAACGTACATCAGATCCGGAATCCGAAAAGCAGTGTAGTAAATATCCAGTTCTAACCCAGCCCCGAAAGTTCCCGCGAGTAGCCGATCACGCAGCAAGGACAAAATTTGCGCCAGTAAAGAAAAACTACCCAAGAGAAAGGCGGCCTGGTGTAGGCCGCCCCACTCCTTATAAAACAACTTAAAAAACCGATCAACCATGACTAAAGTTACAAATCTGTGTCTACCAATTCAGCGTCACGACCAGCTTCCAACTCCTCAGCCTCGGCTTCTGTTTCAATAGGAGCCGTCTCTTGAACTTCACTTTCTATACCAGCCAAAGCTGGTAAATCACTCTGGATATTCCTAATAATCCGTTTGATTTCTTGATTGTCGGGATTGTACTGCTCGATCGTCTTAAATTGGCTTAGAGCCTCCGCCGACCGACCCAGCGCATCATAACTTAAACCTAAAAAGTACGAGGCGTTGGCATTTAAGCCGTTCGGACTAAGGGTAAGGACACGCTCAAAAGCCGTCGCCGCTTGCCGATAGTTTTGATCCTGAAAACGCATAAAGCCGAGCTGAAAATACAAGTTCACTTCATTAGGCATCCGAATAGCAGCTGACTCTAAACGCTCCAAGGCGGCCGCACGCCCACCCGACTCTTGGTCTAGTTGTGCCAGCAGTAAAACCGCCGGCGTGTAATTAGATTTAATATTCAAAGCTTCCTCCAAGTAAGCCCGGGCTTCGGCTTGATTACCGGCCCCAATTTCCAAGCGAGCCAAGCTAAGTAATATCTCCGGATCAAAAGGGCTCAAAGTTCTGGCTTCGGCATAGTGACGAAGCGCTTCCGTGTAAGCCCCTTCTAGTTTTAGTAGAGCTAAAAATTCATAAACATTGCCCAGGGCCACCACATTTAAATGATCAGTGGGATTTAACTCATAGGCACTCCTCGCAAAAGTCACTGCGCTCCCTATCAACACACCCAACTGTTGCTCTGTGATAGAATCCATCTCCCCCTCGATAGAAGCCAGCAGGGCATTAACCTCTTCAATTTTAGTATTAGCTAAAGCTCGTAAATAGATAGTATTGTGGGGATCTAAATTAACAGCTTGACCTAGTGACTGGCCAGCGGCCGTAAAATTATTCTGAGTTAGAAGTTCAACGGCTTCACGATAACTAAGCACCGACCAAAACTTTTGAATAATAGTGTAACCAGCAGCGATTAGTCCAATGAGTAACAGTACTATGACAAGCAAGGAAACAAAATAACTATTAGTAGTTTTATATAAAGAGTATTCTTTTACTTTTATCGCCTTAGCGCTAATCAGAGAAGCAATAAATAAGCCGGTCGAACCAAATAGCATCACGAGCCCTAAAGAATCGGCGGTGTAAAAAATGGACACGACCCAAAAGTAAATCATCGACAAAGACGATAAAGCCACCAAAGGCTTAGCCAAAGGCTCCGAGGCTAAGTGACCAGGTATACGCACAATCGTAAAAACAATACTTATTAGTAACAACAACCAAGCTAAAACCCCCAACAGTCCTGCGGTAACCGCAAAGGTCGGTATCAAGCCCACACCCTGCGTAAAATTAAGATTCCAATAAGCTTGCTCGTTTAGTAACTTAGGCTTATACAAATTCCAAGCCGAACCAAAGTTATTGGGCCCCACTCCCAGCAAAAGATCCTCTTGCCAGGTTTCTTTGACCACGGTCATAGTACTAGACCAAGTTGGACGCACCTCCAGAAAAGACAACCCCAGCCGATCATACAAACTATCGATAGACTGGCCAAGGGGTTTACCGGAAGGACCAAGAGTTAAAAAGAGAACCGCAATCAAAACCACCACAAAAGATGGTCGGAAGACTTTCTGCCCACTTAAAGAGATATTTACTCCCGGCTCGCTAGACTTACTCCTTTCTACGTTAACAATTGAAGTATAAATAAAAATCAATAGGGACGCTAAACCGAGCAAAAGCCAAACGAGCGCAAAATTAGTCAAGCCTAACATTAGAAGCGAGGAGACCAGGGCCCCGATCGACAACCACTTAATAAGTGGGCTACCAGCCACCGACTTTACTTCCAATAGGACCAGAGCCACCAAAGCTACGAAACCATACCAGATACTGATTTCATACCACTTGCCAATCAAAGTCTGTGGCAACCACTTTAAAAGGACAGGGACCACCGTGCCACCAATGGAAAATATTATTAGATGATACAAAGCTGATAATAGTCCCACCGCCAGCACCGCTAAGTAAAAGTTGAAAAGACGACGTCGACTGTCAAATAAAACAGCGGTCAAAAATAAAAGAACCGAAAGAGAAACGATCGATAAAGCCGTGCCCGATTCTACCAATGTTCCTAAAATAGACTGCCGCCAATTACTACCTAGCAAGCCGGCGATAACTACCGAGAGTGGTAATATCGGTAAAGCCGCTAAAATCCAAGTCCAAGGCAGTTTCAGGGTGCCCACTTGCAACCGACCCACCAACCATAAGACAACCGTCACCACGAGAATGCCTAATAAAAAATATTTCTTGCTCAAGTCAGGAGCTAAGCCCAAAAACCATAAACTTACAGTCGGCAAGAGGCTAAGTCCGACAAAGAGGACTAAAAACGCTGATTGATCAGCTGTCAAAAAACTTTGTTTGAGCGGCAAATTCTCTTTAGTCGCACTTTTAGAGATGGTCATACTTTTTTATTTAAATTTAGTTACTTGCTTTACCGCTACAGTATACTAAAATTTGAAACAACAGCCAATATGAATAAACGAAACTCCAAAACTGAAGTTACTATTGGTACGGCCGCCGATATATTAGGCGTCTCTATCAACACCGTTCGACTGTGGGGTAAAAAAGGCTTACTTAAATCCAAACGCCACCCTAAAAATAACTATCGCCTGTACTCCATTTCCAATTTAGAACAGTTTGCTGAACTTAATCAATTAAACCGAGGACGCCGGACTCTTCGAGCTGATTAAATCCACCCTATCAAAAAACCCCGCCTTAGGCGGAGTTTTTTGATTTTATATCTGTTGTCTATAAGCCGAATTCTGTACCAAGCATCACTTTCAATACTCTTACTTGTCTCTCGAAAAATACTGAAAGTGATGCTCGGCGATGGCTATTTATCTGGGAGTACTGTTGCCAGTACCCTCTAGCGGCACAAACCGGTGACTAGCACCGGAGTACGGCCTTGCACTTAGGTAAGGATTTAGCCGTTTCACCAATATGTTACCATATTGCTAATCCTTAAAAAGGATTCTCTCGCCTTTCAGCTCAAGCGTCTCTGCTCGCACCTCTACATTTGCATGCGACGGGTGTTACCCGCTACCCGGCTGCCCCTCACATGAAATAGTCTTATGAATTTTGTGAGCTAAGGTTGTCACCGAGTTTATAAAAAAGTTGGCTCGATTGAACAAACACAACTACACGGCTTAAACCTCATCTAGACTCACGAGACCATTTCATGTGAGGGGCAAGTGTTCGGACTTTCCTCCAAGCACCACTTTCAACCATCAAACTTAGACGAGCTTGATTATATGGTGATTAACTAAAATTCACCTTTAGCTGAAAGTGGTGCTCGGCAACCATCCGGCAACAGACTCTCAAATTATACTACAAACTACAAACAAAAACAAGGGCTTCTGGCCCTGGTTTTTGCTCACAACCCGACGTCTCCTCCTAACTACTCGCTTGTTCACTCCCTGTCCCTGCTTCAGCTGGAATGTCAATTTCGCACGTCCCCCCAGCACAAGCCAGCTCTTTTTTAACTTCAGTCTGATCTTCTTTTTCATAACTGACAATTTTAGAAAAATCCATATCACCAAAAGCTTTAGATAACTCCAAGTACCTGGCTTCGTCTATTTCTTCGTACGGTGCCAACTGATAGACATGCTCACTGCGAGGTAAGAAGGACAGTCCACCGATAATATCCCAGTGTTCGTACAACCAGTTGACGACGGTAATCCACTCATCATTACCCACTGAAATAGTGACCGATGGGTTATGTTCGGTAAAATTTTCCTTAAGCATTTTCCAATATTCAAGCTGTTCCAAAGCACTCATATCATTTTTGAAAGTACTATTGTCCGGGGCTTTAATCGGAAATTCCAACACATAGGTCGTGGCATTCGTCGCCGACTGACCAACCTCCGGATGGTAAGGTACACCTTGATCTTTCAACATTTGAAACAAAGCATCCGTCGCTGAAATTCTAATACGGCGAATATAGTAGGCGGCGTGTCGAGGGTGCATACCAGAGGCCGCATCGACGGTTTGCGACACAGTCCCCGACGGCTTAACGCAAGTAATAGCGGTTGATTCGCCTACCCCAAAACGCTTAGCATACTCCCGATTTACCTCCAACGCATAATCACGCATTTTTCGTAAAGTCTCTGCAGTCCTGACCGCCGGTGAGTCCCACTGACCAGTAATCGACACCCCGAGCAACCGCTCGGCTTCGCAGTTAACTTTCCAATCTTTAGATAAATAAGCGAAGTTCGTCAAAGTGGACTGATAAGTGCCCAGGATAGTAGCGATCCTGATTTTTTTCAGCAAAGTCTCTTCCGTATCTTCCGCCCGAGCCACCACTTCTGATAAGTTGCAAAACTGTTTGGATCGTAAAATTATTTCCCCACAAGGGTTAGTTCCCAATTGGTTGAAAAAGCCTTCCGACACCTTAAGGCGACGAGCTGGTAAAGTATGCTTCAAGGCTCCGCGGTTAAAAATTCCTCTTTCGCCGGTGCCACTGGCGACCAGCGCCGTCCACTCGTTTAAAAGTTCCGAAGCATGAGGCTTTTCATCATAGACGGCCGAGTTATTCGCAAGGCTACGCTGAGGATCAGTCAACCAGAACTGACCGGTCTTAGCATCACGAATGTCTTTATCATCCAGATCAGATAAGGAAATAAGAGCACTACGCCGAACACCGCCAGCCACCACAATCTCGCCAATTTTACAGATAATGTCATGAGCATCCAAGTTGGTGAGGCGTTTGCCCTGACGTCGTAACACTCGCTCCCGGGTAAAAACTATCAGTTGACGCAAGGGCTCCGGACCAGATGACTTGCCTCCCATCGTCTTAAGCCTGGCCCCGGCCGGTCGGAGCTTAGACAAGTCAAAATCTACATCCTGCCCGGCGTACCAAGTCTTCAAGCCATAGGTTAAAGCATCGCACCACCCTTCTTTACTGTCCTCCACCACAAAGGTGGTAAGTTTTTGACCGGTCTGCTTGGTGATAATCGGCAACTGTTGAATGTTTTGACTTTCAGCCGCAAAACCGCAACCAGTACCACACATCGAGACATACATAATCTCCGCGAAATCTTCCAGTTTAGACGGGGCGATAAACGAACAGTTATAAGCGCAGACATTGGTCTTGCGGGCCGCTTTGCCGGCAAACTGCATCAAGCGCATCGAGGGCATAGCTTCCTGTTTTAAAATAGCTTGTCTCACTTCTTCGTATTCGGCCTCCGCCAGCTTGTCCCCTAAATTTTCTTTCATAAAATCAATATACCGCCCCACTGTCTCCACCCAGGTTTCCCGCCTGTTCTCACCCTCAATCCAATTGGAGTAAGAGCGATAATAAACAAATTCGCCCAGCGAATTACGAAAATACTGACGACTTTCTTCCACCAGCGCTTTGACTTTTTCTGGCACCTCACCATGTTCCCGCCTAGCTTCGGCTCGTCGTTCACGATAGAGAATATAAGCCTTGGCTGTACTTGGAAACTGGCTTAAAATAAGGCTTTTTTCAACTAAGTCTTGGATTTCTTCCACCCCCGGCAAATACTCTTTACCCTCTTGTTTAGCCGCCGTCGCGGCCATTTCTTGCCCCACCAACTTGGCGACCGAAGCGGCCTCACCCTCTTTACCTTCACCCGCCGCTTTCATCGCCTTCATGATGGCGTGTTCGACTTTAGCCAAATCAAAATCCACTACCGATCCGTCACGCTTGGTAATTTTAGTAACGGTCGTCAAAGTAGATTTCTGATTGGACATAAATAGGAGTTTTATATTAGGAATAAGAGTTTAAAGCAGACCTTAGGTCACTCATTATAGTACACAGATCAACTTGACCCAAGAAATAATGTTGATAAACTCACCTCAAAAATAGTTAAGAAATGAAAATTAAAAAACTTCAAGCGAGGGTCAAAATTAACTCGTGATCACAACGTTATTTCGGTCATAATTCTTGAGTTTTAGATTTAGCTGCAAGATGAATTTAGTCCTAGGGCCCGCTTCATAGCTCGCAACCTAAGTTGAAAGATCCAGGTAACTAAAATTTCTTCCTGGTAATAAAGCGCGAAAATACCAACAAAAAAATTAGAATGGAAATGCCGGCCGACACTAAGCAGTAAAAGCAGTAAGCGCCTAAAATAGCGGCTTGCAAATATAAGAGCCAACCGGAAAATCCTAGACCCAACAAAGACCAGCCAGCGAGTAGCCACCACCATAAGTCTCGACCAGTCTCCCGATGCAAGAAAATAAAAGTCAAAATAAGGCTGTAATACAGTACACCAAGCAGGGCCACCGGTATCACCCCGCCAATAGTGGAGTACTGGCTACCGGTCACCACGTCACAACCCTCGACCAGCAAGCACCTAACCGAACCACCTAAAAAGTGTTTGGCGGTCAAATAGGAAGCATCAAGAAACCCTAGTAAGCCCAGAGCGGCGATAGTTAGAGTTAACCGATTACTCGTTAACTGTAGTTTGGGTGGTAGTGGAACTATTTGGTTCATTGTTTTTAGTCTTTATGGCCGCTTCAATTAAGTCGGCAAATTCTCCCGCCGTTCTAGCCTTGACTTCCACGCCGTCTAAATAAAAAGTGGGGGTGCCACTAACACGAGCTTGAACACCACTTAAATAGTCGCGCTCGACCCGCTCAGCGACTGCCTCACTTACTAAGTCAGCCTCAAAGCGGTTCATATCTAACCCTAGCTCGGAGGCGTAACTAGCGAAAGTGACTCGAGCGGTGGTCGGACTTTGGCTCGCCCAGGCGGTTTGATTGGCAAACATTAAAGTAGATATTTCCCAAAATTTGCCTTGCACAGCGGCCGCTTCACTAACCTGGGCCGCCAGGCGGGCATTCTGATGCTGGGGTAGTGGATAATGCCGATAGACAAACAATAAGTCATCCCGAAAGTCAGCTACTACTTCTTTTACCAATGGCTCATAGGCGGCACAAGCCGGACACTGAAAGTCGCTATACTCGATTAAAGTAACACCGCCCGGGGTACCCAAAACGTGATCATCAGCCGTAATCGAGGCTAGATCAACTTTTACCGTTTGGGGACCACTGGTAGTCCCGGATTGTTGGGCTGACCAAACCACGCCAAATATTAAAGCCACCAAAGCTGCCAGACCAATTATTAATAAAATAAATTTTTTAACTACTCGTTCTCGGCTTTTGCGCAAAGATCTTTCTTGTTTAGTTTCTTTGATTATAGACATAAATAACAATATACCATTCTCATAGTCTTTAGCCAAAAACCTGGTTTAGTGGTAATTAATTCGTCTTTACTTGCCAGCCGGCAGATAAATAGACGTTTTACCGGTGATGATTTTAAACAGATTTTCAATAAAATCCCCACCGGCATAGCCAATGATAAAACCCAGAGCCGGAGTGAGAGTCTCGAGCCCTAAGAAAGTAATCCCTAAGTCTTCGGTCACCCAAGCCGCCAAAGAACCAACTAGACCAGAAAGGACCACTCCACTAATAAAATAAAGCGGATTAAAAGTCACATTGCGATAGGAGTAATGATATTTAAAATAGCCCACCAAACCCCGCACCACACCCCCACCAAGTCCAGCAAGTAACACTCCAGAAAATATATCCATAGTTAAATTAAAAGACTGCTAATAGATGAAACTCTGCTTAAATCATAACAAAAGTTAAAAAAATTAACTCATCCTTTATCAACTATCTTGAAACTTAAGTTGATTTGGTAAAATTAGACCCGGTTCCACCTATGGTAAGTGGCCGGGTCTATTATCAACTGTCTCATTTTTCTACTCTTCCTTATACCAATCGTCCCGTTCTTGGGACCAGTCTGGTTGCCCAAATAATTCCTGCCGACCGAAAGTGCAGTCCAAATGGTCGTCTTCCGGTTCTCCTGGTTGTGGTGAATCAGGTGAGTTAAATGGGCACTCCACCGGGTCCACAGTCGCCGGTGGTTGCCAGTTTTGTCGACAAAAAATCCTTTCCACTGGCCACCGAGTTTCAAAATCAGCTAGAAGCTTGATTCCATCCGCAAGAGTCCAAGGGCCCAAACGATCGAGTAGTAAACTAAGGTGTGTCATGTCTGACCTCCTTTAATTTGTCCCGATACTTCATCTCCCTATACTCTAGCACTAGCCACCAAGCTCAGCAATTACTCCAACCCCTTAAACTATTTGACCAAAACCCATCTGGCCAGTTATGATGATCTTTCATGAAAAAAATTACCACTGGCGAGCTGATTAATAAATCCGCCTCCCCCTGCTTTCGGGTGGCCCGGGGTCTATCTGGACTCGGTCTCGTGGCTACTCGCGACATAACACGGGGTCAAACTATTGTGGAGTACATTGGCCCTCTCTTAAGTCGGACGGAGGCCGACGACAAAGGCGGTCGTTACTTGTTTGATGTCAATAGTCGCTGGACCATGGATGGCTCCGGCCGGACTAATGTCGCCCGCTACGTCAACCACTCCTGCCGACCCAATGCCGAGGCCGTCATAAAAAACCGGCGCATTTTTATTACCGCTCTCAAAAAAATTAAACCCGGGGAAGAAATTTGTTATGACTATGGTAAAGAGTATTTCGACGAGTTCATCGAACCCCACGGCTGCCACTGTGCCAGCTGTCAAAAGAAGAGCCCGAAGCGAGTCTAGGACTCGCTTCGGGCTCCGAGAGGAGCGTTTAGAATTTAACGAACTGATCTTGAGTCTCCTCGTGAAAGTGTTCGGCACCCCCATTTCGGATATAGTGCCAGGCCAATTCTGCAGGAGTCGGATCCCGGTCGATACCCTGAGCTCGCAGAGCTTGGATCGTATAATACCGATTGTCAGCACTCAAAATTTGCGCGCATTGGGCCGCCATTCGAGCGGCGGTATCAACCACTCCTTCCCTTTCTTTTGATTCCATCATGATAAACCCTCCCTGCCCGACTATTCCGTTAAATTACCCAGTGGAATAGATTGTCTAATCCTAGAGTAGCATAAGGAGCTTGAGTGTAAATACTTTAAAAGTCGAGTGGTGGACAACTTTACAGTAGAATTCCTCGTGCTAACTATTAGATGCGGAGGATGAGGGATTTGATTCCTACAGAATCTGTTCAGGTTGACGATATTTTTCTTCTCTAATTCGAAAAATATCAGGCAACCTTTTCTAATCCCTCCTTCCGCTTGGCGGAACCGCCCCACAGGCGGCCTCCGCAAAAAAGCTTGCGGATCTCGCTTTTTGGCGGTGACGATGTCCCGAAGTTAGAACCCATTAGGACGCTACACTTCAGTCGTGTCGATAAAATTGTAAGGGATTTACGCCGATTATACAAGGAGAATCCTAGCTATTTTGACGTTCCGGCTTTCGCCCAGAAGATTTATTAGAATTTCCTTATCCACAATAACGATAAATAGATATTGACAAACGATAAGGGCTAGATTAAGATGAATATATGAATATTTCAAGAACAAAATTCGTTATTCTCTTCATCATTTCTGGGTTCGCTTTTATGTTTATCACCAGCACGCTTTTGGGGTCAACAGGCCCCCGAGTATTCCCTAAGCACCCAGACTCTTTCTTGGGAACAGCGTCACCAATAGCCTGGAAGAATACCGTATCCACAATTATATCGCCTATTAAAGTTGTTTTAATAGGACCTTTGTTGCTTTCTACCGATTTTTTGCGGGATGATCCTCCACCCCCATTTATTGGTATCTATCTTATTTTCTACTGGACGATTCTTGCCTCAATTATTCATTATCTCCTCCGCAAAATAAACATTCTTAAAACTACAAAAAATAATTTATAAGAATCACCTATGAAAAAAAGCTCAACAGTATTTCTTCAAGTAGTCATCGTGCTCATCGGCATCGTGGCACTAGCCATTATGATTCGGTTTCCCCAAACCGAAGGGAGGGCCGCAAACTTAGACCTGTTCAGTATTTATGCCGATCCATTCATTGTGTATATGTACCTCGCGTCTATTGCATTTTTTGTTGCGCTGTATCAGGCATTTAAACTGCTCGGGTACATTGGAAAAAACAGGGTGTTCTCGCAAGCGTCCGTGAACGCATTGCGTGCAATAAAATACTGCGCAATGATACTCATCGGTTTTTTTGTGGGGGCAGAAGGCTACATCAATATTGTCTCGCGCAAAGCAGGGGAGGATATTGCCGGCGGAGTGATGATGGGAGTTATCTTGATCTTTATCTCTGCTGTGGTAGCCACTGCGGCGGCGGTGTTTGAGAAAACGTTGCAAAGTGCCGTCGATATCAAGTCCGAGAACGACTTAACCGTTTAATGCTATGGCAATCATCATAAACATCGATGTCATGTTGGCGAAGCGGAAGATGAGCGTCACCGAGCTCGCCGAGAAAGTCGGCATCACAATGGCTAATATTTCTGTATTGAAAAACAGCAAGGCAAAAGCAATTCGCCTCTCAACGTTGGAGGCAATTTGCAAAGCTTTAGAGTGTCAGCCCGGAGATATTTTGGAGTATAAGAAGTAAAAGAAAATCCGGTCTTACATAAGCCGGATTTTCTTTTACTTAAGAGGATTATTCCTCTCCTCGGGCATCCTCTATCAATCTCTGTTCTTTGAGGTATCTGGTCACTGAATACCACCCCGCATTGATCACTGGGATCAGTAACGCCCAACGAGGGTCGTTCTCGGCATAGGCGATCAGTATCGGCAGGATTGCTGATACTGCGGAGTAAAAGAACACGATCGCAAGGTGCTTCAGAGCTTCTTTTTGAGGTGTTGTCATAGTGGTTAAAATGATCGCTTAATAATTGCCAATCCTTCCTCGATTTTCCTCACACCGTCCTCGATAGAGGGATTGGTCGTTTGTTGGCCGGCAAGTGCGACCAGCTCGTCGAGGATCGCCTTGTTGATTGCTGGACAGTTTGGTTTCTTTGAGAAGATCTCAAAGTGGCCAACGATGTGATTCCGGTCGATTGGAATCTGCCATCGCTGGCAAATTTCTCGAATCAGGGTTGCACTTGATTGCTTCATGGCATCAGTCCACACGTCGTTCGGTTTACCCTCATGTTCAATCCCGACCGTGTACAGGTTTGGATTGACGTTCGGTTTTATGAGCTTCCATAGAGGCGCATCGACACGACCGGCGTGCCAGGCGGCATCGTTTTCTTGCACATACTGGTGGACTTCACCGGTTTTCCCGATTCCGTAATGTGCGCTTACTTGTGATGATGGATTCGCAAACCACGAATCGGTGCCAATGAGCGTTCCATCCATGATGTGGATGACGATGCCCTCCGGTCGGTAACCTTTGCGACCACTCCAGAAGTTAGGAGACTTTTTTTGAATGATGTTCATAATCTTATTTGTTAATTGTTAGTAGTAAGTTAATGACTGCAGTGATCAAACCTCCCACCGATGCGGTGGCAACAATCCAGAAGAATCGTTTGACCCAATCGACATCCGTACCGACCTTGGTTAGTTCGATCTGTATGTGTGGCAGATGATTGTCTTTGATTTCATTCACCGTCTTTTCAACACGGTCGAGACGCTCATCTTGCATTCGGTTTTGATACTCTGATCTTTCCATATGATTATTTCGGCACGTACACCGAGTCGAACCTATTGATGAGACCTCTGCTTTCCAGTGTTTCCTCAAGACTGTCTTGCATCTCTCGATCTCGCCAGAATTTCTCCTTTTCCATGTCGACCGATCTCGCTTTCGCCCCGACAATTCCATATAGGAATTTCACAACACCGGCAGTCTTATCATCGGTAAGTTTGCCGGCCGTAGTGTAGAAGCGTCCGAGAGCGGTGTTTAGGAAGTGGAGTTTGTAAGCGTTGGCTCGATAGCTCACGATTCCGTTTTTGTTCGTGTGCTCTGATACTTCCATCCAGTCTCGCAGTCCGGGGATTGAATTGATGAATGGATAGACTCGGCTGTTTTCTTTGATCGGCTCGCCCATGAAGAGGTTTTGTCCGGTGGCCGCTTCAATCGGATATTTCAGGATCGGTGACAGTTCACCCACGAAGCTCGCTAGTGTTCGTTGAGGACTTCCTTTATAGAGTCGGTTGATGTCCTCGACCGGCAGACCGAGACCGTAGAGATATTGCGAGAATCCCTCTTTCTCACCGAGTCGGACTGGCAATCCCTCTCGCATGTATGGTGGCAAGTATTGGAATTCCTCTTTCGCTTTTTCCTTATCGACTTGAAGGTTGTCTACAAGCTTGCCGATGGCGGCGTATTTACCGGGCTGTTTTGCCATTTGCTCAAGTTGGAGAGGGATATTGCCACGAGTCCATCGGTAGAACGGCATGAGTCGCTTCATTACGTTTTGTTCAAACTTCGCAAGACCCTCTGGTGCATAGTCGAAGTGAAATTGGAATACTGCCTTGGCGGCATCCTCCGGTGCGTCACCTTTTATCAAACGATCCAAGAAGAGTGGTAGACGCAGACGGTTTTCAGTGATCTCCATCGCACCTTTCGGGAGATCCATCAGTTTCCCAACAGGACTTTTTCCTATGTCTTTCTCGACCTCACGCATCACATCCAAGTAGCCGGGCTGGCCAACGACTCCCAGTTTTTCAGTCATCTCTTTTATTTGTTGGTAGGTGTACTTGGTACCTAGTTTTGTTGTTATTGAACCTTTCATACCCCGAGCGATCTGATCGCCTTGGAGGTATCGTGCCGGATTTTTCACACCGGCTATAAAGTTGTTGAAAATTCCACCGATTGAGTTGCGAACATGGAAAGCTGGAAACCAGCCGGTTACTGATCCCTTCCAGAAATTGAGAGCTTTATCGTAGAGCTTTAGGAATCCCTTAGTTGCTTCATCATTCGTGAGCACCTTATATGTTTCCTCGACATGCTTCACGATCTGTTCAGGCAAAAGCACTCCCTTTAATTGAGGCACGGTGCTTTCAACGTACCGAATGCCGTTCTCAAAGATTGGCTTTACTGTCTCTCTGGTCATCATCTTTCCGGTTACAGGATTCCTTATTTCTTTCGTGATGACTTCGCCTTGCTTGCCGAATTGCTTTCCAGCTTCAGTTAAAAAGTCGTAGGTGTTTACAGCTCTGATATGCTCGGCTTTGCGTGCGCCGAATGCTTTAAATGCATCCTGCTCAAACAGTCTCACTCCGTGAGTTCTTCGGAAGTATTTATTGATATTGTCGACTGTGTCGTCGAGGGTTCGAGACTTTGCAAACGGTGTGCTTACTCGCATCTTTCCTGTTAGCTCGTCAGCGACATCACTATTCTTTTGCAAAAAGTCACGGCCTTCCGGTGTCAGATAGTGGCGTAAGTAATCCGGTAGCTCGGTATGGAGTAGACCCTTTTCTTTTTCAATATTTGCAAATCGTTTATGCTCGCCCTGAATGTGACTAATAATGTTGTCGATCGCACCGCTTCCTTTGGTAGCGATTTGCTCGACTCCGTCGGCCGCCTTTGCAGGAAGATCGGCCATTCCCTCGATCAGTCGGCCGACTCTGGTGCCAGCATCTTTGCCAAGTTCTTTTCTTGCTGTTTTACCGAGATCGATTGCTTCGTCAGCGGCCTTACCGACTTCGGACCGGGTTGCTTTGGTGAATTGAGAAAACTTGTCGACATACTCCTCACCGATACGTCCCGGCAGGTCTTTGATGCTTTTAAATGGTACAAATGCTTTGCCAGCGAGGTCTTTTGCACTTTCATACATTTTGCCGACGACAGGTGTCTTTTCTACGAGCCAGTCTGCGGCCTTGAATGGTGCGGTGACAGCCGATCGTGGAAGCACTTGTTGACCGGCAAATTTTAGACCTCCTTTGGCAAGATACCTTTCGCCCCCTTCCGCAAGAATCTTTTCTGCCAATGCTTTCCGGGCGGCTGTCTCACCGACTTCCTGTATAGACTTTTTGAGGAGTGACGTTCCGGATTTACTGAGCACGACCGTCCCGGCTTTGGTTGCGAGTTTTGCACCGGCCCCATAGCCGAATGTTAAGTACGTTGTCGGATCAAGCAGGACGTCTGCGATAAAACCACCGACTTTGCTCTTGATTCCGAGTGCTTCAGACGGCTGTATGTGTTCTTGGATTCCGGCTTTGATTCCTTTTCCGCTTATAAGGCCTCCGACAGCATACCCACCAGTATTGAGTACGTGGAGGATTCTTTGCAGAGTTGATGCTTTCGGTTGAGTGGAGGATACATCGAGATTATTTTGCAAGGCAAAGTCTCGCAACCCCTCGACAGTGGTCACGTTTGGTTTACCGGCCGGTTTCTCAACCTCGGTCGTTACATATTTCCCCTCGGCATTCTTTTGATACTGCACGACGTTACCGGGAGCGGGTGCAGACTTTGGGAGTGGAGGAGAGACCGGTGCAGAACCGGTGTTTATGTACTTTCCAGTTTTTGGGTCTTTGATGTAGGCCATAGCGTTTTAATTTCCGATACCGAAGAGACCCTTCAAGAAGCTCTTGCCGGTGTTGTATCCGGACTTCGCGAGGTTCGGTATCTGTTGTGTGAATACGTCTTTGACCCCAGCACCGAAGTCTTGAGCGGTTATTCTTGGTTGACCTGATTTCAAAGCTTGAGCGGCGGCCGCATCCGCTTGCTGTTGAGCATTTGCTTCAGCGATGATCTGATCTCGTTTCTGCAGGACTTGGGCCCGGATGTTTTGCGGTACATTGCTTGCGGTAAAGTTCGGATTATTAAGAAGTTCGAGTGCGTAAGCTTCTATGTCGCTCGATGAACCTCCTCCATCTGATCCGCTACCTGACTTTGCGCCGACTACTTTTGTGCCAGCAATGTCATGCACTGTTCCGGCTGGGGTGCTGTTGGAAAGGTTTGCGAGTTGAATTGCTCGATTGATCACATCTTGAGCGTCTTTCTTTTCCTGCTCTTTGCCGTACTTGGATGCTTCGACGATGTTTGCAACATCTTTTTCTGAAGCACCGAATACTTGTTTCAAGATGTCCCCGAGGACGCTGTATTGGTCTTTCTGGAATCCAAGTGTTTTTTCTGCGACCGTGAGTGGCAATGTAGAATCCTCGTACTGCATGCCGGCCGCATCTTTGGCAGATGAATCTGCAACCCCGAGCTTATCGGCCAGTCGATTTCTTTCGTTGAGAAGTTTTCGGTATTCGTCTATGAGTGGTTGCTTTTCTGAAGCGACAAGTCTTTGAGTTTGACTCTCGGTTACGAGACCGCCACCCTTTACCATTCGATTGCGGATGTCTTTCTCTGAATCATCGATCGCGAGTTCCATCGATGCCAAGCGATCATCTAAACTCAAAAGATTTTTCTGCATCACATCTACACCACGCTTCACCTTTTCTTGCTCATAAATGTCTGCTTTTTTAGGCAGATTTTTGAGTGATTCGAGGTAGGAAGTCTGGCTATCCTGCATGCTTTTGAGGGCAGAATCGAGACCGAGTTCAGATCGGTACTTTGTGAGCAAACTGGTCGAAGAAGGCACTTCAGCGCCATACAGGGTGCTTTTCTGGGGTACACCGCTCGCCCCCGGGCTCGAAATTTGGTCAACGCGCTGGGTTACGGGCGAAGAAGGTGTTACGGGTGCAGGAGGAGTTGGAACGCTCGCCTTAGGGGCAACAACGGGTGAAGTCGGTGCTCCGGGCAAGTTCAGGCTCGAACCGGCGTATATCAGGTTCGGATTCTTGATACTTGGATTCGCTTTCAGCAGGGCGTCGATCGACGTTCCTTGCTGTCTGGCGATTCCCGATAGGGTCTGACCTTTTTGTATTGTTATTGTTGCCATAAGTTTTTAAGTAAGAGTTGCGTACCTCCACGCTCCGTTAAAAAATACGTAGAACCGTCGCGTACCACCGTTCTCGTACAACGCAAAGCTGATCTGGTATCCCGGTGTCTCAGTCGGCACGCTGTTCAAGATTGGAATGTCACGCAGAATCGAAAGCAGATACCCAAGCGATGGATCAAGTTTGTTCTGCTGATTTTGATTGTTGTCGTGTGGGTTCATAGTGGTTACTCTCCGATTTCTGGTTCGACTACTGGTTCCTCTTTAGGAGGGACCGGCAGTTTATCGAATTCGGAAATGATCTCGCTTATTTCTGTAAGCGATCTTTGTCTAAGTTCGACCTCTTGTTCGAGCTCCTCTTTTTGTTGGCGGAGGACATCCATGTTGAGAATCGTGACTGACTCGGTGTTATCTGTTTTCTTTGCAGTCTTTTCGTCAACTCTTTCAATTGTGAATTTAGTAGGTTCCATAGTTATGTTGATTACTTAATAGTTCGATCCGGTATGTAGATCGTAGACATGTCACGAAGACCCATGTCCCACTCTCCAGTGAATCCGGATGGTGACCAGACTTCGACCTTGATCTGAATCTTTTTCGCTCGTGCGTTGAATCGCAAGAGTTTATTTACCGCACCTATGTTGTCACTGCCTTTAATCACACCTGCTTTTTTGAAGGGTGTGACGAGAAGGTACGAAGTGTTGTTGTATTCGTTTCCGTTTTCTGAGTTGTACAGCGTTTCGTCGACATAAACCCGATTGAGTGCCGTGTCTATGCTTTGAACGTGCCGTATCTGTCCGGCACCGCTTCCTGCTACGACCGTCACTTCATCGCCGACTTCAAAGTTCCCGATACCGAACGAAACCGTGAAGTAGGTGCTGGTACCGCCGGTAGCAAAGGCGGTGTACTTTTGATATTTCTCAGTCGTGTTGTACTTCACGACAAATCGGGCAAAAGGCGTATCAATTAGTGGTTTCCAGAAGTTCAATACTTCTTGGATGAACCGCTTACGCCGGTATGGTTCATCATCGAAGATTGGACTGACAACGATCGCATTCCAGTTGTACGGCCGGTACGATCCACCGTCGTGGTTCACATCGAGCAGATATCGATTGGTGCCGCCTTTATCCCAACCCACGAAAAACTGATCAGAATTAAGGGTTAGTTGGATGCTCCCGACTTGGATCACGCCGGTGTCGCTTATGTTTGTGATGCCACCGTGAGAGAGCGTGTTTCGGAAATAGAGTGCGTTGGTATTTGGGTTGAATACCCAGATGCCGCCGGCGTAGTAGCGTTTTTCCATATTGAAGCCGTGTGCTTTGACTCCGATCAGAATCACACCGTTGTGTACTTTCACGGCGTTCTGGTTGATCTGGAATGAGATGTCACCGGCCTCAATGTCCGGAAAGCGATTGAGCTTCTGGAGTCCGGACCCGTCGAAGTAATTAATCCATCCGTCACCGGTGATGAGATATAGGCGGTTCTTGTCTACGACTCCGGCCGGGCATGAGACGTTCGGAATGCGAAGCACACGGTTGTACGTTCCAGAGATTCCGTCCCAGAAAAAGAGAGCGGAACCATTGGTTGTCAGGTCATATGCGCCAATCACGAGCCAGTCGGTCAAGACTGCAAACCATCTGATGTCGAAGTTCGGCGGAAGAGTGATCTTGGGAGGGTTCGGGTTGCCGTGCCATGTCAGATTTACGGTGTCCCACGCGCAGAGCATATTATTGAATCCGGCGAGAATGTATTTCAGGAACTTAGTGATCGGTACGTTTCCGTTTGAGTACAGCACACCGCTTCCGAGCGATTGCCATGCATCGTTCCAAGTGTTATCCGAAGCATTGTAGCGACCAAGTGAGTTTCCGACAGTAAAGTACAGATATCCCTGTTCGGTTCCTCCAAGTCCGGGAGTCCAAAATGTGCTGTCGCCAAGAAGTGAGTATGCTCGCCCGCCTGGGAAGTAGTAGCTGTGCACATGCACCCAATTTGGATACTCGTACCGGAAAAATTTTGCAGTGTTGCCCCATCCTTGGGTTACCATCCAGTTGTATATCTGAAGCCCGCCCATATTTTTGCCGAAGAGCGCACCATCGATCGGCATCGAATTAACCTCGGCATTGATATTCACGTCGAGATTTTTAAACATCTTATGTGAGACACGCAGATACGGCGGTGTCTTTTCGAGGTCAAGGTTTTGTACCCACCAGACCATACCCTCGGCATTCAGGTTGCCGAGACCTTTGTCGAATCGTGATTGTTTCCAAACTTTTTTAGGTAATGCCATAGGTTTTATACGAGACTGCTTCGTGGGATTGACGCCTGATCATCTGCGGCCGCCATGCGTGCAAGTTCTTGATCTCGCCATTTACCGGCCATGATCCGTTCAAAGTTGCTTTCAGCTTGGCGTTCAAGTTCCGTGTCGCCCTGCTGGTTGTAGTACATCTTTTTGCCCCACTCGACGTACGCTTGGTGATAGAGTTTTTCGACTTCCGGTTCGTCGCTATCTGATGCGAAGTCATCCGATATGCGGACAAAGACGAGCATCATTGCATCGCCGTCTGCAGTTGGAGTGGTTACCGGGTAGAAGTAACCGCCGAGTGTGTACACGATGTGATCGTTGTACCGGTCTCTCGCTCGGTAATCGACGAGTATGTATGGACGCTTGTCGTCACCGATCTTTAATTCCACAAATGCCCGATAGTTTTCAGGAACCGGGTATTTCGGCTGGTTTGCGACCGTCGTGTACGGCTGTTCGGTCTTGAGATAGTCCCAGTAGTCGAACGTCTGGTTTTTGTCCTCGGGTGGCCGCCAGCTCTGCACCTTTTCATCGGCACGCTGTACCCACGAGTTTGCAAGTGCGTCATCGATTGTCTGATCGTCGACCTCGTTCTTTATTGCTTTTCGGATGTCGCCTCTGTTCATAAGTGTTTAGATGTCATCACGGATGATGATTGATAATTGTTTGAACCCGGTCTGAATCTTTGAATCAGGGAACGTCACCTCGACCTCACCGAGATACGTTCCG